>Ga0070761_10001015_pt1 | contig 17650 bp, 16 predicted proteins | sample HubBroMetageREF1_FD_66724 | JGI IMG/M metagenome (GOLD analysis project Ga0070761, IMG submission 66724) | Reference soil microbial communities from the Hubbard Brook experimental Forest, New Hampshire, USA - Hubbard Brook CCASE Soil... | ecosystem: Environmental > Terrestrial > Soil >... | reverse complement strand
CACCAGCCGCAGGTTGAGTCTGAGGTTGGTCGCATCCACGACGCACACGAGGAGGTCAGGTGCGGCCTGCGCCGCGTGCCGGCCAAGCACTACATCGCGCGCGATGGCTTCATCGAGCGTGGTGGGTTCGAGGCTGTAGGCGCCGGGCAGATCGCTGACACGGAAAATTCGCCCGCTGCGCGGCCCCACCAGCCGGCCTTCCTTGCGCTCCACCGTCACGCCGGGGTAGTTGGCGACCTTCTGACGGCTGCCGGTGAGGCGATTGAAGAGCGCGGTCTTGCCGCAGTTCGGCACACCGACCAGAGAGACGTTTAGCTGCGGCGCGGCGACGGCCGCCACCGCCGGGGCGTTCATGCGGCAGATCCGGAGTGCTGGACCTCGACCCAGATGCTCTGCGCCTCGCGCCGGCGCAGCGCCAGCGTCGTGTTGCCGATGCGCACCACGAACGGATCGCGCCCGGGGCGTGCCTCGGCGAGGATTTCAACCTGCTCACCGCTTACGAACCCGAACTCGAGCAACCGCCGCTCGAGCGCGGAGAGCAGTGAGGAAGCCGAGCCGACACCGATCACCCGCCCGCTCGTGCCTGGTGGGAGTGCCGCGAGGCTCACGAAGCCTGGGCTGAGTGCGAGCCCGAAAGGGGATGCGGCCGCGTCCATAAATGCGAGTATGGATGAGAACGGTTCGCATTTGCAATCGCATTTGCACGCAGCGGACACTGCGTCCGCTCTCGGGTGACCTCGGCCCGGCGCGTGGCCTTATTTTATAATTAAATCAGGCGCTTGCGGCAGGAAGCAGGTGGTCCCGCGAGAGCAGCGGACTGAGGTACTTGCCGGTCCAGGAGCGCGCGTTCGCGGCGATGTCCTCAGGGGTGCCCGCGGCGATAATCTCGCCTCCGCCTTCACCGCCTTCGGGACCCAGGTCGATCACCCAGTCTGCGGTCTTGATGACGTCCAGGTTGTGCTCGATGACCACGATGGTGTTGCCTTCATCGCGCAGGCGGTGCAGGACGTTGAGCAGCTGCTGCACGTCGTGGAAGTGCAAACCGGTCGTCGGCTCATCGAGGATGTAGAGCGTGCGGCCGGTGGCGCGCTTGGCCAGCTCGCGCGAGAGTTTCACGCGCTGCGCCTCGCCGCCCGAGAGCGTGGTGGCGTTCTGGCCCAGGCGCACATACGCGAGCCCCACGTCGGTGAGCGTATGCAGCTTGCCGGCCGCTGCCGGCACGTTCTGGAAGAAGCGCGTCGCGTCTTCCACCGTCATCTCGAGCACCTCGTGGATGTTCTTGCCACGGTAACGGATCTCGAGGGTTTCACGGTTGTAGCGCTGGCCCTTGCACACATCGCACGGCACGTACACATCCGGGAGGAAGTGCATCTCAACCTTGAGGACGCCATCCCCCTGACAGGCCTCGCAGCGGCCGCCCTTGATGTTGAAACTGAAGCGTCCGGCGTCGTAACCGCGAGCGCGCGCTTCCGGCACTGCCGCGAACAGCTCGCGCAGCGGCGCGAAGAGTCCCGTGTAGGTCGCGGGATTGGAACGCGGCGTACGCCCGATGGGACTCTGGTCGATGTCGATCACGCGATCGATCTGCCCCAGTCCCTCGATGCGCTCGGCCGGCGCGGCCTCGACACGCGCACCGTTGAGTTGCGCGGCGGTGTGGCCGAAGAGCGTATCGACGATGAGCGTCGACTTGCCCGAGCCGGATACGCCGGTCACGCAGGTGAAAAGACCCAGTGGGATCTCCGCGCTGACGTGGCGCAGGTTGTTGCCGTGCGCGCCGACGATGCGGATCATGCGCGCCGGATCCGGCCGCGCGCGCAGCGTGGGCACGGCGATGCGCCGACGGCCTGACAGATACTGGCCGGTGATGGAGGCGGGGTTGGCCTTGATCTCCGCGGGCGTGCCTTGCGCCACCAGGTGTCCGCCGTGCACGCCGGCGCCGGGACCTAAGTCCACCACATGATCGGCTTCCAGGATCGCCTCCTCGTCGTGCTCCACCACGATCACCGTGTTGCCCAGGTCGCGCAGCTGCCGCAGGGTCGCGAGCAGGCGGCGGTTATCGCGCTGGTGCAGCCCGATTGAAGGTTCATCGAGGATGTACATGACGCCGGTGAGTCCGGAGCCGACCTGGCTCGCAAGCCGGATGCGCTGCGATTCACCGCCGGAGAGCGTCTCGGCGTTGCGATCGAGCGTCAGATAGTCAAGGCCCACGTCGGACAGGAAGCGCAGCCGCTCGACCATTCCCTTCACGATTTTGGCGGCGACCTCGCCGCGCCAGCCCGCAAGGTCGAGTCCGCTCAGGAACTCCAGCGCCCGGCCGACGGTGAGGTGCGCAAGCTCCGGCAGTGTGCGCCCGGCGACGAACACGAAGCGCGCGGCGCGGTTCAGCCGTGTCCCGCCGCACTCCGGGCACGGGCGCACCCCCAGGTAACGCGCGAGCTCCTCGCGCACCATCGGCGACTCGGTCTCGCGATAGCGTCGCGTCAGGTTCGGGATGATGCCTTCGAACGGCTGGCGTTTGCGGGTCTTGCGTCCGGTCTCCCCGGACAGTGTGAATTCGAGCGCCTGCGCGCCGCTGCCATGGAGCAACACCTGCCGCACGGTTTCCGGAAGTTCGGTCCAGGGCGTCTCGATGTCAAAGCCGTAGTGCTTGCTAAGCGACTGGATGAGATGAAAGTAATGCTCGTTGCGCCGGTCCCAGCCACGCACCGCACCCCCGGCGAGCGACAGATGCGGGTGCAGCACGACCCGCTGCGGATCAAAAAACTCCTGCACCCCAAGCCCGTCGCAGCTCGGGCACGCGCCCGCGGGGTTGTTGAAGGAAAACAGTTTCGGCTCCAGCGGCGGCACGCTGTAGCCGCACACCGGGCAGGCATGACGGCTGGAGAAGGTGAGCTCTTCGCACTTAGGGTCATCGAGGAACGCGAGCCGGGCGATCCCGCCGGACAGGCGCAGCGCCGTCTCGAAGGATTCAGCCAGGCGCTGCGCGGCATCGGGCCTGATGCGCAACCGGTCCACCACCACTTCGATGGTGTGCTTTTTCTTCGGCTCGAGCTGCGGCAGCGCCTGCATCTCGTGAATACGTCCGTCGATGCGCACGCGCACGAAGCCCTGGCCGGCGAGATCCTCCAGCATCTGCAGATGCTCGCCCTTGCGGTCACTCACCACCGGTGCAAGCAGCGCCGCAGCCAGGCCATCCGGGAGCTTAAGCACCTGGTCAACCATCTGGCTCACGGTCTGCGCGCTGAGCTCGATGCCGTGGTCCGGACAGCGCGGCGTGCCCGCGCGCGCGTACAGCAGGCGCAGGTAGTCGTAGATCTCCGTGACCGTGCCGACGGTGGAGCGCGGATTGTGCGAGCTCGCCTTCTGCTCGATGGCGATTGCCGGCGACAGGCCATCGATGCCGTCGACGTCCGGCTTGTCCATGCTCGAGAGGAATTGCCGCGCGTAGGTGGAGAGCGACTCGACGTAGCGCCTCTGACCTTCGGCGTACAGCGTGTCGAAGGTAAGCGAGGACTTGCCGGAGCCGGACAGGCCCGTCACCACGATCAGCCGCTCGCGCGGCAGCTCGAGGCTCAGGTTCTTCAGGTTGTGGGTGCGCGCGCCGCGCACGCGAATGTGCTGCATTGAACCGCCAATGGTACGTGCGGGAGCCAGCCAGACCCAAACTGCCGCAAATGCCATTTGAGGGGGCTTGATTATCTTTGAATATATCGTAAGATATATCCGTCAACATAAAGGAGGTGCTATGCACCGTCATTTCTTTCATCGCGGCCACGAGCGTCTGCACGACGAAGTGCGCGAGTACTACATGGGCCGTCACGGGCGCCGCTTTGGCCACTTTGCCGGCGGATTCACCGGCGGCATGGGCATGGGCGGAAGGGCGTTTCGCGCCGGACGCCGGCTCGCATCCGGGGATCTGCAGCTGGTTCTGCTCGCGCTGCTCAGCGAGCGGCCGAGCCATGGTTACGAATTGATCAAGGCACTCGAGGAGCGCTCGGGTGGGTTCTACAGCCCCAGCCCCGGCATGATTTACCCGGCCCTTACCTGGCTGGAAGAGGTCGGCTACGCGAGCGTCGCCGCCGAGGGCACGAAAAAGCTCTACAGCATCACCGATACCGGGCGTGCGTACCTGCAGGAGAACCAGGACGCGGCCGATGCCATGCTCGGCCAACTCGAGCACATCGGCGGCAAGATGGGCCGCGTGCGCGAGATCTTCGGCGGCTTCGACGAGGAGGGTGAGGAAATCGCCGACTCCAAGGAAGTGCACGCCGCACGCCGCGAGCTCAGACAGGCCCTGCGGGACAAGCGCGGCGTTTCTGCGGAAGAGAAGGCCCGTATCGCGGCGATACTGAAGAGCGCCGCGGCGCAGATTAAGGGTAAAGGCTGATGGCCATGCTGGATGCCGCGGGGGATGCCGCGGGCGTGCTTTCTTCCCTCACGCGCGCCGCGAGCCCGATCAATGATCGTCGTGTCGAGCGGGTCATCGAGCGCATGGTCGATGGTTACGCGCGGCCCGCGGACGGCGGACCGAATGCCGGCCACGAATATGACCCGCATGCCTGGGCGAGCTTCGGCTTCTCGGTCCATCCGGATCAAGGCGAACTCATGTACCTGTTGTGCCGGGCGATCAATGCCAGGCGCGTGGTGGACTTTGCAACCTCGGTCGGGTTCTCGACGCTGTATCTCGCCGCGGCCGTGCGCGACAACGGCGGCGGGGTGGTCATCGGCGCGGAAATCGTGCCGGCGAAGATCGCAACGGCGCAGCGCAACTTAAGCGATGCGGGCTTGAGCGAATTCGTCGAGATCCGCGCTGGGGACGCCTGCGAAACGCTGCGCGCCGTCGGCGGCGCGGTCGATTTCGCGCTGATCGATGGTTGGCCGGGCGAGAGCGGACCGTCGCTGTCGCTGCAGGTGATGCAGGTCCTCGCGCCGCAGATGCGCAGCGGGGCGCTGGTCCTTAACGACAACGCGGAAGACGACTACCTGGCGTTTATCCGTGATCCGGCGAGCGGCTTTCGCTCCATGACGCTGCCCCTGAAGGGCGGCACGGAACTGTCGGTCAAGGTTCCCTAACGCAGACCGCTTGCGCCGACTTTCATGTTATCGCCGGCAGATTTGAGGTTCGCGCCTCCCCGGCGGCTCCTTTAGAATGAGCGCAATTATCGGCGGGCGCGGCCAGCGATCCCGTCTCCTCTTTTGCGGTACTTGCGAGGGCTCGTTCCATGGCGCGTGGCATCAATAAAGTGATTCTCATTGGCAACCTGGGCGCTGACCCTGAGACGCGCGCTATGCCCTCCGGCACCACGGTGGCGAACCTGCGCGTCGCGACCAGCGAGAGCTGGCGCGACAAGCAAAGCGGCGAGCAGCAGGAGCGCACCGAGTGGCACCGGGTGGCGCTCTTCGGCCGCCTGGCCGAAGTCGCCGGCGAATACCTGAAAAAGGGCTCGCAGGTGTACATCGAGGGCAGCCTGCGCACGCGCAAGTGGCAGGACAAGCAGGGTAATGATCGCTACTCGACCGAGATCATCGGCAACGAGCTGCAGATGCTCGGGGGCCGGGGCGGTGCCGGCGGCGCTGGCACCGGCGCCGAAGGTGGCCCACGGGCGGGTGCGAGCGGTGCTGCGGCGCAGGCCTATGCGGAAGAGTCCGGTGGCGGCAGTGGCGCCGGCGCTGGCGGCGGCGGTGGAGCCAAGGGCGGGTCGGGCGAGGAGTTCGACGACGACATTCCCTTCTAGGCAAACTACTGATCCAAATAGGTTTTTTACGCGTCACGAGCCGCGGTCGCGTGTGGGGTAGAATTCGCCCCCCGACGCGCTATGACCCGCCGCTATTTCATCAAGACTTTCGGCTGCCAGATGAATGAGTACGACTCCGCCCGCATGGCGGACGTACTGCGCACTGGAGCCGACCTCAGCCCCACGCACGACCCGGGTGAAGCGGACGTGCTCCTCATGAACACCTGCTCGGTGCGCGAGAAGGCACAGGAAAAAGTGTTCTCGCTCCTGGGAGAGTGGCGGCTGCTCAAGCTGCAACGCCCCGAGATCATCATCGGTGTCGGCGGTTGTGTCGCGAGTCAGGAAGGCGAGGGCATCACCGCGCGCGCGCCGTTCGTGGATCTGGTGTTCGGCCCGCAGACTCTGCACCGTCTGCCCGCCATGATCGCGCAACTGCGCCGCACCGGTCGCGCCGTGGTCGACGTGAGTTTTCCGGAGATCGAGAAATTCGATCACCTGCCGGCGCCGCGCGCGCAAGGCGCGACCGCTTACGTCTCCATCATGGAAGGCTGCAGCAGGTACTGCAGTTTCTGCATCGTGCCGTACACGCGCGGCGAGGAAATCAGCCGCGGCTTCGACTCGGTGCTGGATGAAGTACGCGCGCTCGCCGCCCAGGGGGTCGCCGAAATCACGCTGCTCGGTCAGAACGTCAACGCGTATCTTGGGCCGATGGCCGACGGCGTGCAGGCGGATCTCGCCACACTCATCCACCACGTCGCGCGGCTGCCGGGAATCGAGCGCATCCGCTTCACCACTTCGCATCCGCTGGAATTCGGCGACAGTCTGATCGAGGCGTACGCGAACGTGCCGCAGCTCGCCAATCACCTGCACCTGCCGGTGCAGAGTGGCTCGGACCGCGTGCTGGCGCTCATGAAGCGCGGCTACACCGCGCTTGAATTCAAGGACAAGGTGCGACGCTTGCGCGCGGTGCGTCCCGACATTGCTGTTTCCTCGGACTTTATCGTGGGCTTCCCGGGCGAGAGCGAGCGTGACTTCGCCGCCACGCTCGCGCTGGCGCGCGATGTGGGCTGTGATCAGTCGTTCAGCTTTCTCTACAGCCGCCGTCCCGGGACGCCGGCCGCGTCGCTTCCCGATGAGGTCGGGCAGGAAGTGAAGCTCGAGCGCCTCGCACGCCTGCAGGCGCAGCTGGAGACCCAGGCACGCGCGATCAGCGAAGCGATGGTCGGCACCCGGCAGCGCGTGCTCATCGAGCGGCCGGCGAAGAAAGATGCGCGCGAGCTTGCCGGACGCACTGCCAACAATCGCTGGGTGAATTTCGCAGGTGCTGCGACGCTCATCAACCGCTTCGTCGACGTCGACGTCACCGAGGCGCGCGCCCACAGTCTGCGCGGGCGGCTGGTCGCGCCGCTGCCGCACGCTGAGGCGCGCTGCCACGCTGCACCGCTCGCCGCGGTCAGCGGCTGAAATGCCCGGCGCCGCACCAGCGCGCGAGCCGCCGCGGGAGTTCACGCTCGAACCCGCCGACAACGCCCGCCTTGCGAAGCTGTGCGGGCCGCTCGATGAAAACCTGCGCCTGCTCGAGGCGCGCATGGAAGTGCGTATTCAGCGCCGTGGCGACAGTTTCCGCGTCAGCGGCGCGCAGGCCGCGAACGCGCAGGCGCTGCTGCGGGAGCTGTTTGTGCTCACCGCGACCGAGGAGGTCACGCCCGAGCGCGTGCACCTGGCGCTGCACGAACGCGCCTCAGGTCCGCCGGTCGCGGCGGCGGACTCGCGCGACCATGGCGTGCGGCTGCCCAGCGGCGGCATCCGCGCCCGCGGCGCTCACCAGCGCGATTACCTGGAACACATCCGCACCCGCGACCTGACTTTCGGCATTGGGCCTGCGGGCACCGGCAAGACCTATCTCGCGGTGGCGTGCGCGGTGGAGGCGCTGCAGGCCGAGCGCGTGCGGCGGCTCATCCTGGTGCGGCCAGCCGTGGAGGCGGGCGAGCGCCTGGGGTTCCTGCCGGGGGATCTGACGCAGAAGGTCGATCCGTATCTGCGGCCGATGTACGACGCGCTCTACGAGATGATGGGCTTTGATCGCGTGACGCGCTTCATCGAGCGCAGCGTCATCGAGGTCGCGCCGCTCGCCTTCATGCGTGGCCGCTCGCTCAATGATTCCTTCATCATCCTCGATGAAGCGCAGAACACCACCATCGAGCAGATGAAGATGTTCCTCACGCGCATCGGCTTCGGCTCACGGGCGGTCGTCACCGGGGACATCACCCAGACGGATCTGCCCGCCGGCAGGCAGTCGGGACTGAGCCACGTCGTGCAGATACTGCGGGCGGTGGAGGGGGTGGCGTTCACCTTCTTCGACGCGCAGGACGTGGTGCGTCACCCGCTGGTGCAGCGCATCGTGCAGGCATACGAGTCACGCGGGAGTTCATCGTGAGCGCGGCGACGCAACGCGTGCGCACCGCGGCGGCCCGCGGCGCGGGTGTGCCCGGGCTCGTACGGCTTGAGGTGCAGCGTCGCGTGAGCGGCTGGTCGCCGTCGCGGCGGGAGCTCGCGCTGTGGGCCAGCACCGCGGCAGGCAAGCGTGCGGCGGGACGCGAACTTGGGCTGCGCGTAGTCGGCGCGGCTGAAAGCCGGCGACTGAACGCTCATTTTCGCGGCCGCGACCGGCCCACCAATGTGCTGTCGTTTGCGCCGTCGCGGCTGCCACGGGCCGCGGCGAGTGCGCCGCTGCCGCTCGGCGATCTGGTGATCTGCGCGCGCGTGCTGCGCGCGGAGGCGCGCGCCCACGACAGGACGCTTAAGGCCCACTGGGCGCACCTGGTCGTGCACGGGACGCTGCACCTCATCGGCTACGACCACGAGCGCCGCACGGATGCGCAGCGTATGGAGCGCCGCGAGGTGGCGGTGCTGAAGCGTCTTGGGTTTGCCAACCCATACCGGAGCCTTTAGATGGCGAAGGATCTGAACACCACCGGGCGCTGGCTGAAACGCCTCACCCAGGGACTTGCAATCGAGCCGCAGGATCGCGAGCAACTGCTCGGCGTGCTGCGCGAGGCGGGCGAGCGCGGCGTCCTCGATGGCGATGCGCTCACCATGCTCGAAGGGGTGCTCGGGGTGGCGGACCTGCAGGTGCGCGACATCATGGTGCCGCGCGGCCAGATGGTGGTGGTGCGGCGCGCCACGCCGGCGGCGCAGATCCTGGCGGTGGTGGTCGAGTCCGGTCACTCGCGCTTTCCGGTGATGGACGAGGACCGTGACGACATCGTCGGCGTCCTCATGGCGAAGGACCTGCTGCGGCTCACCGCCAGTAACGCCGGGCAGCGTTTCGATATCCGCGAGTACATGCGGCCGGCGCAGTTCGTGCCGGAGTCAAAGCGCCTGAACGTGCTGTTGAAGGAATTTCGCCGTAACCGCAATCACATGGCGATCGTCGTCGACGAGTACGGCGGGGTCTGCGGGCTGGTCACCATCGAGGACGTCATCGAGCAGATCGTGGGCGAGATCGACGACGAGTTCGACGTCGAGGACGATCAGAACATCCGCCGCGACGGCGAGCGCCAGTTCACCGTACGTGGCGTGACACGCATTGGTGAATTCAACGAGTATTTTGGCGCGCACCTCTCCGAGGAGCAGGGCTTTGACACCATCGCCGGCTTGCTGATGAAGCAGCTCGGGCGACTGCCGCGCCGCGGTGAGACCGCCGGCATCGACGGCTTTGAATTCCAGGTGATGCGCGTCGACCGCGGCCGGATCGATGCGCTGCGCGTGGTGGCACCGCGCGACGTGCTGCCGCCCGAAGAACGCGCCGCCGGCGGCGGCAGCTGAGCGACGTGCAGGCAGCGTCCGGCACCGTGGCCGCGGCCTCAGCGGCGGCGCGCTACGGCCTGCCGCGGCCGTCAGCGCCGCTTACGCGTGCCGCGCTCGCGCTCGCGGCCGGAGCTGCGCTGGCTGCGTCCTTTGCCCCGCTGAACTTCTGGCCGCTCGCGGTGCTCGCTCCCGCGGTGCTCATGTGGCTGTGGCAGGACGCCACGCCGCGCGAGGCGGCCCGCCTCGGTTTTTGTTTCAGCGCCGCGACTTTTGCCGCCGGTACTTACTGGCTCTACATCAGCATCCACGGCTTCGGCGGCGCACCCATCTGGCTGGCGTTTTTCCTGATGCTCGGACTGGCCGCCATCATGGGCCTGTATCACGCCGCGCTCGGCTACGCGGCTGCGCGCTGGCTGCCGCGCACCGGAGCTGCGCGCTGGCTCATCGCACTGCCGGCGAGCTGGCTGCTCATCGAGTGGTGGCGCGGCTGGTTCCTGTCGGGCTTTTCGTGGCTGTCGCTCGGTTACTCGCAGACCGACACCTGGCTTGCGGGCTTCGCGCCCCTGGTGGGCGTGTACGGCATCAGCGCGCTGCTGCTGGTGAGTGCGGGCGCACTCGCAATGCTCGCCCTCGGTACGCGGCGCGCGCGCCTCATCGCCGCGCTCGTGCTGGTGGTTCCGTGGCTCAGCGGCGCGGGCCTGCGGCAGATTTCATGGACACACGCCAGCGGTGCGCCGGTTGCGGTGGCGGTGATTCAGGGTGCGATCCCGCAGGACGAGAAGTGGCTCGCCACCAACAGGGAAACGACCCTCAAGCTCTACCAGTCCCTGACCGAGCAGGCGCTCGGCATGCCCGGCGTGCGCCTCATCGTCTGGCCCGAGGCCGCTACCGCCGGCGTCGCCAACGACCTGGTGCCGTACCTTGATATCCTCTACGGCAAGGCGCGCGCGCATCATGTGGCGCTGGTGATGGGCATACTGCGCGCCGAAAGCGCTCCCAAGGGCGAGGGCGCCGAGGGCGTGCGCTACTTCAACTCGGTGCTGGCGCTCGATGACACGGTGAGTTGGTACGACAAGGCTCACCTCGTGCCGTTCGGCGAGTTCTTTCCGGTACCCCATTTCGTGCGCTCATGGCTGCGGCTCATGACCCTGCCGTATTCAGACTTCACCCCCGGTGCGCCGAGGCAGCCGCCGCTGCCGGCGGCGCATCTGCAGCTGGGCGCGACGATCTGCTACGAGGATGCCTACGGCAGTTCGATGCTCGCCGTCCTGCGGCGCGCCGATGCACTCGTCAACGTTACCAACGACGCCTGGTTCGGGCACTCCACGGCGCGCTACCAGCATTTCCAGATCGCGCGCATGCGGGCGCTGGAAGCCGGGCGCTACCTGGTGCGCGCCGCTAACGACGGTATCTCCGGGATCATCGGGCCACATGGTGAGGTGGTGGCGCGCGCCCCGGAATTTCACCCGGTGGTACTGGTGGCGACGATTGTGCCCCTCGAGGGCCTGACGCCGTACGCGCTGGTGGGAAACTGGCTCATCGTGTGCCTCGCCGCAATGGCGCTGGCGTACACGCTGTGGCTGCGGCAATGTAGGGACCGACGCGGCGTGGAACCCTCCCCATGAATCCCATGATCGACTCCTTCTGCTCCCCGGCGCTGCAGCGGCTGGTTGCCGTGCTGGGGCTGGCCGTGGCGCTGGCGGGGTGTTCCCGGGACCTGAGTGCCCAGTCCGGGCACAGCACGGCCGCGGCCCCGGCAGCCACGGGCGCCACACAGGTGAGCGATCCCGGCTCGACGCCCGCGGAGCCGGCGGAGCCTGGCGTGCGGGCGCTCCCGGACTTCTCGCAGCTGGTGGAGAAATACGGCCCGGCAGTGGTCAATGTGGAAGTGGTTGAGAAGACTCCACAGGGTGGCCCCCCGGGGCTGTCGCCGAACGACCCGTTCTATGATTTTTTCCGCCGCTTTGGCGTTCCCGCCCCCGGGCAGGGGCCGCGCGGCAACCAGGCGCCGGTCAGAGGCGCAGGTTCCGGATTCATCATCAGCTCCGACGGCTATATCCTCACCAACACCCACGTGGTGGCGAACACCGAACAGGTGACCGTGCGGCTCACCGACCGGCGCGAGTTTCAGGCGCGCGTGCTCGGCGCCGACGAACGCACCGACGTGGCGGTGCTCAAGATCAACGCCACCAATCTGCCCACGGTGCGCTTAGGGGATCCCACGCGCATCAAGCCCGGCCAATGGGTGCTGGCGATCGGTTCGCCCTTCGGCTTCGACAACAGCGCCACCGCCGGCATCATCAGTGCCACTTCGCGCTCGCTGCAGGGCGAGAACTACGTGCCGTTCATCCAGACGGACGTCGCCGTGAACCCGGGCAACTCCGGCGGACCGCTGTTCAACATGGCTGGCGAGGTAATCGGCATCAACTCGCAGATTTTCAGCCGCACCGGCGGCTTCATGGGGTTGTCATTCGCCATCCCGATCGACGTGGCGAAGAATGTCGAGGAGCAGATCATCAAGACCGGCCGCGTGGTGCGCGGCCGCATCGGGGTAACCATCCAGGACCTGAACGCGCAGCTCGCCGAGTCCTTTGGTCTGGACCGCCCGCGCGGCGCACTGGTGTCCTCCGTGGAGAAGGACAGCCCCGCGTCGCGCGCCGGCGTGCAGCCCGGCGATGTCATCCTCGGCCTCGGCGGACACCCCATCGAGCACTATGGCGAGCTCTCCGGCGCCATCGCCTCCATGAAGCCCGGTGCGGATGCGACGCTGCAGCTGTGGCGCAGCGGACACCAGCTGGACGTCAATGTCAGGATCGCCGAACTCAAGGATCAGCCGGCGACCGCCGCTAACGCGGCGACGCCCGAAGGTCACGGTGCCAGCAGTCATGCCAGCGCGCTCGGAGTCACCGTGCGGGCGCTCACCGCGGCCGAGAAGAGCCAGCCCGGTGCACCGCAGGGCGGCCTCTTGGTCGAGGAGGTCACCGGTCCGGCCGCGGCCGCCGAGGTCGAACCGGGGGATGTGATCCTCGGTGTCAACGGCAAGCGCGTGCGCACGCCGCAGGAACTGCAGGATGCGGTCCAGGGCGCCGGCAAGAACGTGGCACTGCTGGTGCAGCGCGAGGACTCCCAGATTTTCATCCCGCTGCGCCTGCCTTAGAACCACGATGCAAGAGAGCTACGACCACGCGGCAGTCGAGCGCGCCGCCCAGCAGTATTGGCGGGAGCGGCGCGTCTTCGAGGTCCACGAGGACCCGACGCGACCAAAATTCTATTGCCTGTCGATGCTGCCGTACCCTTCCGGTCGGCTGCACATGGGCCACGTGCGCAACTACACCATCGGCGACGTGCTGGCGCGCTACATGCGCATGCAGGGACACAACGTGCTGCAGCCCATGGGCTGGGACGCGTTCGGCCTGCCGGCCGAAAACGCCGCCATCACCAACCATGTGCCGCCGGCGAAATGGACACGGCAGAACATCGCCTACATGCGCGGGCAGATGCAGTCCCTGGGCTTCGCGATCGACTGGAGCCGCGAAGTTGCCACCTGTGACCCGTCCTATTACCACTGGAACCAGTGGCTGTTCCTGCGCATGCTCGAGCGGGGCATCGCCTACCGTAAGACCGGGGTCGTGAACTGGGATCCGGTGGATCAGACCGTGCTCGCCAATGAGCAGGTCATCGACGGCCGCGGCTGGCGCACCGGCGCCCCGGTCGAGAAGCGCGAGATTCCGACCTACTACCTCAACATCACGCGCTACGCGGACGAGTTACTGGCGGCGCTCGCTGAGCTCAACGGCTGGCCCGAACGCGTGCGCGTCATGCAGGCGAACTGGATCGGCAGGAGCGAGGGCTGCGAGATCGAGTTTCCGTACGCGGCGGATGCACGCGCCGCCGCGGGCGCGGATGGCACCCTGAAAGTTTTCACCACGCGCGCCGACACCCTCTTCGGGGCCACCTTCATGGCGGTCGCGGCTGAGCATCCGCTGGCGCTGGCCGCCGCCAGCACCAACGCCGCGCTCGGCACCTTCATCGCCGAGTGCCGCCGCGGCAGCATCATGGAAGCCGAGATCGCCACCCAGGAAAAAAAGGGCATGCCGACGGGGCTGCATGTGCTGCATCCTCTCACGGGGGCGCCGCTGCCGGTGTGGGTCGCCAACTACGTGCTCATGGGGTACGGCGAGGGCGCGGTCATGGGCGTGCCCGCGCACGATGAGCGCGATTTCGGCTTCGCGCTGCAGAACGCGCTGCCGGTCGTCACGGTGGTGCGTTCCACGAGCGGCGCATACGTGGAAGTGCGTGCGCCCTGGATCGCCGCCTACGCCGAGTACGGTGAGACCGTAAACTCGGGAGCGTTTTCCGGCCTCACGTCGGCAGCGGCGGTGGACGCGATCGCCGCGGCGCTGCAGCAGCGCAAGCTCGGACGCAAGCGCGTGCACTACCGCCTGCGGGACTGGGGCATTTCGCGGCAGCGTTACTGGGGTTGCCCGATTCCCATCATCCACTGCGGCAGCTGCGGACAGGTACCGGTGCCGGATGCGCAGTTGCCGGTGGTGCTGCCGGAGGACCTGGTGCCGGACGGCAGTGGCAATCCGCTCGCGAAGTCGCCGGCGTTCTACGAGTGCACCTGCCCGCAGTGCGGCCAGCCGGCGCGGCGCGAAACCGACACCATGGACACCTTCGTCGACTCGTCCTGGTACTTCCTGCGCTATGCGTGCGCGGACGACGCCCAGGCGATGGTGGATCAGCGCGTCGACTACTGGCTGCCCGTAGACCAGTACATCGGCGGCATCGAGCACGCCATCCTGCACCTGCTGTATTCGCGCTTCTGGACGCGCGTGATGCGCGACATGGACCTGGTGAAGCTCAGCGAGCCGTTCTCGAAGCTCCTGACGCAGGGCATGGTGCTCAATCACATCTATTCCCATCAGAGCGCGGGCGTCCGCAAGAGCTACTTCAATCCGGCCGAGGTGGCCGTGCGTCGCGGCGCCGATGGCGCGGAAGTTTACGAGGTCACCACCGCCGCGGGCACGCTCAGGGTCGAGCACGAGGGACTCGGCAAGATGTCCAAGTCGGAAGGCAACGGGGTCGACCCGGAAGGCCTGGTGGCGCGCTTCGGCGCGGACACCGCGCGGCTTTTCACGATGTTCGCCTCGCCTCCGGAACAGACGCTCGAGTGGTCCGATGAAGGAGTGCAGGGCGCCTCGCGCTTCATCAAACGCCTGTGGCATGCCGTGTATGAGCACTCCTCCGCGGGCGCCGCGCCGCGCCTCGAGAGCGGCGCGCTGAGCGATGCGCAGCGCGACCTGCGCCGCGCCGCCCACCAGGCGCTCGCCAGGGCCACCGACGACATCGGCCGGCGCCGCAATTTCAACACCGCGATCGCCGCCGTCATGGAACTCCTGAATGCCATCGGCCGCTACAGCGACTCAAGCCCGCAGGGCCGTGCCGTGCGCCAGGAGGCGCTGGAGATCGCCACACTGGTACTCGCGCCCATCACGCCCCACGTGTGTCATGCCCTGTGGCACGGTCTCGGCCACGCCACCGCGCTGGTTGATGAGCCCTGGCCCGTCGTCGACCGCCAGGCCCTGGTGCAACAGGCGGTGGAGATCGTCCTGCAGGTGAACGGCAAGCTGCGCGGGCGTATCAGCGTTCCGGTGAACTGTGATGAGGCGAGCGTGCGTGAGGCGGCGCTCGCGGATGAGCACGTGCGCAAGTTCGTCGCGGACAAGCCGGTGCGCCGCGTCATCGTGGTGCCCGGTAAGCTCGTCAACGTGGTGGTATGAACCGCGCCGCGGCATGCGCACTCATCGTGGCCGCAGTGCTGCAGTCAGCGTGCGGCTTTCACTTGCAGGGGCACACGCCCCTGCCCGCCGCCGTGAAGACGCCTTACGTCGACACGCAGGACCGCCAGAGCGCCTTCGTACAGAGCCTGCGGCACGCGCTGCTGTCCAACGGCGCGCAGCTTGCGCAGCGCAAGGACACCTCGTCCGCTGTGGTGCAGATCATCAAGGAGAATTACAAGAAGCGCGTGCTGTCGGTCTCGGCGACCAACCAGCCTAACGAGTACGAGCTAACCTACACGGTCACCTTCGCGGTCACCGCCGGCGACAAGGAGCTGCTGCCGCAGGAGGACATTTCCTCCACCCGCACCTACAGCTTCGATGAGCGGCTGCTGCTCGCGAAGGGTCACGAAGAGGACCTGCTGCGCGCCGACATGGCGCGCGATCTGGCCGACCGGGTCATGCGGCGGCTGGCGAGCCTGTAAGGACTATCCGCGGTGCTGCTGCTGAACGCCATCGACCGCCTGGCGTTAGCACTGCTCCTCAACCGCTTCGGCCTGGAGCTGACCCTTACCGCGCCCGATGAAGTCATTCCCGGTTCCTACTGGGGTGAGAGCGAAGCGGGCTTAAGGGCTGAGCGGCTGTACGCACGCCTGGATACGCCGGTGCATTCGGTGCTGCACGAGGCGAGTCACTTCATATGCATGACACCGGAGCGGCGCGCCGGCCTGGAGCGCGACGCCGGCGGGGATGACGCTGAGGAATCTGCGGTGTGCTACCTGCAGGTGCTGCTGGCGCGTGAGTTGCCGGGCGTGGGCCCGGAGCGCCTGTTCGCCGACATGGACACCTGGGGTTACAGCTTCCGCCTGGGCAATACGCGGGCGTGGTTCGAGCGGGATGCGCAGGATGCGCGCGACTGGTTGGTTCAGCGCGCAGTTCTGGACGGCGCCGGCAGGTTGACCGGAGCGGTGCGGGTATGAGTGTCCTCTTTCGGGCAGCGCGAGCTGTTACGGTTAGTTTGCGGGAGCAGTCTGCGTCGCCTTGACGATCGCCTGCTTACAGCCGTTCGACACCTGGTCCTTGTGTTCCTTCAGACAGGCAATGATTCTCCCGCCGCCGGGTTGCACGCCGGGACACAGCGTCTGGATGTCGCCGTCGCATGCCCGCTGCGCCTCAATGAACGCCTGTTGAGCCTGTTGAGCCTGTTGCGAAGGTGCCGGCGGCGGATCATCGGCGCTGGCGAACTGTGCCGCGGCGGCAAGGCATATGCTGACCAGCAGTGCTGAGTTCTTCATTTCCGCAAAACCTCCAGTTGAGTATCGCCGTTCAAAAGTCACCGACGGCAGCCCTCACCCTTAAGAGGCGCAGTCCGCGGGCAAGTCGTCTCATGCGCGCCCCTTGAGGCCGTTCCCGGGGGTGCCGGTTGCCTCACCTTGCGCTGGTCGGTGGGATCCGTGCGGCGGGTTTACCCTTCACTATGTGCGGCGTAGCCAGGAAATTGGCCGCGTAACCGGCTAGACTTTACGCGGTTTTGTGCGGCCGCTCATCGTGAATATGCGTCGACTGTGTCTCTCGTGGGTTCTGTCGCTGTCGTTGCTGCTTGCCCAGCACGGCGCGCTGCTGCACGAGCTCAGCCACCTTACCCACGGCGGCCACAGCGCCGGCGCTGCGCTGGGCGCAGAGTTGCAGCCCGCCGAGGGCGGTCTGTGCCCGACCTGCGAAGCGTTTGCGCAGATCGTGAATCCTGCGACCGCCACGGCTACCGACCTGGTGGTCACTCCTGCCGCACTCATCCCGGCTCCCGAACCCCGCTTCACCATCGTCGGCGCTGACGCGCCCAGCCCCCGCAGTCGCGGTCCCCCGCAAGTCTGAACCGAGCTTTCGTTCCCGAAAGATGCAGCGCCCGAGCGATCTGGTGCTGCCTGAGGCTTCAGTTCTTGTGGAGTAGTTCATGGTTAATTCACGATCCCGGGGCACCGCGCTTGGCGCGCTCGCCGTCGGTATTTTCTTTGCCGCGCGCGCGGTTCAGGCCGCCGACAATGCCGCTGCCGGCGCCGCTGCCGACAGCGCGGCCAGCGCTGCCGGGCCCCCGGCAACGTCCGGTGACCTGGCGGAAGTAGTAATCACCGCGCGGCGACTCAACCAGGCGCGCACCGAAATCGAGACCCAGACCGGCGCGTCGACCTATACGATCGACAGCACCGCGATTGCCGCCACTCCCGGTGGTGACAACGTGCAACTCAATCAGGTGCTGCTGCAGGCGCCGGACGTGGTGCAGGATTCCTTCGGGCAGCTGCACGTGCGTGCCGACCACAACGATCTGCA
>Ga0070761_10001009_pt1 | contig 17708 bp, 8 predicted proteins | sample HubBroMetageREF1_FD_66724 | JGI IMG/M metagenome (GOLD analysis project Ga0070761, IMG submission 66724) | Reference soil microbial communities from the Hubbard Brook experimental Forest, New Hampshire, USA - Hubbard Brook CCASE Soil... | ecosystem: Environmental > Terrestrial > Soil > Temperate... | reverse complement strand
CTCAGCATCGTGCGTGTAGTTGTGCACGGGGAGGACGGACGCAAACACCATCCGGATGCGGTGCGCGCGCGCCAGTTCGGCCATGGAAGCGTAGTTGGCCTCGATGTCCTCGTTAGATGTGGGACCGGTGACGCCGGCGATGTCGTTGGTCCCCGCCAGCATGACGACCACTTTGGGATGCAGATCAATCACGTCCTGGCGGAAACGCACCAACATCTCGGGCGTCGACTGCCCGTCGATGCCGCGGTTGATATAAGGCTTGCCAGGAAAATAGGTTGGCAACTTCCAGTAGTCGGTGATGGAGTCGCCAAGAAATACGACTCGTCTTTCGCCGCCCGCCGGCGGCGCGAGCGCGGCGTCGGCCTCCCGATAGCGTGCCAGTTGCCCGAAGTCGTCGGTGTAGATCGCAATCCGCGACGTCCGGTACTGATCCAGCCCAGCGAAACCAGTGGAAGGGATGGAAGGAGCGGACTGTTGGGCCAGGGCTGGAAGAGAGAGAAGGATTGCAAATAGCGGTTGCGATATGGTGCGGATGATCGTCTGTAGCCTCATGTTCTCCTCGGAAAACAGGATCGATGATCCCACGCTCCGGCGAAAAATGGAACGAAGCCTCTTGCGTCCTACTTCTTCCTCGCGCTGCTCGTTTCGCGCGCCTTCGCGACCAAGGCGTCGAATCGTGAGTCAGTGTGAAGAGACTTCAATTCCGGATCAGATGAAAGTTCTCCCGGCGAGATGAGGCCGTTTTCGATGGCATGGTTCAGCTCAGCGAAGGCTTCGTCCGGCCGACCTCTCGCGGCCTCAGCGCAGGCAAAGTTGTACCAGGCCTCGGCCATTGTCGCCGGCTGATCAGTTTTCTCCGCTGTGTCGATCACGTCGCGAAACATTTTCTCCGAATCGGCATAATGTCCCTCGCGGCTAAGGCCCAGCGCTTCCATTTCCATGCTCTGCAACGTGGAGGTGTGGGTTGGGCCGAGCACACGGGTCTTGACCTCGATAATTTGGCTCTGGAGTTTGTCGGCTTCGGCGTAATGGCCTTCCTTCATCATGGTCACAGCAAGCATCATCATTGCCCTAAGAGTTTGGGGATGTTCCGGCCCCAGTACGCGACGCTGAGCGGCAATCACGTCGGAATACAGCTTTTCAGCGTCTGGGAAGCGGCCCTCCTCCTCGAGATTCTCAGCCGCGTGCGACATCGAAAGCAGGGTCGCTGGATGGTCCGGCCCCAGAGTTCGCTTCTGCGCCGCGATCAGTTCGGCATAGATCTGATCTGCTTCTGCATACCGGCCCTGCGGCGTGAGAATCTCCGCCAGCTCGTTCAAAGTGCTCAGGGTTTGAGGATCGTCGGGGCCAAGTACTTTGTGCTCTCCGTTCAGTGTTTGGCGGAACAGGCTTTCCGCGTCGGCGTGACGTGCTTCATTGGCATAAACATAACCAAGGCGATCCATAGACGCCAAAGTGTCTGGATCATTGGGGCCGAGAACCTGGCGCTGGGCCTCTATTGTGCTTCGCAACAACTTTTCCGCCTCTGGCAAATGCCCTTGGGCGCGGAGCAACTGGGCCAGATAACTTTCGCTTGCAAGTGTTTCCCGGTTTCGTTCTCCGAACAGTGAGCTTTGAATTGCCCGCGCGTGTTCTACCAAATTTTGCGCGCGGCTATACAAGCCCAGTCCGCTATACGTCTGCGCCATGGTTTCCATCAATTGGGCCTGCAGCTCTGGGTCCTTGCGCAGACCGGTGTCGATATCTTTCGAGGACTTATCCAGAATCTCGCGCGCTGTGACTGCGTTGCCGCGCGCCTCGCTGGGGTTCGATACCTTGAACATGCCGGTCATAAACTTCGTGACTCGGTCGGCGCGGTCGCGCTCCCGCGTAATCCGCCGCAACTGGATCGCCTGCATCACTCCGAACGCGATCAGCAGCAGCGCCGCAGCGGTGGCAGCAGTCACTCCGAATTTGTGGCGCTGAACGTATTTCTTTGTCCGGTAAGCCAGGCTTGCGGGCCGCGCAATGACAGGTTCGTTAAGCAAATAGCGGTCGAGATCGGCCGCCAGTTCCGCTGGCGAGCCATACCTGCGGGCGCGGTCTCTGTCCAGAGCTTTCAAGGTGATCCAGTCCAGATCGCCGCGGAGCATGTTCGCCAGTTGTCGTGCATCCGTGCTGCGTTTCTCGGCGAGAGCCGCAGCCGCCGGGTCGTTGCTGAGTCTTGTGCTCGGACTCGTCGGCTCGTCTTCGTGCACCCGCCGCAGAACTTCATGAAGCGGTTTGCTCTCCCACTGCTCTGTATCCTGCGCCATCACACCCGTAAGCAGTTCGTAGAGCACTACACCGAGCGAATAGACGTCGGTTCGGGTATCTACATCGACCACCAGTGGATCCATCTGCTCCGGGCTCATGTATCCCGGCGTGCCCACCAATCCTCCGGCGCGCGTCACCAGCGTCCCGCCCGGCGGTTGCTGAGAGATCGCTTTGGCCAATCCGAAGTCGATAATGCGCGGTACCGGCTTGCCATCCACCTCAACCACCAGGATGTTGGTAGGTTTCAGGTCGCGATGGATGATCGCTTTTTGATGCGCGTGCTGCACGCCTTCACATACTTTTGTGAAAATAAGCAGGCGCTCGCTGGCGGAGAGGCGCTTCTCGTCGCAGTATTGCGTGATGGGCAAGCCCGGCACATACTCCATGGCGAAGTACGGTTGACCGTCCGCCGTGGAGCCCGCGTCGAAAACCTTGGCGATGGCAGGGTGATCCATGATCGCGAGCGCCTGCCGCTCCAGATCGAAGCGCACCAACGCAGACTTGTCGTAGCGGAGCGTCTTGACGATCTTGAGAGCAACCTGCCGTTTGACGGGAGCGGACTGTTCCGCCAACCATACCTGTCCCATCCCGCCCTCTCCCAATTTCCTGATCAGCCGATAGGGCCCAATCGAACCCAGGTTGGGCGCGGGAGCTTCCACGGAAGCAGCGTGTGGGCCTAAGGCAGGCTCCGCATCCGGACTGGCGCCTGCGTTGTGCGGAGTTGACTTGGGTCCCGGTTCGCTCAAGCGTGCTTCTTTGAAAGGAGATGCAAATCGACGGTAAGTTTAGCACCCAACATCCGCTCGCAATGTCAAGATCCGTCAGCGACTAGCCGGTCTCTTTCTCAAAGCGGCGTGGATTGTCAGGATTACACGATTTACTTTACCGTATCATGCTGTAAAGTTAACTGATTGGCTTCCTCGTCCGCAGGCACGTTGAAGAGCCATGTTCTGAATTCCGCCTCGAAAACTATGGACTTCCTACTGAAATTTGAGCGGGGCATCAGATGACGATGGAGCACCGTGACGGAATGTTTGCTCCCGGCACGAAGTTGGAACATTACCAAATCATTTCTATGCTGGGAGCTGGCGGGATGGGTGAAGTTTACCTTGCCCAGGACCTGCGGCTCGGTCGCAAGGTTGCGCTCAAAATGCTTCGTCCGGAACTGACTTGTGACGAACGTGATTTGCGGCGGTTTGAGCACGAAGCTCACGCGACCTCAGCGCTGAATCACCCCAACATTCTTACTATTTATGAATTCGGACAGGCTGAGGGGCTGCGTTTTATTGTTTCTGAGTATGTCGAAGGCTTAAGTCTTCGCTACAAAATGGCAAGCGGAAGGATGGAGTTGAATACTGCGATTGACGTTGGCATCCAGATTGCCAGCGCTCTGGCTGCCGCTCATGCTTGTGGAATTGTTCATCGCGACATCAAGCCCGACAATGTGGTCGTTCGAGCGGATGGAATCGTTAAAGTGCTCGATTTCGGAATCGCCAAGCTGGGTCATAGGGCTGCCGATCAGACGATTGGAGGAGGATTAACCGCGACATCCACGGCCAGCACACCGGGAATGGTTGTGGGCACGGCCAAGTATATGTCGCCGGAGCAGGCTCGCGGAGTTGAAGTAGATGGACGCAGCGATATTTTCAGCCTGGGATCGGTGATGTATGAAATGGTCACCGGTAGGGCCGCGTTTGATGGTGTGACGGCGAGTGATGTGATGGCCGAGATCCTGAAAGTTGAGCCGCCACCACCGGTAGAGTTTGCCCCGGGCGTGCCGCAGGAAATCGAGCGCATCATCGGCAAAGCGCTACGCAAGGACCGCGAGACCCGGTTCCAGTCGGTGGGAGATTTTTTGATCGACCTGCAGGACTTCAAGAAGGAGGCGGAGTTTCAAGCCAAACTGCAGCGGTCGACTGGGGGGCAAGCAGCGAGGGCGGGATCGGCTAGCGGAACACGTGCGCGAGCCATCCCTGCTCTCACCGCGGACCTGACATCTTCTCCGACAGCATCTTCTCCGACAACATGGCCAAGAATCTGGCTGTGGCCACTGGCGATACTGTTGGTTGCGATTGCTGCCGTCGGCTACTTCTATGCCAGGAGATCGACTCCGCCGACCTCGGCGCGGCCGCGCAGCTTGGCAATTCTTCCATTTCGAAATCTTAAGCAGGATCCGGAAACCGATTTCCTCGGATTCTCGCTCGCGGATGCGATCATCACCAAACTTGGATATGTCAATGCTCTGACTATTCGTCCCTCATCCTCGATCGACAAGTACCGCAATCAGATCATGGACCCTAAGAAAGTTGCCGCCGACTTGGACGTGGATACGCTGCTTACGGGCAGCTTCATTAAAGATGGCGATGACCTGAGGATCACCGCCCAACTCATCGATGTAAGGCCAGACAAAATTCTGTGGCGAGAGGCCATCGATGTGAAGTACGACAAACTGCTGACGGTTCAAGACCGAGTGTCGCAGCAGATCATTAAGGAGTTGGAGCTGAACCTGTCGCCCAGGGAAGCTGAAAATCTCAAGCCCGAGAAAACGATTAGTACCGCCGCTTACGAATACTACCTGCGCGGAATCGACCTCTACTCGCTGAATGAGTTTCGAGCGGCGATCGAAATGCTAGAGAAGTCAACGGCGATTGAACCGACCTATGCGCCCTCGTGGGCGCATCTGGGGAGAGCATACACGACCAATGCCTCACTTCAGTTCGGGGGGCGCGAGGACTACGGCAAAGCGCAGGTTGACTATGAGAAGGCGATTGCATTAAATCCCGCGCTGCTCGAGCCGCGAATCTATATGGCCAATCTGCTCACGGATACGGGCAGAGTGGAACAAGCCGTACCCTTGTTGCGATCGGTTCTGCAGGATAGTCCCAATAACGCTGAGGCGCACTGGGAGCTGGGTTATGCCTACCGCTTTGCCGGGATGTTGAAGGAATCGGTAGCGGAGTGCGAAAAAGCGCGGCAAATCGACCCTTTGGTCAAAATCAACAGCTCGGCGATGAACAGCTACCTTTATCTGGGCGAATATGAGAAATTTCTGCGTAGCCTGCCGGCGAACGACTCCGTTTACATCAACTTCTACCGAGGCTTTGGCGAATACTACCTGAACAATCGCGACCAGGCTGCGCAGGAGTTTGATCGCGCCTTTGAAAAGGATCCTTCGTTGCTTCCGGCGAATGTAGGCAACGCCCTCGGCCACTCAATCAGGCGCGACAACGCGGGCGGCTTGAAACTGCTACAGCAAACGCAAAGCAAGATCGAAGAGCGCGGCGTTAGCGACGCTGAGGGTATATACAAGGTCGCCCAAGCTTATGCGGTTTTGGGTGACAAGGTTTCCGCCTTGCACATGCTGCGTCTTAGCATCGAGAGTGGATTCTTTTGCTACCCCTACTTCGTGCGCGATCCGTTGCTGCAAAGTCTTCACGCCGCGCCAGAATTCCAGACACTGATGAGCCAGGCTCTGCATCGGCATCAGCAGTTTAAGAACACTTTTTTCTAACTACCAGCTGAGTGCAACGTAGAGCCCGTCACTCCCGTTTAGTCGGCTCTGGGTCGATCTGCGCCCGCAGGCCCGCTCTCGGCCAACTTTAGCTCCGTTTTCTGAATCATTTGCGGCCACAAGGAATCAGGATCAGAATTGAAAACCGTTCCTGCGTCCCCCTGAAAAATGAACCACGCGCCCAGTTGCAGCTCCTTCTGTAGTTGATCGTCAGTCCACCCCGCGTAGCCCAGATAAACATGAAAACCGCTAGGGTCAGGTCGAGCCGAGATGGTGTGTTCGAAGAGCATCTTCGAAGAAATCATGTAAACTGCACCGAAAATGTGCTGTGCTCCTTCGACCTTCGCCGGCGACTGGAGCAACGCAAATACCGCTGGAGTTTCTACCGGACCTCCGAGATAGACGGGGTCCGAAAGATGTTTCGCCGCCTTAAACCCGTCAAGCACTCGTGAGAGCGGGACATCTGTGCGCCGGTTGAGAATCAATCCGACCGCGCCTTCGGCATCGTAGTGAACCAGCAGGACAACCGTCTTAGCGAACTGCGGATCGGCGAGTCCCCGGCTAGCCACCAGTAACTTTCCCGCACCCAGATCCTTGGCGTTTTTGGATTGGACCGGAAGAAAAACTGCCGGCCGCGAATTCGGCGTCGGTACATCAAATCCCTTGATCGGTGCGTTTAGCCTTCCGATCACGGCGAAAGCAGCAATCGTGGCCAGCGTTGCGAAAAAGCACAGTTTGTGTAGAGACATGGCTGTTCTCCTCACCGGGAATCACGCCCTTGTTCCGAATGCCATCCCATACCCAGTGAAATTATAGTCAGCAGCCTGCGGGGAGATGTAGTTTCGTGACTATGCGCCCACTCATATCTGGTGGACTGGACCCGCCGAATTTCGCCTGCAGGGGCCTGACAGGCAAGCCCAAAGCAGGTCGTTTGAATTTCCAGCGCTCGCCGCCTGAAATGAGGAGGATCTCGCCCGTGATCCAGCGCGACGCTTCGGAAGACAGGAAGAATCTCGACGTGCGATCCACCATCGAATAGTGATGGCCCTTCTTCCAGCCGAGCGGGATGGTAGCCGGTATGTTAACCCGGTGCCAACCAAGGTGGGCGGGCTCTCGCTCGTGTTCAAAATGGGCCCGCGTTTTTTTTTCGGAGCAGCAGCGCGGTCGCCCAGTCATTCGCTGGGCCCGTTTCACACCGACCCACGAATTTATACTGCAAGGCCACAATCCGGCCTGCGCATCACCTGGCTTGGTCACTCCTCCTCCCTGGTTGAAATTGATGGCCCGCGCATCCTCATTGATCCGGTTTGGGACGAACGCGCGGCTCCTACACAGTGGGCCGGTCCAAAGCGCTTCTTCCCGTCGCCTCTCGCGCTGGACGATTTGCCTGCGATAGACGCCGTGCTTATTTCGCACGATCACTACGATCATCTGGGGGCGGGCACCGTGAAGCGCCTTGCTCAAATGGACGCCCTGCGGCAGGCGCGCTGGATCACGACGCTCGGTGTGGGCGCCATTCTGAAAAGCCTCGGGGTGGATCAGAGCCGCTGCACGGAACTCAACTGGACCGAGAACGTAAAGGTCGGATCGCTGACCGTAAGCGCGTTGCCAGCCCGTCACTTCTCGGGGCGCAGCCTCTTTCGTCGTTTTGAAACGCTGTGGGCATCCTTCGCTCTCACAAGCAAGAATCACCGCGTCTATTACGGAGCCGACTCTGGGGAATGGTATGGATTCCGCGATATCGGCGAGAACTTTGGACCATTCGATCTCGTCATGCTCGAAATCGGTGCTTCAGATCCCCTCTGGGCCGACATACACATGGGCCCGGAAGGAGCGGTTCGCAGCTTTCGTGCTTTGGGTGGCAATGGCTTGCTCATGCCCATCCACTGGGGCCTCTTTGATCTTGCGCTCCACCATTGGAAGCAGCCGATCGAGAACGTGTTCGCAGTCAAAGCTCTCAACTCCGGTCCCCCGAACCCGGCGCCCCGTCTGAGGTTGTTCAGGGCCAGGAGATTCGCTCCGAGTGGTGGCGTCGAAGCGAAGGCGATCCGATACTAATGCCTCCGGATTCGTCGCGATAAACGCGCTTGTGGCCACCGAACTACCAAAAGTAGGCGGCTTCCATCTTAGGCGTGCCGGGTTTGCCGTCGATGATCGCGGTACTGAGCACGAACTCAATATTCTTCTTTCCGGCCGCACGAGCCGCATTTACTACTTGTGCCAAATCGGCCGAGTCCATGAGAAATTCACCCGCGGCGATCGTTCCACCGCGAGCCACTCCCGCAACCATGATGGCAATCTTTCCAGTATTGCTATCAGTAAAACGCGTCACAATGGCGTAGTCGCGGTAGTTGTTGGTTGTCTGCTGGATCGTTCGATCGACGAGCCAGTCGGTACGGTCGGGAGCATTACCATCGGCGATCCAGAAGCGGGTCATATCGGCATTGTTCGCAAAGTGGAAGCGCAGGGGTTTCGTCAGGCGAAGTGTCCAGGCGTTATCGAAGGCGCCGACAAAGATGGTTGGCCCATCACGCAGGTCCGTCAACGTCGTCGATCCTTCCCCCTTGAGACTGTACTTCTTTCCGTGCGCTTGTAAAACACCGGCAATCTTTACCACGGGATTCAGATCGTCCATCACAATCGCGCTCAAATTGTCCTTTAAGAGAGTCTGGCGCGTTGGATCGGCGGCATCTCGCAGAGTTATTTCCGTGTATTGGTTCTGGTCCGCGATGCAGAAGAGCACCGGATCACCGGAGTTCAGAATCGGCTCCCAGAATTCGTCAAACGCAGATCGCTGCAGCGAGCGCCACCACCATCCGCCTCCCACCGCGAGGCAGGCGACCAGCAGTACGACCGCGCCGCCCATCCATAGATGCTCGCCAGAGTGCCGAGACGCCGGGGCTAATGCGACTGTTTCGACGGCCGCTGGTGCTTCGGTGGGCGCCCCCGACACTGCCGCGGCGTGGAAGGTCGGGGGCCAATGAAATTGTGGAATATACGACCCGGAGGGAAGGGAGACACGAATCTCCTCTTCATGGCCCGGTTCCTGGTAGTACTGGGCGATCCGCTTGCGGATCTCCGCCGCCGTTACGCGTACGATGGGATCCAACGAAGTATCGTAGTCGGCGTTTCGTCCGAAGATTTCGACTCCGAGGGTCCGCTCCTTCACTACATCCGCCTGGCCGGCGAGCGTGTGCCGGACAACGAAGCGCAGGAACATGGGGAAGCGGCGGCTATGGCTGAAGTACGAATTTTGTAGAAGGCGCTCTACCTGCTCCTCAATCGCAGCCTTCTCGACCTCGGTAAAATCGGCGGGATTGGTCGCCGGCACTTCAACTTGCATGGCCGTTCCCTGGAAAGACGCACCGATTATATCGGACCGAGGATGGCAATGGAAGACATTGATAAAAGAAGACTTTGCGAACAAAACTTACATGATAAGAACTGCCGGACTTACCGCAAGGACCTTATCTGCTTTCGTTTGGCCGTCTATAAGGCTCTGCGTTGGAGATTTCTGCCCCGGCGGCAGGCAATCGTCAGCGATTCAAGACCAGGCGCCCGTTCGGCGCCAGCATCGAGACTCAGCGTGGAGGCTCAATTGACGACAAATTTTACAAAGCGCATTCACCCAAAGCTATCCTCTCCCGGTCTGTCGATTCCTTCCATTCTTCTGTTCTTGACGGCGATCATTTTGCTCTTCGCCGCAACAGCCCCGGCGCAAGTGGGTAGCGCGAGTTTGAGCGGAGTTGTACTAGACCCTTCCAGCGCCGCTGTGCCTGATGCCACCGTTACCCTGGAGAACGCCCTCAGTGGCTCTGCTCGAATCGTCAAGTCGAACGGAGCGGGTGCCTTCTCCTTCGCTGCCGTCCCGAGTGGCGACTACAACCTTAAGGTCGAAAAGGCGGGATTCTCAAACTACGTCCAGAACTCTATCCACCTTGACCCTGGCGATAGTCGGACCCTTACCGATGTTCGACTCGTCGTTGGCGGTCAATCGCAGACGGTCACCGTGGACGCTGAGGTCGCGGGCATTCCATTAGATAGCGGCCAATTGAGTGCAACTATCACCGCGAGCAATCTGGATCAGCTCTCGATTGTGGGAAGAGACGCCACTGAGTTAGAAAAAACTCTGCCGGGATTCGCCATTCGCACTCTTGGTCCCACCAATACCGCCCCAGACTTCTCCGACGTCCAGATCGGTCAGGAAACGCCGTATGCCTCTAACGGCGCACCGGTCGCCGGCGTCACGCTGAAGCTCGACGGCGCCAACCTGACAGACGCCGGCAACTTCGGCGCAAATCTTCAGAACATCAACGATGCGATGGTCTCGGAGGTACAAATCCAGACCTCGAATTTTGGTGTAGACCAATCGAACGGGCCGGTGGTGATAACCGCCGTAACCAAAGCCGGCGGATCGCAATACCACGGCTCGCTTTACGCCTTCGCCAGAACTAGCCAGCTCAACTCCAATGATTGGCTAGCCAACTTCAATGGCATTCCACGCCCAGCAGATCGATATATCTATCCCGGGGCTACCTTCGGTGGTCCTGTGCCTCATCTGACGAAGCTTACATTCTTCGCGGCCGTCGAGGACGACGCGCAACGGGATGTCTATGCCTACGGTACCGCCGGCAGTGCCATCATTCATGCGCTGGTTCCGACGAAGAACATGCGCAAGGGCGACTTCAGTTCGACGGAGTTGATGAACTACCTGGGACCAAATTATCAGGGAGGCGCGTATGCTAACCTGACCACCGCGCCCACATTTGCATCGGATGGAACCCCGCTCACCAACGGGCAGATCCCTACTCAATATCTCGACGCCGGTGCAATGGCGTTGATCAACCAGGTACTTCCTCTGCCAAATCAGGCCACGGGTACGGACGGCTACAATTACACAACGGAAAACCTGGTGGATAATGACGTCTTTCAGACGGCAGGGCGCGTGGATTATGCGCTCAACGACAACAACCACATCTTCGGCCGTTACACTTTCGAGAAGGAAAGCCAGGGCCAACCGCAAGTGCCGTATTACTCGCCAACCGCAGTTATGGGATCAGTGAATACCCCTGGTGGCGGAGTGATCAATGCTATTCACGTACATAGCGCCGCTGCCAACTACGCGAGGATCATTTCTTCCACGCTTACGAATGAACTCTTCGCTACACTGGTTTATTTTACGCAGGATTTTGAAGCTAAGACGCCCTCGGCTTTGACGAAAGCGGCGATTAACTACCCTTACAATGGCACCTACAATAACGGCAGCCAGGATTTTCCAATGTTTATGGACTACGGCTTTGACGGTCTGCCAATCGCCATTCAGCCTGACTTCACCTACGGACCGCCTTCGTTGAAAAAGTTCCAGCCTAGCGTCGGGGACAATATCACTAAGGTCTGGAGTCATCACACGGTGAAAGGCGGTGTCTTTCTACAGCGCGTCACTAATAACCAAACCATCACCAACGGCACCACGAATGGCAATGTTCGCCTGTATTATTTCCCCCCCGCGGGTTCAACGTTCTACACTTATGCCGGTACGAATCCTAATGGCTCGCCAGCCTTTGGGCCGCCGTACGTTACTAGTGGAAACTATCTCGCAAACTTCATGGAGGGCGAGCTTCAGAGTTTCGATCAGCAGAATATTCTGCCGCGCACCAATCTTTACTTCTGGAACATTGGCTTCTACGGAGAGGATTCCTGGCGCGTGCGGCAGAATCTGCTTGTGACCTTCGGCCTGCGCCTGGAACACTTGGGGGCGTGGGAGGATGCTCATGACCTGGGCGCAGCAGTGTGGGATCCGGCAACGATCGGGCAGCCGGTTTCGGCGACTAATCCGCTACCTGGTTTTACCTGGCACGCTCTGAATCCCTCAGTACCGAACTCGGGAACAGGGTCCAGGCCACTCTTTTATGAACCACGTGTCGGCGTGGCGTGGGACATCTTCGGAACTGGCAAGACCGTTCTCCGCGGCGGTTATGGCGCCTATCGTATGCATGACTCGATCGTGGATGTGACGAACGCATTCGCCAATTCAGAAGGGCTTCGCGAACCGAATCTCTTCGGCTTCGGTGCAGTTACACTAGGCGGTATCAACAGCCTCCACTTTCCAGTCAATGCCGGCCCCCTCAGCACAAGCGCCTTTGGGCTGTATCCCGGAGATACGAAGGAGCCGGTTACGAACAGTTACAGCGTTAGCTTGGCGCAACGATTGCCGAAAAATTCTGTCTTCCAGCTTACTTATGCTGGCAATAACAGCAATTCGCTGTTCAACAACGGTTCGACCTCGGCGGTGATACTGAACAACCTCAATGCCATTCCAATAGGCACGCTTTATCAGGCGAATTCAATCGGTATGGGCGAAGGCGTCTGTGCGGCCGCCGCCTGCACCCCGTATGAAGTGGCGGCCATGAGTGCCACTAATATTCAGCAATTCCGCCCCTATCCCGAATATCAGTCGGTCACTGTGCCACGGCATGACACTTACGCTAACTACAACGCAATGCAGGCCGTATGGCAGAAGACGTCGGGCAGACTGAATTATGGCTTCAATTACACCTGGTCGAAGGCGCTCGGCATTCTCGGCTCCGCGGCAAACTTCAACTGGACAGCTGCGATTAATCCCTTCAGTATTCCGAGCAACTATGGTCCTATGAACTTCGACCGTAGCCAGATTTTTAACGCCACTTATTCCTATACGCTGGGAAAATATTCGAGCGACCGTCTGTTGGGCGGGTTTGTGAATAATTGGCTCATCTCGGGCATCACCAGCATCCAGAGCGGCGGCAACATGCAAACAGGAATAAGCGGTTCGAGCCCGGACTTTTTTCTCAACGGGTTTATTACCGCTCCCAGCCAGCCGGTGCTGCCCGTAAACGCCCAGGTCTTTCTGGGAACGCCGGATGTGAGCCTGCAGCCGGTGCTGAAGTGCGATCCGAGGTCTGGACTTGCCTCACACCAGTACATCAACGGAGCCTGCTTCGGCCTGCCCGGCATCAACAGCGGACAGAACGGTCAATATATCTTCCCCTATGCGCAGGGTCCAACTTACTTCAACACAGATCTGACCGCGGAGAAGGGTTTCAGTCTTGGAGGCGAACGAAACCTTCGCTTCCGCATTGCAGCATTCAATTTTCTCAATCATCCACTGAATAGTTTTGGCACCGGATACGCGCAGCAGACGAATCTATCGCTGAATGGAACCACTGCCAGCACCGCGGTTTATTCTCCGTCTTCTGGCTTCGGGGACGCTCCTTACAAACTCGGGCGCCGTTTGCTGGAGGTATCCGCGAAAGTCACTTTCTGACCATCGCATCGCGGCGCAGGCTTTAGGATTTTGGAGACTCCGCTGGCCCCGCTCTCATGGGCACACCGCTCCTTCCCTCGCCTATGAGAGCGCGTTTGACAAGGGTCTGTGATCTGATCGCTATATCGGTCGAAGAGCGGAGGAGGCCAGTATGCGGCGGGTCGTAAATGCTATCTGTGAGACACACTCAAGTAAACCGGGATCGCCGCACCATCCCAGAAGGGTTTCTAACCAGCGCTGCTTGAGAAATAATGATGCGTCCACCTAACGATTACTCGGTGCTCTTGCGCATCTTTCTTTTTCTCCTATTTGCTTCCACTCCTTCGCTTCAAGGACAAAGTGGTTCCGAGGATGTTACAGCCAACCTCCTGAATCACCTCACATCTTTCACAGCACTGCCTAATGGAATCGATCTGCGAGATGGTGACGCCCGCATGCAAATCCTCGCCTTGCGTGAGAATGTCGTGCGCATTCGCGTGTCACGCTCCAACCAGTTCGCGGAGGACGCTTCCTGGGCTGTGCTCCAAGAAGCGCGCCAGAGCCGAGTCGCAGTAAAGCCAAGCGGGACTCCAGACGAAGTCGGCTTCCAGACACAAGTTCTCCGCGTTCGCATAAACCGGCAGACCTTCGCGCTAGCTATCTCCGACCACGACGGCAACATTCTTCAGCGTGACGTCCGGCCCATCGAGTTCCATGGCGATTCGTTTCGCGTTTATAAAGCGATGCCGCTCGACGAGCACTACTTTGGTCTGGGAGACAAGCCCGGGCCGTTGGATCGGCGCGAACGAGCGTTTACATTGTGGAACACCGACGCCTACGGCTTTCAGGAGTCCACTGATCCCATCTATAAGAGCATTCCGTACTTCATGGCCTTCCGGGCTGGTCACGCACTCGGGGTTTTCTTGGACAATACCTGGCGTAGTAGCTTTGACTTTGGCAAGGAGTTACCTGATACCTATTCTTTTGGCGCTGAAAATGGACCGTTGGATTACTACGTTTTTTACGGACCTACTCCAAAACAAGTAGCAAAGACATACGCCTGGCTGACTGGACTCATGCCCCTTCCTCCTATCTGGAGTCTTGGGTATCAGCAGTCGCGTTACAGTTACACACCGCAATCGCGAGTGATTGAGATTGCAGACCGTCTGCGCGCCGATCATATTCCTTCCGATGTTATCTATTTGGATATCGACTTCCAGCAGCAGAATCGACCATTCACCATAGATCAGGATCGCTTTCCTGATTTTTCTGGGATGATCTCGCAACTAGCCGCGAAGAATTTCCACACTGTCGCAATCACAGATTTGCACGTCGCCAAGTTCCCCGGTCACGGTTATTTACCCTACGACACCGGTATTGCCGGCGATCAGTTTGTAAAGAATCCCGACGGCAGCATCTACTCGGGCAATGTGTGGCCAGGCCCCTGCGTCTTCCCGGACTTTACCCGCGCGCAGACTCGCGAGTGGTGGGGCACTCTCTATGGGGATTTCTCCAAAATGGGTATGGCCGGGTTTTGGAATGATATGAATGAGCCGTCAATCTTCAGCTCCCCGACAAAAACAATGCCCGAAGACGTAGTGCATCGCATTGACGAGCCCGGATTCCTGAAGCGTACGGCGCGCCACGCTGAAATTCACAACGTGTACGGGATGGAGAACTCGCGAGCTACGTTCGAAGGATTGCTGCGGCTTAATCCGGACTTGCGGCCATTTGTACTTACGCGTGCCTCCTACGCTGGTGGACAACGTTACGCCGCGACTTGGACTGGCGACAACAGCAGTGCGTGGAATCATCTTCGCCTGACAACACCGATGATCGAAAACCTCGGCCTGAGCGGCTTTGCATTGGTTGGAGCGGACGTAGGTGGCTTTGCCGGAACACCGCAGCAAGACCTGCTCACGAAATGGTTTGAGATTGCTTCGTTCCAACCCATTGATCGGAATCACTCCGAAAAGTGGACTGGAGACCACGAGCCATGGGTCGGCGGTGTGGAACCGGAGTCAATCCGCAGACGGTTCATCGAAGAGCGCTATCGCCTGATGCCATATCTTTACACCCTTGCGGAAGAAGCGTCGCGCACCGGTGTGCCGATCGAGCGACCGCTCTTTCTCGAATTTCCCGATGCCGCAAGCGACGGTCATCCGATCGACATCGATCTTCAGGCGTCCGGCGAGTTTCTTCTGGGTCCCGATATCCTCGTGGCAGCCCCGCCGTTTCCGGACAAACTCGATACCTATGGCGTCGAGTTTCCATCGCCAAACTGGTACGACTACTGGACAGGGCAGCCTGTTCAGAAACCCGTGCCGGTGGCTCCGGAACCCAACGCTCCGTCCGGTTCATTTGATCACGTGCCGCTCACAGCCAGGATACGCCCTGAACTTGCATCCTTGCCAGTGTTCGTGCGCGGGGGAGCGATCCTGCCGATCGCACCTCTCGTGCAAAGCACCAACGAGACGCCGCAAGGCCCACTGACGCTGCGTATATATGCGGGTGATGACTGTGTTGGGCGGCTCTACCTGGACGACGGAAAGACTTACGCATATAAGAAGGGCGCCAATCTGCTCATGGACTTTCACTGCGAGGTAACTCCCGATGGCTTGCGGGTCCACCTGAGCGAGCACAAAGGCTCTTACCCCGCATGGTGGCGGCAGATAAGCATCGAGATCTACGGCTGGTCGCCTCGGAAAGATACCGCGTCCCTCGATGGCAGCAGTATCGGCTCGGCGATTGCTTTCTCCCCGGGCAAATTGATGATCACAATCCCAGACAATGGAGGAGGGGCGGTGTTAGACCTTAAGTAAGCGCCGCGAGCATGAGCATGTCGATCAGAATCTACGGTCCATACGAGTTGCTTTCTTCAGCCCTTGCTCGCGAATCCCATGCCGGCCAGGACGCCTCGCATATAAGCGAAGCTGGCGATCACGCCCGGCATCGGATCGTCGGGATGAATCTCATACTCCAGATCGACGAAGCCCTGGTACTTGATCGCGATGAGCGCTTCAAACATCTTCAGCACTGGCATGATGCCGTCTCCCACCGCGACCTGGCTCTCTTTGCTCTCGAAGTTCGTGAGGTCCTTCATGTGCACGTTGAACAGCCTCGGGCCCACTTCGTGGATTGCCTCAACCACATCGGTGCCGGCACGAACCGTATGCCCCACATCGATACAGCAGCCGATGCGTGGATCCATACTCTTCACGGCCTTTAGTACATCCAGCGGCGAAGGCCACAACTTGTCTTCGGGGCCGTGATTGTGGATCGCGATGCGGATGTCGTGCTCCTTTACGAACTTCTCAATCCGCGGCAAAGTTTGCGGCGTCGGGTCTCCGGCGACAATAACGCCAATACCCGCTCTTTTGCAGTATTCGAATTTGGACCGTATATCCGCATCTTCATCTTTCCGGAAATAGATGGCTCCGGCAGCGTGAAGCTTTATGCCTGCCGCGGCATAGTCCGCCAGCGCGGCTGTCTCCTGCTGCGCGTCCATAGGGAGATGATCTTTGACATCCTTCGCGTTTAAGGCGATCACATTGAGCTGCTTCACGAAGCCGATCATCTGCGTGCGGCTGAAGTTACGAAACGTGTAGCTGGCCAGGCCTAACCAAATCGGCGATGCTTCCTCAGCGGATGAGGGTGTCTGAGTTGACGCCAAGACGCCGCTTGGAGCGGCAATCGCGGCCGCAACCAGTGCGCTGGAGCGAATGAAACCGCGACGGGAGACTCTGCTTTTCATGATCGGAAAATCGCTAGACATGCGGTGCCCAGCCTTTCTCGTACTCGCGCCCCCACATCTTCATCGCTTCCTGGTCGCCTTGGATGCGTCCATCTTTCGTGTCGAGATGCAACTCCCGCTTGACTTCCCAGGCGATGTTGGAAAGCTGGAGCATCGTAACCGCGACGTTGCCGACCGAGATAGGGGCGTTGAGTTGCTCGCCTTTGCGGATTCCCGCGATGAAGTTCGCGAAGTGCGCATCGGTCATGGAATCGCGGCCAATCAGGTCAGCGGATGAGGTCGAATCGCCAGCCTTGGATTCGCTAGTCTTATTGCCTTTGAGGTCAAAGATCTCGTAGCCGCCGCGATCGACCAGCACCGTACCCGTCGTTCCCATGATTGTCGAACCACGATCGCGGCCGTAATACTTCATTCCCTGGCAGCTCTTGCCCTCCCACGAAATCATCTTGTCTTGGTACTCGAAGCTGGTCACCAGCGTGTCATAAAACTCCCAGTCGTCTTTGAAATGGTATCTGCCGCCAGACGAAGTAACTCGATCCGGATAGTCCGCGCCCAGCGCCCAGCGGCAGACATCGACTTCGTGCGTGCCGTTGTTGAGGGTTTCGCCAGTGCCATAGATTCTGAACCAGTGCCAGTTATAGGGATGCACGTTGTCCCTATAAGGACGACGCGGGGCAGGGCCCTGCCACAGGTCCCAATCAAGTTGCGGCGGCACTGGCACTTCCTTGCCTGTGCCGATCGACTTTCTCACATTGACGTACCAGGCTTTTGCGAAGTATGGCCTGCCTATAACGCCCTCGTGAATCTTTTCGACGATCTCGATGGTGTGTGGTGAAGAGCGCTGCTGCGTGCCGATCTGCACGAGC
>Ga0070761_10001007_pt1 | contig 17738 bp, 13 predicted proteins | sample HubBroMetageREF1_FD_66724 | JGI IMG/M metagenome (GOLD analysis project Ga0070761, IMG submission 66724) | Reference soil microbial communities from the Hubbard Brook experimental Forest, New Hampshire, USA - Hubbard Brook CCASE Soil... | ecosystem: Environmental > Terrestrial > Soil >... | reverse complement strand
CCGCAGCTTCTGCGCCATTCATTTCCGCGCCCGTGCGCGTGACGATATTGACGACGGCAAACATGGCATTCTGGCCGTATACCGCGCCACCCGGTCCGGGGATGAACTCAATGCGCTCGATCAGGTCCAGATCGAGTGGCAGCTCCCGACCGGACGGTCCTGAGTCAAAGACTGGGTCATTGACGCGATTGCCGTTGATCGTAACCAGCACGCGGGTGTTGTAGTCCCCCGGCAGGCCAAAGCCTCTTACGCCGAGATAGGTGAATTGCCGGTCGTAGGTGACGTAGACGCCAGGCAGACTGGCCAGGGCCTGATCGAGAGTACGCCAGCCAAAGGCCTTGATCTCCTGGCGCGTGATGACGCGGACGGCGGCGCCAATCTGGGATTGCTTCTGCTCATATTTAGAGGCCCCGACGACGCCGATCTGCAGCAGCTGCTCGAGGCTCATGTCCGTCACGTCCGCCGCCGCCGCGGCCGCTTCGTGCAAGGCCATGACGCCTGTCAGACATAGCAGTAACGTGTGATAGCGAGAGGTTTGTCCGAGCTGCCGAACCAACCAGATGGTGTCAACGAGCTGCTCGCAGGCGCACCGGCGTATAGAGCGGGGTTGTCCAGCTCGATGCAACACCACGTCCGTCCATGTACTGACGCTAGCCAGCTTTGATCAAACTGGCTTCCCGCGCGGTCGACCGTGCGTTAACAGACATAGCGCAGCGCTCATTCGTGGGAATGAGATTCACGTCACATATTGCATGCGGCGCACGCACATACCGCAGGGTCAAGCCGGTGGCACGCGACTCCCCGAGGCGACTCGGTCGCAGCCAACTGTGCGACCCGGAAGGCAGCAACTTACGAGCGGCACAACGGGATCAGCTGCGTCTGGGCGGCTGTGGCGGCTGCAGCCAGGGCGCCGGCGGCCGCACTGCTAGAATGCGCCGTCTCCTAAGTGCGGAAACGGCGCTGCATGGATCACACCCGGCCGAACTTTTTTGCAGGTGCCTATCTTGAGCGGCGCGCGGAAGCGCGTGAGGATCCGCAATGGCTCACCAAGGCGCGCGCCGATCCGCGGACGCTGTACCTGATCGCACACGGCACAGCGCAGCTGATCAGGGCAGGCGATGCGCCGCGAATCGCCTTCCTCACCGGGGACGCGCCGCTGGTGAAAGCCGCGGCCGCGTCCTGCACGCTGCTGGGTTGGTTTCACGGCGCGCGCTGCGTTCTCATCGAACTGCCCGCGACGGCGGTGGCGCCGGCGCCGCCGGACACGAGCTTCCAGGAACTGCGGCCGCTGACTGCGCTGTTGCCGGCCGACGAAGCCGGGCTGCTCGCCTACGCGCGCGCACTGTCCATCTGGCATGCGCGCCACTGCTACTGCGGCGTATGTGCGTCGCCCACGCTGCCGGTGAGCGCGGGCCATTGCCTGCGCTGCAGCCGCGAAGCCTGTGCGCAGGATTACTTCCCGCGACTCGACCCGGCCATCATCGTGCTGGTGAGCGATGGCGAGCGGGCGCTGCTCGGCCGGCAGGCGGGCTGGCCCGCGCGGCGCTACTCGACCATCGCGGGCTTCGTCGAGCCCGGCGAGAGCCTCGAGGACGCGCTGGCGCGCGAGGTGCTCGAGGAAACCGGCGTCACGGTCACGAGCATGCGCTACGACTCCTCGCAACCCTGGCCGTTCCCCTCCTCCATCATGCTGGGCTTTTACGCCAGCGCCCCGGCGGGCGCCGCGGTGCGCGTCGGCGTGGAGCTCGAGGATGTGCGCTGGGTGACGCGCACACAGGTGCGCTCCGGAGAGGTGCTGGCGCCGCCCACGCACTCGATCTCCTGGCGGCTGATCTCGGGTTGGCTGGAAGACGCGCAGGCGTAACGGCGCATGTGCCTGCTGGTGCTGGCGTGGCGGGCGCATCCGCGATACCGCCTGGTGGTCGCCGCCAATCGCGATGAGTTTCACGAGCGGCCGGCCGCGCCGCTCGCACCCTGGCCGCCGGGGGGCGAAGTGCTCGCGGGCCGCGATCTGCGTGCCGGCGGCACCTGGCTCGCGCTCGATCACGCGCGGCGTTTCGGGGTGGTGACGAATTTTCGCGAGCTGCAGCGCCCGCAGGCCGGCGCGCCCTCACGCGGCAACCTGATTCCGCGCTTTCTCACCGGCACGCACGGCGCCGGGGAGTTCTTCGGCGTGCTGGAGCGCGAGGCTGCGGACTACTCCGGCTTCAACCTGCTGCTCGCCGACAGCGACTCGCTGTGGTACGGCTCGAACCGCGCAGCGCCGTTCGCGCGCCCGCTGGACGCGGGCGTTTACGGGCTTTCCAACGAGCTGCTCGACACCCCGTGGCCGAAACTGCTGCGGGTACGCCGTGGCTTCGAGGCCTGGCTCGCGGATCCGGCGGCGCAATCGGTGACGCCGCTGTTCGAGCTGCTCCTTGACCGTACCCAGGCTGCCGGGAACGCGCGGCCCCGGGAGTCCGGGCTGCCGCGCGAGCTGGAACAGGTCCTGTCCGCGCCGTTCGTCCTGCACCCAAGCTACGGAACGCGCTGTTCAACGGTGCTGCTGCTGCAGAACGACGGCGGGTTTTACCTCGGCGAGCGGCGCTTTGACGCGCACGGGGAAGCTGCCGGCGAAACTGAATTCAGGCTGAATGCGGGCGAGTGGCCCTAGTCAACTGGCCGAAATCGCAGGCAGCGATTTCGGCGGACAGTGGCTCCGTTTCCGCCGGCCAAAGGCGGGGCTCGATACGCGTCTGTTCCGATCACCCTGGGCAGCCGAGCACTTCAAAGCGAGGCTGGCGCTCAGGACTTTGGCCGGCTGCCGGGCAGGCGGGGTGGAACCTCGGCTGGCGCACACGACTCTCAAATAACGGCGGCGAGCAGGGGCGCCGGTCAGGCTCTAGAATCCCCTCTCGTTTTCATTCACACCTCGAGATGGCGCAGCACAAACCCCTCTACCGGGCTTGTCGATGGCACCGACGGGCCCCGGCCGCAGCCCTGTGTCTGCTCGTGTGCCAGCTGGCGCAGGCCGCCGGAGTCAAAGTCGAGGTACACGGTGTCGACGAGCTGGTCCGCACCAACGTTCTTGCCTACCTGAGCTTCGAGCGTTACAGAAAGGGCGGCGCGGAACTCGACGCCGACACGGTCGAACGGCTGCACGAGCGCGTCGAGCGTGAGGTGGAGGCGGCCTTGCGGCCCTTCGGCTACTACGAGCCCAAGGTCGACTCGACGGTCACCGACCTGGGCCACGATGACTGGCGGGTGGTGGTCAACATCACTCCGGGAACTCCGGTGCTCATCGAGCACATCGACGTGCGCGTCGACGGTGCGGGCGAACACGACCCCTTGTTCACGCGCCTCCTGGGCCACCTGCCGCACGTCGGCGACCGGCTTAACCATGCCGACTATGAGGCTATCAAGATCGACCTGCAGCGCACCGCCGCGACCTACGGCTACTTCGACGCCAAAATGGTGCGCAACGAGCTGGTCGTCGACCCGCCGAATCACAAGGCGAACATCGCGCTCGAGCTCGACAGCGGCGAGCGCTACCGCTTCGGCAAGACCACCATCAAGCAGGACGCCATCAAGGATTCGCTGGTGCGTCGCTACCTGCGCTATCACGAGGGCGACCTTTTCGACCTGACGCAGGTGCTGCACACCCAGTTCGCGCTCGATGACGCGCGTTACTTCATCAACCTCGAGGTGCAGCCCGGGGAGCCGGACCGCCAGGCGCACACCGTGCCGGTGGACATCCATGGCGACCGGCGCCGCAAGAACAACTACTCGTTCGCGCCCGGCTATGCCACCGATACCGGGGCGCGCGTCACCCTCGGCTTCACGGATCCTCTGCTCAACACCAGCGGCCACAGCTTCGGCCTCGAGCTGCAGTTCGCGCAGGTCACCCGTTACAACCTGCAGGGCCGCTACGCCATACCGATCGGCGCCGATCCGGCGGTAGAGAGTTTCGCCCTGCGCGCCCAGATCGAGCAGCAGACGCTCGCCGACGTCACCGCCTACACCCAGGCCCTCGGGCCGCAGATCACCACGGTCAGGGGCGGCTGGCAGTACGTGGCGGCGCTCAATGCGGTGCATACCACCAGCGAAACCATCAACAGCACGCAGACCGACAGCCTGCTGGTGCCCGAAATCGACATCGGTTCGGTGCCCAAGGGCTATTACGGCGAAGCGCTGTTCGAACACCCCTTCTTCGCCGAGTTGCGTGCCTCGGATGCCGCCCTGGGGTCGGACTCCAATTTCATCCAGCTGCACGCCCAGGTCGAACACGTGTTCCAGATCGCCCCGCGCTGGCACCTGTTGCTGCGTGACGAGCTCGGTGCGAGTCTCGTGTCGGGCTTCAGCAGTCTGCCGGCGATTTATCGCTTCTTCGCCGGCGGCGACAACAGCGTGCGCGGCTTTTACTACAACGAGTTGTCGCCCGTTCAGGCGGTATGTGCGCGCAACGCCAACGGCACGATCATCCTGGCCGCGAACGGCACCTGTCAGCCGGTCCCGGATGACTACATCAAGGTTGGCGGCAAGGACATGATCACCGGGACCGTGGAGGTGGTGCGTGACCTGCCGAAGAACCTGGGAGTCGCGACCTTTGTCGATTACGGCAACGCCTTCGATCACTTCGGTACGATGCTCTACTATTCGTTTGGCGTTGGCCTGCGGGTGCGCCTGCCGGTGATGACCGTGGGTATCGACGTGGCGCAACCGCTCAACATGCCGGGCGCAGGTCCGCGCCTGCACATCAACTTCTCGCCGAAGTTGTAAGCGCTGCAAGCCATGCGCCGCCTGCTGCTCATCCTCGCCTGCGTGCTGATCTTCCTGGTCATCGCCGTGCCGGCGGCGATCATCTGGTCGGCGGTATACACCGAGAGCGGCCTGCAGTTCGTCGCGCGCCACGTGCCGCATCGTATCGGCGGCGTGCAGCTCGACATCAGCGGCGTCACCGGCACGCTCGCCTCCGGGGTGCACGCCGAGCGGGTCGAGATCGATCAAGAGCTCGTGCACCTGACATTCACGGACATCGAGGGCCACGTCGCGCTCGCGCCCCTCATGCTGCAGACCATCCGCGTCCACGACGGTCACGTCGGCAACGCGCTCATCGAGGTGAAGCGCCGCATTCATCCACCGACACCCTCGCCGCCGTTATTCCTGCCGCGCTGGCTGCTGATCAGCGTCGAGGAAGGCCACGTCGACCATGCGCTGCTCACGGTCTTCAACGGCGTGCGCCTGCAGGCGAGCAACCTCAGCGGTGCCGCGGTGCTGCGTCATCGGGTCATCCACTTCTTCCAGGCGGATGGGATGCTCGAGGACGCGCACGTCAGTGCCATCGGCGACTTGCGCGCGGCTGATCCGCTGGGGATGGAGGTGCAGGGGCGCATTGACTGGCACCCGCGCGGCCAACCTGCCTACACGCTGTCCGGCACCGGGCGCGGCGATCTCAACGTGCTCAAGATCGTCGCCCACAGCGTCAGTCCCTTCACCGCGGACGTCTCGGGCCAGATGCTCGACCTCACCAACCGCTGGCACTGGGTGGGCGATGCCGTCGTGCGCCAGTTTGATCTGACGCCCTGGGGAGTCGCCGCCCCACTGCTGGGCAACATCACCGCACACCTCGCCGTGTCGGGCGATGCCAACGGCTTCGAAGGACACGGCCCGGTGAATCCCGCCGGGCTGCGCGCCGGCGAGTTTGCCGCGCAGTTTGCCGGCAACTATGCCAACCGCGTGCTGACCGCGACGCACATGGAAGTCCGTCACAGCGCCTCCGGCGCGCACGCCATTGCTTCCGGCACTTTCGGCATCGTCGACAACGGGCCGCGGCTGGATCTCACCGGCAGCTGGGACAATTTCCGCTGGCCGCTCCTCGGCCGTGACGCTGACGTGGCGCTGCGCAGCGCGGCGGGCAAATTCACCATGCAGGGGATCCTCCCTTATAAAGTGCACCTGAGCGGCCGCGGACGGGCCGCGGACCTCGCCGAGATGCCCATGGAACTGGACGGCACGCTGGGTAAGGACAGCTTCGCTTTCGAAGCCGCGGAGTTCGAGCTGTTCGACGGCCATGCGAGCGTCAACGGCGTGCTCACCTGGTCGCCGGCGGAAACCTGGGTCCTGAACGGCCGCGCGACTGGCGTCAATCCGGGCCTGCTGCGCGCGGATCTGCCCGGCAGCGTCAGCTTCACATTCGCCGCCAGCGGCCGCGGCTTCGAACCGGGCGGCACGCTGAGCGCAAGTTTCAGCGGCCTGTCCGGCAAGGTGCGCGGCGTGGCGGCAAGCGGCAGCGGCACGCTCACACACGGCGGCGTCACCTGGGGCTTCGACAACGTGCGCGTGGGCTTGGGCAGCGCCAGCCTGGCGCTCGATGGCCGCGTCAGCGAGCAGGTGGATCTGCGCTTCGCGGTAACCACCGAGGACCTGAGCCTGCTCGCCCCGGGAAGCCGCGGGGTGCTCAAGTCCTCGGGGAGCGTGCGCGGGACGCTTAGCGATCCGGTGATCCTGGCCAGCGCGCACGGCGGCGGCATCGACTACCAGGGAATCAAGATCGAAGGCTTCGACGCCGACATCAACTTCAACCCGGGCGCGCCGCTGCAGGAATCGAAGATCGACGCACGGCTGCGCAAACTGACATACGCGGGGCGCACCGCCGACACGCTGGCACTCACCCTCAGCGGGCCACCCGTGAACTACCACGTGCAGCTCGCGGCGACGGCGACCGGACTGGCGGCGAGCGCCGCAGCAACCGGTTCCTATGCGCACGGTGTTTTTAGTGGCCAGCTCGATGCGCTCGCCATCAAGGGTAATGACTCCCTGCAGCTCGCACTGCAGCATCCGGTGGGACTCAGCGTCTCCCTGGAGCACGCGCACCTCGAGCAGCTGTGTCTCGTGGGCGAGCCCGGCAGCGTGTGCGCCGAGGGCGACTGGACCCCCGCGCACTGGTCGGGCACCGTCACGGCCGACCAGCTGCCGCTGAACACGCTCACCGCCGGCATGACGCCCGCGGTCGAGTACCAGGGCATGATCAATGCGCAGGCACGCCTCGCCGGCGGCGCACAGCTCCCGGTAACCGGGGCACTGCGCGCGCAGATCGCGAATGCCGAGCTCATCCACAAGCTCGCCAGCCGCAAGCTCGAGCATACGATCCTCGGCTCGGGCGTCGTGACAGTGACCGCAACGCCAGCCGTGCTGAGCGCCGAGCTGGCGCTCACCGAGAGCAAGGTTGGAACGCTCGCCGGCGCGTTCGAGGCGCAGCGACGCGCGCCGGGAACATCGCCTGTAGACACGCTGGCGCATTGGCAGGACATGCCACTCAGCGGCGAGTTGCACGCGCACACCGCGGAGCTCAGCCTCATCTCGCTGTATTTTCCGGACGTGGACCGCGCCGCCGGACAGCTCGATGTGAACCTGATTGTCGCCGGCACGCTCGGCACGCCGCTTCTGAAGGGCGAGGTGAAGATGACCGACGGCGCGATCAACAATTACCAGGTCAACCTCGGCCTGCGCCAGGTTGCCTTCGACGCGCATCTCACCGAAGCGGGGCTGGATTTCGACGGCAGCGCGCACGCCGGCGCCGGCACAGTCACGGCCAGCGGCCACCTCGAGTGGCGCAACCTGCTGCCGTACGGGAAGTTCCACCTGCAGGGCACCAACCTGCGGGTCGCCGATGTGCCGGAAGCGCAGATCGACGCCTCCCCGAACCTCGACTTCAACATCGCCGGGCGCAGGATCGAAGTCACCGGCGTGGTCACGGTGCCATTCGCAAAAATTGCCCCCAAGGACATCACCAATGCGGTGCGGTCCTCGCCCGATGAGCAGATCGTGGGCAGCGAGGTGGACGATCCCACCAAGCGCTTCGAGGTGGTGAGCAGCATTACGCTCAACGTCGGCGAGCACGTCAATGTCGATGCGTCGGGGCTGGTGGCCCGCATCGTCGGCGGCATCACCATCAGAAGCGGTTACGACGCCATCACGCGGGCCACCGGCGAGTTGTCCGTGGCGGAGGGCAAGTACAGCGCCTATGGCCGCATGCTCGACATCAAGCGCGGCCGGCTGCTGTTCACCGGCGGACCGGTCGACAACCCGGGGATCGACCTGCGCGCCACCAAGGAATTCCCGGACGTGACCGCCGGAGTCGACGTACGCGGCACACTGCAGGCGCCGCACCTGTCATTCTTCTCCGATCCGCCGCTGCCGCAGTCGCAGATCCAGTCGCTGATCCTCGCCGGCGGCTCGCTCGACTCGGCGCAAAGCCGCGCCCCCGGCAGCACCGTCGGCAACGGCGTCGGCACCGGCAACTACGCAGCCGGACAGGCCGCCGCGATGCTCGGACAGCAGTACGGCTCGCTCGTGGGCATCGAGGATGTAAGCCTGGAATCCGACATCACCAACGAGACCTCGCTGGTGCTCGGCCGCTACCTGTCTCCAAGGCTGTACGTGAGCTATGGCATAAGCCTCACCGAGCAGCTCAACGTCATCAAGCTGCGCTACAGCCTCGGGGATCACTGGGCGGTCAGGATCGAGGCCGGCCAGGCGCGCGGCGCCGACATCGTCTACTCGATCGAGCGTTAGCGGCGCTGCGGCGCCAATTGTGACCGTGGTCCGCGGCCGGCGCTTGACTCACAAGCATTAAAATGCACAATGCGTGCATGTTTATGCCCAAGATCCATAGCCCATGCTGAGCGATGCGCAGCAGCTCGAGCGCCGCGGCGCCATCGTGCGGATCCTGCGCGAGGCGCGGGTCGGCAAGCAGCAGGACCTCGTGCGCCTGCTGAAGAAGGCGGGCCACGACGTCAACCAGTCATCCGTCAGTCGCGACCTGCGCGACCTGGGCGTGCTCAAGGCGCGCGGCCGCTACGTGCTGCCGCCCGAGGAAGTGACGCGCGCCAATGGCGACTTCGGCACGCTAGCGCCATTCGTGCGGGCATTGCACCGCGCCGGACCCTCGATCGCGGTGCTGCGCACCACCATTGGCGCCGCGCAAAGCGTCGCGGTCGCGATCGACAAGGCCGCATGGCCGGAAGTCGCCGGCACCATCTCCGGCGATGACACCATATTCATAGCCACCGCCAACGCCCGCGCCCAGGAAGAGCTCGTCAGCCGCCTGCGCACGCTCTTCCGGGTCTGACCATGTCCAGCACGCTCTCGCGCCCGGGCGCCACGCCCATCGTTCTCGCCTACTCCGGCGGTCTCGATACTTCGTTTCTGGTGCCGTGGATCAAGGAGACGCAGCAACGCCCGGTGATCACCGTCACGGTCGACACCGGCGGAATCGATGCGGCCGCGGCGGCCGGGCTCGCCGAACGCGCACGCGCGCTGGGCGCCGTGGCGCATCACCAGGTCGATGCGCGCGCCGACTACTTCGAGCAGGTGCTGCGGTTTCTCATCATGGGGAATGTGCGGCGCGGGCAGCTGTATCCACTGTGCGTCGGCGCGGAGCGCGTCATGCAGGCGCAGACCATCGCGCGCATGGCGCAGCGGCTTGGGTCGGACACGATCGCCCATGGCTGTACCGCGGCCGGCAACGACCAGGTGCGATTCGAGGTGGCCCTGCGCACGCTGGCGCCTGATCTGAAGGTACTGGCGCCGGTACGCGATCAGGCCTTCAAGCGCCAGGATGAGCTCGATTATCTGCAGCAGCGCGGCCTGCCGGTGCCGCCGACGGGCGCGAAATACTCCGTCAACCGCGGCCTGTGGGGCGTGACCATCGGCGGCCAGGAAACGCTCAGTTCCTCGGGCAGCATTCCTGAGGACGCCTGGCTGCTCACGCGCGGCGCGTTTACCCAGCCGCGCGCCCCCGAGCGCCACCTGCTGGGCTTCCGCCAGGGCCGCCCGGTCGCGCTCGACGGCAAGGCACTGGCGCCGGTTGCCATTGTTGAGGCGCTCGAGACACTCGCCGCGCCCTTCGGCATCGGCCGCGGCATTCACCTCGGCGACACCATCATCGGCACCAAGGGCCGCGTCGCCTTCGAGGCGCCGGCGGCGGAGGTGCTGCTCACCGCGCATCGCGAGCTCGAGAAGCTCGTGCTCACCGGCCGTCAGCAGCGCATCAAGGAACTGGTGGCCCAGACCTACGGGGATCTGGTGCACGAAGGGCAGCTCCTGGATCCGGTATGCCGGGACATGGAGGCGCTGTTCCTGTCCTCGCAGGCGCGCGTCAGCGGGGACGTGCACCTGCTGCTGCGGACCGGCAGCCTCTTCATTGAAGGCGTGGATTCACCCTACTCGCTCATGGCCGCTTCCAGGGGCGTGTACGGCGAGGCGGCGGGGGAATGGTCGGCGAGCGACTCGCTGGGGTTCTCGCGCATCGTCTCGCTCCCGGGCGTCTTCTACACCCGCGCCGGCGAACGCGCGGGCGCAAAGGAACCTTAAGCGTGGTCGGCAATATGCGCAGTGTAGTGGTCGATAAGCTCGCCTCCGTGACGCAAGCCTGCGGCCTGTCGCACGAGGTGCGCATCGCCACCGATATCCCCGCGGAGGAAGGCGTGGTGGTGGTGGTGGAAGTGCTCACCAACAAGTCGACCTACAACACCCTCGAGCTCACCAGCGGCCGCATGGCCAAGGTCGGCAAGGGCGACGTGGTCGCCGGCGCCCTCGGGCACCGCCGCGCGCTCTTTGGTTACTCCGGACACGTGCCGGCGGCGGTCCAGCCCGGCGACATCATCCAGATGCTCAACATGGGCGGCGTGCTCGGCATATGCGATTCCATCAACCCCGATAAGGGCAAGCCGTTTGATTGCCGCGTACTCGGCGTGGCGCTCACCTTCCCCTACCTCGGCGAGCGCATCGGGGTGCCCGCGCGCGTCGGCGGGCAGCGCCTCGAGCTCAACGCGCCACTCGACACCCGCGGCGTGCCGGTGGTGGCGCTCGCCGGCACCTGCATGGAGGCCGGCAAGACCGCGGCCGCCTGTGCGGTCATCGCCCGCATGCGCCATCGCGGGCTCACCGTCGATGCCTTCAAGGCCACCGGGGTTTCCCTGCGCCGCGACATCCTCGCCATGGAGGACGCTGGCGCCCGCCGCTGCGCGATCTTCACGGATTTCGGCATCGTCACCACTACCCGCGCCAACGGTCCGGCGCTCACCCGCACCATGTTGAGCGGGCTCGCCGCGGGCAAGCCCGACGTGCTGGTGTTCGAGCTCGGTGACGGCATCCTCGGCACCTACGGGGTGGACGCCATCCTGGAATGTCCCGACATCCGCGCCGCGCTCTCCGCCGTGATCCTGTCGGCCAACGATCCGGTGGCCGCCTGGGGAGGGGTGAAGCTGCTGCGCGAGCGCTTCATGATCGAGCCGTGCGTCGTGACCGGTCCCGCCACCGACAACCAGGTGGGCGTCGAGATCATCACGCAACAGATGGGTGTGCCGGCGTTCAACGCCCTGAGCAATGGCGCCGCGCTCGGGGACCGCGTGATCGAGGCGCTCGGCCTCAGGGCCGCGAGCGCAGCACCCGTGGCGGACACGCACACGGTGATGGCGCCGGCGGCGGCCTCATGAGCACGCAGATCCCGGCGCTGGTGCTCGGCGGCTCAGGCTACGTCGCCGGCGAGCTGCTGCGTCTCATCGCGGCGCACCCGAACTTCACCCTCGCGGGCGTGATGTCGGCGAGCCAGCCGGGCGAACTCGTCGGCAAGTCGTTCCCGCACCTGGCTCATATCTTCGGCACCTCCCGCTTCAAGTCGCAGGAGCAGATCATCGAAGGTCTGGGGAAGGTGTCGCGCTGGGCGCTGTTCTGTGCCGCACCGCACGGTGCCGCCGCGCCGCTGGTGGACTCGGTGCTCACGGCCGCGGAGCAGGCCGGCACCGACATGCGCGCGGTGGACATCTCGGCCGACTACCGCTTTGCGGATGCGGCAGCCTACGAGGCGGTGTACAAGCTCGCCCACGGTGCACCCCGGCGCCTTACTGAGTTCACCTGCGCGGTGCCGGAACACCTTAAGACCGCGCCCACGGCGCACGTGGCACATCCGGGCTGCTTCGCCACCGCCATTCTTCTCGCCAGCGTGCCGTTGTTGAAGCTGGGGCTCGTGCGGCCCACGCTGTTCGTGAGCGGCGTCACCGGCAGCACCGGCTCGGGACGCAAGCCCATCGCGGGCACGCATCATCCGCTGCGCCATTCGGATCTGTATTCCTATAGCGCCCTGGCGCACCGCCACGTGCCGGAAGTCCGGGCGCTGGCGCTCGCGGCCACCGGCCTCGAGGCTGACTTCAGCTTCGTGCCGCACTCCGGTCCCTTCGCCCGCGGCATCCACGTGACGGTGCAGGGCGAGCTCGAGTCCCCTTTGGACACGCCCGCGGTCATCACCGCACTGCGCAGGTTCTACGCGGATTGTCCGTTCGTACATGTACTCAACACGGCGCCGCGGGTAAAGGACGTGGTGGCGAGCAACTTCGCGCACCTTTCTGCCGCCGCCAACGGCCGCACCGTCGCCGTGATGTGCGTACTGGACAATCTCACCAAGGGCGCCGCCGGCGGCGCGCTGCAGTGGATGAACCGCCTGTTCGGGCTGCCGGAGACCACCGGCCTCACCGCGCCCGCGCCGGGCTGGACCTGAGGGGCAGGCATGAAGGCACCTGCAGATTTCCTCGCACCGGTGTTCTCGCAGTACCCGCTGGAGGTGGTGTCGGCGCAGGGCGTGTGGCTCACCAACAGCCGCCGCGAGCGCGTGCTCGATCTGTACGGCGGGCATGCCGTCGCGGGCCTGGGCTATGCGCATCCGGCCTGGACGGCGGCACTCGCGCGCCAGGCTGAAACGTGTCAGTTCCAGAGCAACGCGGTCGCCATGGCGGTGCGGGCGCGCGCCGCGGCGCATCTGGTGCGCTTCTCACGACTGCCGTTCGCGAGCGTGTTCTTCGTCAACAGCGGCGCCGAGGCCAACGAGAATGCGCTCAAGGTCGCACTGCGCATGACCGGCCGGCCACACATCGGCGCCATCGAGGGCGCCTTCCACGGGCGCACGGCGGCCGCCGGCGCGGTCACCTGGGGTGCACAGGCGAAGGGTTACGGATTTCCCCGTACGCCCTTTGACGTCAGCTTCATTGCGCGCGGCGACCCGGCCGCCATCACCACTCAGGTCACCGAGCGCACCGCGGCGGTGATCGTCGAGCCGGTGCAGGGCCTGGCGGGGGCGGTGGATCTGGGCGCGCCGTTCCTGGCAGCGCTGCGCAAGCGCTGCGACGCGGTCGGCGCGCTGCTGATATTCGACGAAGTGCAGTGCGGCGTCGGCCGCACGGGCGAGCCCTTCGCGGCGAACCTCTACGGCGTGCTGCCCGACATGCTGACCACCGCCAAGGCACTCGGCAACGGCTTCCCGTGCGCGGCCCTCATGATGTCGCCGCTGGTGTCGGCCTCGCTCAAGAGCGAATCCCTCGGCACCACCTTCGGCGGCGGTCCCATGGCCTGCGCCGCGATCGAAGCGGTGCTGGCTGCGATCGAAAGCGAACAGCTCCTCGAACACGTGCAGCGCATCGGCGCCTACATCCGCGAGACCTGCGTCGTGGGCCCGGTGACGGCGCACCAGGGGGCGGGCCTGCTCATCGGACTGCGCACCGCGCGGCCGGCAAAGGAGCTGCAGGCGGAGCTCCTCGAGGGCGGCATCCTCGCCGGCACCGCCAGCGATCCGAACATCCTGCGCCTGCTGCCGCCGTTCATCCTCGAGGAGGAGCACGTGGACATGCTCAGCGGTGCGCTCAGGGATCTGGCGTGAAACGCTTCGTCGATCTCGCCGCAGTGCCGCGCGAGGAAGTGCTGGCGCTGCTGGCGCTGGCGCAGCGCCTGCAGCACCACCCTGAGCCGCGCGCGCTCGCCGGCAAGATCCTGGGACTGGTATTTTTCAATCCGTCGCTGCGTACGCTCGCATCCTGCCAGGCGGCGATGCTGCGCTTAGGCGGCGGCTCCTTCGTCATCAACCCGGGCCAGGGCAGCTGGCAGCTCGAGACCCGCACCGGAACCGTGATGAATGGGGCGGCGGCAGAGCACGTGCGCGAGGCCCTGCCGGTGCTGGCATCCTATTGCGACGCGCTCGGCATCCGCGCCTTCGCGGAAGGCAAGGATCTCGCCCACGATCTCGCCGAGACCACCTTCGGCGCCATGGCCGCGCTCATCGACAAGCCGCTCATCAATCTGGAATCCGCAGCCAATCACCCCTGTCAGGCGCTCGCGGACTGGAAGACGCTCGATGATCTCGCCGTGCCGCGCAGCGGGCGCTTCGTGCTGTCGTGGGCCTGGCACCCGCGCGCTTTGCCGCTGGCGGTGCCGGCCGCCGTGCTGCATATGGCGGCGCTGCGTGGCATGGAGGTGATCGTGCTGCGCCCCGAAGGCTTCGCACTGCCGCCGCCGCTCATGCAGAGCGCGCGCCAGGCCGCGGCCGGCGCCGGCGGTTCCGTGCGCGAGACCAGCGAGCGCGCCGCGGCGCTCGAGGGTGCAGATATCCTCTATGTAAAAGAATGGGGCGCGACCGCCTGCTATGGCGACAGCGCCGCGGATGCGCGGCTGCGCGCCGCGCTCACCGACTGGTGCGTGCGCGAGGAGTGGTTCGCCACAGCCGCCCCGCAATGCCGCGTCATGCACTGCCTGCCGGTGCGCCGCAACACCGCCATCGCGGACGCCGTACTCGACGGACCGCGCAGCGCCGTGCAGCTCGAGGCCCACAACCGTCTGCCGACACAGATGGCCGTACTCCACCAGTTGCTCAAGTCCTAGACCCTTCAAAAGGAACGCGCTTCCACATGATCATGCATCGCAGCGACCAGGCCCTCGCCATCCACGCGCTCAAGAACGCCGCGCCCTACATCCGCATGTACAAGGGCAAGACCTTCGTGGTGAAAGTCGGCGGCGGGGTGTTCGCCGACGAAAACGCCACGCGGGTGCTGGTGGAACAGATCGCGATCCTGCATTTCTTCGGCGTGCGCGTGGTGCTGGTGCACGGCGGCGGCCCGCAGCTCACGGAAGTTTCGGCCGCGCTCGGCGTGCCGACCCGCATGGTGGAGGGCCGGCGGATCACCGACCAGAAGTCCATCGATGCCACCGCCATGGTGCTCAACGGCCTGATCAACACGCGGCTGCTCGGCATCTGCCGCGACCTCAACATCGACGCGGTCGGCATCAGCGGCGTGGATGCGGGCCTGGTGCGGGCGCACAGGCGCGCGCCCGTGAAACTCGATTCCAGCGGCGAGCTGATCGACTACGGTTTCGTCGGCGACATCGACGCGGTGGATCCGACGGTCCTGAAAAAGCTGCTCGACAACGGGCTCATGCCGGTGGTCAGCCCGCTGTCGGCGGATGCCTCCGGGACGCTGCTCAATATCAACGCCGACACGGTGGCTGCGGCCATCGGCGCAGCCCTCGGGGCCGAGAAACTCATCCTGTGCACCGGAGCGCCGGGTATCCTCGGCAATCTCGCGGATCCGGGCTCGCTGGTTTCGTACACCGACCTGCGGGGACTGAAGAAGCTGCGCGACGAGGGCCACATCGCCGACGGCATGCTGCCGAAGGCCAAGGCCATCGAGGACGCCATCCGCGGCGGCGTGCGCCGCGTGCACGTGGTGTCGTACCAGGCACCCGAAGGCATCCTCGGTGAGGTGTTCACCAATGAAGGCACCGGTACGCTCATCGTCGCCGATGTCAACGCGCTCACGCCGGCGGAGCAGCAGGTCAGCGCGTGACGCGCCTGTGGGACAAGGGCGTGCCGCTCGATGCGCGCGTGCTTAAGTACACCGCGGGCGAGGACTACGCTCTCGATGAGCGTCTGGTGCCCCATGACGTGCGCGCTTCCATCGCGCACGCACAGATGCTGCACGCACAGCAACTGCTATCGCCGGCGGATCTGGCCGCCATCTGCGAGGCGCTCACGGCGCTGGGCGCCGAGCACGCGCGCGGGGAGTGGCGCATCGAGCTGGCGGATGAGGACGGGCAGACGGCGCTCGAGCGGCACCTGACGGCGCGCATCGGCGCGGCCGGCGCGCGCATTCACCTCGGCCGCTCGCGCAACGACCAGGTGCTCGCCGCCATCCGGCTGTATCTGTGTGAGGTCATTGAATCCTTAAGCCGCGGCGCGCTCGCGGTGGCCGGCGCGCTCGCTACGCTCGCCGCGCGCGACGCCCACACCGTGCTGCCGGGCTACACGCACCTGCAGCAGGCTATGCCGAGCTCGGTGGCGCTGTGGGCCGGCGGCTTCGCCGCGGAACTTCGCGATGATGCGCAGGGACTGCAGCAGGTGCTGCGGCGCGCGAGCCTGAATCCGCTGGGCTCGGCGGCCGGCTACGGCACCCCGGGACTGCCCATCGATCGGGAGGCGACGCGCGCGCAGCTCGGTTTCGCGGGTGTCCAGGAACCGGTGACCGCGGTGCAGCTGTCGCGCGGCAAGGCCGAGGCGCAGCTGTTGTTTGAAATCACGCTGCTCATGCAGGACCTCGGCCGCTTCGCCGCCGACGTGGTGCTGTACGCGACCTTCGAGTTTGGTTTCCTGACGTTGGGCGAGGAGTTCACCACCGGCTCGTCCATCATGCCGCAGAAGCGCAACCCGGATCTGTTTGAGCTGGTGCGCGGCCGCTCCGCCACCGCGCAGGCCTGCCTCCTCGAGGCGCTCGCCATCTGCGCCAAGCTGCCCTCCGGTTACCACCGCGACCTGCAGCTTTTGAAGTTCCCGCTGTTCCGCGCAATTGATCTCGCGCTCGAGACGCTGACGATTCTGCCCGCCGCAATCGGCTCACTGCAGTTGCGGCCGGCAGCGGTGCGACTGGATCCGGCGATCCATGCAGCCGCGGAAGCCAACCGCCTGGTGGTCACCGAGGGCATCCCGTTCCGGGAGGCCTACCGGCGCGTGGCCGCGAAGCTCAAGGGCTGATATCCGGCCGGCGCTCGCCGTTGCGGGCAACGCCGCGGCGGCCTAATGTCGCTGTATGACAAAGATACTCGGGATTTCCGGCAGCCTGCGCCGGGCCTCATACAACAGCGCGCTGCTGCGTGCCGCCACCCGACTCATGCCGCCGGACACCACGCTCGAGATCGGCAGCATCCGCGGCATCCCGCTGTATGACGGCGATGTGGAAGCGCAGGGAATCCCCGCGACGGTAACCCAGTTGAAGGAAGCCATCGTCAGCGCCGACGGCGTGCTGCTGGTCACGCCGGAGTACAACAACAGCATTCCCGGGGTGTTCAAGAACGCCATCGACTGGCTGTCGCGCCCGCCGGCGGACGTCAAGCGGGTGTTCGCGGCCAGGCCGTTCGCCCTTATCGGCGCGTCCCCGGGGGCCTTCGGCACGACACTCAGCCAGGTCGCGTGGCTGCCGGTGCTGCGTACCCTCGGCACGCAGGTCTGGTTCGGCGGGCGCCTGCTGGTGGCGCGCGCTGGCGGCGTGTTCGATGAATCCGGCGCACTCAAGGATGCGGCCATCGAGGAACAGCTGAAGCAGTTCCTCGCCGGCTACGTGAGCTTCGTGCAGCGGGCGGCGCGCTAGAGGCCATGCCGCTGTGCATATTTTCGATGCTGCCCGCGCCCGCTTCCCAGCAGTTATCCCGGCGCGAAATGCAGATCGATGACCAGATTCGGCGGGTTATGACCCCTTCCTGCCATTGGCAAGCGGCGGCTATCGGGCAGGCTGATGTCGAAGCGAGTGCGAATTGCGCCTGCACAAATCGGAGCAAAAAGGACGCATGCCGCGCCTTCTTCATCAACGCCTGAGGAATCTCAAGTAGAAAGCTGCGAACACCAAAACAATGCCAATGTTCACTGTCAGCCGTTCCCAGAATCGGTTTCT
>Ga0070761_10001006_pt1 | contig 17742 bp, 11 predicted proteins | sample HubBroMetageREF1_FD_66724 | JGI IMG/M metagenome (GOLD analysis project Ga0070761, IMG submission 66724) | Reference soil microbial communities from the Hubbard Brook experimental Forest, New Hampshire, USA - Hubbard Brook CCASE Soil... | ecosystem: Environmental > Terrestrial > Soil >... | reverse complement strand
CCGCGCAAGGATGGCGCCGCCGTGCCGGAGGCGCCGCCGTATTTCGGGCCGCCTGCTCAGCGCTGGTAGATCGGCTTGCCGCCCAGGTATGTTCCGCTCGACTTGGATCTGGCGGACCTTATCCAGCGTGCAGGTGAGGCGCGCGCGAAAAACGCACCCAGCGCGCTGAGGCTGGGATCAATGCCACTTACTTATCTCAAGAGACTCGATTCTGCACAAATCGTGGGGGCGGACCACGGTCCGCAGCCGACGCCCTCGTCGGCCATTCGCGGCCGTCAAGGGGCGATTCCAAGAGCGAAGAACGGGTCCAGGGGGACCCGCGCGGACCGGGGGGTCCGCCCCACGATTTATGCAGAGTCGAGTTTTCGTAAGAAAACTAAGTGGCATTGCCCACGGGGGTACCTCTGCATACCATAGTGCGGCTGGCGAGTGCGGCCGGCGATGGACTGGCAGGGGTAGGCGCACCAAAGAGTGCTAAACTCCGGGTGATGCTAAAGTCCAGTTTGCGCTCGCTAACCCGCAACCCAGGGTTTACCGCCGCAGCCGTCATCACGCTGGCCCTAGGCATCGGCGCCAACACGGCGATGTTCTCCATTATCGACGCGGTTCTGCTGAAACCTCTCGCTTATCGGGAACCGGATCGTCTGATCAGCTTGCATATCAGGATCACCACGCTGCGGAACCTGGGCATCATGCCCCTGCCGCCTTTCGTATTCAATTTGTGGCGAGACCATGCCGCCAGCCTGGAGAGTATCGCCGTGGTGCGTCCCGGCAGCGACAACCTCACGGGCACCGGCGAGCCGGAGCGGCTGCTCAGCGCGCGCGTTTCCGCGTCGCTATTTCCCACCTTGGGCGTGTGGCCGGCGCTGGGGCGATCGTTCGCCGCGAATGAGGACATCTATCAAGGGCCGCAGGTCGCGATCCTAAGCAATCGATGCTGGCGGCATCGCTTTGGCGGAGACCCCGCAGCCGTGGGACGGAAGATCCAATTGAATGGGATGTCGTACACCGTAATCGGTGTGATGCCACAGGGCTTCGAACTCCCTATCGACCTGCAGACGGAACACGCGTCTAACTTCGATATACTCTTGCCCGTAGACATCGCGCCGGACCAAAGAATGAGCCACGGTTACTGGGGCGTGGCCCGCCTGAAACCCGGCGTGACCGTGGATCGGGCCCGCGCCGATCTGGATCGAAATCTCGCGTCCCTTAACGGCGGCCTGGTGCGACAGGCGATCGTCGCGCAACTGCGGACCAATCTGACGGAGCGGGTACGGCAGGGGCTCAGCCTGCTGATGGCGGCGGTTGGCCTGGTGCTGCTGATCGCCTGCGCGAACTTGGCGAATCTGCTGCTGAGCCGCGGGCTGACGCGCCGGAAAGAGATCGCCGTGCGGGCCGCTCTAGGCGCTGGCCGCTGGCAGATTGTGCGCCAACTGTTCGCAGAGAGTCTGGGATTGGCGGCGTTTGGGGGAGCCACGGGCGCGATCTGCGCCAAGTGGACCCTCGGCGGCATTCTCACCCAACTCCCCGCGGACCTCCCGCACCGCACCGCGATTTCCGTCGATCTGCGCACGCTGGGTTTTTGCATCGGTTTAACTTTCCTCTGCGCCCTGCTGTTCGCCGCTTTGCCAGCTTGGCGGTTCTCGAAGGCGGACCCTCAGGAGGCGCTCCGCCAAAGCCAGCGCGGAACCACCGACACACGCGGTTCCGGCGCGCTGCGGCAGTGGCTGATCGCCGCGCAGGTGACGCTCTGTACCATGCTGCTGATCGGCGCGGGCCTGCTGGTGCGCAGCTTCGCGAAAATCATAAACGTGAATCGAGGTTTCGATACGGAAAACGTGGTCGCTGCCGACTTACCCTTGGCAGGCGAGCGCTACGAACCCCCCGCACGCCGCGTTGGAACGTACCATGCGATTGAAGAGCGGTTGGCCGGCATTCCCGGCGTCTCCGCAGCCGGAGCCGTGAGCTGGCTGCCCCTTTCGGGCGACGCACACTTGAACCCGATCTTTCTGCCGGGCATTGCCCTAACTCCGGAGCGTATCGCGGATCTCCCCATGGCTCAAATCCGGTTCGCGACGCCCGGCTATTTCCGCGCCGCGGGCATCCCCCTCCGCGCGGGGCGAATCTATTCCAATAACGCCGGCGATCTGTGGACCGCGTTGATCAGCGGGGGCGCCGCCCGCCGCGTGTGGCCGGATCGTAACCCCGTCGGCCAGGAGTTCACTCTCGACGAGTCGCCGCACCCGCGCATGTTGCGGGTTGCCGGCGTAGTGGCCGACGTTAAGCAAACCGAATTACAAGACCCACCTCCCCTGATGGTCTATCTGCCGGCCGCACAAAACCGCGACTCGGATCTTTCGTTCGTCCTGCGTACCAAACTTCCGGCAGGAGCCATAGCTCGATCGATCCGTCAGGCCGTGTGGCAGATCGACCCGAATGTGCCGGTGACCGCCATTCGCAGCATGGGCGAAATCGTGGATACGTCGACAGCCCAACGCCGCTTCCAGACGCTGCTGCTGACGGCGTTCGCGGGGATCGCGATGCTGCTGGCCGCTCTGGGCATCTACGGAACTCTCTCCTATTCAGTGAATCGGCGATACAGGGAGATCGGGATCCGACTGGCTCTGGGTGCGCAGGGACGGGATGTGGGTACCCTGGTGCTGAAGCACGCGCTGACTCCCGTTGTAATGGGCCTGGCTGCCGGAGCTGGGGGCGCCCTTTTCCTGATGAGGGCACTTTCGGCGTCGCTATACGGGGTCGGAGCCGGAGATGCCGCTACCTATTCCGCGGCGGGCGCGCTGATCATGGTAGTGGCAGTCGCCGCCTGCTGGCTTCCCACACGGCGGGCCATGCGGCTCGACCCGGTGGACACGATTCGTTGCGAATGACTTAGTTCTCTGGCGAAACTCGACTCTGCATAAATCGTGGGGCGGACCCCCTGGTCGGGGTGCCCTCTGGGCCCGGTCCCCCTGGACCCGCTCTTCGCTCGTGGAATCAGTACCACAATTCTTGCAGAGTTCCGATTTTGGCCAAACTAAGTGGCATTGCGACGCCGAAGAGAAACTGGTCCTGCCAAAAACCCTCGAAACCGGCCTTCCAGCCCCCCGCAACGCCTTGAAAATCGGAGAATTACGAAGCGAACCCAACAATTCTGGGGGATCCACCATCCTGCGCACCCCCTCCCCGGAACGCCGCTCGGAACCTAGACCCATCTTCCCCCGCACCTGCTATACTGGAAAAGGATGGTTCTTGGCCACCCCGCACTGCGGACATCCTGTTTACCAACCGGCCGCGAAGCTCCGGTCGTTATCCCCTGTTTGCGTTTCGCAACTCTTGGAGGTACCCACATACCAATTAAATGAAAACCAGTGTGCAAATCAGCCGAGGCATCGAAAGCCTGTTCGGCACCCGCGATGAAAACATCCGGTTGATCGAATCGGGCCTCAAAGTGAACACTCAACTCACCGACAACCTGTTGGAAATCGAAGGTGAGGCCGAAGCCGTCTCCCGCGCCGAATGCATTCTCGAAGAGTATGTGGCGCTAGTACGCGAAGGGCACGTGTTCAATAACGGCGACCTGAACAGCTACCTCCGCGTGGTCACCGAAGACCCTCAAGTGAGTTTCCGCGCACTGGTCCAAAGCGGCCGCCAGCGCAATTTCGGCAAGAAGATGCTGGCGCCGAAAACGTCCAATCAGCGCCGCTACCTGGAAGCCATCGAGCGCAACGACCTGGTCCTCGGCGTGGGACCGGCGGGCACCGGCAAAACCTATCTCGCCGTGGCCATGGCCGTGTCCGCGCTGCTCAGCAAGCGCGTCTCGCGCATCGTTCTTACTCGTCCCGCGGTGGAAGCCGGCGAACGCCTGGGCTTCCTCCCCGGCACATTGCAGGAAAAGGTCGATCCTTACCTGCGGCCGCTCTACGACGCTCTGTTCGACATGATGGAATCCGATAAAGTCGACAAATTGCTGGAGCGCAATACCATCGAGGTCGCGCCCATCGCCTTCATGCGCGGCCGCACGCTCAACGACAGTTTCATCATCCTCGACGAAGCCCAAAACAGCACCACCGAGCAGATGAAGATGGTGCTCACGCGCACCGGCTTCAACTCGAAGATGGTCGTGAATGGCGATATTACCCAGATCGATCTGCCACCCGGCAAGCGCAGCGGCCTCATCGACGCGCTGGAGGTGCTGCGCGGCGTCGAAGGTATCAGCTTTGTGCAGTTCGACGAGCGCGACGTCGTCCGTCACAACCTGGTGCAGCGCATCGTGAAGGCCTACGAGCGCTATAACGAAGCTGTGGGCGCGGGCCGCCAGCTTACCTTGAAACTGACCGAACCACCCGCCGAAGCGGCTCCCGATTCATGTCTGCCTCAGACGACAATATAGTATTGTTCCGCCGGGCGCCGGCGGAACTGAACCGCCGCAACTTGGAACGCTTCGCGCGGACCCTGCGCGGCGAAGTCGCCAAGGACGCCGGCTTCAACTGCCTCATTGCCGGCGATAGCGAGCTTCGCCGTTTGAACCGCGAATTTCTGGGCAAAGACTACGCTACCGATGTGCTGTCATTCCCCGCCCCCGCGCGGACAGGCTGGGAAGCCTGTCCTACCCGGCAACTCGGCGAGATGGCCATCTCCGCCGCACGCGCCCGGAGACAAGCGGCGGCATTCGGCCACTCTCTTGAAAACGAGATCTGCATCTTGATGTTACACGGCCTCCTCCACCTGCTAGGTATGGATCACGAAACCGACCAAGGCCAAATGGCCCGCGCCGAAGCCCGCTGGCGCAAACGCCTCGCGCTGCCTTGTGGGCTGACCGAACGCACAACCCCAGCCCCCAGCCCCCAGCCCCTAGCCCCGCCGCACAACGCGCGGCTCCGCCAATGACCACACTCCTGGTGCTCCTCATCACCGCCTTCTCCCTCCTCCTGGGCTTGGTCACTTTCGTCCAACTGCTCTATCTGGAGAGCCTCCGCCTGCGTACCCGCGACTTCCCCGCCATCAAATTCTTCAAGGAAAACCTCGAAGACAAAATCGGTTTCGAAACCGAAGACGGCGCCGGCTCCTTCACCCTCGTCAAACACAGCGCCATTCTCCTGATCGGCGTTCTCTACTTCCTCATCTTCGCCGACGGTCAGGCCTGGACCTGGCCGGAAGCGCTCGAAACCGCCGTAGCGTCCTGGCTCACCATGATCGTGATGGCCTACGTTCTACCGCAAGTGCTTTACCGCCGCACCGCGGCGCGATGGCTGGCCCCCCTCGCACCCCTCATCCGCGTCGTCGGCCTGCTCGCCAAACCATGCGTAGCGGTGCTCAGCTTCTTCCAGTCGCTTGTCGAGATCGCGGACAACGGCAGTGGCGCGGAAGAGCCGCCCACCCAGGCCGAAAACATCGAAGCGCTGATCTCCGCCGGCACCGAAGAAGGACTCATCGAAGAAGAGGACCGCAAGCTCATTCAGTCCGTGGTCGAGTTCGGCGACAAGGTGGTGCGGGAGGTCATGACGCCGCGCCCCAATATCGTGGCCATCTCCGCCACCGCCACGCTCGAAGAACTGCGGCAACTGGTCATCAACGAGCAGTATTCGCGCATCCCGGTCTATGAAGGCACCATCGATCAGATCATCGGCTTCGTGCATGTGCGGGATATGTTCGAACTCGATGAAGACCAGCGCGCCAATCGCACTGTGCGCGAGCTGATCCGCCCCATCCGCGCGGTGCCGGAAACGAAACCCGTCAACGACCTCATGCGCGAAATGCAGCAGGACAACACCCACATGGTCATCGTGGTCGACGAGTACGGCAACACCGCCGGCCTCGCCAGCATGGAAGACCTCGTCGAAGTCATCCTGGGCGAGATCCGCGACGAGCACGAGCCCGATTCCGACGTGCAGGAAGACGGCCAAGGCGGCTACATCGTCTCAGGCAGTTTCGACGTCGCGCGCCTCGGCGATTTGCTCGAATTCCACCCGGAGGAAGATATCGAATCCACCACCGTCGGCGGATTGGTCACCGAATGGCTCGGCAGGGTGCCGCTATCGGGCGAATCCGTTGAGCGCGATGGCATCCACATCGACGTCCTGGCCAGCGACGAGTTACGTGTAGCTCAAGTGCGCGTGCGCCGCGCCCAGCCGGTGACGCCATGAAGACGCAAATTGTGGCGCGGCTCCCTGCTTCCACTCCGGTTATTCGACCACAGTGACTTTTCCTTTCACAAACGTTACTTTAACTTTCATATTCGTATAGATGTAGATTTCCTTGGTGTCCAGGTTGACCATCCTCTCGGGCTTACCTAATTTGAAGACAACCTGTTCGATGGTGTCTCCTAAGCGTACCGGTTCCGCGGGGGGCGCTTCGGGCGGTGGTATCTGGGCCAGCGGCGTTTCGGCCGGTGCGGGAGGTGGATCTGCGGCGGGGACCGGCGCCGGGTCTGCGGGCGCCGTCTCTGGCTGCGCCTGCGCGGCTTGGCCATCGCCCGCATTCGCATCGTCGGGCGCCGCCAGTATTTCGTCGATGGCCTGTTGCACCTGGCTGAAATTGCTGGTGGTCAAGAATCCGCTCACAAAATGGACCGAAACCTTCGCCAGGTAAGGTTGATGGACGGGATCGGCGGCGGCAGGGTCGCAAGTGCCACACGATTGGACATAGAGGTCGATAGAGGCAGGCTTGATTTCGATCTTCCGCAGGTAGACCTTTTCATCGACGGCGAGGGTTCGGCTATCTACCTTCAGCCGCTTCGGCCACGAAATTCTTCCTAGCTCCTTCGCCTTCTCCTTGGCTTTGTCGGCAGCACTGCTCATGGCGCTCGCGCCGATTTGCCCATCCTCAAAGCTATTGCCGTAGTATCCCAGCTTCGGCGGATTCGCTCGCATGCCGTCCTTTTTCACCACCAGCGTAGTACCGCGCTGCATTACCTTAATCCCCGTTGCGTCCATGACAGTGGGCACGTATACCGCCTGTAACTGCTGCACCATACCGCCTTTGAGCGCTTGATCTTGGGCGGCGGGTAACCACGGCGCGGTCAATAGCGCGGCCATCGCCAGGCTGAAGCTTCTAGTGGCACTTTGCATATTTCGTTCTCCTTTGCGGACCTTCCGAAAGTGTTTTCGCGGTCTCAATATGTATGGCGTGGAATTTCTCGCGGAATGCTCACAAAAAAAACACCCCTCTTCCACCCTGCGGGGCGGCATTATATACTGATCGAAGTGCCGCGCGACCAAAAAACCGGGGCAGGTGCGACGGGCGATCTGACTGTGCTGCTAAACCGCATGCAAAAGGGAGATCGCGCCGCCGCCGAGGAGGCCGCGTCCCGTATCTATGGCGAACTCCATCGCATCGCGTCCCGCGAGATGCGCCGCGAGCGGCCCGGGCACACTCTGCAGACTACCGCGCTGGTTAACGAAGCATACCTGCGGCTAGCGGCGGCTGGATCGCTTGAAATTCAGAGCCGGGGACATTTTTATGCGGTGGCCAGCCAGCAGATGCGCCGCATCCTGGTGGATCATGCGCGATCCGCCGGAGCGCAGCGGCGGGGAGGCGGCGCCGTGCAAGTCGACATCGACGCGGTGCAGATGGGGGCGGAGGGACGCGGCCCGGATCTGCTAATGCTGGACGAATCGCTCGCGGAACTCGAAAAGATGGATCCGCGCGCCGCGAAAGTCGTTGAAATGAGATACTTTGGCGGCTACACGGACAAGGAAGTGGTGGACGCGCTGGGGCTTTCGCTGGCGACCGTGCGGCGCGATTGGGAGTATGCGCGATCATGGCTGTTTCGCCGCATGCAAGGACATACGGATAGGGAGCCCTCCGCCAGCCGGGAGTAAATGCACCGGCGATGTCCCTGGAAACCCATCGGCGCGTGCGCCAGCTCTTCGACGAGACTTTGGACCGTCCGGAGGCGGAGCGGATGCCGTTTCTGCAAAGGGCCTGTGCCGGCGACTCCGAGGTGTTCCGGCAGGTGACGCAACTGCTCGCGGCGCACGTTGAGGCGGGAACCTTTCTAGAGGGGGAACCGGCGCGGCCGCAGCGTATCGGCCGCTACATAGTTACCGGCGAACTGGGCCGCGGATCGATGGGTATCGTTTACAAAGCCATCGATCCGCTGATTGGACGCGACGTGGCCCTAAAGGTCATTCGCCTGCAGCCGCTGGCAGACGGCAGCGAGGCAGCCTTTTTGCGGGAACGGCTCTTCCGCGAGGCGCGCTCGGCGGGCTTGCTCTTTCATCCAGGTATTGTAGTCGTGCTGGACGTAGGGCAGGAAGGCGATGTGCCCTTCATCGCCATGGAGTACGTGGAAGGGCCTTCGCTGTTCCAGGTGCTGGCTGCGCTTCCGAAGATCGGCCGTGCCGAAGCGCTCCGGATCCTGCAACAGACCGCCGCGGCGTTGGACTTCGCGCACGGCAAGGGAGTCGTGCATCGCGATATCAAACCGGCCAACATCATACTGGAAAAGGGCGTGACTGTGAAGGTCGCCGATTTTGGGATTGCCAAGATCGCATCCTCGAAGCACCACACAAAAACCGGCATGACGATGGGCACCCCCAGTTACATGTCGCCGGAGCAGGTGGACGCGAAGCCTTTGAACGGAAAGTCGGATCAATTCTCGCTAGCGGTGGTGGCATACGAGCTGCTGACGGGCGCCCAACCGTTTCGGGCAGAGTCGTTCGCGGCGCTGGTGCATACCATCGCCTACGGGCCACGCCCATCCGCGCGCCAGGCAAACCCCGAGCTGCCGGCCGGGGTCGACCAGGTCTTTTATCGAGGCCTGGGCAAGCTTCCCGAGGAGCGCTACGCGGATTGCCGCGAATTTGTGGCAGCCCTGGAACAGGCCTTGACTGGCCAGGTTCCCGGCAACTCGGGCGGTGAGACACCCGCGATCCGGAATCGGGCTGGGAAGCTCTCCCGCTATATCGTGGGCGGCGCTGTGGCGGCGATGCTTTTAGTAGGCGCAGGGTTGGGTTACAAACGGCTGACGCGCGTGCCAGTCGCGGCGCCCACGGTCCAGTTGGCCCTTCCGCGGCAGACGGCCCCCTCGCCCGCGGTTCCGGCCATCAAGCAGTTCTCGGCAGCCCCGGTGTCCATTGAGGCTGGCGATCTGGCTACGCTAAGTTGGGAGGTTTATGGCGCAAACGAGGTGACCATCGACCCGGAAGTTGGCGTCGTACCGGCGGCGGGTCGCGTGCGTGTCGAGCCGACCGCGCCTACCTACTATAGATTGACCGCTGCCAATCCTGCAGGCAAAGTGTTCCTGGACGCCTATGTCAAGGTGGCAGGCTCCCCTCTTTCACTCTGCTTGGCTGGGGAGTCTAAGCTTCGCCGCGGGCAACTGGACCAGGGAGTGGCATTGCTCCGTCGTTCTGGGGGATTAGGTGAGATCCGCGCGATGCTGGATCTCGGCGATTTCTATAGCCGGGACGGAAACGGCTACAAGCGCGACAACGCGGAAGCGGCGTACTGGTTCGATCAGGCCGCAGCCGCAGGCGATCCGGAGGGTATGCTCAATCTGGGGGCACGCTATTACATGGGTATCGGCGTTCCAGTGGACGAGTCGTTAGCCGCCCTGTGGTTCGGCAAGGCGGCCGACAAGGGCAGTTCAGATGCGGTCTTAAATCTCGGCGACATGTATGAGCGGGGCAAGGGCTTTCCTAAAAGCCTGGTGAAAGCCCGCGAACTTTATCGGCGCGCCGCCAAGATGGGCAACGCGGAGGCCCAAAAACGGCTCGCCCGGTTGTACAGCCGTTAGCCGAACGCGCGGCAATCAGACAAACTGATACTTCTCGCCCTGCTCGTCCCAAAGAATCTTCTTGTTGTTCTTGAAGGAAAGCGTCGCCATGTGCCCGGAAATGGCCGCCTGCTGGCCAACTTCCGGCGACGCAATCACCTGCTCGTTGCCGCGAATCGCTTCCACCCAGTTGCGGAAATGATTGATGGCGCCATCCCGCTCGCCGAAGTCCTTGGGGCCGTTCAGGTGCACCAGTTGGCGCGCCTTCACGCGGTCCGGCGCTTTGCCGCCGAGCAATTGCGGCGTGAAGTACAAGTCCATGCGGTTGAGCACTTCGATGGTGCCTTCGTTGCCGCACAACTGCTCGCCGTAGCCGTACTGGTCGTTGCCGAAATAGCTGGAATAATTGATCTGCAGCTTGCCGGGGTATTCGTAGATGGCGCTGAAGGTATCGGGCGTGTCGCGGTCGTCGTCCGCGCCGGTCCACCGGTAGATGCCGCCCGAGGCCATGCAGGAAAGCGGCACGGTGCGGTCCAACATGAAGTTGACGATATCGGTCTGGTGCACCAGCAAATCCGTTGAGATGCCGCCCGAGTAATCCCAATACAGGCGCCACTGATAATAGCGGTGCGGGTCCCAGGCCCGCTGCGGCGCGGGCCCCAGAAATTTGGCCCAGTCCGTATTTTGTTCGTTGGCGTCCGGCGGAATGACGTAGCGCCAGGCGGGATTGTCGTCCGTCGAGTTGCGGTACCAGAAAGCGCGCACGAAATGCACGTCGCCGATCATGCCCTGCTTCACCAGTTCCTTGGCCTTCTTGTAAAGCGACGAGCTGCGATTCTGCGTGCCCACTTGCATCACCTTGCCGGACTTCTTCCACTCGCGCACGATATCGAAGCCCTCTTCGATGGTGTGCGCCAGCGGTTTTTCGAGGTACACATGCTTGCCGGCGCGCAACGCGGCGATGGCCATGTCGTGATGCAGGTGTTCCGGCGTCATGATGAACACCGCATCGATGGAACTGTTGGCCAGCAGGTCGTGGTAGTTCTCGTAGGTGGCCGGCGTGTTGCCCCAGATGGTCTGCACGCGGTCCTTGCCGCGCGCCAGATAGCCCTGGAACGTATCGCAGATGGCGGTGATCGTGACAGTGTCCGGAGCGGCCTTCTTCAGCCAGTCGATGCCCGCGTTGCCGCGCGTGCCTACGCCGATCCAGCCGATGTTGATCTTGTCGCTGGCGCCGCGCGCGCCAATGACGGCAGGCCCGGCCAGCACCGCTGCCGTAGCCGTAGTTTTTAGAAAATTCCGGCGATCCATTTCGCCCCATCATATCAGAGTCCTTGGAGGGCGGGCTTTAGCCGGCGTGGGGCTTTAGCCCCGCTCTTCGGTGTGCGCCACGAGGGTTGCAGCATTGAAATGGCCAACCTCCAGAGCCGGTTGCGGGCAGAATTGCCCGCCCCACAAGGCCAAGACCTTTGTCTGTGGCCTCTAACTTATTAAGCGGCAAAGGGGTCACAGATGAGCTTTGCCTCCGGCGATGCCGGATTGAACGGGGATGAGACTGGGCGAGGCCACCCTGGGTGCAAGCTGTAAGGGTAACCCGGCCGCAGAAAAGAGTCTCACTCTCGCATGGCTTTGGTTCCACTTCAGTTCCACAGCCGATTGACTACCCGTATGAGGGCACCTCCGGTCACCACAAATATGGCCAGCAGCGCAAATGCGTAGTCCATCCGGCCATAGAGAAAGTTGCCCACGCTAAACAGCGCCGACCAGATCATGGCACATCCGGTACTCCAGCCTAGCAGCGACAGAGGGACATTCTCGTGTTGCGACCACTCGGCGGCCTGAGCCGGCGAGATGCCCGCCATCTCGCGAACACGCCGCCAGCCCGGACCGAAAGGGTGCACCTTCTTGTAGAACGCAATGAGCACAGCCGGATCGGTTTGAGGGCCTAGATACGCGGTCGCGATCCAACAGACCGTCGTGAACGCGATAGTGATCAGCAATTGCTGGTACGTGCCCACCACCACGCCGCTCCTGGTCAGGATCAGAAAGACGATTGAGATACCAAACGAGCTGCACATCGCCACGATTTCGCACCAGGCGGTCACCCGCCACCAAAACCAGCGCATGAGATACAGCAGCCCGGTGCCCGCTCCGATTTGCAGGATAATGTTGAAGCTCTCCTTAGCCGTGGCCAATGCGAAGACCAGGGCGGACGAACACACGAATAGCAGAACGGTGGCCAGCCGGCCGGCCATCACATAGTGTTTCTCGCTTTCGCCCGGCTTGATAAATCGGCGGTAGAAGTCGTGTACCAGGTAAGACGCGCCCCAATTCAGGTGCGTGAGAATAGTGGACGAGTTGGCCGCAACCAGCCCGCCCAGCATCAGTCCGATCCAGCCGGCCGGCATGAAACGCAGCATCGCGGGGAATGCCAGATCGTGTCCCATCAGACTGGGATTTACGTTGGGAAGCGATCGTTGGAGATCGGATAACTGCGGATACACAATGAGCGACGCCAGGCCCACAAGAATCCAGGGCCAGGGGCGCAACACATAGTGGGCGACATTGAAGAACAACGTGGCGCCCAAGGCATCCTTCTCCGACTTAGACGCCAACATCCGCTGCGCAATGTAACTACCGCCGCCCGGCTCGGCGCCCGGATACCACACAGCCCACCATTGCACCGCGATCGGCATCACGAATATGGCGACCGCCAGATCCCAGTTATTGGTGAAATCCGGGAGTATGTTGATGTAGTTCAGGCCGCCGGGCCCGCGCACGTGCGAGAGCTTCTCCACCAGGCCGTGCAAGCCGCCCACCTGCGGAAGTGTCACCGCAAAGTAAGCCGCCGCGATCACGGCTGTCATTTTGATGAAGAACTGAAGCATGTCGATCACCAGCACGCCCCACAATCCCGAATGCGCGGCGAACACCACGTTCAGAAGTCCGACGGCCAGTAGCGTCTGCCAGCGGTCGAAGCCAAACAAAACGGCGGCGATCTTGACGGCGGCCAGATCCACGGTGGCCATGATCATGCAATTGAAGAAGAAGCCCAGATAGACGGCGCGGAAGCCGCGCACCGCGCTGGCAGCCTTGCCGGAGTAGCGGATTTCATAAAACTCCAGATCGGTCAGGACTCCGGAGCGCCGCCAGAGGCGCGCGTAGAAGAACACGGTGAGGACGCCGGTGAGGGTGAATGCCCACCACTGCCAGTTGCCCGCGACTCCCTGGGTGCGCACGAAATTGGCCACCAGGTTCGGCGTGTCGCTTGAGAAAGTCGTAGCCACCATCGAGAGACCGGCCAGCCACCAGGGCACCGAGCGGCCGGACGCGAAGAATTCGGCGGTGCTTTTGCCGGAGCGCTTCCCGAAGAACAGCGCCGGAACGAAGCAGATCAGGATGGAAGCGGCGGCGACGATCCAATCAAGCGTGTGGAGATGCATTAAGATCCTTCAAGCGAATTGAGTGCGCCCGGTCCGGGTTCGGCGTGGATCAGATGCGTAGGCTCGTCGAATTCCGGCAATCCCGCATAGTAACGCTGAATCAGCCCGCGGCGCACGGAGGGCAGATCCGGTGTGCGGGCAAAGACCACGGCGCAGCCGCCGAAACCGGCGCCGGTGAGGCGCGCGCCGAGTGCGCCGGAATCCATGGCGGCTTCCACCAAGCGATCCAGCGCGGCCGAGCTCACCTGCAAGCGGTCGCGCAAACTGGCGTGCGAGGTGTTCAGCAGCGAGCCGAACGCCAGGGCGTCGTGCTGCTCCATCGCGCAAACCGCAGCGCGGACGCGCCAGGCTTCGCTCGCCACATGCAGGAACGCGGCGCGTTCGGCGCCGCCGGTCAACTGCGCTGCCAATTCTTCCAATTCTGCGAGCGTGCGCGCATCGATGGCCTGCCGGTAAGAGGAAAATCCCAGCCGCTCCAGAGCCGTTGTGCCGGCCGTGCGGCAAGCGTTGTACCCCTGACGCGCAGAGCCGGACTTCTCGGCGAGGGTGAGGCTGTGGGCTACCAGGAATGACCAGTCCGGCGGCACCGGCACGGGCCGCACCGAGAGCGGATCGAATTCGATCAGCGAAGCGCATCCCGCCTGAGACGCGAGCGACGCTGCGTGATCCATACCACCTCCGCGCGTGCCCACGAATCGCTCGCCTTCCGGCAGAATCTCCATGAGTTCCTCGAACCTGGTCGCCGCGGCATTCGCGCGGAGCAAGCTTAGCGTGAAGGCGACGAGCAGCGCCGAAGACGAAGACAGCCCGGCGGCAGGCGGTAGATCCGAGACAATGGCGGCATCCACTCCGTGTCCGGCGCCCCATCTCCGGCCGACGGCGCAGGCAGCGGCACGCAGGTAGTTTTCCCAATCGCCGCCAGCCACGGGCGTAAGGTCTGCCGTCCAGGCGAAATCGCGGACGCCATAGCCGCCGGCGCTGACCGCTCGGATGCGGCGATCGGTGCGGGCGCGGAAGGCCATCCGCACCCAGCGGCGAATGGCGATCGGCAAGACAGGCAGGCCGTGATAATCGATGTGCTCGCCGATCAAATTCACGCGGCCGGGAGCCTGGACGATTGCCGGTTCGCCGCCGGGCCCGAAGGTTTCGGCGAGCAGTGAGCGGGGGTCTGGGAGCTCTATCGTCAACACTGTTACCATAGCTCTCACGGGCCGCGAAATGAAAGCCAGCCAACGCCTCTACGCTCTGCTGATCCTGCTGTTCATTCTTTCCTTCGCCTACTGGATCGGCGGCGCCGCAAGCGTATATGACGATTTGCGTTTTGGCCCCGAGCGCACCCGGTTGCCATTCGAATTCGGCCTCCGCATGCAGACGATCGGCGGCATCGCGCCGGAAGCGCGAGAGGCCGGCGCTCGGCTTGGCGACACACTGTTGGAGTTCCATGGCCGGCCTTTCACCGGCATCGGCGTGATGCGCGATGCCGTGCGGAACGCCCGCCCGGGCAGCCTTATCTCCGCGGTTGTCCAGCGGCCGGATAGAACGGTGGCGCACATCTCGATCAAGCTTGGAGCGGAGCGCCAGACCCCCGCGCCGGTATCCGAATGGATGCGCGATATCGCGATCCAACTGATGTTTCCGCTCTTCTGTCTCGCTTTGGGTTTCTGGGTAGCGGCCGCGCGCCCGCTGGACGGCAATGCCTGGCTGCTGCTGGCGCTCATGATCTCGCTCGAATTCCTGGTTCCGCAGGGAAGTTACCGCGAGCCGTGGCAAATTCCGCGAGTCGTCTGGACAGCGCTCGCGAACTACTCCTGGCCGGTGTGGATGATGTTGTTCGGAATCTACTTCCCGGAGCGCTCCGTCCTGGACCGCGGCATGCCTTGGATCAAATGGCTGATCGTTGCCGTCCTGGTGGTTTCGGGCCTCCCCATCCTGGTGTCGCAGGCCGGTATGGAAGTCAGTTTCGCGTCTGTGGCATGGCTGCGTCCCTGGCTCCCCAAGCTAGATCTGGTGAACCGGGTGATAGGGATGGCGGCCATTTCGCTTTTCTTCGTGCACATGGGCGCCAAGAGCGGCACGGCTTCCACCAAGGACGCCGCCCGCCGCATCCGCTTCGTCTGGCTGGGTGCCACGGTGGGACTCACTCCCGGCTTCATAGTGACGGTCGTCAGCATGTTCAGAGGCGACGGGTTCGGAGAACGTCTTCCGGCATGGTTAGTGTATCTGGCGTTGGGATGCCTGGCGATTTTCCCGTTGACCCTGGCCTACGTGATCCTGGTGCAGCGCGCGATGGACGTGCGCATGGCCATCCGCCAGAGCGTGCGGTATACGCTGGCGCGCGGCTTATTGTGGCTGGTGGGCACGGCCATGTTCACCGTGGCGCTGACGATTTTCGTGAATGCCAGCCAAGCCAGCCAGACGAAACGCGGCCTTACGGAAACCATCGCGCTGCTGGCGGGCAGCGCGGCTTTGCTGATCGCGCGCCGCCGCTACAGCGGCCGCGTACAGCGCTGGGTGGACCGGCGCTTCTTCCGCGAAGCCTACAGCGGCGAGCAGGTGTTGAGCGATTTGAGCAACGAAGCGCGCAGGTTCGTGGATGCCGGGCCGTTGCTCGAAACCGTGACGCATCGTATTTCGGACACGCTGCACGTGCCGCGGATTTCGGTGCTGCTGCGCGATGGGGATGGCTATCGTTTGCAGGGTGGAGGCGAAGGCGCGGCGGCGGGTATGGTGCTGCAACCGGAGGCGCGCAGCATCGCGCATCTGCGCGCGGCGCGAGGTCCGGCGGTGGTTTATTTCGATAATCCGGATGCCTGGCTGCGCGACGCTCCGGCGGGCGAACAAGAGACGCTGCAGCGGCTGGATGCGCAACTTCTGTTGCCGCTCGCCGGACGCGACGATTTGATCGGCGTGATGGCGCTCGGCCCCAAACGTTCCGAGCAACCGTATTCGAAGACCGACCTGCGGCTTTTGCAGTCCGTCGCGGACCAGACGGGTTTGGCCATCGAGAATAGCCGCCTGCTCTCGTCGCTGGCCGAAGAAGCCGCGCGCCGCGAGCGGTTCAATCGCGAGTTGGAGATCGCCCGCGAAGTGCAGGAGCGGCTCTTTCCACAAAGCTACCCGTCGATCCCCGGCCTGGATTGCGCCGGCCATTGCCGGCCGGCGCAGGGAGTGGGCGGCGACTATTACGATTTCGTCGCCCTGCCGGAAGGGAGGCTGGGCATCGCGGTGGGGGACGTTTCGGGCAAAGGCATTTCGGCGGCGCTGCTGATGGCCAGCCTGCGCGCCTCGCTGCGCGGACAAACGCTGGGCGGTCCGGCCGATCTCGCGGCGCTGATGCGCAACGTGAACGCGCTGCTGTACGAAGCTTCCGCGGCCAACCGTTACGCGACCTTCTTCTACGCCCAGTACGACCCCCGCGACCGCACGCTGGCGTTCGTCAATGCGGGTCATAACCCGCCGGTTGTGCTGCGCGGCGACGAGGTGCTGCGGCTGGAGGCGGATGGTCCCGTCGTCGGTTTGCTCCCGCACGCGCAGTATGGGCAGTCGGCAATGGTATTGTTGCCTGGCGATATTCTGCTGGCGTATACGGACGGCATCAGCGAAGCGATGACCGTGCACGATGAGGAGTGGGGCGAGGACCGCATGATTGCCACGGCGCAGGCGTGCCGCACCTTACCAGCAGGGCGGATGATCGATCGGCTGATCGCGGCGGCGGATACGTTCGCTGCCGGCGCGCCGCAGTATGACGACATGACGCTGGTGATTGTGAAGTTGGAGGGGTGCTGACCCGTTGTGGTGGGTCAATCTGCGAGGTGCGGCGGAGCGAAATCGAATCCGCCGATACGCCGGAGGCGGTACTCTTCGGCACCGGCGACGATCCCATAGACGTTCCGCCTCCGCCCGCGACCTCAGGTTTGGTCGAGCGGCGGGCATGGTTTGCTAAGATGCGGGCAGCGGACGCGCGGCGGTGACCCCTACATTGGAGGCGGCACGCGATCTTCAGGCCTTTCTCACCCCACGGCAGTGGAAGTTCTGTATCATCGGGGGTATCGCGCTGCTGCTCTCGGGAGAACCCCGGTTTACTCGCAACGGACGCGACCTTGCTGAGTGGATTCGGACGCGAAGATGAGTTTATCGCACCGTTCCTGGAAGCGGGCTATCAAGGACGTGTGTCGATCGAGCCTGTTCGAGTTCACACGTGGGTTCCGGTTGCGGACTTGCTCGGCAGAGAATCTCGTTATCCTGAAGCTCTTCGCATTCCGGCCGCGAGGCGTACTCGATGTAGAGACCGTGTTGGTGCGGCAACACGTAGTACTGGATTGGGCGCGCTTGGAGCGGCATGTTGGAGCGCTCTCGCGTCGGTAGGTCAAAATCTGCGTCAGCGCTGAGGACCGGCGTTTCTTCCGCGAAGCGCGCCCGCGCCGCAGCACGACGACATGACGCTGGTAATCGTGAAGCTGGGGGTGTGCGACACAGAAGTGATGAAGAACCGTTAATCAAGCACGGCGGGCCTCCCAGTAATCTTCAAAGCGACCGTTGAATTGGCAGCAGCGGAGGGCCAGGATGGCATTGACTCCGCGC
>Ga0070761_10001005_pt1 | contig 17755 bp, 15 predicted proteins | sample HubBroMetageREF1_FD_66724 | JGI IMG/M metagenome (GOLD analysis project Ga0070761, IMG submission 66724) | Reference soil microbial communities from the Hubbard Brook experimental Forest, New Hampshire, USA - Hubbard Brook CCASE Soil... | ecosystem: Environmental > Terrestrial > Soil >... | reverse complement strand
GCGGCGCGCCTGGCGCGTTGGGGATTCCTCGCCTCGCGCGTGGGCTTCTGGCTGTCGTTCCCGATGCTTTTTTTCATGGGCGCGGCCGAACACTACCCGTTCCTAAGCAGCATCGCGAATTGAGGAAAGCTGTACCCTTCGATTACTGGGGCGCATCCTAAATAGCAGCACGGGAGACCGCCATGAAACCAGCCGCTGGCCCCGGTCTAGTCGTTCTGTTCGGGACGTTCGTCATCGTTCTGATAATCGCGCTTCCCGCGCTCGCGTATCGATATCCGCTTTCCTCTTCCGACATTCGTAATGCGTATCTGCTCGGGCACGCGAAGGACCTCAGCACCACGAATTTTTTCGCTCCGTACGCGCGCCAGTTCCCGATGCCCGAAAGCGGCCCGCACATCGCCACGATTACTCTGAAGACGCCCTACGGCCAACTGGTCGAACTGGGTGAATCCGCTCTGAACGCTGACGTGCAGGGCGCCGAAGAGGAATACGCGAGGAGGAAATTGCCGTTTCTGGTCCAAGTGGGCGTGGACCTGACCGCTACATATCCCGGCCCATCTCCTTCGGACACTGCGGCGCCCGGTGCGCCGCTGCCCGATTTTCAACGGGATTTTCCCGCTCGGCTCGTTCAAGACGGCCAGGAAATTGCCGTGGAATCAACACAGGTCTATTTACTGTATTCCGACTCAGCCTTCAACACCTACTCCGTCTCCGGCGCGATCATCGAATTCAGATATGACCCGGAAAAGATCGATCCAGACGACGAGGTGACCTTCGAAGTGCATACGCCGGATGATCAGCAGGTTGAAGCAACGTTTGATCTGGGCCGGCTTCGTTAGGCAGGCCGGGCTGCGTTGTCTCGAAGCGCATTTGTTTGATGCTTCGCGGCGTTTTTTCAGATTGTTGGAGAATTACGAGCGCCAGCGCAGCGTGACTGGACCGTTCATGGGATGACGCAGCGGCGCGCCGCTGCGCTGAGCTTGCTGATACGCGGCTTTCAATTCGAAATACCAGCGCGCCTGGCGGTCGGCATCGTCAATCAACAGCATGCGGTCCTCGTATTGCAATCCCATCGCTTGCTTCTTGATCACTTCGGTGTCCTGGCGAATGAAGCGCGGGCCGAACACATTAATGATAAACGACACGATCGGAAACCACGGCAGGATGTTCCACGTGGCGCAGAAATCCAGGCGGCAGAAATCGCGGCGGATGGGAGTGACCGTGGTGCGGCTGGAAAGCCAGTAACGGCCCGCGCGAATTTGTTCGAAGCGTTGATTGGGCAGCACGAAGTCAATCATCGTGGTGGCTGGTGCGCCGGTGAGCAGCTGCAAAATTTTGTAGGGCGCGCTGTTCGCCGAAGGCGCGTGCGGACTCATGCGAAAGCCGTTGGGAATCGGCTCGAAAGCTTTCTCTTTGTTGCAAATGCTGCGGCGGGTGCGCCACCACCACGCTTGATGCACGAACGGACCATGCGCCGGGTCCATCAGGCCGATGATGGCCTGGTCCACGCCGCAGGGCAGGTCGGCATAGAGGTGCGCGATTTTGTAGCCGGCGCTGAAGACCGGCAATTCCGGCGGCGCTGGCGGCTGGTCACTGATTGCACGGCCTTCGGGATTGGTCATGAACGCCCAGACGTAGCCGTCGCGCTCCGCGCAGGGAAAGCTGCCGGCGTAAATTCGCTCGCACTTTAAATTCGAATCCTCGGTGAGCGATGGGATAGTGCGGCATTGGCCGGTGTGCGCGTCGAATTGCCAGCCGTGATAGGCGCACTCCAAGGTCTGGCCGTCGAATTGGCCGAAGGAAAGCGGAAACGCGCGGTGCGGGCACACGTCGCGCAACGCAAATGGTTTTCCGGCGGCGTCGCGGCCCAGCACCAGCGGCACGTCCAGCAGCATCGCGTGCACCAGCTTGTGCCGCCGCACCTGTTCGCTGCGCAGCGCGGGATACCAAAATCCCCACAACATGTCGCTCGAGCGCCCCGGCGTGCGCGAAGAATTGCTTTCATTCATGGGTGGGCGAGTATCGTAGTACACCCCGCCCCCGGAGCAAAGCGCGAGACGGTCGGCGTGTGCGTCGTGGTTCCGTGGCTGATCAGCGGTTTAGCGAAACGCGGATGAGGGCAGTTCGGGGCTCGGCCGCATTCAGCCTTTGAGTGATCGAGGCCTTTTGATACCGAACAATTTCAGTGTTATTCCCTTCGTTAGCTGCGCGATGAGCCGCAAGTAAAAAGAAGACCGCCGGAACACCCACTCACCCACGAGTGGTGCCACTGTTTGCAGCGAACCGCTAAACCTCTGATCATCGTGCGAATAGCAGGAAATCGTCTTGCCATTCCAGCCCACTGAAAATTTCGGGTGGTACCGCAGGGTCGAAAGACGCGGCATGGCCAAGCCAAACGGCCACCGGAGCGCCTCGAGCAAGAAAGTCTTGCCGTCCTTCTCGAACGTTACCCAGGCGTGGCCCTCGCCATATCGACCAGCCGTTCCGACCACCAGCCTGCGGGAATAGTTCATACGAAGCAGCTGCCTCCCAGACCGCACTGCAAAGTCTTCACAGTCTCCTTTTTTGGTCTGCTCGAATTGTTCCGGCGGCTGCCAGTAATCCCGCTGGCCAAACTGCTTTTGGTCCGACTCGTAAGTGCAGCTGGCGAGAAACCTTCTCACTTCGCTGAGGTCTGAACACCAATGCTTCAGAGGCTGGCTCAGGAAGCGGCCAGCCGGGAAGGCGGGCCGAAACCCGCTGTGCCGCGGGAGTCCGGGCGAAAGACTTTTCTGCCCTTCGTGTCATAAACTTCGGGAAGCAGTTCAGCGATCAACTCATTCGCCAGTGTGTAACGGCGGCAAGGCACATTCTACTGATGATGCGAAGGCTCGCTGCAGAAAATTCCGGTCGGCTACCCTGTGCTGCTCGCGTATCGGAAACTTGCTCGAAACCCATCGGCAAGCCTCGTTTGACTGGTGGCTGTTTTGCCGCTATTCTTGTGGCAGTGACGACTGCAATGTTCGCCGCGTTTTATTAGCGATACCTCTCGACCCCGTCCGGGGCCGTGCTTCCGTGTAACTGCATCCATTTTCCGATTTCCCTTTTCTATTTTCTGCATCTTTGAGGTATCGCCATGGCGAATTTGACGCTGTTCCAAAAACTCGAAAATATCGAGTCGAAGTATGAAGAGTTGACCCAGCAGCTTTCCTCGCCCGAAGTGCACAACGATTCGGCGCGGTTCCAGAAGCTTGCAAAGACGCACGCGGACATGGCCGAAATGGTGGCCAAGTACCGCGAGTGGAAGGAAATTGAAAAAGGCCTGCTGGGCACCAAGCAAATGCTGCTGGAAGCGGAAGACGCCGAATTGAAGCAGATGGCGCACGACGAAGAGCACGAGCTCGAAGCTCGCCGCGAAGCCGTGGAGCGCGAGCTGAAATTCCTGATGCTTCCGAAAGATCCCAACGACGACAAGAACGTGATCCTGGAAATTCGCGCCGGCACCGGCGGTGATGAAGCTTCCCTCTTCGCCGGCGAACTCTTCCGCATGTATTCGCGCTACGCGGAATCGCAAGGCTGGAAACTGGAAATTCTGGAAAGCTCGCCGTCGTCCATCGGCGGCATGAAGGACGTGGTCGCCGCGATCCAGGGCAACAAAGTGTATTCAAAACTGAAATACGAAAGCGGCGTGCATCGCGTGCAGCGCGTCCCGGCCACCGAACAGCAGGGACGCATTCACACTTCGGCCGCGACCGTCGCAGTGCTACCTGAAGCGGACGAAATTGACATCAAGATCGAAGCGAAGGATTTGCGCATCGATACTTTCTGCTCGTCCGGCCCCGGCGGACAGTCCGTGAACACCACTTATTCCGCCGTGCGCATCACGCACATTCCCAGCGGCCTGGTGGTTTCGCAGCAGGATGAAAAATCGCAAATCAAGAATCGCGCCAAGGCCATGCGTGTGTTGCGCGCGCGCCTGTATGAAATGGAGCAGAACAAGCAGCACGAAGCCATCGCCGCCGAACGCCGCGACCAGATCAAGACCGGCGACCGCTCCGAAAAAATCCGCACCTACAATTTTCCGCAGAATCGTGTGTCGGATCATCGCATCGGTTTGACGCTGCACCAGCTCGATCAAGTGATGGAAGGCAAACTGGGCCCAATCGTGGATGCGCTCTCGACGCATTACGAATCCGAGCGCCTCAAGCAGGAACTCGTAGAAGCGTAAACGCGAGCGCAGGTAGCATAGGCAATCTTGCCTGTGCGGTTTTTCTCCGGATATTCCAAGCTGGCTGTGCGCCGACCATCGTGCCAAATTCAAATCCACTGGACATACGCGCAGCCCTGAAAGAAGGAATGGCGCAACTGCGCGCAGCCCAGATTCCTTCGCACACTCTCGCCGCGGAACTTCTGCTGATGCACGCGCTGGGTCGCGATCGCGCATGGATGTATAGCCACCCTGAAGCCGCGCTCGATCCGGCGACCGCCGAGAACTTTTTAGCGCTGATCGCGCGGCGCGCTGCCGGAGAGCCGGTGCAATATCTCACCGGCAAACAAGAATTCTGGGGCCTCGAATTCGAAGTCACGCCCGCTGTCCTGATTCCCCGCCCGGAAACCGAGCACGTCATGGAAGTCGCTCTGGCGCGTCTGGGCGAACGCGGAATAAAAATTCACATGGATACTGGAGCGCCACGCGAAAAACTGCGAGTGGTTGACGTCGGTACAGGCTCCGGCTGCCTGGCGGTTGCGCTGGCATGGGAATTGCCGCACGCCGAGGCGTTCGCCACGGATATTTCCGAGCCGGCGCTCGAAGTTGCGCGCCGCAACGCTGCGCGCCACGGTGTCGCCGATCGCATTCTTTTCCTGCAGCGTGACCTGCTCACCGGTCTTGAGAATATTGATCCGAGCAGCGAAGGGGCACGGCACGCGATGCCTGCTTCAGGAGCTGGCGCAGCGCTATTCGATCTGATCGTCAGCAACCCACCGTACATCGCACGCAGCGAAGCAGCTCAATTGCAGCGCGAAGTGCGCGACCACGAACCGCACGCCGCGCTCTTCGGCGGGCCCACCGGCGTGGAAATGTATCAACGGTTGATTGACCAGGCTCGCGAGCTGCTGCGCGATCGCGGCATTCTGGTCCTCGAACTGGGACACGATTCCGCCGAACACGTGCGCACAATTTTCGACGCGCAGCCTGAGTGGACCAAAGTTGCCATCACCGTGGACTTTGCCGGCATCCCGCGCGTCGTGGCCGCCGAACGCTCCCGCGAGCTTCCGCAAAACATTGTTTCCCGCCCCAGACGCGCAGTGATTTAAGCTGTGCCTTGCCGCCGTGACCAAGCTGGCACAATACCGCGCGAAACACGATGCGCCGCTCGAAATTGCAGCGGACGCCTCCGCCTCCATCCTGCACGTTGATATGGACGCGTTTTTCGTTTCGGTGGAGCTGCTGGCGCGTCCGGAATTGCGCGGCAAAGCAGTGATCGTGGGCGGGCAGTGCGATCAACGCGGCGTCGTGACTTCCGCGAGTTACGAAGCGCGAAAATTCGGCGTGCATTCGGCGATGGCGTTGCGCACCGCCGCGCAATTGTGTCCGCACGCCGTCTTTCTCGATCGTCATCACGAACTGTACGGCCAATGGAGCAATCGCGTTGCCGCGATTCTGGGAAAATATTCGCCGGTCGTGGAAATGGCTTCGATTGACGAAGCCTATCTCGACCTTGCCGGAACAGAACGCTTGCACGGCCCACCCCTCGCCGCAGCCCACAAACTCCTGCAAGAAATCACAGCGACAACCGGGCTTCCTTGCTCTGGCGGGCTGGGCGCCACTCGCCTGGTCGCAAAAATCGCAAGCGAACAAGCCAAACCCCGCGGCCTGGTTTGGGTTCCACCGGGCAGCGAAGCGGCATTTCTCGCGCCGCTCGCGGTTCGGCGCGTCCCCGGAATCGGCAGAGTCACGGACGAGGCGCTGCGGGGATTGGGAATCGAAACCATCGCTCAATTGCAGAACGTTTCGCTCGAACGCCTGGAGGAAACGTTCGGGCAATGGGGCACCGCGCTATTTCGCAAAGCGCGCGGCATCGATTCCTACGAATTTTTCGTGGATGCCGAGCCAAAATCGCTTTCGCACAATCAAACGTTCGGCGAAGATACGCGCGACCGCGAGCTGCTGGAATCCACGCTCAGTTATTTGTGCCAAAAAGCCGCGAAGCGCTTGCGCGACGCCGCGCTGCACGCGCGCACCGTAACGCTCACGGTGCGCTTCGCCGATTTCACGACGATCACGCGCAGCCACACGCTGGCCGAGCCTTCCGATCTCGACACGGTGTTTCTCAAAGCCGTGCGCGAGCTTTTTCAGCATGCATGGAACGGCAAGGCGCTGCTCCGGCTGGTGGGTGTCGCGCTGACGTCGTTCTCGCCCGGCTCGGCGCAATTTGATTTACTCGATCCGGAACGCCGCGAAAAACTCGAACGCCTGGCGCGAGCCACGGACAAGCTGCGCGACCGTTTCGGATTTTCCAAAGTGCAGTTCGGCGGTTCGCTTCCAATTCGCGATGATTCCGAGTAGAAATCAGCCGCGAATTTCTCCTCTGTATGCGAGGCGCGGCGAACCAGCCGCATCGCTTAATCGTATTCGCCTTCTTGCCGTATAATCGCAACTCGCATGTCCACGGCTCCTGCGCCCGCACAAGAAGTGAAACGAGGTCTGTTCCGGCGCTTGCGCGCTTTCTGGGCGCGCTTAACCGAAGGCTTCCAACTCGAACAGCTCTGGGGACAATTTAAATCGGAAGCGCAGGCCGGCTACGTCCTCTATTCGAAGGACGTGGACTGGGAGGCCATCGGGCGCGAAAGATCGAAATTCAAGCGGATCCTGTTGTCCGGCTGGGCGCTCTTTCAGGCCATCCTGATGAAGCTTTCGCCCGCGCGGCGCGTCTTGCTGGTTTTTGCGTTGCTGCTCGTGGTTTTTCATCCGGACGTACGCTGGGGAAACAACGAAGTCAATTTTGATTTTGTCGGGCTTGCGGCGCTAATTCTTTTCATGCTACTGGCTCTGGAACTGGCCGATCGCGTCACCATGAAGCGCGATCTGGAAATCGCCCGCGAGATTCAGCAATGGCTGGTGCCGAGCGAACCGCCACAGATCGCCAGCATGGACATTGCCTTTGCCACACGCCCGCAAAATACCGTCGCGGGCGATTACTATGACGCATTCTTGCGGCCCGTGCCCGAGGCGGGAGCGAAAGCGCCGTCCCTTTTAGTTGTAGTCGCCGACGTCGCGGGAAAAAGCGTGCCGGCCGCGCTGTTGATGGCGACATTTCAGTCGGGCCTGCGCGCGCTTTCCGCAACGCCTGCGACCCTCGATGAGATCGTCCTGGGATTGGAGCGTTATGCGCGCGCACACAGCCTGGAAGGCCGTCGCTTCACCACCGCGTTCCTAGCGGAAATCGATCCGCAAACGCGCGCGATGCGCTACATCAATGCCGGGCACAATTATCCGATCTTGCGGCGCGCATCTGGCGGCATCGAGCGGCTGGAGATTGGTGGACCGCCGTTTGGAGTGCCGCTGTTTACGGATACCGAGGTTGCCTATGGCGTGGGGCGCCTACAGCTGGAGCCTGGCGACCTGCTTTTCATTTTCACGGACGGGGTCGCCGAAGCGGTGAACGAACGCGGCGAGGAGTTCGGCGAGTCGCGGATCGTTCCCGCGATTCTTTCCATGCCCGGAGGCACCGCCGCCGCGGTCCTGAACCGCGTTATGAGCGACGTAAACAATTTCGTGGGTTACGCGCGGCAGCACGATGACATCACCGCGTTGGTCATGCGGATCGTGCCGTAACGCGGCGCCCGAGTTACGGCAGGTTTCCACTTCCTACAAGCTTAAGCAGCAATCTCAAATCTTCCAACCCAGGCGCGATTCCCTCATAATCGCGGCATGAAGGCGCGCGCATTTGCGGAGCGGATCTGCCGGACCCTGCGTTCCAAAGGCTATCTGGCCTATTTCGTGGGTGGGTGTGTGCGTGACATTCTGCTGCATCGCGAGCCCGCCGATTACGATGTGGCTACTGATGCCACTCCCGAGCGCGTCGAGCAGATGTTCCCGAATAGCCTGACGGTGGGCGGAAAGTTCGGCGTAATCGTAGTGGTGGAGGAACCAGAGCCTAGCGCACAACCGGAGAGCGTGGCTGCGACGGTGGAAGTAGCGACTTTTCGTTCGGATGTGGGCTACACCGACGGGCGCCACCCCGATCAAGTGGTGTACGCATCGACTCCGCAGGAAGACGTCCAGCGACGCGATTTCACCATCAACGGCCTCTTGCTCAATCCGGAGAGCAACGAAGTCCTCGATTTCATTGGCGGACGCGACGATCTGCGTGCCGGAATCATTCGCGCCATCGGCCGGCCCGAAGAGCGCTTCCGTGAAGACAAGCTCCGGATGCTGCGCGCCGTGCGCTTCGCCGCGCGATTCGGCTACACCATCGAGCCAGAAACCCTGCGCGCGATCCAGATGCTCGCTCCCGAAATCGACCAGGTTTCCGCGGAGCGTCTGCGCGATGAATTGACCAAGCTGCTCACCGAAGGCGCCGCGCGGCGAGGCTTTGAATCACTGGAAGAAACGCGCTTGCTTCCGGAACTTCTTCCCGAAATTTCGCGAATGAAAGGTGTGGAGCAGCCGCCGCAATTCCATCCCGAGGGCGACGTGTGGATTCACACACTGCTAATGCTGGAAGGTCTGGCGCCGGGATCTTCGCCCACCCTGGCGTGGGGCGTGCTATTGCACGATGTGGGCAAGCCGCCGACGTTTACACCCCCGTCTGGACCGAACGGCCGAATCCGTTTCGATCGTCATGTAGAAGTGGGCACTGCAATGACTGAAGAGATCTGCAAGCGCCTGCGCTTTTCAAATGACGACACGGCGCAGATCGCCTCTCTGGTGGCCAATCATCTGCGATTCAAGGATGTGCCGCAGATGAAGCGCTCCACCTTGAAGCGCTTCGTGCGGCTGGACCGTTTCGAGGAGCACATGGAACTGCACCGCCTCGACTGCTCCTCCAGCCACCGCAACCTAGAGAATTACGAGTTCATGCGGCGATTTCTGGCGGAGACTCCGCCTGACGAGGTCCGTCCGGTTCGGCTTCTGACAGGGGACGACCTGATAAGCTTGGGGTTCCGGCCGGGACCGGAATTCAAAGAGATTCTGAACGCCGCCGAGGACGCCCAGTTAGACGGCCAAATGAGTACCCATGAGGATGCGCTTCTATGGGTGAGGAAGAATTATCAGACGCCTTCGCTGTAGAATAATGTCTTTACTATCAGAGATATATGCAGCTTTCAGTGAAGCAAGAGTCGCTTTACAACGAAGTCTTAGTGTGGTAGTATAAGGTTCTCTGCTACAGCACAACGAAACTTCGGGAAGTCTTTTTCCATCTTTCTGCATCTAACCTTTCTGGCAGCCGATTAGGTGCCTGATGGGCCTTGTTGCTCTTGGGGGCTCAGGGAGAAACACAGTGACTAAATCTAATAGGGTTATACCGCAAGAACTTCCAATTCTTCCAGTTCGCGACACAGTCCTGTTTCCGGGAGCGGTGCTGCCGCTTCCGGTCGGCCGCGAGAGTTCGCTTGCCTTACTGAACTCGCTCGAAGGAACCGAGAAGATTCTAGGTGTTGTGGCGCAGTTGGATCCTCGCGTCGAAGCGCCCACCGGTACCGACCTGCACAGCGTCGGGACGCTGGCTAAAGTTCACAAAATGGTGCGCATGCCCAACGGAAACGTAGTCGCGTTTCTGGAGGGAATTGAACGCATCCGCGTGATGGAAGTCCTGGGATTCACGCCGTTCATCAAGGCGCGCGTGGAATCGCAGCCAGACCTGGAAGATCAACGCGACGCCGAACTGACGGCGCTCGAACGCAACGTGCAGGAATTGTTCCGCGAAGTTGTGGCGCGTTCGCCGCAGCTTTCCGACGACCTGCAAACCGAAGTGATGGGTATCGATTCGCCGGGACGCCTGGCGGACTTTGTTACTTCCACGCTTCCTTCGCTGAGCACCATGATCCGCCAGGAACTGCTGGAAACTTTCAGCGTGCGCAAGCGCCTGGAAGCGTTGATCAGCGAATTGACCAAAGAACGCGAAGTGCTCGATCTGCGCAACAAGATTCACGATCAGGTGCAGGAGCAGGTGAACCAGAGCCAGCGTGAATTCCTGCTGCGCGAGCAAATGAAAGCAATCCAAAAAGAACTCGGCGAGTCCGACGACGGGCAAGCTGAAATCGATGAATTGCGCAAGAAGGTCGAAGCGTCCGGAATGTCCGCGGAAGCCAAGAAGGAATGCGAGCGCGAGCTGAAGCGCTTGGCGAAAATGACTCCGGCGTCCGCTGAATACATGGTGGCGCGCACGTATCTGGAATGGATGACTTCGCTGCCCTGGAATAAAACTTCCGGGACCGAGGACATCAACATTCCGAACGCGCAGGCCATTCTGGATGAAGATCATTACGATCTGGTAAAGATCAAGGAGCGCATTCTGGATTACCTGGCTGTGAAGAAATTGCAGCCGGGCATGAAGGGACCGATTCTGTGCTTCATCGGGCCTCCGGGCGTCGGCAAGACGTCGCTCGGCAAATCCATCGCTCGCGCGCTGGGCCGCAAATTCGTGCGCATTTCGCTTGGCGGCATGCACGACGAAGCGGAAATTCGCGGCCACCGGCGGACCTACATCGGCGCTTTGCCCGGCCAGATCATTCAGGGCATTCGCCGTGCGGAGACGATGGACCCCGTCCTGATGCTGGACGAGGTGGACAAGCTCGGCCGCGATTTCCGCGGCGATCCTTCGGCGGCGCTGATGGAAGTGCTCGACCCGGAACAGAACGCGACGTTTCGCGATCACTACCTCGACGTGCCGTTCGATCTCTCGAAAGTGCTCTTCATTGCGACGGCGAACTGGCTCGATCCGATTCCGGAGCCTTTGCGCGACCGCATGGAGATCATCGAGCTTTCCGGCTACACCGAAGAGGAAAAAGTCCACATCGCGAAAATGTTCCTGATCGCCCGCCAAGCCAAAGAGAACGGCTTGGCGCTCGGCGAGCAGATCGAATTCACCGATGAGGCTTTGCACGAACTCATCCGCCACTACACGCGGGAAGCGGGCGTGCGCAATCTGGAGCGCGAAATCGGCACTCTGGTTCGCAAGCAAGCACGGCGGTTGGCGGAGGGCAAGACGGACAAACTGCTCGTCACGCCCGAAGTGATTCGCGAAGTGCTGGGCATTCCCAAGGTGCATCTGGAAAAAGAAGTGGAAGAGCGCGTGCAGAAGCCCGGAGTTTCCGTCGGCTTGGTTTGGACACCGGTGGGCGGCGACATCGTCTTCATCGAAGCGAGCAAAATGCGCGGCGGGAAGACCTTCACGATGACCGGCCATCTGGGCGACGTGATGCAGGAATCCATGCGAGCGGCGCTCACGTGGGTTCGCGCCAATACCGAACGCTACGGAATTGATCCGGACTTCTTCCGCAAGCAGGACATCCATATTCACGTGCCCTCGGGCGCGGTACCGAAGGATGGGCCTTCTGCGGGGGTGGCGATGGTCACGGCACTGGTAAGCCTGCTGACGGGCCGGGCCGTTCGTCCGCGCGTGGCGATGACTGGAGAAATTTCTCTCTCGGGAATCGTGCTGCCGGTGGGCGGAATCAAGGAAAAAGTGCTGGGAGCAAAGCGCGCCGGAATTCGGGAAGTCATTCTGCCTTCGGAGAACGAACCGAATGTGGCGGAAGATTTGCCGGAGGAGATGCTGGAAGGCATGAAGGTGCACTTCGTGCGCACGGCGGAACAAGCTCTCGAAATTGCGCTGGGCAAATTCGAGAAGAAAGTGCGGCCGGTAACTGGCGGCCCGCACGAAGATCGGCCGCCGCTTGCCGGACCGATTCATTAAACTTAACCCCCCAGAAAGCGATAAGAGACAGCCAACAAAAGGCCCGGGAACATTCCTTCCTGGGCCTTTTCTTTTTCGCGCACGAAAAGTGATTCCTCTTGCGGCGCGCGGCGCAATCGCGTACAGCTTGAAAGTTTCCAATGCCCTATCGCCCAAGAGAACTCGTTGTGCGCGCGCGCGAAGCCGCCGCGCGACTGCTCGCGACGCTGGACCACAACGAGATGGTCCCGCGCTTCCTGGACATGTACGCCGCCGAAAATCGCCGCCCGGGACGCGCCGACCAGCCTGCGCATTATCGCGAACAACTCGAGACGATCCGCCGCGAGGCTCTTCTGGCGATGGTGCTGCGCGCCGAAGCGGCGTTGCCGACGCGCTTGAAAGTGCGCGTAACGGTTCGCGAAACCAAGCGGCGGCTGAAACCGAGAAAAGGAAAAAAATCCGCAAAGGCCAAGCGCTCCAAAAAGAAAAGCGCGCGTAAACCAGGGATGGACCTCGCGATCCCCTTGCTCGATCTCTTCCGTGAGGAATTTTTCGTCGCGCTGGGCCAGGCGCTCCGCTGGACCGACGAAGACGCCCAAGCATTCTGGCACGACCTGGAATTGTACGAAAACCTCGCGGCGAACGAGCCGCGGCGCTCCGCAAGGCGCGCCATCGCCTCCGGCCCTTTTGTGGATCGTACCGCGCTGCTGCTGGATCCCTCGTTGATGGAGCAGGCCCGCCGCGCGGCCGGAAAGTTTCAGATGGAATTGAACGCTGCCGCCGATCGCGTCCTGCGTGGGGTCTTCTCGCGACGCCGCTCGAACTGATCAAGCTCGCCGATCATGCCGGCTGATCGCCACGAACGATCACGCCGGCTGATCAGGGCGATGCACGATCTTACGGCCGCGCCTCGAGCACGATGTTGAACGGCGTCTCTGTCGCTCGCCGCACCCGCGTGAATCCAGCCGAATGCAGCACCTTCGCAAGCCGGCCCTCGCCCGCTTGAGCTCCCAGACCCAAACCAACCTCCTGCGAAAGCGAAGCAGGAGTGCACAACATTGTGGAAGCGGAATAAAAAACGCGTCCGATCGGATTCAGGTTGTCCTCAAGTTTATCGTTCGCGAATGGTTCGACGATCATCCACACTCCATTCGGATCGAGCGTCTCCAGCACGTGCCGCGCGGCGCCTTCGGGGTCGCCCATGTCGTGCAGGCAATCGAAAAACGCCACGAAGTCGTAGCCCTTGCCTGGATACTGCTTCGCCGAGGCCACTTCGAATTTCACGCGATCCGAAACGCCCGCCTTGGCCGCAGCCTCGCTCGCTAATTCGATCGAGCCTGCGTGGTAGTCGAAACCCACGAAGGTAGATTTCGGGTACGCCTGCGCCATCAAAATCGTGGACGTTCCCAATCCGCAGCCGACATCGGCAACGCCTGCGCCCGCTTTCAGTTTTGCTTCGGTGTCGCCGAGTGCCGGAATCCATTCATTGATCAAATGGCCCCGGTAGTTCGGGCGGAAGAATCGTTCGGTCCCGACGAATAGGCAGGCGTCGTGTTCGTGCCAGCCCACTCCTTTGCCGGTCTGGAATGCGGACGTGATTTTCGGGATGCCCTTGATCGTCGCTTCCACCGCCTGAAAAAAACCAGGCAGGAACACCGGGCTGCTTTCATCGGCCAATGCCAGCGCTTGCTCGGGAGGTAAAGTGAAACCTCCGGTGGCGGCATCGTAGGTGATGAATCCGCCGGCGGCCTGCGCTGAAAGCCATTCGCGCACATAGCGCTCGGTGGTATTGGTCTTGGTGGCGAGTTCCGCCGACGTCATCGGTCCCGCGCCGGCCATCGCTTTGTAGAGACCCAGTTTGTCGCCAATCACGATAAGCGCGGTATTCATCGCAGCGCCCATTTCGCCGACGGCTTTCATCATGAACTCGTGCAGCTTAGCTTCGTTTACTGCTTGTGGTGCTGTAGCGGACATGAACATACCTCCTGCGTGAGCGTGAACGTGGGCTGGGGAACGTCTCGCGGATTGCGGCGAGTCTATCGTTGCGTCTAGGGCAAGTCAATTGCGGAAGGTTGTGCCACTCCTGCTGCGATTTTGCTATTCTCGCGCCCGTGCAGATCCTTTTTTACAGTTTGGTCGTCGCGCAGGTGGCTATCGGACTGTATTCGCTCTGGGAGGGCTTTGGGTGGTTCCAGATGGTGCGGCAGCGACTGGCCTCGCATGCAGGATTCTACACGCCGGCGACGGCGCTCATCTGTCCTTGCAAGGGCAACGAGCGCGGGCTGGAAGAAAATCTGCTGGCGCTGACGCGCTTCGATTATCCGAACTACGAAATATATTTCACGCTGGCCACCAGCCTTGACCCCGCGTTGAGGGTGATTGAGCGCGTAAAGGCCGCGAGCCAGAAACCCGTGCACATCGTCATTGCTGGACCGCCCACGGACTGCGGAGAAAAAGTTTACAACTTGCAGCGCGCGGTCGAATCTTTGCCAGCCGACAAGTTTGAAATGCTCGCCTTTACGGATTCGGATGTGCGCCTGCCGCGCGGCTGGCTCACCAAACTGATCGCGCCGTTGAACGACGGCCGCATCGGCGCCACCACTGCGTATCGCTGGATTATTCCCAGCGGCTCGGGGATGGAATCGCTGGCGAGCTGCTTTGCGTCGGCATGGAACGGCGCTGTGGCGACCATGCTGGGCAAACCCAGCGGAAATTTTTGCTGGGGAGGCGGCACGGCCATTCGCCGCAAGACTTTTGACGACGTAAACGTGCTGGAAGCATGGAAGGGCTCGGTCAGCGATGATTTCGCGATGACCTACGCGCTCGAACAATCCGGGAAACCGATCATATTTTGCCCCGAGTGTCTCGCCGCCACGTTGCATCCTTGGACGGGCGCGGAGTTGCTAGAGTTCACCAATCGCCAGATTCTGATCACGCGTATCTATTCGCCGCGGCGCTGGCAATTTGGAGCCGCCGCGCATTTGAGCTACTCGCTGACGCTGCTATATGCGGTGTACGTGATCCTGTACAGCATGGTGGACGTCGACCCGTGGGGTCAGCTGCTGCTGCTCACGCTGGCGATTCCGTTGCTCGCGGCAATGAAGGGCGCGATGCGCACGATTGCGGTGAGCGAAGCGATGTCGGAGTCGAAAGCAAAGCTGCAGGAATGGAGTTGGGTGTCCCCAGTGTTTGCGCCGGTGGTGCCATTTTTATTTTCGTGGAATTTCATCATGTCGCTGCTGACTAAAAGCATCCGCTGGCGCGGCATCCGCTACGAGTTGGTGACGCCGAACATGACGCGCATCGTTAAGCGCTGAGGCTAGGTGTTGTTTCGGGCTGCGGCGCGAACGCCCGCTGAATGCGTCCCAAATAATAGCCCGTCGCAAACCCTGCCGGAATTGTCAGCCACCACCCCGCCTGCAGAACCACCTCCGCGCCCAGAAGTGGAAACAATAGTGCCTCGTGATCCGCCGATCGAACACCCGCTAGGCTCCGGCCAACGACGCCAAGCGCCGCTACAAGCAGAGTTGCCAGAATCGCGCCCACAAACGCCCAGTGTAAGGGGGTCTTACACTTCAACGCGATCATGATTCGGCGAAGGAGGAAGGCATACAAGAGCACGGTCGGCGCGCCACACACATATCCGTAGAAGATCATGCCCAAAAAGCCCTCTGCGCCTACGCGGAACAGGTCGTGACGTGAGACACCCGCCAAGGCCCAACTCCACAACACCAAGACCATGAAAAAGCAGCCCAGCGCCCAAGCCGCCAGGTAATAAATTAAGCTGCCGCGACGCGTCATATCCGCCGCTGAATATTCGGAAAGTCGAGCCAGACTTTCACGCCGCAGAAGTGCGAGCCTTCCGTGCAGATAGGCGTGGAAATTCCGGCGCGAAGATGGCAGGGAGGCCCAATATACCGCGCGAGCTCCGGAAAAATCGCGCGAACTTGTTCCACTTCTTCGATGGATGATTGATAGATTTCTTCCTGCGCATTGAAGCACGTGCGCATCGTCCATTTATGCAGCAAGTGCAGCAGCGATCCGGACTCCACCAGGCGAATCGCTTTGGCGTTCGGCAGCAAGTACAACGCGAATTCCGGCGCCACTCCGCGGTCGAGTAGTTCGTTTTTCGCAGTCCAGGCCTCTTCCATCGCGGCCTGATAAATCTCCAGCGCGCGCGGATTATCACGTATCAGCATAGGTGTGATGTAATCCGGCGAGCGTGTTTCGGCCAGCGTCAGCAGGGGTCGCGAGCCCGGCACCATGCGATGCCGTTGGTCCTGACTATCGGCGGTGTGACTGATTTTTTTTGCGAATGTAAAATTCGCATGTTGCAGCGGGCGCATCAGCGGCGCGTGCACCCCGATATTCAAAGTTTCGCGTCGGTAAGGATTGCGCGCTGGATTCAGCATGCGGTCGAGCGCTTCGGCGTCGGGACATTCCGCGCTCGTCACCCCCACCACAGCGCGATACGCGTCCGCCGTCACGGCCAGCGCTCCTGCTGAGTAATCTACCAGCTTGGACGTCAGCCCGGAAAGTTTCGCGTCAAACTCGCGCGCAAAGGGCTCGCCGTTTCGCGCTGTCGCGTGCCATTCCGGCGGCTCATCCATCGGCGCGTTGTCGAAGCGATCGAAAAATTGCGGATCCACTTCGCGGACGCGTTCGACCATTTCGCCGATCACATGGCGCGCCTCGCTGGGCGTATCGCTCGCCGCCTGCATGCGATACAGCCGGTGCAGCACAATGCCCGAAATAGTGTGCACCATGGTGGTGAACGCAGCAACCGGCAGGACGTAGCGAGCCACTTCGATCGCGCGTTTTTCGGATTGCCGCTCCACTTTCTGCACGCGTTTCGGATGAGACATCGAGCTGATATGCCAGATGTCCGCCAGAATTTCGCGGGCCGTCGGCTCCAACACCAGCGTCAGCTCGCGATAATGTTCCCACGCGCGCGCCACCGACTTTTCGTAAATGGCGCGCTCTGCCGCGCCAAAGGCGCCGCTTTCCGCCGGTATATAAGCTTGCGCGCGATCCAGACGGACGTATCGTTGGCTCTGCTGCTCCGAATTGTAGAAAGGATGCGCGTGGAGGAAGGACCACACAAATTGCCGGCTGATGTTTTCCAGTCCAAATTCAAAATGCGCGTGCTGGTAAACGGTGTGATGCCCGCCAAAGTAAGTTGCGGACCCGATCATCACCCGCTGCTTGTCGGTGACTTCCTCGGGACCGATCAGCCGCGGCGAATAGCAGGTGCGCGCCGCCGCTATCGCCGAATCGAATGCGTGCGCGAAATGATTGCGCAGAGTGACGCGTGGCGCTGCTGTTTCCACCTGCAAACCGAGCGGTGCGTCGGATGAATGGGACAATTGCGTGGCCATTTCTGCGCGACATTGTACACCGCGCGGACGGGTTTCACTGCGGCAGAACAGCAGCTCTCCAAAAAAAGTAAGCCCCGAGTCGTTAAACTCGGGGCTGGTGGAATTCTTGTTCGAGCCTCGAAAGCGGCGCGTTACTTCTTCATCGCCGCCGCTTTATCGGCGTACTTCTTCGTGAAGCGCTCCACGCGGCCCGCGGTATCCACCAGCTTCTGTTTGCCGGTGAAGAACGGATGGCAATTCGAGCAAATTTCCACGCGGATCATTTGACCCTTGAACGTCGAACGCGTGTCAAACGTATTGCCGCAGGCGCAGTGCACCTTCACGGCGTGATAATCGGGATGGATTCCTTCTTTCATGTTGCTCCTGTCGGCCAGCCGGTCTGCGCGACTTCTGGAAACGTGGATCGACAGTCGCGTCGCTAGGCTAGCGGGAAACTTTAATTATACGGCAGGAACGGCAATTTGCCAAACGCGCGGTGCAATCGGTAGCAGATCA
>Ga0070761_10001002_pt1 | contig 17761 bp, 11 predicted proteins | sample HubBroMetageREF1_FD_66724 | JGI IMG/M metagenome (GOLD analysis project Ga0070761, IMG submission 66724) | Reference soil microbial communities from the Hubbard Brook experimental Forest, New Hampshire, USA - Hubbard Brook CCASE Soil... | ecosystem: Environmental > Terrestrial > Soil >... | reverse complement strand
TCGCCCAGCTTCCAGCAGAGATACACTTCCTCATCGTCAATGCGCGCCGGAAAATCCAGCAGGCCCACATCCAGGTCTTTCACCACGCATCCGGTTTCCTGAATTTGGTCCAGCGCCGATTGCACCGATTCTTCCAGGCGGTTGCGCTCCAGGCGCGTTTTGGCCGCGCTTTCATAGGCCACGGCCAGGCCGCCGGAGCGCTGGATGCGCTCGGCGAGCAGATTGATCCGCTCGTCCACATCCATCATCTTGCGGCGCGATTCCATCGCTTCAATCAGCAGCGGCTCCAGCTGCGAGCGCAGCCGCTCTGCTTCCGTCAGCGAGAAATATTTGGACTCCTCATCCGCCATGTTGCCTTGCTCCCGAAATTTGACGCACAAAAAAATAAGCGAGACGGCCCGGATGCCCGTCAGCCGCCAATATAAACCATGGTGCGCGACGGCGGAACAAAATCCGGCTCGTTGATGCGGTGGCTCTTTTCCTTCGTCTGCACCATGGCCACAATCGCATCGCCAATTTCCCGGTCGCTCATTCCGCTGCGCAGCAAACTTTTCAAATCGTGATCTTCCTTGCTGAAGAGGCAGGTGCGCAATTTTCCATCCGCGGTCAGCCGGATGCGCGAACAATGCCCGCAGAACGGCTGCGTCACCGGCGCGATCAATCCAATTTCGCCGCCGCCGTCCGCAAAACGGTATTTCCGCGCGGTCTCGCTCCGTTCATGCACCACCGGAATCAATGGCCAGCGCGCCGAAATCCGCCGGTGCACTTCCGCCGCGGGCACAACCATGTCGCGCGTCCATGCACGGTCCGCGTCCAGCGGCATGAATTCGATGAAGCGCATCACGATGTCTTTCTCGCGCGCGAATTCCGCGAAGGCTTCCACTTCGTCGTCGTTCAACCCGCGCACCAGCACCGCGTTCACTTTCACCGGACGCAGCGGCGAATTCTGCGCAGCTTCGATTCCCGCCAGCACTTGATCGAACGTCTTCGTGCGCGTCACCTTCTCGAATTTCTTGCGATTCAGCGAATCCAGGCTGATGTTGATGCGGTTCAATCCCGCCGCCACCAGCTGGTCGCAGCGCTCGGCGAGCAAGTGGCCATTCGTGGTCATCGAAATGTCCTGCACGCCAATGGCTTTCAGCCGCGCCACAAAATCTTCCACGCCCGGACGCACCAGCGGCTCGCCGCCCGTCACCCGCACTTTGCGAATTCCCATGCCCACCAGAATGCGCACCAGCCGCTCGTATTCGTCCCATTCCAGCAGCGCATGCTCCGCCATGTGATTTTCCGGATCCGCCGAACGGCAATAGACGCAGCGAAAATTGCAGCGGTCCGTCACCGAAACCCGCAGATCGGTGATCTGGCGTCCGAATTTGTCCGTCAGTGGCATACTCTTTTTTAGATGCCCCCAAGAATAAAATAGCCCAATCCAAATTCGGAATTGGGCGAGGATGCCAGCGCCGCAGCGCGCTCGAAAATCGCGCCTGCTGGATGCTCTCCTTTCCAGATCCGGGAGGAGCAGGCGTTTCCGCCCGATCCCTCATCTCCTGAAATTTTCAGGAGCATCGCCCCCACGCCGTGAGTTGTCTCTCCGTTAGGCTGAGTGGGTCGGAGGTATCAGCCGCGATGATACGCTTAAGGTGGCACCGCTGCAAACAATCGCAACGCCGGGGAGTGGCGCCCGTAAGCGAGCGCCAGGTCCAGCTAATTTAGGCTGCAAAGCACTCTGAAAGTGTCCAATCAGTAAACATACTGATGCCGGATGTACCGTATTGAACAGGTTTGCCAGGCCTTGTTCCAATATGGTGGTGTTCGGTTGCCTTTGAACCATTTTCGGGGAACACCCCGCGAAGGAGCTAATTCTCGTCAACCGAGCAGGCCTATAGATGTCTTCAACTTCACGAGATCGCATCAAGCAGCCCGACCCGCCTCTGGTCCTGAACGGATCGGCAAACAGACGGCTGCCCTTGCGTATCTTGTTTGTTCACAAGGATGTAGCGGACGTAGAGCATTGTGTGCAGGAGCTCCGGAGGGCCCATTTCAGGGTCACTGCGGACGTAGTTCTAACACCGGAACAGTTTGCCGCGCATCTGAAGGCAAAACTCTATGACGTAGTGCTGGCCGAATACCCCTCCCAGAACTGGCAAGGACGGCACGAGCTGGAAATGCTGCGTCTGCGGGAAAGGCAGATTCCCTGTATTTTTCTGATTCGCACCATGCAGCCAGAGATAGCGGCGGAGCTTATCACCAACGGTGCCGCCGATTGCGTCAGCATGGATCACCTCGGGCACCTTCCGGTGGCCGTTCGTCGAGCCCTAGCTGACAACCATCTGCGCGAAGAGCGTGATCGCACCGAAAAGAGGCTGCGCCATTCCGAAGCTCGCTACCGCGCTTTGGTGGGGAACCTGATCTATGGAATTTGCCGGTGCAATATTAAAGGCAAATTCCTCGACGTTAATCCTGCGCTGGCGGCGATGCTGGGTTATGCGTCCCGCGAGGAACTGCTGGCGGTGAACCTGGCGGCTGACGTCCTCGGTGATCCCTTCAAACGAGCCCAGTTGCTGGGCCGGTCTGCGGAACTCAACGGCGCCGATCCCCTCGAAACCGAATGGAAACGAAAGAACGGCGCGACCATCAAAGTCCGGCTCAGCGGCCGCGAGGTCAAGAATGAGGGCGAGATGGAGAGTTACGAGATCATCGTTGAGAACGTCACGCAGCAGCGCAAGCTCGAGGATCATCTACGTCAACAAGCGGCCAAGGATGCGCTGACGGGCCTCGCCAACTACCGGCATCTGGTGGAAACCGTGGACAGCGAAATCATGCGCTCAGAACGCACCGCCCGTGAGTTCGCTCTGCTGTTCCTTGATTTAGACGGGTTGAAGCAGATCAACGACCGCTTCGGCCACCTGGTTGGGAGTCAAGCGCTCTGCCGGCTGGCCGATGTCTTGTGCATCTGCAGCCGGAAGGTGGATACTCCGGCGCGTTTCGGCGGGGATGAATTTGCGCTGGTGCTGCCCGAAACGGGATTCATGCCGGCCAAACTCGTAGCCCAGCGCATTTGCGACAGTCTTGCGAACGACGGGCGCGAGCCGAAGCTTTCGGTCAGCATCGGCGTTGCGATTTATCCGGGAGATGGCGAGAACGTGGATTCTCTGCTGGGCGCGGCCGACGCGGCTTTATATGCGATGAAAACGAGAACCTTTCGCCCGATGAAGACCGCGGAACTCGGCAATGCAGCTACGGCAGGCGGCAAGACGGACTAGGTGACCCAATGAAGCATGGAGCCAAAGTGATCAGCATCCACCGTGATTCCGCCTTCCGGCTGGACCCGTCGCTGACTGGCGAAGAAGCAATCGTGCTTCGATCCCTCGCCGGTGGACGCACCGATCGTCAGGTGTGTAACCAGCTCCGCATGCACCCGGACGTCTACCTGCGCATGATGCGCGACATGCGGGAAAAGATCGGCAAGTCGGATAACGTTTCTCTGATCGCTTGGGCGAAGGAGCGTATCAAGGGCGTTGACCAACGCATAGACGTGCCCAAAGGACGCACACGATTTGCGTGAATTAGATTGATTAACCACGGAACGGAGCGGCTGCTACCAAAACAACTTCGCCTGTATGTTAGTTTTGAGTGCGGAAAGCTGTGCTCCGGGCAAGCCAGTCAGCACACCTCGCTGCCCGGTGCAAATCCGGAAAGCCCCTGCGACGCCCGCGCTTCCCCGCGCGGCGAATATGATAAAGTTGCGAACCGATGCGCATCTTCGTACTGGGAGTGGGTGGCGCCGGCTCCTTGCTTGCTCAATTGCTCGTGCGCCAGGGACACACGGTCTGGTGCGGCGATCGCGATCCGGACCGCGCGCGGAAATTTCTCGGCAAGAAGAGCGCGATCGAAGTAAAAGAAGCGAACGCGCGCAATCTCTGGTCCATCGTGCGCGCCGCTCGCGGCTGCAATCTGCTGGTCAATGCCTCCCCCGCCGTCTTCAACGAAATTATTCTGCGCGCGGCGCTGCGCCTGGGCGTGCATTACCTGGACCTGAATTCGCACCTCAATCGCAATCCCTTCAAACCCGAGCAATTCCGTTTTCAGAAACGCTTCGCGGCCAAAAATCGCGCCGCGCTGATCTGCACCGGCGCGGCGCCTGGCCTCACCAACCTTCTCGCCAAACGCGGCTCCGAGCTGCTGGACACCGTGGAATCCATGCAGATTCGCCTGTACGAAAGCACCGAAAGCAAAGACCCGGTTTCCACCTGGTCACCGGAAGTGATGTACGACGAGGCGATCTCCAGCCCGCGTGTTTATCGCCACGGGCGTTTTTCACTCGCAAAACGTTTCGCCGACCGCGAGAAGTTCCGTTTCCCAGCTCCCATCGGCGAAACCATCGTGTACCTGGCCGCGCAGGATGAAGTTTGCATGCTGCCCTACGTGGTTCCCATGCGCGACATGGACGCAAAAATCGGCGGCAACGATTTCGATCGCCTGTTCCGTTGGTTCCGCCAGGGACGCCTGAACCGCTCGCAGGGAATTCCGCGCAAACGTTTCCCGAAAACTCTCACGCCCAAGGGTGTCGCAGGCATGATTCGCCGCGGCGTGCTGGAAAATGCACGCTTCGCCGCAGCCGTGCTGGTGCGCGGCGTCAAAGACGATCAACCTCTGCTGCTGCGCTACGACGCCAGCTTCCCCACTTTGTTCCAAATTCGCCAGCGTGGCTTGATCTCGACGCCCATCGCCTACGCCACCGCGCATCTTGCTGCCATCTTCATCAAACATTTTCCGCGCGATATGGCCGGCGTCTTCGGCCCGTCGGAGCTGCCGATAGAAACGCGCCGCGCAATCCTCGCCGAAGCGCGCTCCCGCGATTTTCGCGTCTCATTCAAAATGACCCGCCTGAAGAAAACCGAAGAAGAGGAATACTAAGGGAAGAGTTCAGTACGGAGTGGCCAACGGCTTCAGCAAACCAAAATCCGTCAGCCCGTTCACCACGAACTGCACCGCCAGCGCCACCAGCAGCAATCCCATCAGCCGCATTAGGATGCGTATCCCGGTCTCGCCCAAATATTTCCGCACGCCGTCCGCGCCCGCAAGGATCATGAAAGAAATAAAAGACGTCAGCAGAATCGTCGCGTAAATAACGCCGTGCTGCCACACCGAATGGGATTCGCCCACCAGCACCATCACCGTCGAAATCGCGCCCGGCCCCGCCAGCATCGGCATTCCCAGCGGAATGATGCTCGCATCCTGTTTTTCCGCGCCTTCCTGCTGCTCTTCGGCCGTTGCTTTCGTGCCCGACTGCTTGGCCTGCAGCATGTCCAGCCCAATCCCCATCAGAATAATTCCACCTGCGATCTTGAACGCCGGCAGCGTGATGCCAAACATTTTGAAAATCAGGCTGCCGGCCAGCGCAAACGAGCACAGCACAATCGCACAAGTAAACGCCGAACGCCGCGCCACCGCCCGCCGTTCCGCTGCGGTAGAATCCGCAGTAACCGCCAGAAACAAAGGGATCACGGCGAACGGGTCCACCAGAAAAAACACCGAAGTAATCGCCAGCAAAGCGAATTCGAGAACGATTTTGATCGAGTCAGGCATAAAATTAAGCGCGCAACCACGCGCTCAAGTCACAGTAACATTCTTGCACAAACCTACGCTGCGGAAAAATCCAGCGCAAGCGATTGTAGTCGATACAGGCAGGTATAGCGCAAATCCACAGCTCGAAGCACTTCAGCGGGCCGATGCGATTGGCATTTTATTCGTAGCGCAACGCCACCGTTGGATCCACGCGCATCGCCCGCCGCGCCGGTACATAACATGCCGCGAGCGCAACGCATGAAAGCAGCGCCGCCACGCCCGCAAACGTAAGTGGATCACTCGCGCTCACACGGTAAAGCTGGCTGGCAACCAGCCGCGTCAATCCCAGCGCCGCGACCAATCCGATCGCCACGCCCAGCAACGCGACGCGCATTCCATGGCCCAGCACCAGTCGCAGCACATCGCCACGCTGAGCGCCCAGCGCCACACGTATGCCAATCTCCTGTGTGCGCTGGCCCGTGACGTAGGAAATCACGCCGAATATTCCCACTGCGGATAGCACCAGCGCAAGCGCCGCGAACACGCCGAGCAGGATCACGGTGAACCGTTGCGCCGCAATCGAATGGGAAACAACTCTCGACATCGGCTGGAATTCGTACAGCACCTGGCGGCTATCGAGTTGCTGCGACGCCGCGCGCAGCGATTCGCTCACAGCCTGCGGCGTTCCAGCGGCGCGCACCACGAACGTACAGGCGCGGCCAACAAGCGGCAGCACACGATCCGGCAATTGCGATATCGCAAAATAAATCTGCCCGCGCTGGTCCAGAATCCCCGTCGCGCCCAGCCCCGCATGCTTCACGTGCCCCACCACGCCGATAATCTCCGCGCCTTCGACGTCAATGATTGCGATGTTGAGCCGCTTGCCAATCGGATTTTCGCCGGGGAAATAGGAACGCGCGAAACCATCGTCTACCACAACCACGAACGGTGCCGTTTCCGTGTCCTGCGCGCTAAGAAATCTCCCGCGCTGCAGCGGAATCCCCATCACTTTCAGATAATCAGGAGCGGTCGCGTACCATTGCGCGCGCGTCATTTCCTTGGCCGCGGAAGGTTTCGGCTGCCCCGTGATCCAGAAACCCACCAGCGAATCGCCAGTCAGCGGCAGGGCACCAACCAACGGTGACGCGGCGGCCACACCCGAAACACCTTCGAATCGCGCGGTGATCTCGCGATACGTTTCGCGGATGTGCGCGGGCGTCGTAACGCGCGCAGCCGAAGGCGACACGCCGAACTCCATCACGTGTTGCGGATCAAAACCCGGATGCACGTTCGCCAGGCCCACCAGGCTGCGGACCATCAGCCCCGCGCCAGCAAGCAGCACGACGGCCAGCGCCATTTCCACCGCCACGAAAATATTTTGCGTCCGCGCCCGCGTTCCGTCTGAACCGCGCCCTCCCTCTTTCAGGCTGCGGTGCAAATCAGGCTGCGAAGTTTTCAACGCCGGCGCCGCTCCGAACGCAATGCCCACCAGAATGGAAATGGCGAAAGTGAAAAACAGTACCCGGCCGTCAATCCCGATTTCGTTTGTTCGCGGCACAGTCTCGGGGATCACCGCGAGCGCCGCCTTCGTTGCCCACGCCGCAAACAGCAGGCCCAGCGCGCACCCGGCGGCGGAGAGCAGAATGCTTTCTGTGAGCAATTGGCGCACGATGCGCCGCCGCGTCGCGCCCAGCGCCACGCGAATTGCAAATTCCCGCGCCCGCGCGGCCGAACGCGCCAGCAGCAGATTGGCAACGTTCGCGCACGCAATCAGCAACACGAACCCCACGGCGCCCAGCAACATATATAGCATCGGCGCGATTTCGCCGGTGATATCCTCCTTCAGCGGGTTCACGAAGATGCCGGTGCCTTTGTTTGCGTCCGGATATTCCGTCGCAAGGTTCCGCGCCACCGCGTCCATATCCGCGCGCGCCTGCGCCAGCGTCACGCCAGGTTTCATTCTCGCGATTCCCACCGTCCCCAGGCTGGCGCGCCGATCGCGAAACGGCTCCTCGTTGAATTGGCCCAGCGGGGTGAACACGTCAGCGGTAGTGTAAATCGGCGATTTTTCCGGCACGACTCCGACAATCCTGCAGCTCGTGCCATCCACCGTGATGCTCTTGCCCAGCACTTCGGGCGACGAGCCAAACTTGCGATTCCACAGTGCATCGCCGATCAGCGCCACGGGTCCGGCTCCGACTTGATCCTCCTCTGCTAGGAACGATCGGCCCAGCAACGGCTTCACGCCGAGCAGATCGAAAAAGTTGGCGGAAATCTTTACGCCGTCCACGCGTTCGGGCTCGCCGGCGCCGGTGACGATCATGTTGTCCTGCAAGTACGCGCCCACAGCCGAAAAAACCGTGCTCTCTTTCTGCCAGTCGAGAAAGTTTGGATAAGTAACCGAGCTGTGCTGCCCCGGTGTGCGGTCCCACCACAGTTCCACAAGTTGATGGGGCCGCGGGTACGGCAACGGATTCAAAAGCACACCGTTGACGACGGAAAACAATGCCGTGTTTACGCCGATGCCAAGCGCCAGCGTCAAAATCGCCACAGCCGCGAAGCCCGGCGATTTTCGCAGCGTGCGCGCGCCATAACGCAAGTCCTGCAGCAAATTCTCCAGCCTGGTCCACGCCCATTGATCGCGCGTCACGTCCTGAATCACCCCCGCGTTGCCAAGCTCGCGACGCGCCGCAGCGTCCGCGCCTGCGCGCAATTCACCGCGCTCCTCGCGCTCCCGCGCAGCCATCTGCAAATGCCCGGCGATTTCTTCATTCAGCTCACGCTTGCGCCGTTCGCGTGCGCCCCACCAAGAATTCATGCCGGAGCTCCCTAGCCTTCACCCGCGCCGCAACGCGCGCCGTCGCCTGCGCAGCCGCCGGTCATTCGTAACGCAAAGCCACCATCGGATCCACGCGCATCGCCCGCCGCGCTGGTATGGAGCACGCCGCCAGCGCCACCAGCGAAAGCAGCAAAGCCACTCCGACGAACGTCAGCGGGTCGGTCGCGCTCACGTTGAACAGCAGCCCCGCCATCACGCGCGTCAGAATCAACGCGCCGAGCAATCCCGCGCCTATACCGATCAATGCCAAACTCATGCCCTGCTGCAATACCAGCGAAAGAATGCTGCGGCGCTGCGCCCCCAAAGCCATGCGAATCGCGATGTCCGCAGTCCCCTGCGCCACCAGGAAAGACATCACGCCGTACACTCCCACGGCCGCCAGGATCAGCGCGAAGCACGCAAACGCCGCTAGCATCGCGGTGGCAAATCGCTGGCGCGCCATCGAATCATGAAACCGCTGTTGCATCGTTGCGATGTCGAATACCGGCGCGTCCGGCTCGAGCGCATGCACTTGCTCGATAATCGCGTCCATCCCGCTGGCCGGATCGGTTGTGGTGCGCGCCGCCAGATACATCGTTCTGCTGGGATCTTGCGCGCACGGAAAATACACCACCATCCGCGTGTCGGTATCCAGTCCATATTCCTTCACCACTCCCACGACGCCGACAATTGTCTTCCACGAATCATCCTTGTTGCGACGCACGCGCTTGCCGACCGCGTCACCGTCCGGCCAAAATCTGTCCGCCATTTTTTGGTCTATCAGCACTACGAGTTGCGATTTATCCGTATCGCTATCGGAGAAAACCCGTCCGCTGATCAAAGGGATCTGCATAGTGCGGAAATAATCCGGCGTCGCTCCGCGCTTATCCACTTGCAATTCCGGCTGATTCGCCGGCGGCACGTATCCTTCTATATCCATTCCTCCCCATCCCACCGCGGAAGTCAGTGGTAAAGACGAGATGGCGCCTTGCGCGGTGACTCCCGGCAAATTACGCACGCGTTCCGAAAGGTTCTGATAAAATTGCGCGATCTGAGCATCTTCCTTATATTTCGGACCTCCGACGGCAACCTCCATGGAAATCACGTGGTCCGGATTAAATCCCGGCGGCACGCTGATCAATCGCGCGAAGCTGCGTATCAGCAGCCCAGCGCCGGCCAGCAGTGTCAACGACACCGCCAACTCCGCGATCACCAGCGCGCCGCGCAACTTATCGCGCTTCACATTCAGTCCGCCGCCCCCGCGCGAGCTTCTTCCACCTGCCTTCAACGCCACATTCACGTCCACGCGCGAAGCGCGAAACGCCGGCGCCAGTCCAAACACAATTCCCGTGATAATGGATACGGCGAGCGTGAACGCCAGAACACGGAAATCCATGCCGATTTCGTCCATGCGCGGAATATTCCCCGGATGGATCGCCCGCACCAGATACAAGCTCCACGCCGCGATAATCAGCCCGGCTGCGCCGCCCAGTACGCTCAGTAGAATGCTTTCGGTGAGCAGCTGCATCACCAACCGGCTTTTTCCCGCGCCCAAAGCCGCGCGCACCGCGATCTCTTTTTGCCGCCCCGCCGCTCGCGACAGCAGCAGGTTGGCGACGTTCGCGCAGGCGATCAGCAACACCAGCGCCACCGCTCCCAGCAGAATCAGAATCGACCCGCGCGTGCTGCCCACCACCTGTTCCATCAACGGCACCACGCTGATGGTGAACGAGCGGTCGCGATGTTTATCCTCGCGCAGCCGCGCGGCGATGATGTCGACATCCGCCTGCGCCTGGCGCATCGTAACGCCGGGCTTCAGCCGCGCCACGATGTTGTAATCCTCCGGCCCGTAGTTTGCTTCGTCCTTGGCGTCCAACGGCAGTGGCAGGAAAAATTCAGCCTTATCAATTTCGCCGATGGTTGGAATCACTTCGTGGTTCACCGTGAAATCCGCGCGCAATACGCCCACCACCGCGCGAGGCTTTCCGTCGATCATCACGCTCCGCCCCAGAATATTCGGATCGCCTCCAAACGCCTGCTGCCACAATCCGTACGTCAGCACGATGGAGTCGGGCTTCCCGGGCCGGTCTTCCTCCGGCAAAAATGAACGGCCCAGCAACGGTTCCACACCCAGCATATTCAGCAGGCCCGAGGACGCCTCGATTCCGTCCACTTTCATCGCCTTCGTGAGCCCGGTCAGCGTGTAATTTCCGCCAATCGCGATCGCGGTGTCGTCGAACACGTGATTCTGCGTCTTGATATCGTGGTATTGGCCGGGCGAGGGCCAGTCCTGAGGTATCCCAATTCCCGGCGAGCGCAGCCACAGAAGCGCGAGCCGGTCGGCATGTGGGTACGGCAGAGGTTTCAGCAGCAGCGCGCTGGTCACGCTGAAAATTGCGGTGTTCGCGCCGATCCCGATCGCAAGCGATAGCACAATCACCAGCGCCAGCCCGGGATTCTTCATCAGCATGCGCGCGGCGTAGCGCAGATCCTGCAGCAAGTTCTCCAGCCACGTCCACGCCCATTGGTCGCGGGTCACATCCTGAATCAATCCGGCGTTTCCCAATTCCCGCCGCGCCGCTTCGCTCGCCCGCGCGCGCGATTCGCCGCGCGCCTCGCGATCCTGCGCCGCCATCTGCAAATGCCCGGCGATTTCGTCATTCAATTCTTTCTTGCGTTTCTCACCATCGCCCCATGGAAATTTCATGACGCGTCCTCCTCGCCGACGCCCGCGCCGTCGCCGCCGGTCATTCGTAACGCAAAGCCACCATCGGATCCACGCGCATCGCCCGCCGCGCCGGCAGAAAACAAGCCGCGAGCGCCACGAACATCAGCAAAATTGCCACCGCGCCGTACGTCACCGGGTCCGTCGCATGCACGCCGTACAATAATCCGCTCATCAGCCGCGTCAACATCAGTCCGCCCGCGATTCCGATGGCCACGCCCGCCAGCGCCAGCTTCGCCCCCTGCCCCACCACCAGCAGCAGTACTTCCTGCCGCCGCGCCCCCAGGGCCATGCGAATGCCAATTTCCCGCGTGCGCTGCGCGACGGAATACGAAACCACCCCGTAAATTCCCACCGCGCCAAGCAACAGCGCCAGCGCGGCGAACACCGCAAACAGCGCGGAAGTCGATCGCGGTTCAGCCATCGCCTCCGCTACCCAATTTTTCAGTGGGCCAATCTGGCTCACCGGCACGTCGTGATTCAGGCTCGCGACAGTGTTCTTCAACTCACCCGCGATTTGCACCTGGTCTCCGGCTGTCTCAATCACCAGCGTCATTTCCGCAGGCGGCGCCGCGGCTCCACTGCCGCGAATCGCATGCGGCCCGTACGGCGTGTAGATGACGCCGTCAATCCAATCCGCTGAGTTCTGCGTGATGGTAAATTCCCGCACATCGCCCACCACTCCCACCACCGTCCGCCACTCCTGCTCCCACTTCGGACGGAAATGTTCGCCCACCGCATCCTGCCCCGGCCAGAAATGCTCCGCGGTGCTTTTACTCACGATCACGACTGCCTGCGCGTCCGCCGCAGAATCCGCCTCGGTGAACGCGCGTCCGCGCAGCACGGGAATATTCATGATCTGCAGATAATCCGGCGTCACAATTTTTTCCCAGAACATTGGGACTTTCGCGCCGTCCGGCGTAGGGTGCGCTTCAATCGCGCCGGGAAATATTTCGGCGCCGCCGCCCAACGGCAAGCCGTTCACCGCCGCGACATTCTTCACTCCCGGCAAGGCGCGCGTGCGATTCAACAACTCCTCGTAGAAAGCCACGCAGCGCGCCGAAACGTCGCAGAACATTTCATTCGGCGTGATCCTCGCGGTTACCACGCGCTCGGAACGAAATCCCGGACTGCTGCCGGAAAGTATCCACAAGCTTTTCACCAGCAAACCCGCCGCAATCACCAGAATCATCGAAACCGCGACTTCGCCCACCACCAGCAGCTTGCTCGCGCGGTGATTTCCGCCGCTCGCGCTGCGCTGTCCGCCGGATTTCAGCGTCACCGTCATGTCCACCTTCGAAGCGCCCAGCGCCGGAACCAATCCAAAAATGACGCCGGTCAAAATCGCCAACACTGCCGTGAACGTCAATACTTGCCCGTCCAGCGCGACATCCGCGAGCCGCGGCGTGTCCGCCGGGAGCGTAGCTTTCAGAACGGAAAGCCCGCTCACTGCGACGCCCATTCCCAACGCGCCTCCCAGCAGCGAAAGCAGCACGCTCTCCGTGATCAGTTGCCGCAAGATTCGCCCGCGGCTCGCTCCCAGCGCGACGCGCACTGCAACTTCTTTCTCGCGCGTCGTGGCGCGCGCCAGCAGCAGGTTCGCTACGTTCGCGCAGGCGATCAGCAGCAACAAACTCACCGCGCCGAGCAAAATCAGCAGTTTCCCCCGCGCATCGCCGACGATCGCTTCTTCCAGCGAAACAATGCTCGCGTTCACAAACGAATTATCCGGCATCCGCCACGCGTATGCCGCCAGCACCAACGGCCGCATCGTTTTCAATTCGGCGCGCGCCTGCTCCAATGTCGCGCCCGGACGCAACCGCCCGATCAGCGCCATATAGCTGTCGCCCCAATAATCGCCGGTGTTTGGCGGGTCCAGATGCAACGGAACCCACAGTTCGGTCTTGGGCGATGGAAAACGAAAATCCGCGGGCATCACTCCCACGATCTCGCGGTCCATTCCTTCCAGCGTGATCCACCGGCCCACAACGTTTGGATCCGCCTGGAACCGGTGCTCCCACAACGCGTGGCTGAGCACCACCGACTGGTCCTTGCCCGGCTGGTCATCTCCATCGTGAAAAGTTCTGCCCATCGCCGGTTGCGCGCCCAGCATCGAAAAGAAATCAGCCGACACCGAATTTCCAATCAGCCGCACCGGATCGCCCGATCCGGTCAAATTGAATTCCTTGTTGTCCGAAACTCCCACCAGCTCCATCGTGCGGCTTTGCTGGCGCATCACCACCAGCGGACCCTTGGGAAAATATTGCGTGGTTCCCACCAATCTCTCGGGCTGCGCGTACGGCAACGGCCGCAGCAGCACTCCATTCACCAAGCTGAAAATCGCTGTGTTCGCACCGATGCCCAGAGCCAACGTCACCGCGGCGATCACCGTGAACCCCGGATTTTTTCGCAGCGTGCGCGCGGCATAGCGCAAATCCTGCAGCAAATCTTCCAACCACGTCCACGCCCACTGATCGTGCGTCACATCCTGAATTACTCCAGCGTTGCCCAACTCCCGGCGCGCCGCTTCGCCAGCCTGCGCCGGAGATTCACCGCGCCCTTCGCGATCCCGCGCCGCCATCTGCAAATGGCTGGCGATTTCTTCATTCAATTCTTTCTTGCGCTGCGCTCGGTCGCCCCAAGGGAATTTCATGCCTCGCTCTCCTCGCCGGCCGGCCCCAGAATCCCCGCGATCGCCTGCGAAATCTGCGCCCAGCGCGACCGCTCCGCCGCCAGCTTCTTCTTCCCCGCCGCGCTCAGCCGGTACACGCGCACGCGCTGGTTGTTTTCGGAAAGCTTCCACTCCGCGGCGATCAATTTCTGCCGCTCCAGACGGTGCAATGCCGGATACAGCGAGCCCGTATCCACCTGCAATATGTCGCCGGAGTTCGCGCGAATCGCCAGCGCGATCCCATACCCATGCTGCGCTCCCCAACGCAAAGTCTGCAAAATCAGTAGGTCCAGCGTCCCCTGCAGCAGTTCAATCCGGTTCTGATACCCTTGTTTCATCGTCCCCTCGGGTGTAGAACATCTACACCCTGGCTGTAGATGGCCTACACCCCTGCCGCGCTGCAATTTCTGTGCCGATTGCCTCTAACAGAAAACGCCTGTCGTGAAAGCTCTTAGCGGCATTGCGCGCGCTGCATCCCGGCAACCGGCTGCCCGATTCTGGGACGCCTCGTCGCCAAACCGAACGCTCATTGTCCTGCCCTCGGCAGCGCCCGCGTCTTGATGTAGAATCCCCGCGGCGAATTTAGCCTTAAAGCAGGAGGCACCGTAATGTTGCGAAGCCGTTACCGCGCTGTACTGCAGGGAGTCTTGGCATTCGTTTTCACCGCAGGCGCGCTGCACGCGCAGCAACCTCCGTCGTATCGCTTCGCAGTCTCCTTCACGAATCAGCAAAGCTCCACGCCGCTCGACGGCCGCCTGCTGCTGATTCTCTCCACCGATCCCTCCGCAGAACCGCGCCTGCAAATCAGCAATTCCGTGCGCACCCAGATGATCTTCGGCCTCGATGTGGACGCGCTCCAGCCCGGCCAATCCGTCACTCTCGACGACGCCGCCTTCGGCTATCCCGTCCGCTACCTCCACGATGTCCCCGCCGGAGATTATTTCGTCCAAGTCGTCCTGAACGAATACGAAACCTTCCATCGCGCCGATGGCACGACCGTTAAACTTCCCATGGATCGCGGCGAAGGCCAGCATTGGCAACTTGCCCCCGGCAACCTTTATTCCACGCCGCGAAAAATCACGCTGCGTGCCGGCGGCGATCCCGCCTCCATCGTCCTCGACCAGATCATCCCGCCGATCCCCGATCCACCCGACACGCCCTACATCCGCCACATCAAAATCCAGAGTGGGCTGCTGACGAAATTCTGGGGCCGCGCGATGTTCCTCAGCGCGAACGTCCTCGTCCCTGAGGGATTCGATACTCACCCCAACGCGCATTTCCCGCTGATGATTGAGGAAGATCATTTCAACGACGATCTCCACGGCTTCCGCACCACTCCTCCCGACCCGGACCTGAAACCCGACTACAGCGAGCGTTTCCACATTCCGGGCTACAACAAAGTTCAGCAGGAAGAGGCCTACAAGTTCTATCAGCAGTGGATCGCGCCGAAATTCCCGCGCTTCCTCGTCGCGCAGATCAATCACGCCAATCCTTATTACGACGATTCTTACGCCGTGAATTCCGCGAACCTGGGCCCCTACGGCGACGCCATCGAAACCGAACTGATCCCCGCGATCGAGAAAAAATTCCGCGGCATCGGCCAGGGCTGGGCCCGCTTCGTTTACGGCGGCTCTACCGGCGGATGGGAATCACTCGCCGTACAGATTTTCTATCCGGATCATTACAATGGCGCGTTCGTCGCCTGCCCCGATCCGGTGGATTTTCGCGCCTTCACCAACATCAATTTGTATTCCGATAGGAACATGTTCTTCATCGCAGGCCCGCACATGCGCGTCGAACAGCCCGGCGAACGCGATTATCTCGGCCGCACGCTCACCACCACGAAGCAGATCAACCAATACGAACTCGCGCTCGGCTCACACGGTCGTTCCGGCGAACAATTCGATATCTGGCAAGCCGTGTACGGTCCCGTGGGAAAAGATGGCTACCCGCAGACGATTTTCGACAAGGAAACGGGCGAAATTGATCCCTCGACCGCGGCCTACTGGAAGGAACACTACGACCTGGGTGCAATCCTGCAGAAAAATTGGTCGTCGCTAGGGCCGATGCTCGAAGGCAAGATTCACGTGTACGTCGGCAGCGCGGACACTTATTTTCTGAACGACGCGGTTTACTACCTCGAGGACGTCTTGAACGCCACCAAGAATCCTCCCTACGGCGGCGAAGTGAAGTACGGAGACCGCGCCGAACATTGCTGGAACGGCGATCCCAACCTGCCCAATTACCTCTCGCGCCTGCACTACAACACCATGTATCTGCCGAAAATTCTCGAACGCATCCAGAAAACCGCGCCCGCCGGCGCAGACCTCACGTCCTGGCGCTATTAGCGCGCGGTTGGAGAAAAAGGTCCACTCATCGGTTGCGAATGGATAGCGGCGAACTGTTGATTACCGAAGCAGCCGCAGCGTTAGACGCTTTCGGTGCGGACGGCTTTTGCCCCTCCCCACACCTCGTGGGCGCCGCACCCGCGAGGCTTGTCCAACTGAACGGGAACGCTCGGCATCCCACACTTTTTATGAGCAGATCCTCCGATGGCCACCCACTTGTCTCGAGTGCCGGGGAAGATTATTATGCGCGAGGTACGAACCCAAACTGATAATTCCCTTCAACGCCCATAGCCTTCCCAACACTCAGACAGGCGCTGACGGTTATGGAGGAATACAGATGGCGCGCTGCAAAGCTTTTATCCCCATTATAATGCTGGCAACAGTGATCTCTGGCTGGGCGCACGGCGGACTCGCAGCCCAAGCAACCGCACCGGCGCAGTCCGCCGCGCCGGCACGTTCCATAACTCTCCCAAGTGACACGTCCATTCTCGGGAGGCTACAGACGAACGTTGATACCGCGAAGGCGCAGACAGGCGATCCCGTCGACGTTCAAGTTTTAGAGGACGTCAAGTCGGGTCATGATGTTCTGGTCAAAAAAGGCTCGACTCTGAACGGTCACGTCACCTCCGTTCAGCAGGGCTCGGACTGCGTGATTGGAATTCTCTTTGATCGCGTCACGCTGAAGAATGGCGACCAACTCGCTCTCAATCTGACCATCCAGGCCCTCGCTCCCGAAGCTGATGCTAAAAGCGACACGCTGATGACCGGCCGAGGTATGCAGCAGAACGCGGCTGACGCGGGCGTAGCTGGTCACACCAGCGCAGGGAGTTGGAGTGTCGATGGACTGAACCACAAGAGCATGGGGGTTTACGGGATGTCAGGCGTTTCGCTTGCGATTCAGATAGCCAACGGAAAGAACATCTCGTTGGTGAACTCGAAATCCGGAAACATCCGCCTGAAAAAGAGCATGCAGCTGGTCATGCGCTCTGCCGGTGCATGACGTCGTCCGAATTTTCAATTCATGGCGTCCCTGGCTGCGCTGGCGGTGTAGTTCCATCCACCCGCACATGAATTCTTAATTTGCAGGCAGACAATCAGGTTGCGCCACGCGCGAAAGAACTAAGCATCCTGCTTCGTCGTGCTTGGCGGCGCGTTTGCCGCCGCTACTCTGGGCTGGCGTAAACGCAACAGTTCGCGACGGCGGCTGGACGCAGCGATCGTTGCAACCCGGTTCTCAAGAAACCTGCGGGCATTGCGCAGGACGTCAGCGCTCAGCGCCCAATCATCTGTTGCGAATGGATAGCGGCGAGCTGCTGATTACCGAAGCAGCCGCAGCCTTCGACGTTTCCGGTGCCGACGGCTTTTGCGCCTTTGCTGACGCTGACGCGGTCGCAGCGGGTGCGGTCTTCCTCGTTTCCCACGCCTTACGAAGCTTCTCGCGTTGCGCCAGCACGTAGTTCTTGGCTTCGTCAAAATTGCGGTACACACGCCGCCCCTTAATCATGTTGCAGGAACGGCAGCACGCCACCAGGTTGCGTTCATCCTTCTTGCCTCTGCGCGCCCGTGGAATCACGAAATCCACCGACATCGCCAAAGCGTTCTCGAAACTGGCCCCTCCATCCAATCCGCAA
>Ga0070761_10001000_pt1 | contig 17762 bp, 12 predicted proteins | sample HubBroMetageREF1_FD_66724 | JGI IMG/M metagenome (GOLD analysis project Ga0070761, IMG submission 66724) | Reference soil microbial communities from the Hubbard Brook experimental Forest, New Hampshire, USA - Hubbard Brook CCASE Soil... | ecosystem: Environmental > Terrestrial > Soil >... | reverse complement strand
TATTGATTGTCTGTGGTGAGCTGGCCCCACCTGAGCGGGTCTGCCGGGAAAAAAGAGCCATGAAACCGATTGTCGCAAAGGCGCAGGAGTATCAACTACGCAAGGATCATCCCGTGTTCCGCCCGGGTGACACAATTCGTGTGAACGTGCGGCTAAGAGAGGGCGAGGCCGAAAAGGAACGCATCCAGGCATTCGAGGGCGTCGTCATGAGCCGCCGCGGCGAGTTGCTGGGGGAGAGCTTCACCGTGCGCCGTGTCAGCTTTGGCATCGGCGTCGAGCGCATTTTCCCCGTCCACTCGCCGATGATCAGTTCCATCGAAGTGGTGCGTCAAGGCCGCGTTCGCCGCGCCAAGCTGAACTACCTCCGCGCGCGCAAGGGCAAGGCTGCTCGCATCAAGCAAGCTGAAAAGTTCGAGCCCGTCGCCGCCGGAGCAGGCGCCAAGACCGAATAAGGGCGCCCGTTCCTGCCGGCCGATCCTTCCTTCCCATTTCCCCCCAAAGAAACCGACGTTCGCGAGACTCCCTCGTTGTGGAATTTGTCGCCAGTGCTGTGTGGTAGAATTCGCAGCCGATGGGACGGCTCTGTTGCTCAAGATACGAGCGCGAAGCGCGCCACTGCGGTTGGCAGCGCATCGCCGGACTCGATGAAGCGGGCAGAGGCTCCCTCTTCGGACCCGTTGTAGCAGCAGCCGTCGTACTTAATCCCAAGCGGCGCATCGTAGGACTCGACGATTCGAAGAAGCTGGCCCCGGAGCGTCGCGGCGAACTTGCGCAACGCATACGCGAACATGCGCTGGCTTGGGCAACCGCGGAGATCGATGCCAGCCGCATCGACGCCTGGAATATCTATCAGGCCAGCCGGCAGGCAATGGTTGCCGCTATTTCTCAGCTCGATCCTTTCCCTGATTACCTGCTCCTCGACGCTCTCGAGCTTGACCTCCCGATCGAACAAAAAGCGTTAATTCACGGAGACGCCAGGTCCGTCTCTATCGCGGCAGCATCGATTCTTGCAAAAGTCGAGCGCGACCACCGGATGGAAGAGTTCGATCAGCTATACCCTCAGTACGGTCTCGCGCAGAACAAGGGTTACGGGACGCCCGACCATCTCGAGGCCCTCCATCGGCATGGCCCAACTCCGCTCCACCGTTTTTCGTACGCGCCGGTGCGGGAAGCACGTTGCTGGGCCACCGGAGCCACTCAGACTGCCTTGCCCCTAACCGTGGTCGTCGAGATCACGGGCGGCTAGCGCAGGAGGCCGTTTTTGCCCCGTTTCCCAAGTTTGGTGGTACCGGCCCGTTTTGAAGCAGCTTGACCCCCTGTTATCCCCTTCGTCACCATCCCCTTGGCAGTTCGTAGACCCCCCTTTTTCGCGCGTGCTAACCTTCGAGACTGAGCCGCAGTGTCGCCAGAGCAGGTTGGGCGCTGGGCGGGACAGGAACGCAGAATCCTTCATGGCCTTCAATAAGAGCAAAGCGCTCGAGAGCGCTCTGAAATTCCTCAACCAGGGCAAAGTCGCTCAGGCCATAGGCGAATACCAGCAAATCCTCCGTCACGATCCGAAAGATCAAGCCACGCTGATGACCGTGGGCGATCTGTTCGCGCGCCAGGGCGACATGACCCAAGCCATCGAGTACTTCGAGCGGCTGGCGCAGGTCTACCTGAGCGACGGCTTCAACAGCAAAGCCATCGCGATCTACAAGAAAATCGCAAAGCTTGCGCCCGCGGAGATGGCACCGCTCGAGCGCCTGGCTGACCTTTACGTCCAGCAGGGCGTGCTCAGCGAAGCGCGGCCCCTCTTCATTCAAATTGCGGAGGCGCACCTCAAGGCCAATCGCTCGGTGAAGGCCGTCGAGGTTCTGCATCGTCTTCTGGAAGTGGAGCCGGAGAATCCGCGAGTGCAGATGCGGCTAGCCGAGCTCTACAACGTGATGGGCCAGAAGAAAGAAGCGGCCCAAACCTATCTTTCATACGCGCAGCGATTGTTCGAGCGCAACGAGAACGAGGAAGCTCAGAAACTCATTGACCGTGCCCTCGAGGTCGACGCCACCAATCCAGTGGCCATTCTGCTGAAGGGCAGAATCCTCGCGACGCTCAAGAAGAACGACCAGGCAATCAAAGTTCTGGAAACTCACCCGGAAGCGAACGCGGGCGCCGAGGTCACGGATCTCATCATCGACCTCGAGCTTGAGTCGGGCCACCCTGCAAAGGCAGTCGATCGCGCTCGAAAGCAGCTCGCGCGCGGACACGCCCACTTTGCGCAGCTTCACAAAGTGACCGATGCCTTGATCGAAGCGGGACAGATGGCCGACGTCTTGTCGCTGCTCGGCGAACTCCGTAACCCGATGATTGAAGCAGGGAAACAGGATGAGTTCCTGAAGTCCCTCACCACCGCAACAGAGCGCGCACCGGGCGAAATGGAAGGGCTGGAGATGCTCGTCGATTTTTGCCGGCATACCAGCGACCCATTCCGGCTCAGCGCCGCGCTCGGCCAACTCGCCGACGCGTACGCCGACGCCGGCAACTTTGCGCGGGCCGAAGAATTGCTTCAGGAGCTCGTCGACAGGAACAAGAATGACGAACGGCTCGTCGAGAGGCTCAATCAGCTTCGCGCACGCGCCGGCGGCGGAAGTGCTCCGGCACAACCTGCGGCCATTGACGTAGCCCCTCCACCGCCGATACCCGAGTCCTTTGTGTCTGTGTCAGCGCCCACCGTCGAAGCGGAGCCAGCCGCGCCGTCTGACGCGCCTGCGCCTCTCGCGATCCTCGAAGAGGAGCTCGACGAAGAAACCCAGCGCTACGTCGCGCAGGCTCTGACGGACGTCGACCTCTTCTCGAGTTACGGGCTGACTCAGAAGGCCACACATCTTCTCGAAAATGTCCTGCAACGCGCGCCGCGCCATACGCCCACGCTTGAGCGCCTGCTGGACCTGTACCTCGGCGGCGGGAACGAGCGTCGCACGGCCGAAACCGCGTCTCTGCTCGAGCAGATTCACCGCGAGCGCAATGATACGGTCAACGCAGACCGCTTCGCCGAGCTGCGCCAAAGATTCCAGAAAGTGGCGGGCATCTCCCAGGAAGACATGCCCACCGCACCGCCGGCGGTTACCTCATCTCCTGCAGCAGCGCCCGTTGCGGAGGTCCAAGCAGAAGCCCAAGCATCGATCCAGGCCGCGCCTGAAATCGAGGTGCCCGTCGAGGCGCCACTAGGCGCAATTCCGCGACCCGTCGTAAAGCCGTCGACTGCGGAGTTCGAGATCGCCCTCACGCCTCCGGAACCCGAAGAGGCGGCCGAACCGGCGGCCGCCGCGCCTCCGGCTGCCCATGTCGCGCCTGAGGCCGAGCCCGTCGCTGCCGCCGAGGAAGTGGATCTATCTGACGAATGGGAAGCCATGGCGCAGGAAGTGGCGCAATCGACGTCGCCCGTGCCAGAGGAAGTCGCAAGCGCTCCCGAGCCAGAGCCTGCTCCTGAGCCCATTGCCGCAAACGTACCTTCGCACGAGCCCGAGGGCGAACCCGAGCCGGAGCAAGTGGAAGCAGATGCGTTCATAATTGATGAGACGCCCGAGGCGGAGGCTGAGCCCGAGCCGGAACCTGTGCCGGAAGCGGTTTCGATGGAAGACGCCGAGCCCGAACCGGCAATCGAACCGTCCATAGAATTGATCGAAGAACCTGTAGCCGCCTCGCCAGCACCCGATGCGGGCGCAGCGAGTAATGGCGATTTCGAACTCGAGTTGGCGCCGGAACCGCAAAAGTCCGGTCTGCTTACCACCGAAGATCTGATCAGCGAACTCGTTGCCGAAATCGACGGCATGGATTCTCCGTCGGCATCAGCACCAGCGTCGCACCACGAGCCGATCGCGACGCCCGAGCCCGTAGCACCCGCGCCTGTTTCGGTTGCGTCCACGCGGCCGGCAGCGACGCCGAAGGCCGCGCCGCCACCGCCTGTGGTTCAGGAGCCTGTCCCCGAAGTCACCGCCGAAGCCCTCAATCAACTCGCCGAAGTCTTTCAGGAGTTTCGCAGCGAGATGGGTGAGATGGGCGACGAGGACGAGGATCTCGAGACGCACTACAATCTCGGAATCGCCTACCGCGAGATGGGCCTGCTCGACGAAGCCATCGGCGAATTTCAGAAGGTGGCAAAAGCCATTCAGAAGGGGAAGCCGTTCCCGTACGCGATGAATTGCTCCACGCTCTTGGCGGTCTCCTTCATGGACAAAGGTGAGCCGAAGATCGCGTCGGTCTGGTACCGCCGCGCCCTTGAAACGCCCGGCCTCGAGCAAGAGAGCGTGCTCGCGCTGCGCTACGACCTCGGGCTCGCGCTCGAATCGGCCGGCGAATCGAAAGGCGCCCTCGATAGCTTCCAGCAAGTCTACGCGATGAACATCGATTACCGTGACGTTGCCGACCGCATTTCCGTCCTGCAAAAACAGGAATCCCACGTCTAAGCAGCGGCCGCCATACTCCCTGAGGTTGCCACTCCGCGGATAATCCCACATAATCCTAGGCCGCATAATCCTAAGACCATGACGACCCGCATCCTCCGCGTGATTTTGTTGTTGGTCTGGCTCGAACTCGGGCTGGTCCTTGTTCTCGTCCCTTGGTCGGACATCTGGGAAATGAATTATTTTCTGTTCCAGTATCCGGCGCTGGGCTTTTTCTTCAAGAATCCTTTCCTTCGCGGTGCCGTTTCGGGATTGGGCGTCATGAACGTGTTGATGGCTCTCGAATCCTTCCGCCGCCGCACACCCGCCGTTGTCACTCGCACGTAGGCCGCCGTGTCCGAAGCGCGCCGCGTAATCGTCTGTTACGTAACGAACCGCCTGTCGCTGGGCGCCGCTCACCCTATAGTTGACCCGCCCGTTGATAAGACTGTGGAGTTGCTCGCGAAAGTTCGTCTTGCCGTCCGGGCAGGCGCGGATTGGGTGCAAATTCGCGAGAAGGATTTGCCGGGGCGAGCGCTTCTCGATCTGGCGCGCGATGCCATCGCGGTGGCGAAGGCGGCAGCGAGCCACGGGCCTGACGAAGAGGCGTCCGGAGCCGCCGCTAATCGGGCGCGAGTCTATGTTAACGACCGGCTCGATGTTGCGCTGGCGGCCGGGGCCGCGGGCGTCCATCTCGGCGGCGAATCGGTTCCCGCCGCTGACGTGGTTCGTTGGTGCCGCAGCGGAAACGCGCCACCGCAGTTTGAGATCGGCGTCTCCTGTCACAGCCTCGACGATGCCCGCGAGGCCGAACGCGCCGGCGCGAGCTACGTCTTTTTCGGTCCTGTCTTCGACACTCCCTCGAAGAAAGCTTTCGGTCCGTCTCAAGGGGTCGAGCGGCTGGCCGAAGTTTGCGCCGCGATTCGCATCCCGGTGATCGCCATCGGAGGTGTGACCGAACAGAACGCGCCGGCCTGCCTTCGCGCAGGAGCCAGCGGAATCGCCGCCATTCGCATGTTTCAGGAGGCGCACAGCGCGGTCGCGCTCCGCGAGTCCATCTCCAGTTTTTTGTAGCGCTGCCGGTTTTTCTAATCGCCGGTGCAAAAATACCCCCCCTACTTCTTGCCGATTAGACTGACCTCCGACTGAGTGTTTTCATAAGGTTATGGCGATTTCTAATCGCGTTCCGGTTATTAGAATTTCCCCTCTAAATTTCATAGGCGTCTGTGTCCCCTCTCGTGTGCGCCTGTAAGTACGGGCAACTCTGGCCCCCTGCTCGGCCCGCGATGTCAATTTCGTAGCTCATAAAAACGGGCCATGGTAGCACGGAATTGGTCCGATGGGTAGTTACAAAGTAACTGTAGTAGTTCTATAACGTATGGAACCAAGAAGTTCGCAAGGCAAGCCCTAAACCACAGATCCGACCCGAAGTCTCGGGATCGGGACTGATGAACACAGATTGGGGCGTGTCAACACGAGGTTGTCGCGCCGCGGAGAGTGGTGCATGATGCATATTCGTGACAGTCAATGTGAGCGAGGCCGAGCTTCTGATTCGCATGCACAACTCCGAGGATCACTTTGTTGAACGAAAGACTTCGTCAGACGTAAACGACTGCCTTAAGACGATCGTTGCTTTTGCCAATTCCACTCCTCTGGGGTCGTACTCGGTTGTCTTTGTGGGTGTGGAGAACTCCGGCGAAATAGAACCCCCGAAGTCCGACTTGGAGAAACTTCAGAAGAAGCTCAACAAGATCATCGCAGGAATATACCCGCAGCCTTCTTGCATTCAGCAGGTCGTTTCTGAGCGCGGACGACAGGCGATCGCAATCGTTGTCGACTACAGTCCTAAACGCCCCCATTTTTCCGGCCGTGCCTTTGTGCGCAGGGGCTCGGAAACTTTTCCCGCTACGGCTGAAGAGATATCTCTAATGACGCAGTCTCGCAACCCAAAGGTTGCGCGGATACTCGCGCGAAAAGGCGAACACGTTCACGCAGTCAATTCGCTTCGCACACCACAGGGACCGTACGAAACGCACTGGACCGGGAATCCTCATATTCAGGACTGCAACGACGAATACATCACGATCGGTAACGGTCCAAATCGATCGGATTGGCAAACCTTTTATCCCAAATCGAGATCGGCGAAGACTTCAAAACCAATCAATTCAAGATAACAATCCATCGATAAAGAAATGAAGGATGCAAACTGCTTGGATACGGCTTCTTCACGCCTTCCGCGCTTTCGCGGCCGATTCTTCCACCTCAATCTCCAAATCGCCAAGCTGGGAGACGGTCTTTCCGAGATTTCCTCCGATCACTTCGTGGACCTTTTCCGCAATCTTCTCGTTCGGCGCGACAAAATGGTACGAGTGAGGTGCGCCCCGGAACGTCCCTCGGAACGTCACCGACGTACCCATGGCCGGCACCAGTTCGGTCGCGGTCGCCTCGCCTCCGATGGGGAATTCCGTCCCCGGGGCATAAGCTCCCCCCGGTGCCGGCGGCCAATTTGGCAATTCGCGCAATCGGATTCTCTTCACTATCCCTCCTAGTTCGAAGGCGCGTTGCCAACTCTTCCGCGCCACGACGCTTCCTTCGCGTAATCGAAGACGGAAGGGTGGGCCAGCTGCCCTTCCAAGTTCTCTAGGCTCGCAGCATTTTCGACGAGGGTGGTGGAAGCACCTTCATTGTTTTCTTCACCCAACTCCCCATTGCCATTTCCGAAATCATCTGAACATCAAGCGCGCGGAATATTCGCTTGGCGCTCGCGTAAGGCTGAGAGCGACCGCTCGGCGGTAGAGCCAGCACTGCAACCGGGAGATCCTTAGTGGTGGGGGACTTTCGGATGTCGTCGATAGCCCACGCGGTTGCGTCGACATCTCTTAGAAATCCGGGCCGTTTTCATCAACCATTTCGCGAGTGTCAAACTCATTGCGAAGGTTGAGGCCCTTCAATTTGCAGGCGAATTCGAAGCCTTTCTCCTGAGCCGACGCCACGTCAGCGCCGCTGCCCGTCTTTTTGGGAAAGAAGAATGCGATGCTGTTGGTCCTGCCGTCGGGACCCTTTTTCATTCGAACGGAGGCAGGGGCCACCTTTTGCTTCGATTGCTTCCCCTCGAGAGAGGACGCGGATTTCAGCTGATCCTCGGTGAGATTTTGAAAGGGGGTCATATCCGGACCGAAGACGATGATTTCGTACTCGGTAACCGGCTCGGCCAGGAGCTTGGCTCCTTCGGCCTCTGATATTTTGCCGTTGATGATGGCTTCACGCGCGAGCGCTTCGCGCACAACGCGCGATGAGTACCAGCGGATAAAGAACGGAGTCTTCGGTGACGTGGACGTGGCGCCGGCCGAACCGACCGAGTTCATGCTTGCGTCGGGTGGCGAAGTATCCGGCGCGCCGCCTTTTTGCGTGTCGATGTGCTGGCGGAGCTCGGCCGTTTGGTCGCTCGCAGGCACTCCAGGTTGACCGCCGGACGATGGACCAGGTTTCCAGCTCACATCGACAACGACCTTCTTGGCCCAGGGGGAATTGTTGAGAACGACTTCGAGGTCAGCCTTGTCCCACTGCTGGTAAGGCTTCGCTTTCCAAGGCTCGTTTGACGCCCAGGCTAGACCGGCCAACAAGACGAGAAATGCGAGGCCGAAGAGAATTTTCTTGTGCATGACCTGCCTCCCTTTCGTGGAACGAGGAGTTGTGGGCCAGGCAGAAACACCGCAGCGGCAAGTTCCACGCGCCGGAACTTTCATAATAGCAGATTTATTCCCAGTCCTGACGGGCTGGGCTAAGTTCTGGTGCGCCTCCGGCGCTAGTTTAGAATCGGGAAGCTCCACCTATTCTTATGGGCACAGTTCGTGCGAGGTTTTGCAAAGGGTGTGTTATCGTACCGGGAATGCCACCAGAGGAAACGAGAGTCAGCACGCCCAGTTCAGCACCCGCGCGGATTATTGCCGCCGGGATTGTGATCGCTTTCTGCTATTTTGCCTCGTCGGTGCTGGTGACGCTGCTGGTGGCCGTGCTGCTGACGTATTTTCTCGATCCAGTGGTGAACTGGATGGAGAGTCTTCGCATCCCGCGCGCGCTTGGGTCGCTTATCGTGGTGCTGGTGACGATCGCGCTGGTGGTGTTTTTGGCGTGGTCGTTGATTGAGCGGGTGGACCAGTTTGGCGCGGACTGGCCGAACTACAGGAAGCCGTTGCGCGCGGCGGCGGACGTGGTGCAAAAGAAAATGGCGCTCTTCGAGGCGCGCGTTTCCGAAATCGAAACGGGAAACGAAAACGAAGCAGCGGGGGCCGGCACGCGAACCGTGGAGGTGCAGGAACCCCATGCGCTGCGGAACGCTATCCTCTCGCGGATGAGCACGCTCTATTCGTTCCTGCTTGCGGCGACGTTCATCCCGTTCCTGGTGTTTTTCATGCTCGCTGCGAAACGGCAGGTGTGGCACGCCACGATGCAATTATTTCCGGCCACACAGCGCACGAGCGTGAAGGAAACACTTTCGGACGTGACGCAGGTGCTGCGCAGCTACGTGGTTGGAACGGCGCTGGTGGGCCTGATCCTGGTAGTGGCCAGCTGGCTTTTCTTTATGGGTATTGGGCTGGAATTCCCGTTCTTGGCGGCACTCGTATCAGGCCTGTTCAATCTTATCCCGTACCTGGGAGTGATTCTTTCGTGGATGCCGCCGCTGCTGATCGGCCTGAAGCAGTTCCACACAGTCGGACCCTTCATCGGTATTTTCATCATGTTGACGGTGTTTCACCTGATTGCGGCGAATCTGCTGGTTCCGGCGCTGGTGGGGTGGCGCGTGCGGCTGAATGCGCTGGCGTTGACGGTGGCGCTGCTGTTCTGGGGCTGGCTGTGGGGCGCGATGGGACTGATCCTGGCGATTCCGATCACTGCGGTCATCAAGGTCGTGTGCGACCACGTCGAGGGCTGGCAGCCGGTGGGGCGCTGGCTTAGCGCGTGACGCGCTGACGGGCGGGTCTCGACCCGCCCCTACGGACCAGGACACGGCGAGCATCACAGCGCGTGGAGATTCGCGATGGATTCGCGGAGCGCGCAGGTGGCTCCTTGCTTCCTCCCCTCCTTGTCTCGGTTCCCCAGCCGTGTCTCCATCGCACTTTCGGCGTTGCTGCGCCGTCGGGAATGCAGATGAGAATGCTAGAATCGTGTGCCCTCCTTGATGCGCGCACGCAAGCGCGCGACGAGGCTCCTGGGGCCTACACAATGGCGAAACAACTCTTCGGCACCGACGGCATTCGGGGCATCCCCGGCGAATATCCGCTTGATGATGCGACGTTGATTCGCGTCGGCCTGGCGCTGGGAGATTTCCTGCGCACGCAGGTGAAGACTATTACCGCAGAGACGCAGAGTACGGAGAGACACCAAACCCAAAACAGGACGCAAGGGCGCGCGCGCGTCTTGATCGGGCGCGACACGCGCGAATCGGGGCCGCACATCGCGGAGCGAATCGCGCGCGGACTCGAGACGGCGGGCGCGGCGCCTGTTTCCGCCGGAGTGCTCACAACTCCCGGAGTGGCGTGGCTGGTTCATCGGGAAGGCTTCGCGGCCGGCGTGGTCATCTCCGCTTCGCACAATCCGTATCACGACAACGGCGTGAAGCTGATTTCGTCGTCCGGGATGAAATTTCCGGATTCGGTGGAAGCGGGCCTGGAAAAATTTATTTTGTCGAGCGACGGCTCGACGCCTGTGGCCACGGCCATGCGGCTCGATGGCGACGAGAAACTGCACGAAGATTATCTGGATGGGCTTCGCCAAGAGGTTCTTCCCGGCGCCAAATTTGCCGGAATGAAAATCGTGCTCGATTGCGCGAACGGCGCGGCCAGCAAGCTCGCGCCGCAGCTCTTTCGGTCGCTCGGCGCCGACGTGGTGGCGATGAACGACGCGCCCGACGGGCGAAACATCAACGCCAGTGGCGGATCCTTGCATCCGGAAGAGATGCAGAAGCGCGTGGTGGAAGAGCGCGCGGCTCTGGGAGTGGCTTTCGACGGCGATGCGGATCGCGCGATATTTTCGAGCGCGTCGGGAAGGCTTATCGACGGTGACGGAGTGCTGCTCGTCGCTGGGAGATATCTGAAATCGAAAGGCCTGCTGAAAGGGGACACAATCGTCGGAACGACGATGGCGAATCTGGGCCTGGAGCGCGCGCTCGAAAAGGATGGATTGAAGCTGGCACGCACATCTGTGGGCGACCGCTACGTGCTGGAAGAAATGCAGCGGATTGGGGCGAATCTGGGCGGAGAGCAATCCGGCCACATTCTGTTTCTCGACGAAGCCACCACCGGAGATGGAATGCTGACGGCAGTGAAGATCGCGTCGATCGTTTCCACGGAAGGTGCGCTCGATTCGCTGGTGGCGGATTTGAAGACTTTTCCGCAGAAGATCGTCAACGTGCGCGTGAAATCGAAGCCCGCGCTCGAGTCGCTTCCCGAGGTTTCCCGGCTGCTGGCCGAGGCGGGCAAGGCTCTGGGCAATTCGGGGCGCGTCGTGCTGCGCTATTCGGGGACCGAGCCTCTGGTGCGGGTGATGGTCGAGGCGGAGCGCGAAGAAGATGTGCGGCGCTGGACAGAAGCGCTCGCGGCCGCCGTGCGCTCCTCAATCGGCGCCTAACCCAATGCTTGGCGGCAGGCAATCTACCAAAGAACATAGAATATCCGTGGGAGATTTTAAGAAACTGGATTTTCATAGGTTCATGGCGAGGGCAAAGTTCGGCATCTTGGAGCTAAACTCTTTATATTCAGCACTCTTTGGAGAGTCCTCATCAAAGGGCGCGGTGGCAATGCGCGTGCAATCCAGTTAGAACGGCTGTCTCTTATCCCGGGGTGGGCCGGTTTCGCCGCGCCGAGACCGGAATCTTGGGGGTAGAGCAAACAGGGGGCCCGACGGGGCCCCCTACTAATTTCCGGCCTACTTTTTCCTCCTCTTTTTGGTCCCGATCGCTCGAGTTTCAACCATAGAACCACGCGAGGGCTGCTTCGTTGTGCCGCAGGGGCGCGCGTGTTGTAATAGCCACAGTTCTCGCGAACCCTCTCGTCATGAACCCGATGGGATCCATGCTGGTCATAGTGGTCGTTCTTGTGCTGATCGCGGTGCCGATCATCGCAATCATCGCATTCGTGCGCACGCTGAGCGTGCAAAAATCGGTGAACCAGATCCCGCAGCTGACTTCGCGCGTTTACGATTTGGAGCAGCGCGTCAAATCGGTTGACCGAAAAGTGGGAGCGCTTGCCGTGAACGGCGGCGAAGGCGTGCCTCCCAGTTCGCGCGTGAGTGCTCCGGTATCCTCAACTCAGGTGCCACCGGCTGCCGCGAAGCTGCCGGAGCCAACTCCGGTGCAGCCCGTACAACCGCCAGCGCCGGCCCCCAAGCCACCCGCGGCGGAAACACCTGCGGCGCAACCTGTTCCGCTATCGGCGGGAGCTCCTGCCGCGCCATCGCATGCGGCGGTGACACCCCCGCGCAGCACCGCTGCGTTTCAGGCTCCGGGCTCGAGTTCAGCCGGTCCACCGCGTCCGCCTGCGCCACCGGCACCACCGCACCACGGCTTAACACCACCAGCACCACCGCGATCCGATGGCGCAACCGACGTCGAAAGCATGATCGCGGGACGCTGGTTCAACTACGTGGGAATTCTTGCAGTGGGCCTAGCAACCGCGTTCTTCCTGAAGTACGCATTCGACAACAATTGGATCGGGCCGGGCGGGCGCGTGACGATTGGGTTGCTGGTGGGCGGCCTGATGTATCCGCTCAGCCAGTGGGTGTTCAATCGCGGTTACCAGTATTACTCCGAAGGAATCGCCGGACTTGGCGCGGGGATTCTGTATCTCTCGGTCTGGGCGGGATGGCACTACTACCACATTTTTCCGCAGTCGTATGCGTTTCCCTTGATGATCGCGATTACGGCCGCGACCGCCGTGGTGGCCATCGGCCGCAATTCCGAGCGCATCGCGGTGCTGGCTCTCGCGGGCGGACTGCTGACGCCCATGCTGGTGAGCACGGGAGAAAACGAAGAGGTGGCGCTGTTCAGTTACCTGATCGTACTCGGCGGCGGAATGCTGGCAATCGCGTGGACGCGGAAATGGAGATGGATTGCGCCGCTGCAATTTGCCGGGACGCTTCTCTATTTCTGGGGATGGTATGCGGAATTCTACGGGCGCTACGAGCTTGGCAATACGGTTTTGTTTGCCACCATATTCTTTGCGGTCTTTGCAGGGCTTCCCGCAGCGCGGAGCACGCGCGAAGGCGAGCTTTCGGGCGTTGACATCGCGATCGTTCTCACGAATGCATTTCAATACTTGATCGCGCTTCGGCTGATGCTCTGGCCGGAATACCGCTGGGGACTGACGCTGGCAATGCTCGGGCTCGCTGCGGCGCACCTGCTGGCGGAACGGGCTTTGCCTCGCAACACCACACCCGCAAATCAAACGGCACGGATGATCTATGCGGGGCTCGCGCTCACGTTCGCGACGCTGGCGATCCCGATTCGGCTCGACGGCAAGTGGATCACGATTGCCTTCGCAGTGGAAGGCGCGCTGCTGATCTGGAGCGGCTTGCGGATTCGATCACTAGCGTTGCGCACGGCTGGTTTTGTGCTGTTCTTAATCGTCGGGGTCCGGCTGGCGATGCTGGTCTTCTCCGCTCCGACGCCGGACACGTTTTTGCTCAACGAGCGCTTCCTGACTCTGGCGATTGGCGCGGCGGCCTGGCTGGCGGCCTTTCTCTTTGCGAAGCAATCGGATTGCGAACTCGGTGCGGCCGAAACGCAAATGTATTACTTCCTGGCCATAGCGGCGAACTTCTGCTTTCTGCTGGCGCTTTCGGTGGACGTATGGGACTTGTTCGGGCGGGCGTCGGTGGGTATCGATCGCAGCCTCGCACAAGAACTGGCCCTTTCGGTGCTGTGGATCGTCTACGCGTTTGTGCTGTTGGTGGTAGGAGTGCTGCGAAAAGAGACGGTGGTGCGGTGGCAGGGACTCGGGCTGCTGTGTGTGGCGATTGTGAAGGTGTTCTTCTTCGATCTTTCTTTCCTCACGCGCTTTTACCGGATCGTTTCGTTCTTCGTGCTGGGGCTTGTGCTGCTCGCTGTGTCATTCTTCTACCAGAAGCGCGCGAAAGCGCTCAAGGGATCGTGACCGGGAAACTCTGATGAAAAGCCGCCACCCGGGCAGAGTGATGGCCACTGCGCTTTGCGCACTGGCGATGTTGGCAGCAGCGCCGCTACCGCTTGCCTGGCAGCACTGGCGCTACTCGCGCGAAATAGAGCTACCTCCAACAGAAGAAACGCGCCTCGTGAATCTTATGTTGCAGCAAGATGTTTATTTGCATGCCGAAACTTCTCTGGCCGACATCCGAGTTACTGATGATGTCGGAGCGGAAATACCGTATGTGGAACACTCTCGTGAGGCCTACGTTCAGTCCGCCAACTATCTCGCGCTAATCTTGGAGAGGAGCTTCTCGCCCGGTAATTACACGCAGAACGTGCTGGATTTGATCAATGCTCCCGGGTTTCACGACTCCGTCGAGATTGACATCGGCCAAGATGAATTCATGGAATGGGTCGAGGTAGATGCGAGCGATGACGCGCAAGTGTGGCGCATTGTGCAGGAACGTGCACCGATCTTTCGGTTCCGCAGAGAAGGCCACGGGGGAACGCAGCGCGTGCACTTTTCGGAGAACAATGCCCGCTACCTGCGGTTGCGAATCCTGGACGGAGCCAAACCTTTCCCCATCCGATCCGCGACGGTTGCCCGGAACTCTGGCGTTCCACCGGAGCGAGTGGCGCTTAGCGTCAAACTTCTTCCCACGAAGCCTGAGCAGCCACACGGCACCGCCTGGTCAGCGGACCTGGGAGCGGACGGCGTGCCGATTCGCGAAGTTCGTTTCGAGGTCGGCCCCGGCGAGTTTGTTCGCGAAGTGACGATCCAAACGAGCCGCGACAATTCTGTGTGGTCTCCGATTGCGCGAGGTGAAATCTCCAGGTTCACGCAAAACGGCCACGAGTTCGAGGAGCTCTCGGTTCCCACCATGCAACCGCTTCGATATTTGCGGGTCGAGGTGGCGAATGGCAATGACGCGCCGCTGGAAGGGGTAACGCCGAAGCTGTACGTCTCGCGGCAGCGAATTATCTTTGAGCAGAAGCCCGGGAGAAGCTACCGGCTGATTTATGGCCAGAGTGAAGCCAAGCCTCCGCGATACGATCTTGCGCGCCGCGTGAGCGAGCGGCAAATGGACGACGCGGTCGCGGCGCAGGCCGGACCCGAGGAAATCAATTCGGACTGGTCCGATCCGCGGCCGTGGACGGAAAGCCACGAATTCGTTGTCTGGTTCGGCGTCGCGGTTGCGATCCTGCTGCTAGCGTACACGGCGATCCACGCACTTCGCAGTACAGCACCTCCTCAATCCGGAGACCGTCCCCAGGTGTGAATTGAACAGGTTGGCCGTCATCGCGAGGCCGGCAAAGAATCTACCCAGAAAAAAAGAAGGGCGGGGCCTGAGCCCCGCCCTGATCAACGACAACTGATTGTGAGGACTCGGTCAGCTGCAGCCGGAGGTGCTGCCGCAGTTCGAGCACTTGTAGCAGCTTCCGTTTGGAGTCATGAGCATGCCGCACTCGGAGCAGGACGGCGCGTCGTCGATTGCGGCGCGGGCACGCGAATCAGCATCAGAATCGGAAGGACTTCTCATGACAGTAACTGGAGCCGGAGTTTTCGTACTCGCAACCGGAGTTTCGGGAACGTCCACTTCTTCCGTCGTCGCGTCGTGATCGAAATAGTCCGGCGATATGAACTTTCCGCCGAGCCAACGGCCGATGTAATCGACGATGGATTTTGCGTAGCGAATTTGGGGATTGGGCGTGTAGCCCGAGGGCTCGAACCGCGAATTTACGAATTTATCCACGAGCGCGCGAAGCGGGACGCCGTATTGCAGCGAGATAGAGACCGAAAGAGCGAAGGCGTCCATGATGCCGGAGAGCGTGGAGCCTTCCTTCGCCATCTTGATGAAGATTTCACCTGGGAGGGTGTCCTTGTACATTCCCACGGTGATGTAGCCTTCGTGGCCGCCGACTGAAAACTTGTGCGTAATCGAGTTGCGCTCCGCGGGAAGTTTGCGGCGTTTCGCGCCCGCAAAGAGTTCCTGCTGAGCCGGGGCCGGGGCATCGGCAGCAGTCTTAACTGGAGTGGGGTCGGACACGGCAGCTTTCTCCTCTTCTTTCTTGCCTGCGGCGGAAAGGGGTTGCGAACGCTTGGAGTTGTCGCGGTAGATCGCCACAGCCTTGATCCCCAATTTCCAGGACTCTGTGTAGGCTTCGATGATGTCTTCGACCGTCGATTCTTCGGGCATGTTGATCGTCTTGCTGATTGCGCCGGAGAGGAACGGCTGCGCCGCAGCCATCATGCGCAGGTGACCCCGCCAGGCAATCGATCGGCCTCCGCCCATGGGTGCGAGCGAGCAATCGAAAACGGGCAGGTGCTCGGGTTTGAGGCCCGGTGCGCCCTCGATCTTCGCGTTTGCGTCGATGTAGTCCACGATTTTGGCAACGTCTTCGGGCGCGTAACCGAGACGCATGAGCGCCTGCGGCACGGTGTTGTTCACGATCTTGATGACGCCACCGCCCACCAGCCGCTTCTGCTTCACGAGCGCGAGGTCGGGCTCGATGCCGGTGGTGTCGCAATCCATCATGAAGCCGATGGTGCCGGTGGGCGCGAGCACGGAAACCTGGGAGTTCTTGTAGCCGAATTTCTCGCCGAGCGCGAGGGCATCGTCCCACGACTCGCGAGCCGCGCGAAGCAGCGGCGGCTGGACATTTTCTTCCTTGATGGGCCGGAGCGAGTCGCGATGCATGCGAACCACATCGAGCATCGCATCGCGATTGCGCAAATAGCCGCCGAACGGGCCCATACGCTCCGCGATGCGGGCGGACTGCGCATAGGATTCCCCGGTCATAAGAGCGGTAATCGCGCCGCAGAAATCGCGTCCGCCGTCGGAATCATAGGGCAGCGCCACAGACATCAGCAGCGCGCCAAGATTCGCATAGCCAATGCCGAGCGGACGATAGTCGTGCGAATTGCGGGCGATTTTCTCGGTGGGATAGCTCGCGTTGTCGACGAGTATCTCCTGAGCCGTGATCGTGACATCCACCGCGTGGCGGAATCCTTCGGAATCGAATTGGCCATTCGAACCCAGGAACTTCAGGAGATTCAGAGACGCGAGGTTGCAAGCCGTGTCGTCGAGGAACATGTATTCCGAGCACGGATTCGAAGCGTAGATTTTATCGGTGGCCTTGCAAGTGTGCCAGCGATTGATGGTCGTATCGTACTGCATGCCGGGGTCGCCGCATTGCCAGGCTGATTTCGCCATCTCGCGCATCAGGTCGCGCGCCCGGTACTTGTCCACGGCCTTGGCGTCGTTGACGTTGCGAGTCCACCAGTCGCGATCTTCTTCCACGGCGCGCATGAAATCGTCGGTAACGCGGACGGAATGATTGGCGTTCTGGAAGAAGACGGAGGAATAGGCTTCGCCGTCGATGGCCGGGTCGTAGCCCTGCTCGATCAGGACGTGCGCCTTGCGCTCTTCCTTCATCTTGCTTTCGATGAACTCCATGATGTCGGGGTGATCCACGTTGAGGATCACCATCTTTGCGGCGCGGCGCGTCTTGCCGCCGCTCTTGATCACGCCGGCGAACGCGTCGAAACCCTTCATGAAGCTTACCGGCCCGGATGCAATGCCGCCACCGGACAAAGATTCACGGCTGCCGCGCAGAGAGGAGAAATTGGTTCCCGTGCCGGAGCCCCACTTGAAGAGCATGCCTTCGGTCTTCGCCAGGTTCATGATCGAATCCATGTTGTCCTGGACGGAATTGATGAAGCACGCGGAGCACTGCGGCTTGGCCTGAACGCCCACGTTGAACCATACCGGCGAATTGAAGGCCATCTTTTGCTCGACGAGCAGGTGGGCGAGTTCGTCGTGAAACGCGTTCTTGGCTTCACTTGTGGCGAAATAGCCACCTTCTTCGCCCCAGCGGACGATCGTCTCCACCACGCGGCCAATCAGCTGGCGAACCGAGGTTTCTCGCTCGGGTGTGTTCGGCTTGCCGTGAAAATACTTCGAAGCCACGATGTTCGTGGCCGTCTGCGACCAGGACTTTGGTACTTCGACATTTTCCTGGCGGAAGATAACCTGACCCTTATCATTGCCTATGAGTGCGGTGCGGCGTTCCCATTCGACGTTGTCGAAGGGAGACACCCTTCCATCCGTGAACCGGCGGTGAAATTCCAAGCCGGTGGTTCGTCGCCCAATCTGTTCAGTTTCCATGGTTCTGTTCAA
>Ga0070761_10000999_pt1 | contig 17766 bp, 21 predicted proteins | sample HubBroMetageREF1_FD_66724 | JGI IMG/M metagenome (GOLD analysis project Ga0070761, IMG submission 66724) | Reference soil microbial communities from the Hubbard Brook experimental Forest, New Hampshire, USA - Hubbard Brook CCASE Soil... | ecosystem: Environmental > Terrestrial > Soil >... | reverse complement strand
GACCGAAAGTTTCGCGTCGCCGTCGTATTCCAGATATTTCTTGAATCCCGCCGCCAAGGTTGCGAGCTCCAGCTGCTGGCTCTTCACCAATCCTACTTGCGGGTTCCCCTTATCCGGATAATCCGTCGGGTAGAACACGCTCTGCAGCACCACTTCCGGGATCGGTTCGATTGACCCGGTGACGTGTACCGTCGCCGTCTGGTCGAGCGAGCCGCCGCAGACGTTCGTGGCGTGCAGTACGTAGTTACGATTCTCGTCCACCGGACCGATGTCGGTCTTCGTGGGATCAGCCTTCACTGCCTGTGAGCCGTTGAGGTCTACCTTTCCGAATGGGTCAACGTTAACCGAATCCGCATTTCCGGTAGTCCACGTCACCGTGCCGCTGTCGTCGGTGATAACTTTGTCGCCGATCTTGCGGTAGTGCAGGTCAGACGGGCTCGCCGTGATGCTGCCCGTGACGACCGTATTCACGTTCACACTCTCGGTTCCCGTCACGATGCCGCCCGGTCCCGCAGCTGTCAAAGTGTAAGTAGTGGTAGCGTGCGGCGAAACTGCCTGCGATCCGCTGTTCGCCACTTTCCCGATGCCCTGGTCGTAGCTAACGTCCACTGCGTCCGTCGTCGTCCATTCCAGATTGGTGCTCTGGCCGCAGTTGATATTCGCCGTCGAATTGGTCACCGTCGCATGCACCGGCGCAACCACCACCGTCGCGCTCGCTATGCCCGCATGAAAACGCGGCAGCGGCGCTTTCTTCGTCAAGTCCGCATCGCGCTTCGTCCAGTCCGTGGTCACCTGCGAATTCTTTGCGACGTTGATCGAGACTTTCTTTCCCGCTTCGACTTTCACATCTCCTGACCACAATTCCTTGCCCGCCCGCGTGACCGTCAGGTGATGCGTGCCAGGAGGCAACAGCAATTCCTGCTTCCAGACCCAGAAATCGTTGTTGAATTCATCCACATGGCCCACAAAATATCCGGGAGTCTTCCCGTTCGAAAGCACTGCGGCGCGCACATCGGTTCCGGCGATGTACACCCGGCCCCATGGGCCGCCCACCTTGTCACCGTACGCTTCCAGCGCGACGTTGAGGTCCGTTGTCTTCCCGGCCTCAATATTTACGTCCTGCGAGGAAATTTTGTAACCGTAGTTCACCACCACCACGGTGTGCTTGCCCGCCGCCAGTTTGATCGTGTGGCTACCGTCGTTAATGGCGTTCCCATCTACGAATAAGTAAGCTTGAGGCGGCGTTACCTTAATCTTCAGCTTCCCTTCTTGCGCGAAGCTGGCGCTCGCAAGCATTGCGATGGCCACCGCGAGGGTGAAGACATATCCAAGTCGTCGCATCTGTCTATCTCCTGACAATTTCTTAGGCGAAGTGAGAGACCGCTTTCCGCGCCCGGTTCGGATAAGCGCTGGCTGGGACTGCTAAGTTACTGTCTAACCCCACTTGTGTCAATAAGATTGAAAGAAAAAAAGCGAAGCCTTTGCAAAGTGCCTTGACTGTCCCTCTATCAACTATGCAACCTCTGGCCCACGGCATTATACTCAACACTATCCGCGCGTCATCCACAATTGTTAATTCTTACAAGGGGGTTGCTGCTTGGCTACAACACCTGGTGCAGTGTTCAACGAAATCATCCTCGGCCACTTTCGCGCGCCGCACAATGCCGGCGACTTGCCAGACGCCAGCGCCACCGTCGAAGTGACAAATCCCGTCTGCGGAGACGTTCTTCGCCTCGCCGTGCGCGTCGCAGCCGGCCGCGTCGCCGCCGCGCGCTTCAGAACCCAAGGCTGCGTAGCCGCAATCGCCAGCAGCTCAGCGCTAACCGACGCGCTCATCGGCAAATCTCCAGCCGAACTGCGCGCCATCACTCCCCAGCAAATCTCGAGCAGTCTCGGCGATCTACCCCCCGCCACCTTCCACGCTGCCCAACTCGCCACCGACGCCGTCGTCGCCCTGCTAAAAAAATTAGGCCCGTCTTTCTCTGCGACCTCTGCGCCTCTGCGGTAAACGCCTTTGCCGTTCGTTCGAGCGCTTAACGCTTGACTGTCAACTGTTAACTCCGTCTTTCTCCGATTTTCCTCCGCCTTTTCTCTGGGCACTCTGTGTTAAATCTTTGCTCGCTCACCAGCAACACTCGAACCGTCAATGTCCTATCGCCTTCCGCACCGTTTCCGGGTCGTTCAAATTCAAAATCACTCCCTCTTCGTCCGTCTCCACCTCCGCCACCTCCGCCGCATGATTCCAAACCACCTGCCTCGCCCCAACCTCAGCCGAAGCCGCCAGCAACTCCCCATACAACTCCGCCCGAAAAATCACCGGGTGTCCGCGCCGCCCGCGATACATCGGCAAAACAATCAATTTCCCGCCAACGTCGAAAGCCGCAATCAAAGCCGCCACCAAATGCGCCGAAATCAAGGGATGATCCACCGGACAAACCAAAATCCCATTCGTCGCGCCCACCGGCAAACTCCGTATCGCCGCGTGGATTGACGAAAGCTGCCCCGTCGGCCAATCGCCGTTCACCACCACCCACGCGGGATCAATCTTCAGCTGCGCGCGAATCCCCTCCGCTCCGGCGCCCAACACCACGCGCGTAATACCCACTCGCGCATGACGAGTCGCCGCAATCAAATGTTCTACGAAAGTCGAACCTTGGAAGGGAACTAGCGCCTTAGGCTGACGCATCCGCTTGGATTCTCCAGCAGCGAGGATCGTGGCGGCCAGCATGGCAGTTCATTCGCCCAGCAGGTGCGCAGCTTCAGAAAGTCTTATGGATTTATTCGGCAGCGCGGCCGCATTGCGCCGCACCGCAATCAATTCCGCCGTAATGCTCACGGCAATCTCTTCGGGAGTCAGTGCTCCGATATCCAATCCCACCGGCGCGTGCACGCGCTCGAATTGCGCCGCGGAAAATCCTTCCTTCTCCAGCGCCTTGTACACCGCAATCACCTTGCGCTTGCTGCCCATCATCCCGATATAGCGCGGCGTGAACCCGCGCGCCTCGCTCCCGACGGCCCAGGCCAGCACGCGCATGTCGCCGCTATGCCCGCGCGTGACAATCAGCAAATACGTGGACGACGTCGGCTGAATTTTTTCAAACGCCTCGTCGTAAGAAGTGAAAATCTCCGTCGCCATTGGAAATCGTTCGGCATTCGCAAAACTCTCGCGGTCATCCACGATCGCAATCTTGAATCCGGCCTGATGCGCCAATGGCGCCACCGCCGTCGAAACGTGCCCGCCGCCAAAAATATAAAGCGTGGGCTGCGGCAGCACCGGCTCCACAAAAATTTCCAATGTTCCTCCGCAAATCAACCCCGCGTCGTACTCCGCGTCATGGTTCAAATTAAAAACCATCTTCCGCGGCTGCTCCGAAACAATCACTTCCTTCGCCGCCGCCCACACGTCGGCCTCCACGCACCCGCCGCCCACGGTCCCCACAATCGACCCATCATCGCGCACCAACATCCGCGAACTCTCGTAGCTCGGTATGGACCCATGCGTATGCACAATCGTAGCCAGCGCCCCGCGCTCGCCCGCCCGCCGCATCCTCACTACTTCTTCAAATATATCCATCGCTCTCCCGCTTTTCTCCGCGCACTCTGCATCGTGGCACAGGCAATCCTGCCTGTGCTCTTGGGTTTTCTGACGATGCGACCAGCATCGTCATCCTGAGGCCGGCTCCTTTGCTTCAAGCCGGCCGAAGGATCTCTCTCGCCTTCTCCGATTTTCTTCCGCAGTTCCTCTGTGCGCTCTGTGTCAAATCCTTTGACGTCCCCAAACGCGCCACACAAACATAAGATACCGCACACAGCAATCCCCACGATACGCAAAGTTTCAAAACGGAAAGTCCCACACCAAGGCCCACCAAAGAAGGTCAGCTCAAATCTCGAAGCGAGCGCATCCGGCAACATGCCCCGCTCGCAAATCGCCACCAAACGTTCCAGCTCTACGCCGACTTCGCCAGCAAATTCTGCCCACTCGGAGACGCAGCCGCCGCCGGCCTCTGCGCCGCCGTCTCAAACACCGCCGGTCGCGCGCACAAAGTCACCGCCTCGGAAATCTGCAACACCTCATCCTGCATCCCATTCTGCCACTTTTGAAATGCTTCCTTCTCCTGCTGCACTTCCGTCAAATTCCGGTTCATTTTCTCGACGTACTGCCTCGTCACTCGCTCCATCTGCGCCTGCAACTGCGAATTTTCTTCCGCGCGGCGCGACCAGTACTCCCCAAATTTATTTCGCTGGTCCACTTCATAAGCAGCCACCGCCGCCTGCCGGTGCGTTGCGTCCTGCAAAGTATCGCCCAGCGGAATACCCGCCGCATGCAACGCCACCAGGACCGATGCGCGCTTCACCTCGTCGCCCAGCCCGCGCAAGTGATCGCTGCGCAACATCTCCACCACTTTCGTAATGCTGTATCCCATCCGCGGCTCCATGATCCCAGCGGTACGGTAAATATCTTCCAGCAACAACAAGTCTCCCCGCGGCGTCGCCATCGCTGCGTCTCCATTCATCCCGGCGCGCCGTTGCTGCCTCCGTTTCCGCCATCCTGCTGCTGACGCCGATTTCCCAGATTGCGCCATTTGTTTTGCATGTCTGTCCTCTCCGCGAAGAACGATGTTGTTCGCTTCTGATACTGCATGCTTGAAATCGTCGGCTCGCTAGCCGTCGTCCGCCGCGGCGCATTATCCCGGGCAATTTCGAAGCCAATCAACGGCTCATGTCTCTCCGCCGGTGGAAACGTGATCCGCAGCAGCGGCAGCGGCGCCGGTTTGGCAACGGAGTCAACGTTCCCCTGCGAATCAGCGGCCGTTGCGAGGAAATGTTCTGCACAAATTCTGGCATGTGCGGCGGCGCGGGCGGCTCATGTCGCTCAGCCGGCACGTCCGCTTCGCGCTGGCGCGGCGCACTTGCCTCACGCACCATGGGTTCATCCACCGGACCCGCGCTCTGCGCCTCCAGTTGCCGCACTCGGGGCGTATCCAATCGCCGCGGAGGAGGTGCTTCCACCGGCCGCACCGGCGGCGTATCCCCGCGCACCACAGAAGTTGTTTCCATCGGGCGGGGATTCGCGGCATGCAAGCGGGGCGCCATTCTTCTCGGGGCTGGCCGCGCCACCGGATCGCGCCGCATCCCCATCACATATTCACCCTCGTTCGCACGGCACCATTTGGCCGTACCAGAAAAATCGTCCCGGCACCAACTCACGTGAATCCGCGTCCCGGACTCAGTTGGCACTTTTAGCCGGAAACAAGCTCCCGAAGGCGACGGATCCCCTATCTTCGCGGGCGCCGTGTGAACCGTCTCGGTCCTGGTCCTCCCACGAAACCTTAGCGGCTGCCATCATCGCCTGCCTCGGCTCGCCCGCACCTCGGGTCGCGCTATCCATGCCAAGCATATCGGCACAACAAGAATCCAGTTCAGCCCTTTCCCGTCGCGCCCCCGCTCAATTCAATTTTCTAATCTTCAAGTCCGCACGAGTTGTTCCGCATTGAAACCCACACCGGGCCCATCGTCGGAGCCCCCAACCTATCTCTGCGCCGCGCGTCGTAGCATAGGCAATCTCGCCTGTGCTCCTCGGTTTTCCCTGTGTTCTCAGAGCCTCTGCGGTTTTCTCTGCCTTCGCATTTATCTGTGTTCATCTGCGCTCATCTGTGGTGCCTTTGACTTTCTCTGTGCCCTCCGCCTTACTCCGTGTCCTCGGTGTCAGATATTTGATCTCAACGCAACTCACCGTGCAACGATTCTCCCCTCATCGTCACTACGAAGAACAAGGAGTCACCATGTACCTACTGATCGCCCTGCTCTTCACCGCTATAGCCTACGAAGCCGCCGAAACCCTAAATCGCCTAGCTAACCTAGCCACCACCGAACCGCACCCCTACCTCTGCAGCCCCTCGCGAATATCAAAATAAAACTGATAATGTTTCCGGCACCCCGGATTGAACCCCGCCCCACACTTCGGGCACCGCGACTCGCACCCCATATACTCTCGAATGGTCAACCCCGCCCCGCACCCCCCGCAAAGTATCGCCGCGCAATCCCACTCGCCAACCGGCCACACCTCAATCGCATGGCCCGCCAACTCGATATGGGAATCCTTGCAAGCATAATAAATCCTGCAGCATTTCATCTTGATCGCAATGATGTCCGTAGCCCCGTGATAATGTCCGCAACGCGTCTGCGCATCCACATCCACGCCGCGCACCTGTGGTAAATTCCTATCCATGTTCCCCCTCGCGAGCCAGATTACCGCGCCCGCGCAATCCAATCAGCCCGCCAACAGCGTATATATAGTCGGGGGGCGAACTACGTTGCGCCACGTCTCCCCGAGCTTCCGCGCGCTCAAGCCATGCTCATCTACTTACTAGCATTTGTCGGCGGCGTACTGACGATCCTCAGCCCCTGCATCCTTCCGGTGCTGCCGTTCGTCTTCGCCCACGCGGACCGCCCCTTCCGCCGCGCCGGGCTGCCTCTGCTTCTCGGCATGGCGCTAACGTTTTCACTGGTCGCGACAGCCGCTGCCTACGGCGGGCACTGGGTCGTCGGCCTGAACCAAGGCGGACGCCACATTGCCATGTTCGTGTTCCTTATCCTCGGCCTCACTCTGCTTTTTCCAGAACTCGCGGAAACTCTAACTCGCCCGCTGGTCCGTGCAGGCAGCCGTCTGCAAGGCGGGCCCACAACAGAAACCAGCGTCAGCAAATCTTTCCTGCTCGGAATTTCCACCGGCCTGCTCTGGGCTCCCTGCGCCGGCCCGATCCTCGGCTTGATCTTAACCGGAGCCGCGATCCAAGGCCCCGGCGCGCGCTCTTCGTTCTTGTTGTTATCGTACGCGCTGGGCGCGGCCACCTCGCTGGCTATCGCGCTCTTCGCCGGAAAAAAGGTGTTCTCCACCGTGAAACATTCTCTACGCTTCGATCTTTGGATCCGCCGCGCGCTCGGCGCCGCAGTAATCATCGGAGTGGTCGCCATCGCGCTAGGTTGGGACACCAATCTCCTCGCGAAATTTTCCTTGGTCAACACCGCGACAGCCGAAGAGCATCTGATCCACGCACTCGGCGCTCCGAAGCCCGCGCTGTCAAACGTAAGCGCCGCCGAGCCGCCACCAATTCTCCCCGACGAAGGCCCCATGCCCGAACTCAGCGGCGCCGTCGCCTGGCTCAATTCGCCGCCGCTAACTCGCGCGCAACTCCGCGGCAAAGTTGTCGTCATAGATTTCTGGACCTACTCCTGCATCAACTGCCTCCGCGCGCTCCCCTACGTGGAAGGCTGGGCCGCGAAATACAAAGACGCGGGCCTGGTAGTCATCGGAGTCCACACGCCCGAATTCGCCTTCGAAAAAGAGCGCTCCAACGTTGAACAAGCCGTGCGCGACCTGAAAATCACGTATCCCGTCGCCATTGATAGCAATTACAAAATCTGGCAAGCCTTCAACAACGAATACTGGCCCGCGCACTATTTCATTGACGGCAAAGGCCGCATCCGCCATCACCATTTCGGCGAAGGCGAATACGACGAGTCCGAACGCGTGATCCAGGACCTTCTGAAAGAAAACGGCGCAAAATCTCTAGCTGACGGAACCATCAACGTCACCGCCAGGGGCGCGGAAGCCGCCCCGGACCTGCCCGATACTCGCTCGCCCGAAACCTATATCGGATACAAACGCGCCGAGCACTTTGCCTCCGCGCAACTCTTCGCGCAAGACACGCGCATGGCCTATACTCCGCAGCCGCGACTCACTCTGAACCAGTGGGCGCTAGGCGGCACCTGGCAAGTAGGCCCCGAAAACGCCGTCCTCGATTCAGCCCCCGGCAAAATCGTCTTCCGCTTCCACGCGCGCGATCTACATCTCGTTCTGGGCCCAACGAAAAATGGCAAGCCCATCCGCTTCATAGTCACGCTCGACGGCACCGCTCCCGGCAACGACCGCGGCAGCGACACCGACGCCGCAGGCGCCGGAACAGTCCAAGGCCATCGCCTCTACCAACTCATCCGCCAAAAAGGCGCAGTCGAAGACCGCACCTTCGAGATCGATTTTCTCGATCCCGGAGTCCAAGCCTTCGCCTTCACCTTCGGGTAAATAAAAAGAGAGAGACCACCATGTTTTCAGACAAGCACGACGATGAAATCTCCAGCACCATTGGCCGCCGCACTTTCTTCGGACTTATCGCCACTGCCGCCGCAGCGCTGGCTTGGTCATATTTTCAGCGGCGCCAGCCGGTGCACGCAGCAACCGCAGCGCCCTCCGGCCCGCCGAAGATGGTCAAGATTGTCATCTTCAACGACGCCGGCCAGCGCCAAGACACCGTCACCATCCCCCAAATCGTGAAGACAGAAGACGAGTGGCGCAAGCAACTCTCGCCCGACTCCTTCGAAATTACCCGCAATGCCGGAACCGAGCGTCCCTACACCAACGAGAATCCCAACGACCACGCCGCAGGCGTCTTTCGCTGCATCTGCTGCGACACCGCGCTCTTCGACGCCAGCACCAAGTTCGAATCTGGCACAGGCTGGCCGAGTTTTTGGGCGCCCATAGCGAAAGAAAATATCCTGCAATCTTCGGACATCAGCTTCGGCATGATTCGCACCGCCGTCTCCTGCCGCCTCTGCGACGCGCACCTGGGCCACGTCTTCACCGATGGCCCGCGCCCCACAGGCCTGCGCTACTGCATGAACGCCCTAGCCATGCGCTTCGCAAAAGCGATGTAGCGTCGTTGAAGTTGCGTTTGACTTTGTAGCGGCCGCCTGCTTTTTAGGCGGGCGTAGTTGCAGTTGATTTCTCCGAGTACCGCAAAGAGCCGAAAACGCTCTTCGCCGCACCCAACAGTACGAACCCGGCCCCGGTGGCCGAAAGGTAAAAATATGAATCGCTCTCTAAAAATTACTTTGGTTCTTTGCGCCGCACTCCTAATCACCTACGCCGCGCTCCGTCACGACGTCGCCAGCGCCGCCACCGCCCTCCCCGATCCCACGGTTGACGAATCCCTCGCCCCCCAAAAAGGCCAGGCCACGCTTGTCGTCGCTGGCGGCTGTTTCTGGGGCATCCAAGCCGTCTTCCAACACGTGAAAGGCGTCACCAGCGCCACCTCCGGCTACTCCGGCGGCACTGTGAAAAATCCCGACTACGAACAGGTCAGCAGCGGCACAACGGGCCACGCCGAATCCGTACAAATCATCTACGATCCGTCGCAAATCACCCTCGGCCATCTCCTGAAAGTTTTTTTCTCAGTGGCCCACGACCCAACGGAACTGAATCGCCAAGGCCCCGACTCCGGCACGCAATACCGCTCCGCAATTTTCTTCACGAGTCCCGATCAGCAACGCATCGCCCAGGCCTACGTCCAACAACTCGATCAAGCTAAGGTTTTTTCGCAACCAATCGTCACCCAGATCTCGCCGTTCAAGGCCTTCTATCGCGCCGAAGACTATCACCAGAACTACGCCACCCTTCACCCCGACAACCCCTACATCGCCGCCTTCGACCTCCCCAAAGTGGAGCACCTCCAACAACAATTCCCCAATCTTTACCACTGAGTTCTCGGCCAAGCGCGCTACTCATCCCGCCACTTGACTCAACTCCACCACCGTTGTTAATTGTGGGCGTGAAGCCAATTCAGGAGCGCCGATGAAAGCTATCGTCTACGCCACGCAAGGGGGCCCGGAAGTTTTGCAGTACAAAGAAGTTGCCGACCCGCAGATCAGTCCGTACGAAGTGCTGGTCCGCGTCCGCGCCTGCGCCCTGAATCACCTCGACCTCACGCTGCGCCTGGGCCTGCACAATCTTCGGGTCCCGCTCCCGCACATCCCCGGCAGCGACATCGCCGGCGACGTCGTCCGCGTCGGCGACAAAGTCACCAACGTGAAAGTCGGCGAGCGCGTTCTGCTGCAACCGGGAATTTCCTGCGGCCAGTGCGAAAAATGCCTCTGCGGCCAGGACAGCATGTGCGCCGCCTACACGCTGTTCGGCCAAGGTGTTGACGGCGGCTGCGCCGAATACGTGAAATCTCCGGCAGTAAATTGCGTCGCGATTCCCGAAAAACTTTCCTTCGAAGAAGCCGCCGCGTTTCCGCTGGTTTCACTCACCGCGTGGCACATGCTCATCGGTCGCGCAAAATTGCAGCCCGCCGAAACCGTGCTGGTGCTCGGCGCGGGCAGCGGCGTCGGCAGTGCCGCGATTCAGATCGCCAAAGCCGCCGGCGCGCGCGTCATCGCCACCGCCGGCTCTGACGCAAAACTCGGGAAGGCCAGGGAACTGGGCGCCGACGCCGTAATCAATCACACCACGCAGAAAATCGCCGACGAAGTGAAACGCCTAACCAATCGCCGCGGTGTGGAAGTGGTCTTCGAGCACGTCGGCCACGCCACATGGGAGAACAGCATCCGCAGCCTCGCCGTCGGCGGACGCCTGGTCACCTGCGGCGCCACCACCGGCTTCGATGGCGCACTCAACATCGCGTATCTTTTCACGCGCCACCTCTCGATTCTGGGTTCCTTCATGGGCAGCAAAGCCGAATTGCTTTCCGCGCTGGAACTGTTGCGCCGCGGCTTGCTGAAACCGGTGATTGACATCGTCCTGCCGCTGGAAAAATGCGCCGAAGCCCACCAACGCATGGAAAACCGCGAGCTATTCGGCAAAATCGTTTTAAGAGTGGACTGACGGTGTGGATGCGCGCCGCGCTATTGCTCGTCGCCTCGTTGCTGCAAGCGAGCGCGCCGGCCGGAACCGTATTGTGATCGTGAAGTCGGCGCACACGATGACGCTGATGAGCAAGGGAAACGCGCTGAAGACTTACCACGTCGCACTCAGTACGGTGCCGGTGGCCGCAAAAGAACGCGCGGGAGACCACAAAGTGCCCGAAGGAAAGTACACGATCGATGAAAAGAACGCGGTGAGCCGGTTTCATCTTGCTCTGCATGTGTCATATCCGAATGCGGCGGATCGCGCTCGTGCGAAGAAATTGGGCGTTGATCCCGGCGGGGAGATTGAAAACCATGGCCTGGAAAAGACATATGCGTGGCTCGGAAGCTTGCATCGCGAAAAAGATTGGACCGATGGATGTATCGCGGCGACCGATGCGGAAATCGAGGAAATTTACCCTCTCGTCGCGGTTGGGACATTAGTCGAAATTCGGCCGTAAGGCTCGCCGGAGGAAACGCTGAAATGCTGGAGCAACCGGAACAGAAAGCGCCGCGCACGTTGCGGAACATGTGGATCGGCTTTGCCGTGCTTGCCGCAATTGTCCTCGGGTACACAGCTTTCGTTTTCTGGTCGCGCTGGCAGGAGAATCAAGACATTGCCGCGAAAGAAAAGGCCGCGCAAGCTGCCAAGGTGCGTGACGATGCCGCAAAATCCTTCGAAGTCCTGGGCGGCGCGGATTTCAAGATCATCAGTTTTTACGCGATGCCCCCAACAATTCATCGTGGCGATGAAGTGGACATGTGCTATGGCGTATCCAACGCCAAGTCCGTGAAACTCGATCCGCCCGATGTGGCCAGCATGTTTCCCTCGCTCAATCGTTGCGTGAAGGCCGCGCCAAAAAAGACCACGACGTACACGTTCACCGCGGACGACGGTAAGGGCAACACCCAGACACAGCAACTGACCATCGAGGTGCAATGATGGAATAGCGCGACGGGCGCGCGATGCTTGCGATCGCCGCACGAACAGCGGCTGCGCGTTGCGTTGCAAAGAACGGCGCAAACAGGCAAAATGGGTACAGTCGGCGCGGGTTGTTGCGCCGCTACGGAGTCACATAGGCCATGGCCGTTGAACTGGCGAAGGGCGTCACACTCGAAGCCCCAGGGCAAGATGCGAATTTCCTGAAGGACGAAGGAATTCTGTTTGCGTCGCTGGACAAAGTGGTGAACTGGGCGCGGCGCAGTTCGATCTGGCCGATGTCCTTCGGCCTCGCCTGCTGTGCGATCGAAATGATGTCCATGGCTTCTTCGCGTTACGACATCGCGCGCTTCGGCGCCGAAGTTTTTCGCGGCTCGCCGCGCCAATCCGATTTGATGATCATCGCCGGGCGCGTTTCGGTGAAGATGGCGCCGGTAATTAAGCAACTCTACGAACAAATGCCCGAACCGAAGTGGGCAATTTCCATGGGTGCCTGCGCCACGTCTGGAGGCGTGTTCAATAATTACGCGGTCGTGCAAGGCGTCAATCAGGTGATTCCGATTGACGTGTACGTCCCAGGCTGCCCGCCGCGCCCCGAAGCTCTGCTCTACGCGATCTTCCAACTGCAGAAAAAAATCGACAACGATCGCGGCAGCTTCATGCGCTCCATGAATTTCAGCAAGAGCTAGAAATTCAGTTCACAGTTGAAAGTTAAAAGTTAGATTTCTCCAGCGTTCCCAGACCGAGCCTTAATTCTTCTCTCCTGCATTTTCTTTTTGTGCGTCCTCTGCATCGTGGCATAGGCCTGCCCGCCGCAGGCAGGCAATTCTGCCTGTGCTCTTCGGTTTAAATCTTCGGAAACGCGCTAAGTTGTCGAAAGGACTTCTGCTGTCCCGCCGGTGAGATCGAGGATGGTGCCGGGAGCGTAGTGTTCGCGGCGGACGTAGGCCATGCCGATGGATGCTCCCGCTGCTGGCAAGAATCCGGAGCTGGTCACGATGCCAACTTCTTTGGACTCAGCAGTTGTGCCTTCGACATTTGCCGCGTACAGGCGCGTCAGGGGCGCGGGCGGATCGGCGGCAGAAAATTTCAGCTGCACGCGGCGGCGATTCACTTGACCGCGCGAGCGCACCCGTTCGACGATTTCCTGACCGGTGTAGCAGCCTTTGCTGAAGCTGATGTGCGTTGCTTCAAGCGCGGCTTCGTGCGGAATTACGGTATCGTTGAAATCGTCAGGGAACCACGGGATGCCGGCTTCCAGGCGCAGGGAATTCACAGCGCGCATGCCGATTGCCGCACCGTGTTGCGCGATAACGCTGGCATGAAGATTGCGCCACAGCAATCCGAGAAGCTCACGCGGCGCGATAATTTCCGCGCCAGGCAAACCAAAGTGCGAGTGGCGAATCAAATGGCACGCGACTCCATCAATTTCCACTTCTGCGATGGCGTGCTCGGAAAAACCTTCCAGCGCCAAGCCGCAAGCCTCGGCAATCACCGTTCCAGCGCGCGGGCCTTCGATGGCGAAGCTGCCGAATTGCTCGGTCACATCGCTCAAAGTGACGTCGTCCATGATGATGAACTTATCCAGCGTCGCAACGGTGCGTTCGCGCACCGAAGCGTGCGAGAGCACCAGCAATTTGTCCTGCAGCGCGTAAATTTCCAGCTCGGCCAAAATGTGTCCCTGCGGCGTGAGCAGCAGCGCCAGCGTGCCGCGGCCTTCGCCCAGAGCTTTCACATCGTTCGAAACGATGGCGTTCAGGTAGCGCACGCGATCCGGTCCGGTAAGCTCGACGATAGTGTGCCGATTGGTATCAAAAATCGCAACAGCTTCGCGCGCGGCCCGGTACTCATCCGCGAACGACGTAAATTGCTCCGGCAACGCGACACCATGAAACGACGCAAGCCTCGCGCCGGCACTCTTGTGCTCGTTGAGTAGAGGCGTGTCCATAATCCACAAATCGCGCTCGCCAATCACGCGCGGCGCGATGCTTGTTCATACTATCAGATGACGCCGCGATGCCGCGGGACGCCGAGAAGAGTTGGCTCCAGGTCACGCGCCTTCTCGTACCCGGCGGATTCACGCGTTTCGGAAAAGTAGATATCTTGACGGCGGCGTAAATCGAGTACAGACTGGCGGCGCGTCGGTGTAGTGGTTCGTGTTCAAGCTGTTGCAAGTCATCCCCGCGAACCCGGCCACCCTCCCCCGTCACGGGGCTCAGCGCTTGCACGCTGTGGTCCCGGCAAAAAGCAGAATTGCGTGCGCCGCGCGTCTCGTTGTCCTGGAAGCCGAGATGCCTCGAAAAAAACTAGGACTGGCAAACCGCGCACGAAGCGGCGTGCGAGTGATACGGGCGCGTCCGCGAACCGCTTTCGCGGATACGAACAAGTGGTGGAAAATCTCGAAGAAATGATTGTGGTGATGGATCGCGATTACCGCTACGTCACTGCGAATCGTGCCTACCTGGATTATCGCGGAGCGGAGCTCGAAGAAATCGTTGGCCCTTCTGCCGATGAGGTACTGAGCGCGGACTTGTTCAAGAGAATCATCAAGCCCAAGCTGGACGAATGCTTCCAGAATCGTGTGGCTAAATTCCAGCTGTCGTATCAGTCTCCGCGTTTGGGCGAAAGAGACCTGCTCATTTCGTACTTTCCCATCATTGGACCCCGGGAGTAGAGCGCGTCGCTTCCATAACGCGGGACATCACCGAACGCAATCGCGCGAACGAACTGATCCGCCAGGAGCGCGATCGCGCGCAGCTCTATCTCGACGTTGCCGACGTCATCTTGCGCGCGCTGGACGTGCAGGGCCGGGTCACGCTGATTAACCGCAAGGGATGCACGACGCTCGGCTGGGAGGAGGGCGAACTTCTGGGCCGCGACTGGTTCGAGACCTGCATCCCGGCCGGAATCAGAGAACAGGTCCGAATATGCTTCCGCAATCTTCTGGCCGGAGATTTGACCCAGATCGAAAATCCGGTACTCACCCGGTCGGGCGAAGAAAGAATGTTCAGGTGGAGCAACTCGCTGCTGCGCGACAACGACGGCGCGGTCATCGGCACGCTTAGCTCGGGCGAAGACGTCACCGAGCGCAATCAAGCGCAATCCGCGCTGCGGCATTTGTCGGGAAGGCTGCTGCACGCGCAAGACGAAGAGCGGCGAAAAGTCGCCAGAGAACTGCATGATGGCATCGGCACGTACGTGAGCGGATTGAGCCTGGCCCTGGGCAGGATGCGAACGTTTCTTGACGAAAGTAATCCCGAACATCAAAAGGTTGTGGTGGAATGCAAGGACTTGATCCAGGCGGCCGCTGGTGAGATTCGCTCCATTTCATATCTGCTAAATCCGCCGACGATGGAGGAGATGGGCCTGGAATCGTCGCTGGAATGGCTGGTGCGCGGATTTTCGAGCCGCAGCGGAGTTACGATCTCGTTGCAGCTGGCGCCGGACATCGGCCGATTGAAAGCAGAAACCGAATTGACGATATTTCGGGTCGCGCAAGAAGCGCTGGACAATGTGTACCGTCATTCGGGTAGCAGCACCGCAGCTGTTCGCTTATTTCAAGAGTCTGATGAAATCGTGCTGGAAATCGCGGATTGCGGGTGAGGCCTGCCGCTGCGTTCCGCCGGTTCCGATCCAGATAGCACGGTGGGGATTTCAGCGATGCGCGAACGCGTGGAGGAGTTGGGAGGGGAGTTCAGCATCGAGAGCATCGCCGGCGAAGGATGCACGGTGCGTGCGGCGCTACCAGTCGCCGGCCGTTCGTGATCCTCCATTGCTGGAAAAATCCGCTGGGTTCCGGACCGCTCCAACCCTGCGCGCGATTAATTTGGCGCTCAACGAACAGGTGCGGCCCGCATATCTTGGGCGAAGCTCTGGAGGGCTGCTAAATCCTCCGCTGAGCCGGATGGTAGGTTGTTGCGCTTCGTGAGCGCGGCACGCGCCGCCTCGTCCGGGGTCCAAGCTTTCAAGAAGACACCTTCCCGCAGATATCTCAGCTGCTGCAACGTGGCTTCAGATGCGCCTCCGTATTTATCCAACTGGCGGAGGAAGAAATCGAAAAGCGGCTTTGGAAATTCAAAAGAATCCGGCACGTCGCGACGGGTGTACTCGTAAATGGTCTTCTGCTGCCAGGGATCGAACTTCCTGGTGTCAAACGTGTCGGTTTGGTCGAGGAAGATTTGCGACGTAGGGACGACGACGCGGACGACGATTCCCGCTGCAGGACGCAACGTCCAGACCGCGACAGTATGATTCGCGTAGGGCCAGAAGAGCCCGACAGGCTTGACGCCAGCGCGTTCGACCAGAAATGCGTACAGCGCGGAGAGCTCGTCACATTCCGCCGTGGCGGTCGGCTTCAATGCGGAAGGTTGAACGGCGCTTTGCCATTGGCGCCAGATTTTATCGGAGTTGGGCGGCTGGTCGGTGACGGACCAATGCATGTTCCAGAAACCCGCATCCCGGGTGGCTTCAAACAGCAAGTGCACGACGACATAGTCGTGGTAACTAACGCTGTCCGGCGGCAGATTGTGCGCGGAGACGAAGGAACGAAAATCCTGCTGCATAGCGGGGCTGGCTTCGAGGGTCTTGGCTCTCGCGCGGATCACCTTGACGAACTGCGAAAGGGTGCTGTGGAAATCGGAAGAAACCACCGGAGCGGGGTTCTGCTCCTGGGAATGCACGTCGGCGACTGCGGCCAGGACGAAAGCGATCGCAATCAGAACGCGGCCGAAAGGTGGAGGGCGCACAGGGCTTAGTTTACGAGCATCCGGCGCCGGTGCCGGAGAAATTTCAGGACATGGGCCGTAACGATTAGTTCTTGGCGCTCTTCAGCAGAATGATGTCGCTGGATACCGAGCCTCGCGCGAGAAACAATGTCTTGCCGTCGGGCGACCAGTTGAAGGCGCGGATGGTGCCGTTGGGGAAATTTGTGATCTGTTTCATCGCGCCGCTTGGAACTGGCTGCCGCCAAATATTCGCGGCGCCTCCACGAATCAAAACTAAGTCAACGCCGTGATCGTCCGCAGACCAATGCGGGAAATTTTGGGCAGCGCCGAGAGGAACGTCAAAAGAAAAAACGGGCGGTCCGCCCCCCAGCGGGACGGCAACCAATTGATCGCGCAGCTGCGGCGCGTCAGGATGCCCCACACGATAGAGGATCAGCTTATTGTCCTTGGATAAAAAGACGACTGGGGCGGTTTGATTGTGCAGGCCCAGCGAGGTGGGATTTGAGCCATCAATTCCCATCCGCCAAGTACTCAGTTGATCCTCGTAGTCGAAAGTGACCGTGGAACCATCCCGGGAGCATACCGGGAGCAGCGCGGACTTGTCGTGGGTCAACTGCAACGGGTTAGAACCGTCCGCGTCCATGCGCCAGATGTCTGATGCGTTGCCGCGCGGGACAGAATACACAATGTGCTTTCCGTCACTGCAACCCCACGCGAACAGGATGTTGCGATCGCTGCCTGCAATCTGGCTCCGAGAGCTGCCGTCGTAGTTCGCGGTGAAGAGTTCGCGGTTGCGATTGCTGAACAGAATGCGGTCTGCGCCCAATGCCGAAACGCCGAAAATTGCTGGGCCGCCTGAGGTGATTTGTGTGGCGTGCGCCGAATCTCCACCGGGCGCGCTCCAGAGATCCGAGGAAGAGGTGGTTTCCACGGTAACCACTGTCGAACCGTCCTCCGTCAAATCCAGCCAGGGCAAACTGTAATCCGTCAAGTCGTTGGTTAGCCGCTGCGCTTCTCCGGAAGGATAGGATATTTTCCAAAGCTGGCCTTGCGCGCCCCCGCTCTCGTCGCGCATCGGAACCAGCAGCGCGTCGCCATCCGGCAACCAATGTGGACGGCCCAGAGCGCCGTGGGTGGCGAAGAGCGTGCGCACCGCTCCGGTGGCGACGGTGAATTCGTTGAGCTGGCTGCTGACCGACGGCAGCAAAGACGCAAAGACGATGGTCTTGCCGTCCGGCGACCAAGCCGGAGTCAGCAGACCGGCGACGGTTATGTTCGCGCTCATCGAGGTCAGGAGTTTTTCGCCCGAGCCGTCCGCATGGGCGGCCAGCAGTTTGAAAGTTCCCTTGTCTGGAATTCCGCGGATGAACGCGAATTGTTTGCCATCGGGAGAGAAGCTGATGGAAGTGTCTATATCGCGCA
>Ga0070761_10000998_pt1 | contig 17779 bp, 12 predicted proteins | sample HubBroMetageREF1_FD_66724 | JGI IMG/M metagenome (GOLD analysis project Ga0070761, IMG submission 66724) | Reference soil microbial communities from the Hubbard Brook experimental Forest, New Hampshire, USA - Hubbard Brook CCASE Soil... | ecosystem: Environmental > Terrestrial > Soil >... | reverse complement strand
TAAGGCGAGCAAATCGTATTTGCCGCTGGTCCTGATTCTGGGTGGATTGTTTCTGCTGGCTGTGATTATTATTTTAGTAGTTACACTTGGCCACTGATGCCTGGGGCTGCTTCACGCCAATCTAGCCGGCTTGCGGAAGGACGATGATCAACTCCAGTTGGGGGTTCGGGAAATCCCCCGGAACGTAGGCCGCCAAGTTACGGGCACGCACTACCGCCTCCCATGAGGCGCCGCTCTGGCTCAGTGCGAAATATTGGTAATTCAGCTTGACCGGAATGGCCCCCGGAGGGGTGGTCACCCGCGTCAGCGGAACTCCGGGCAGCGCTCTCTGCACCAGGTGCTCGATCGCATCAGCCGAGCAGATCTTGAGCAACTGCGGCGCCTTCCCCATCAACTCCGCCTGATTTACGTCCGCGCTGAGGGCCAGATACATCCGGGTACCCTGCAGGTATTTCTCGTTGTCGATGGAGGTGGCGTAAATGGAGGGTTGCACGAGCTTCAGCGGCAGGGAAACATAGTTGCTCGGCACCACCGTTTCCAGCAACAGCCTGAGCTTCTCATCCAAGTCCGCGAAGCAGGCGCCCAGATCGTTGTGATCGTAGGGAGGCAGGTCGCGGGGATGGACCTTCACCGAAAACGTGCTCAAGGCGCCGGCCAACGAAAGCATTTCCGAATACAGGGCTTCCGGATGTCCCTTCCGGGTCTCGAAGAGGTGCCGGAATACAGGCAGGGCGGCATTGACTGTGTACAACAGCCAGAAGCGCGGGACGTCGGCAGCCGTAAAGTCGGCCAGGCTCTGGTTCTTTTGGCGGCGGGAGCCGGCCAGTTCGCTGCTCTTCGCCGACAGGATCTCAACCAGCCGCCGGGCGATGGCGACAAGGTAGTCGCTGGTCTCGAAGTCCACCAGTGGAGGAACAAAGCGGGGGTCCAACTGGAATAGGCCCGCAGCCGTCTTGCGCACCCGGGCGACACGCAAGGTCGAACTGCCTTCGCGGTTCTCCGAGTCCACCAACAGCCGCAAATTCTTGCGGGCGACCAGCACCGGCTTTTCGGATTGTCCCGTATTTTCGTCGCGAACCATTTCGGCCTCGGCCCGGTAGCGGGTTTCGGAGTCCCGGCGCGCCATGGCCACGTTGAAGCCGCGCTCCCGGTAGTTGGGGATCGCTAGGTAAACGTCCACGCTCTGAACTTCCGGGGCGAAGTGATCGGCGAGCGGCTTGGCGGGCGGGGCCTGATCGGATTGTGGAATCTCAAACAGCAGCCCATCCGGCAGGATCCCGGCGGCTTCGAAGATTGCCAGGGAACCCGCGGCCAGCGCCGCCTGATCGATGCGCAGATGTCGAAAGCCCCACGGACGGAACTGCAGCGCCTGCAAATCGAACTGCAGGGTCTCCTCCAGAAACCGGTCCTGGCTCTGCAGGTGTTGCGGGTTGAGGAAGGTGCCCTTCGTCCAGATGACAGGTTCGAGTCGGCTCATCGCAAACTACGGTAACAGAATCGGGAGCGGGGAGCAAAGGCGCTTGCGTTGCGATTCGGCCACCAGGACTCCCCGGGGCCCACAATGCCGGAAGCTAGGGGGTCGCACCGCCTCCGGATACACCACCCGCTGCCGTCCCGTACACCGCGCCGGCGAGCTCCTCAATTTCGGCGGGATACAAGGACCAACTACTGCCGTTTACTAACACGCCATCAAAGACCTTCGCAGGAGGAACATAGACCCAAACTCCTTGGAAGTCGGCTCCCGTCCCGGTGGTGGGTGTGGACGCCACGACCCAGTACTGAGTTCCGGCGGTGACCGCGACGGCTGGGAAATCGGCGATAGCGAGTGTGCAGCAAGTAAAGTAAGCGGGTATGTTCGTCACCGTGACTTCGGCCAGCGGCGCTCCGGGAACCCCGCTAGCATCGCTGTACAGGCTGAGTTCCACTTGGTTTGCCCCGGATTCGTACTGAATTGCAGCGCGCACCCGCTTGACCTCGTAGTTTGCCTTCGGTGTAAAAGGCATGCCAGCGAAGACTGAAAAACCTGGTGCGGAGAGCGGCCCGAAAACACCCTCACCATCACCGCCACCGAAGGGGCTCGCTGGCGGGCCTAGGTTGCTGTAGATCTTCGTCAAGGCAGCCGGCTCTTCTTGTGCCGGTTCCTCGAACCTGAGGCCTCCCTCGTACCCAATAGCGCCTCCGGATCCCTCACCTGCCGCCGTCCCATAGACTGCGCCGGCCGCCTCAAAGATGGCGGAGGGCGACGACCCCCAACCACCGCCCCCCACTGACACGGCAAGTGAGCTCTTCGCAGGAGGAACAAAGGCCCAACCTCCCTCGAAATCGGCTCCTGTCCCGGCGGCGGGTGTGGACGCAACGACCCAGTACTGAGTTCCGGCGGTAACTGCGACGGCGGGGAAATCGGCGATCGCGAGTGTGCAGCAAGTACCCTCAGCGGGCAGGTTCGTCACGGTGACTTCGGCGGACAGCGGCGCTCCGGGAACGCCGCTAGCATCGCTGTACAGACTAAGTTCCACTTGGTTTGCCCCGGATACGTATTGAATTGCAACGCGCACCTCCTTGACCTCGTAGTTTGCCGTCGGTGTAAAAGGCATCCCAATGAAAACTGAAGAATTCGCCGAGAGCGGTCCGGTCACATAATAGATGCCACAGCAGTAGGCGCTCGTTGGCGGGCCCAGATTGCTGTAGATCTTCGTTAGGGCAGCCGGCTCTACCTGTGCCGGTTCCTCGAACCCGAAGCCGACCCCGTCCTCAATTGTTTTTAGTTTCTGTGCGCGAAGGTTCGCGCTACAAAGCGTTATCGCGAAGACCAATATCGCAGCCTTTTTCATGATTTCTCCTCCTGAGTACACCAATTTCCGTTTTCGCCGCCAAGCTCCGATAAAGTTTACATCCACGCCAGTCGCTCTGCGATATTCATTAACAAGATTTAATATAGGTTACTCAGCGACGGACATGCTCCCGGGCAGCCGCCGCGTCCGGCGGCTCTCGGCCAGCAGCAGCCAATAATACCGGACGGGCTTGACCCAATCGGCCACCCGTCTTCACCAATCGCTGCTGCAAGCTGGTCGGAGATGGCAGCACCCAGCCGACTCCAGCTTCGCACCGGCCGTGTCAGCAACTCCGCGATGTCCCGCTCCAGGCATCCTCGTAGCCCGCGATACGACTGTAGACGGACTGGCGCAACAGGTCAGAAAACATCAAGCGGTTATCGGCAAATGGTAAAACGGAAATCTGGGGTAACATCGTCTCTGAGTCCACGACAACGAAATGGCCGCCGCCTATCGGGAGTTGTCTTGTTTCAAGTCCCTGCGTGACCGAGAATGCTGAATTTAGGACTTTGCGCAAAGCGCCGGATGCAAATGAACGGAGACCAAACATGCTGAAGCCCCTATCCCCTCAGGATGCGCAGCGGTTGCGCGAGTTTCTCGGCGAAGCCAACTACACTCACGAAGAGTTCCAGAGCAGACAGACGCTCCTGGAGGTTCCCTCGATCGCTTCCCATAACCTGCCCTTTCTTCTCGACGGCACCCGCGAACCATCCGTCTTGAACCTGCTCCTGCGATGGTTCTATCTGGGAGCGCCGTCGGAGGGCGAACTGGCCGCCAGCCTGATAGCCGGGCCCGCTTTATCGCTCATGTTGGAATCCGGCATGCTGACCCGCGACGGCAGCGTGCTGGCTCCCGTCATCATGCTTACACCCTGCGATGGGTTCTTGTTCGCCGCGGATACCGCCGCCCGCATGGCGCTGCAGGCGCCGGATCTGGTGATTTGGCCCAACCCTACCACCCGCCTGCTGAATCAGTTCACCATCCGCAAGCCGGTTCGAGCCACGCTGGATCTGGGAACGGGTTGCGGCATCCAGGCCGTTCTCGCGGCAAATCACAGCCAGCTTGTGACCGCCACGGACTTAAACCCGCGCGCCGCGGAATTCACCCTTTTCAATGCCCGGCTGAACGGCGTTGAGAATATCGAATGCCTCGCTGGAGACACCTTCGCACCTGTACGAAATCGTACATTTGATCTCATTACGGCAAATCCGCCATTTTTCATTACGCCGTCCTCCGACCAGATCTATTGCGAAAACGGGATGGAATTGGATGGGTACTGCCGCCGCGTGGCGCGCGAGGCGCCAGACCATCTGAATGAGGGCGGCTACTTGCAGATGGTGTTTGAATGCGTCCAGGTACGGGGACAATCCTGGCGGAACCGCGTTCTGGAATGGATCGACGGAACCGGCTGCGACGTCTGGATCTTTCACAGCTACGCCCGGGATGCGTTGGCCTACGCGTGGGAGCGCATCCGGCAGACCGTGCCGGCCGCGGAGGTTGAGGAAAGCCTGCCACACTGGATGGATTATTACCGCCAGCGTGGCGTCGAGGAGATCCACGGCGGAATCCTGGCTATGCGGCGGCGCACCGGGCGGAATTGGGTGCGCATTGAGGACATGCCGCTGGACCCCAATCAGCCGTTCGGAGAGGCTGTGGGGAAGGCCTTCGCCAGCATCGACCTACTGGAGTTGCATGGCTCGGATGAGGAGTTACTCGGCGCGCGACTCAGGCTTTGCCCGGATACCCAGATCGATCAACGTTTGCGTCAGTCCGAAGGCCGCTGGCAAGCGGCAGGCATGACACTGCGTTTCACGAACGGCATTCCGGCATCCATGCGCCTGGATCCGCCGGTTGCCGAGTTCCTGGCACGTTTGGACGGGCGGCGAAGCCTGCACGAGCTCATACAAGACTTGGCGCAGGAGGCCCGCATCGATCCGCAAGTTGTTCAGCGGGAATGCCTTCTGGTCGTTCGCCGATTAATCGAGCGCCGTTTCCTGGACCCCTGACGGCCGCATGCGGACACCCCGGTATCGGGCCCATCAAATTAGCACTTGACGAAAGCGACTGAACGAAATATAGTTACTAGGCGGGATTCTTTCGATTGCAGGAGTAATCATGCCAGGTAGAGAAAGCACGCAGCATAAGTTGGACCGGGTGCGGTCACCCCGGGTACAGATCACGTACGACGTCGAGGTTGGCGGCGCGATCGAGCTGAAGGAACTTCCCTTCGTGGTCGGAGTTCTGGGCGACCTGACGGGGCAGCCCGAGCAGCCTCTTGCGAAGCTTAAAGAGCGCAAATTCGTAGAAGTCAATCCGGACAATTTCGACACCGTTCTGGAGGGAATGAAGCCGCATTTGTCCTACGCGGTGGAGAACAAGCTCAGCGAAGAACCGGAGGCGCCGAACTTGAAAATCGATCTGCACTTCAAGAGCATGGACGATTTCGAGCCGGAAAACGTGGCGAAGCAGGTGAAACCGCTTAAGGAATTGCTGGATCTGCGCACGCGGCTGGCCGACCTGCGCGGCAGTTTGCAGGGCAACGACAAGCTGGAGGAGTTGCTGCTGGAAGCCGTCGGCAATACCGAAAAGCTGGAGAAGATAAAGGGCGAAATGGGAAAGGGGGAAGGCTCCAATGGCTGAAACACAGAGCGCGCCGGCATCGCTGGCCACCACCGAGCAGGTTCTGGAAAAAGGTCTACTCGACCAGATCGTCGAGGAAGGCCGTTTCGGCGTCGAGCCGGCCTCCAAGGAACGCGGCAAGAATTTGGTTAAAGAATTCGTGTCGCAGTTCTTGGACGGGTCCATGACTATCGCCAAGGACGCCGAGGTGATGATCAACCAGCGCATTGCGCAGATCGACCATCTCGTCTCGCTGCAGTTGAACGAGGTCATGCACCATGCCGCGTTCCAGAAACTTGAGGGCACCTGGCGCGGTGTGAAGTATCTGATGGACCAGAGCGAAACAGGGACGATGCTGAAGATCAAGGTGCTCAACGTCAGCAAGAAAGAGCTGCTGAAGGATCTGCAGCGGGCTCCGGAATTCGATCAGAGCGCCCTATTCAAGAAGGTCTACGAGGAAGAATACGGCGTTTTTGGCGGATCTCCCTTTGGCGCCTTGGTAGGCGATTATGAGTTTGGCAAGCATCCGGAAGATATCGAGTTGCTGGAGAAGATCTCGAACGTGGCCGCGGCCGCGCACGCGCCGTTCGTGAGCGCGGCGGCGCCGGACCTGTTCAACCTGCCGAGTTACACCGGGCTGGATGCCCCGCGCGACTTGGCCAAAATCTTCGATACCACGGAGTACGCCAAATGGAAGAGCTTCCGGCAGACGGAAGACTCCCGCTACGTGGCCCTGTGCCTGCCCCGCACGCTAGGGCGGCTGCCGTATGGCAAGGACACCAAGCCCGTGGAAGCTTTCAACTACGAAGAGCATGTGGATGGGAGCGATCACTCCAAGTACTTGTGGATGAACGCAGCCTTTGCCCTCGCCAGCCGCATGACGAATTCTTTTTCCCAGTACGGTATGTGCGTGGCCATGCGCGGCGTGGAAGGCGGTGGCTTGGTACAGGGCTTGCCGGTGCATAACTTCTATACCGACGAAGGCGATGTGGCCATGAAGTGCCCCACCGAGGTGCCCATTACCGACCGCCGCGAGAAGGAGTTGGCGGATCTGGGATTCGTTCCCTTGGTGCACTGCAAAGACACCGACTACGCCGCGTTTTTCAGCGTACAGACCTGCCAGAAGCCCAAGCTGTACGACACCGACTCGGCCAATGCCAACGCCCGGCTGTCGGCCCAGTTGCCGTACTTGATGGCCGTATCGCGCTTCGCGCATTATCTGAAGGCCATGATGCGCGACAAGATCGGCAGCTTCATGTCGCGCACCGACGCCGAAATCTTTCTCAATCGCTGGATCACTCGCTACGTAGTCCCCGACGATACGGCCTCCGCCTCGATGAAGGCGCGGTGCCCGCTGCGGGAGGCCCGCGTGGATGTATCGGAAATGCCCGGCAAACCGGGTTGCTACCGGGCCGTGGCCTTCTTGCGGCCGCACTTCCAACTGGATGAATTGACTGTGTCGCTGCGGCTGGTAGCGGAGCTGCCGGCGGCTGCCAAGTAGATGGCCGGCCGGTACGGGCGGCTTTAACGATTCTCGAACCTCGGGAAACTATGCAGGTAAAAGGAGCACAACGTGGCTGTTAACGCATATCTGTACATCGATGGACTAGAAGGACCCAGCACGAGCAATCCGAAGCACATCGACATTCTCTCGTTTAGCTGGGGAGTTAGCCAAACTGCTGTTTATGGGGCCGGAGCGTCTGGCAAAGAAGCTAAGGCGGGCCGGGCGGACTTTTCGAACCTGACCATTATGAAGGTTCTGGACAAAACCTCGCCCTTGCTGCACGACCACTGCGCCACCGGCAATATCCTGAAGGAGGTCTACATCCTTTACAGCAAACCAGTGGGCGACAAGCAGCAGCCCTATTTCCGCATCTATCTAAAGGATGCGCTCATCACTTCCTGCCAGTTGTCCGGCAGTAACGAAAATCCCTCCGAGTCGGTGAGCTTCGCCTATCAGGGAGTGGAGTACGCCTACGCGCCGGAGAAGGACGATGGCAGCTTGGATGCCGCCATCCGCAAGGGATACGACCTCGGATTACTGACGGCAGACTTCGCCGCCCCGACGGGCTTGTCGTAACCCGGCTTCATGACAGCGAAACAACTGTTCGAGGCCGGCCGAGTTCGCGACGCGGAGGCCGCCTTGTCGGCGCGCCTCCGCGAACGCCCCACCGAGGTCGAGAGCCGCACGTTCCTGTTCGAGTTGCTGTGTTTCTCCGGGCAGTATGACCGTGCGCAAAAACAACTGAATATACTGGCCCAGGGCGGCCAAGGGGCGGAAATGGGAGCCGTGTTGTACTTCTCGGCGCTGCACGCGGAAAAGACCCGGCACGAAATGTTCCGCAAAGAAGAATTCCCAGCCGTGCCGGCCGCCGCATCCCCGCCAGGCAAGCTGAACGGCAAGCCGTTCCAATCCATATGCGATGCCGATCCAACAGTCGGAGCGCGTCTGGAGGTGTTTGCCGCCGGCGCCTACCTTTGGATACCTTTTGAGCATGTAGCATCGGTCCAGATGGAAGCGCCCAAACGGCTCCGGGATACACTTTGGTCGCCGGCATTGGTCCTGACTGGACCGTCCTTTCAAGGCACCGATATCGGCGAGGTGTTGATTCCCGCCGTGTATCCCTTCTCCTGGAAATCCGACGACGAGTCGGTGTGGCTGGGGCGAACGACCGAATGGGTGGCAGACGATCAGGACCACGAGTATCCCGTAGGCCAGAAGATGTACTTGGTGGACGACCAGACAGTACCGCTTCTCGAGATCCGATCGCTGGAGTTCGCTTCCGATGCCTCTTCGTGAAGACATCCTGAACCCGATCGCGGGTGATAATCCCAGCGGTGCGGATCTGCGCCGGTCTCCGCTCTACGACAAGATCAAGGAAGCCCGCCGCGAGGACGACACTTTAAACCAGGGCGCTTGGAAGCGTGACACTAAGGTAGCCGACCATGGCGCGGTCATCCGGCTGACTCAGGAAGCCCTCGCCACTCAAACCAAGGACTTGCAACTGGCGGCCTGGCTCACCGAGTCTCTGGTCAAGACAAGGGGCTTTGCCGGTTTGTACGATGGGCTGTCTCTTCTGCGCGGGCTGCTAGAGACGTTCTGGGACACGGTTTATCCGGAACTGGAAGATGGCGACTCGGAAGCCCGCGGTATTCTTCTGAACTGGATCGACAAACGGCTGCCTCTGCCGGTCAAGAGCACCGCCTTGTGCACTGCCGGTTACAATTTTTATCAATACACCGAATCGCGTACGGTCCTTCCCGAGGATGAGGCCAAGACCAAGGAACAAAAGGCCGCCCGGGAGGCCGCTCTCAAGAACGGCAAACTCGCGCCGGAACCCTGGGATAAGTCCTTTGCGGAGACTCCCAAGACGTTTTACGCGGGCAGCGAGAAGGTGCTGGACGGTTGCCTGGCAGCTCTAGACGCGCTGCGCGAATTGTGCGAGAGCAAGTTCGGCAGTGCGTCGGACCAAACGCCCTCGTTCGGAGAACTCAGGACTAACCTGGAAGAGGTCCGCCAACTGGTCCACCGTTTTCTGCAGAAGAAGCGCGAGACCGATCCCGACCCGGTGGAGGAGGGCCCGCCTCCAGCCGCGGAACCGGAAGCCGCACCGGGTGAGACGGCGCTGGCAGTCCCGGTAGTGGTGGCGGCAGTGGTTCCTTCCATGGACTTCAACTTCACGGTGCGGTCCGCCGCCGAGCCCGCCGAGCGCGGTGCAGCGATCGCCGGGGTAGCCGCAGCGGCCCAATTCCTGCGCAAGCGCGAGCCTTACAGTCCGGCGCCGTATCTGATGTTGCGGGGGCTGCGGTGGGGGGAATTGCGGGCCTCGTCCGATCCCGGCGTGTTGGAGGCGCCACCCACCGAGATCCGCCGCCAGATCAAGGCACTGTGGCTGAGCAGCCACTGGCCCGATCTGCTGGAAACGGCCGAAAACGTGATGGCGCTGCCTTGCGGGCGGGCATGGTTGGATCTGCAGCGATTTGTGGTGGAAGCCTGCGTGAGCCAGGGCAGCGACTATCATGCCATTGCCGTCGCCATCCGCTCGGAGGTACGCGCTCTGCTCCGCGACCTGCCCCAACTGCTGGACGCCACGCTGACCGACGACACGCCTGCAGCCAACCCGGAAACCCAGACGTGGTTGCGCGAACTGCTGGCAGAGCCGGCCGATGCTACGCCCCACCCCAATCTACCGCGCGTGCCGATGATCGACGGACTGCAGGACGGAGGCTGGCAGAAGAAGTTCGTGGATCCCCACACGCTGGCCACCGAGGCCATGCGGCGGGGCCAACCTCAAAAAGCCTTCGAGATTCTGAACAAAGAGGTCGAACGGCAGCGCAGCGGCCGCGGCCGATTCCAGCGCAAGCTCCAGCTTGCCCAGATCTGCATTGGCGCCGGCAAAGACGCCATCGCTCAGCCTTTGCTGGATGACATCGCAGCCGCCGTGGAAAACCACAAGCTGGAAGATTGGGAAGACCGCGAGATGGTCGCCGGAGTACTGGCCTTCCTGATGCAAGCCAGCAAAAAGATTCAGGGCGACGCCAAGATCAAGCAAGCCATGTTTGAGCGCATCTGCCGGCTGGACCCGGCGCAGGCATTTTCGGTGTAGCTTATGGCCCGCCCCTCCTCCGAGTTCGCCGCAGCCGTCACGCTATCCCCGCTGGACCGGCTGATCGACTACGATCCCGCCACGTCGGTCGAGGTCGTGCCGACGCGCTCGCACTCCGTGCGACAAATGAAGGAGGGCGTGCGCCGCGATCTGGAGTGGCTGCTCAACACCCGGCGCATCGCTGTGCCGCCGGATGAATCCTTGAAGGAAGTCAACCGGTCCCTGTACGTCTTCGGCCTGCCGGATTTTACAGCCTATAGTCTCAACTCTCCCAAGGATCAAGCCAAACTGGTCCGCTTCCTGCTAGGGACCGTGAAGCTCTTCGAGCCGCGGCTGGCGAACGTGCGCGTGGTTCCCCTGGAAGGAGGCGATTCCGGCGCGCGCACCATGCGCTTCCGCATCGAAGGGTTGTTGATCATGGACCCGGCCCCCGAGCACGTCTCCTTCGATACGGTACTGGAATTGACCAGCGGGGAGTACGAGGTACAGGATGCGGGATGACCTGCTGCTGTACTACGAGCGCGAGCTGACGTACATGCGTCAGATGGCGGCGCAGTTTGCCGAAAAGTATCCTAAGATCGCTTCCCGGCTTATTCTGGAGCCGACAAAATGCGAAGACCCCCACGTGGAGCGGCTGATCGAAGCGTTCGCGTTTCTCGCGGCTCGCGTCCACCTGAAGATCGACGACGAGTTCCCCGAAATCACCGAAGCCCTCCTCGGCATCGTTTATCCGCATTTCATCCGGCCACTCCCTTCCATGTCCATCGTGCAATTCCACCTGGACCCGGAGAGGGGGAAGCTCTCCAACGGGCTGCGCATCGACCGCGATGCCCTGCTCTACTCCCGCCCGGTAGATGGGGTCCCGTGCAAATTCCGTACCTGCTACGACACCACGCTATGGCCCATCTCGGTAACCGCCGCCAACTGGACCACGCCCGACCGTCTGAAGCCCCCGCTGAGGGCCTCGGAGGCCGCCGGGGCTCTGCGAGTGGAACTGTCCTGCGCCAGTTCCGACATGGAGTTCGCCAAGCTGGATCTGGATCGAATCCGTTTTTTCCTGGAGGGCGAAAGCACTCTGATCCACACGATCTACGAATTACTCTGCTGCAACCTGCTGCAGATCGTGTTCCGCGACACCACCGCCGGCTCGCGCGCTCCGGCGGTCACGCTGCCGGCCGCATCCCTGCGCCCGGTCGGCTTTGGGGAAGGTGAGGGCATGCTCCCCTACCCGCGGCGGTCGTTCGTCGGTTACCAGCTACTGCAGGAATACTTCACGTTTCCCGATAAGTTCTTCTTTGTGGAAGTTAGCGGTTTGCGGCAGGCATGCGCGAACGGGTTCAAACGCAGCGCGGAATTGATTTTTCTGATCTCCCGCTTTGAAGGCGAGGAACGCCGCCAGCGGCTGGAAACGGGCATCTCGGCGGGCACTTTCCGCCTCGGTTGCGCTCCGGTGGTTAACTTGTTCCAGCAGACCGCCGAACCCATCCTGCTCGACCAGCAGAAGTACGAATATGCGGTGGTGCCCGACGCACGCCGTCCCCTCGCCATGGAGGTATTTTCCGTGGACCAAGTTTGCAGCCTGCAGCCCCAGCAACAGGAAATCGTGGAATATCAGCCGTTCTATTCCTTCCGCCACTCCGTGCAGCGCGAGCGGCAGCAGACATTTTGGGTCGCTAACAGGCGGGCCTCCGCACGGCCCAACGACGAAGGCACGGAGATCGAACTGGCCTTGGTGGATCTCACGTTCCGGCCCACCCGCCCGGCCACCGACACCCTCACCGTGCGGACCACCTGCGCTAACCGCGATCTGCCGTCGCGCCTGCCGTTCGGCAACGAGGCAGGGGATTTCGAACTCGAGACAGGCGCGCCGATCAAGCGCATTGTGGCGCTGCGGAAACCCACCTCGCCAATCCGTCCTCCACTCGGCAAGGCCATGCAGTGGCGCTTGATTTCGCACCTGTCCCTTAACTATCTTTCCCTGGTTTCCGAAGGACGGGATGCGCTCCAGGAGATCCTGAAGCTCTACGACTTTACCGGTTCCGCTTTTGCCGGCAAGACGGTGGAAGGCATCGTTAGCGTGAAGAGCGCGCAGCGGTTCGCGCGCGTGGTTTCCGAGGAGGGCATCGCTTTCGCGCGTGGCAACCGGGTGGATCTCGAATTGGACGAAGAGCAGTTCGTCGGTGGCGGCGTCTATCTGTTTGCCAGTGTCATCGAAAATTTTCTGGCGATGTATGCCTCGCTGAACAGCTTCAGCCAGTTGACCGCTACAGTCCGTCAGAGAAAGGAGGTATTACGGGAATGGCCACCGCGCACCGGCCGCAGGATCTTGATGTGAGCCGCTCCTTTCTCGGACAGGAATTACGCGAGCATCCGGGGTGGTTCCAGTTTTTTCAAGCGGTCCGTTTGATGCACCGGATGTTGCCAAATCGCAAGCCGGTGGGCCGCTTCGTGCCGCCCGGCAGCGAGGTGCTGCGCTTTTCGAGCAACAATCTGCTGGCCTTCCCCACCAGCCAGATTCAGTCGCTGGACTGGTCCGAAAAGGGACTCGCAAGCATGAAGGTCAACTTCATGGGCCTCACCGGACCCATGGGTGTCCTGCCGCGCTGCTACACGGAGTTGGTCCGCGATCGAAATCGCTCCAAGGACCAATGCATGCAGGATTTCTTCGACCTGTTCAACCACCGCATGATCTCGCTGTTCTATGCGGCATGGGAGAAGTACCGCTTCTTTGTAGCGTACGAGCGCAACGAACAAGACCGGTTTTCGGGTTATCTGAGGAGCTTCGTTGGCTTGGGCACGGCTGGCTTGCAGCGCCGGCAGGCGGTTGCGGACGAATCTTTCCTGTTTTATAGCGGCTTGTTCTCGTTGCAGCCACGTTCGGCGGCCGCGCTGGAACAGATCTTGGCCGACTATTTTGAGGTACCGGTGGAGATCGAGCAATATGTGGGCACTTGGCGCGCCCTGGATCCCGCCAACCAGTGCCGCATGGAAGGCAGCGTCCCCTATTCCGACCAGGTTGGACTGGGCGCCATTGCCGGCGATGAGATTTGGGACCAGCAATCGCGCGCGCGGATCAAACTGGGCCCGCTAGGCGCGAAGCAATATCTTTCGTTTTTGCCGGTTGGAGATGCGTGGGAGCCGTTGCGCGCCATCACCACCTTCTTCACCGGAGGAGAAATCGAGTTCGAGGTGCAACTGGTGCTAAAGCGCGATGAAGTACCGCCCTGCGAACTGCGCGAGGCGGGCGGGACGGCGCCGCTTTTAGGCTGGTTCAGTTGGATCAAATCCGGCCTTGGATTCGGGCGGGATCCGGGCGATACGGTTTTGTTGTTGAATTGAGGCGCCGGCAGGCGCGAAGTGTCTAATTCACGGAGAAAATAGCATGGCGGTCAATCTAAGGTCGTTAATCGGTAAGTTGAACGACACCACACGCAACGCGCTGGAAGCCGCTGCGGGTCTGTGTCTTTCGCGCACGCATTATGACGTAGAAGTCGAGCACTATCTGATGAAGCTGCTGGATTCATCGAGCGAGGATTTAGCAGCCATCCTGAAGTACTTCGAAGTGGATAAGTCGCGCTTCGCGGCCGAGTTGACACGTAGTCTGGACAAGCTGAAATCCGGCAACGCCCGCAATCCGGCGTTGAGCCCCACGGTGCGCAAGATGATGACCGAGGCCTGGACGCTGGGGTCCATCGACTACGGGGCCAGCCAGATCCGCTCTGGCTTCACAATTCTGGCTTTGGCCACCGACGAGGAGTTGGCGCGCATGATGCGCGAGGCCAGCCGCGAATTCCAGAAGATCAACGCGGACAGCCTGCGCAAAGACTTCCAGCAGATTGTAGCCGCATCCAGCGAAGAAGCCGTGGCTGCGGCAACCGGGCCGGAAGCCGGCGGCGCCCCACGTACAGCCGTTGGGGGCAAGACTCCCAACCTGGATCAGTACACCAATAATTTGACCGGGAATGCCCGTAGCGGCAAGTTGGACCCCGTGCTGGCGCGCGATTTCGAGATCCGCCAGGTGGTGGATATTTTGACGCGGCGGCGGCAGAACAACCCGATCCTGGTAGGTGAAGCGGGCGTGGGCAAGACCGCCGTCGTGGAGGGATTTGCCTTACGCATCGTGCAAGGCGATGTGCCGCCGGTGCTGAAGAACGTGGAAGTGCGGACGCTGGACCTGGCTCTGTTGCAGGCGGGCGCCGGGGTGAAGGGCGAATTCGAGAATCGCCTGAAGAGCTTGATCGCGGAAGTGAAGAACTCGCCCACGCCCATTATCCTTTTCATCGACGAGGCCCATACCATGATCGGCGCGGGCGGTCAGGCCGGCCAGGGCGACGCCGCCAACTTGCTCAAGCCGGCCCTGGCGCGCGGCGAACTGCGCACCATCGCCGCAACCACGTGGTCCGAATACAAGAAGTATTTCGAGAAGGATCCGGCGTTGGCGCGCCGTTTCCAGTTGGTGAAAGTGGAGGAGCCCGACGAAACACAGTGTGAGTTGATGTTGCGCGGCGTGGTTCCGTCGCTCGAGAAACACCATAACGTGCGCATCCTGGACGAAGGCTTGTCCGCCGCCGTGAAGCTGTCGCATCGCTACCTGGCGGATCGCCAGTTGCCGGACAAGGCTGTGAGCGTGCTGGACACCACTTGCGCGCGTCTGTCGCTGGGGCAGAACGCCACGCCCGCGCCGATCGAGGACGCCATGCGCACTCTGGACGATCTGGAAGTGCAGATGCGCATCCTGCGGCGGGAAGCCGCTGTGGGTGTGGACCATTCCGAGCGCATCGCCGCCATTGAAAGCCAGAGGGCCGCTACCCAGGCCCGTCTCGAGGATCTGCGAGGACGTTGGGAAAGGGAGCGCGATCTAGTGGCGCGCATCCGGGAGATCCGGGCACAACTTGAAACCGGAGCGCCAGTGGCCGCCGGGGCAGCCGCCGCCGGGGCAGTGACCGCCGCGGCCCCTGCCGCTGGCCCGGACCTGGCCGCCCTGCGCGCCGAACTCGACGGGCTGAACTCCGAATTGGAATCCATCCAGGGTGAAACGCCCTTGATGCGGGTCTGCGTGGATGCGCACCTCATAGGCGAGGTGATCTCCGGCTGGACCGGCATTCCGGTAGGCAAGATGTTGAAGGACGAGATCGCCACAGTGCTGAAACTGGAATCCCACCTGGGGGCACGCGTGATTGGACAATCCCATGCGCTGGAGGGCCTCAGCCACCGTATCCGCACTGCGCGCGCCGGACTGGACGACCCGAACAAGCCGGTGGGCACGTTTCTTCTGGTAGGACCCAGCGGCGTCGGCAAGACCGAAACTGCATTAGCGCTCTCCGATCTGCTGTACGGCGGCGAGCACAACGTGATTACGATCAACATGTCGGAATTCCAGGAGGCGCACACCGTTTCGACCTTGAAGGGATCGCCTCCCGGTTATGTAGGTTATGGAGAAGGCGGCGTTCTGACGGAAGCCGTGCGGCGCCGGCCCTATTCCGTAGTGCTGCTGGACGAGGTGGAAAAGGCCCATCCCGACGTGCTGGAGCTGTTCTTCCAAGTCTTCGACAAAGGCATGATGGAGGATGGGGAAGGCCGCCAGATCGACTTCAAGAACACCATCATTATTCTGACTTCCAACGCCGGCACCGACACGCTCATGAAGCTATGCGCCGACCCGGAAACCATGCCCGGGCCCGCCGGGCTGGTGAACGCTCTGAAGCCGGAACTGAACAAGATCTTCAAGCCCGCGTTTCTGGGGCGGCTCGTGATCATTCCCTATTTTCCGATACGGGACGAAAACCTGAAGAAGATCGTCGTGCTCAAGCTGGCCAAGATTCAGCGCCGCCTGAAGGAAACCCACCACATCGACATGACCTACGATCCGGCGCTGATCGATGAAGTCGCGCGGCGCTGCACGGAGGTGGAAAGCGGCGCGCGAAACGTGGATAATATACTCACCAACACTCTGCTGCCGGATATCTCGCGGCAGTTGCTGGGGCGCATCGCAGAGGGCGCCAAGCCGGAAGCCATTCGGGTCGGGATCGGAGAGGATGGTTCGTTTGTATACTAGGAAATTCTGAGCAGATTGTGGGGCGGGCAATTCTGCCCGCAGGCTGGCTTTCAGCCGGCCATGCCGCCTGAAAGGCGGCGATGATGGAGCATGACACCTACACAGATTGATCGGCCATTTCGCGTAAAAACGCCGCTAGGTGACGATGCCCTGCTGCTGGACAGCTTCGTCGGCATCGAGCGCGTATCCGAGCCCTTCCGCTTCGTGCTGCGGCTGCTTTCACCCGATCCCAATGTGGACATGCAGAGCCTGCTCACCAAGGCTGCCGTATTGTCGATCAAGCTGGACGAAGACAGCGAGCGCCACATCCATGGCAATATCAACCGCATGAAGCTCCTGGAATACGGAACCGACGGGATGGCCGCCTACGAGGCCGAAGTGGTCCCCTGGTTCTGGTTTCTCACGCTGTTTTCGGATTGCCGCATCTTCCAGAATATGAGCGTTCCCGACATCGTGGAAAAGGTTTTCAAGGATCGCGGATTTTCGGATTTCAAATCCGTTCTGAAGGGCACCTATAGCCCGCGCGAATATTGCGTGCAATACCGTGAAACCGACTTCAATTTCGTTTCCCGTCTGCTTGAGGAGGAAGGCATCTTCTACTTCTTTGAGCAGAGCCAGGACAAGCACACCCTGGTGCTGGCCGACGATACGACTGCGTTTGCCGCCTGCCCCGACCAGCCCACCGCCCGGTTTATGCCGAGCACGGGCGGGCTGCTGGACGACGAAACCGTGGCCACCCTGGAGGCCGAGTTCCGCGTCCAGACCGGCACAGCCTCGCACACCGATTACGATTTCACGAAGCCTAACACCAGCCTCTTCTCCACCCTGGCCGGCCAGCAGAAAGGCGAGGCTTACGATTATCCCGGCAAGTACCTTACCAAGGACGATGGCGACCACTACGCCCGTATCCGTTTGGAGGAGCTGGAGGTCAACATCTCCACCGTGCGCGGCGAAAGCAACTGCATGGGCTTCCAGTGCGGTTACAAGTTCACCTTGAGCGACCACTACCGCGACAGCGCCAACATGGATTACACGCTCCTGATGCTGGAGCACCAGGCCCGCAACGCCAGCTACCGCGCCGGCCAGGCGGACCCGTTCGATTACCGCAACCGCTTTGAAGCGATTCCCAACTCCGTGCCGTTTCGCCCGCCCCGCCGCGCCCGCAAGCCGGTAATCGACGGAACGCAGACCGCCACGGTGGTCGGTAAGTCCGGCGAGGAGATCTGGACCGACAAGTACGGACGCGTCACGGTGCAATTCCGTTGGGACCGCGAAGGCAAAAGCGACGAAAACAGCTCCTGCTTCATCCGCGTCGCGCAGGGTTGGGCCGGCAAACAGTGGGGTTTCATTTGCATCCCCCGCATCGGCCAGGAGGTGATCGTCAGTTTTCTGGAAGGCGATCCGGACCGGCCCATCATCACCGGCTCGGTCTACAACGGGGACCAGATGCCGCCTTACACGCTGCCGGATAACCAGACGCAAAGCACCTGGAAATCCATGAGCAGCAAAGGTGGCGGCGGCTTTAACGAGTTCCGCTTCGAGGACAACAAAGGCAAAGAGCAGATCTTCATCCATGGCGAGAAAGACATGGATATGCGCATCAAGAACGACCGCCGGGAGTGGATCGGCGAGGACCGCCACCTGGTGATTACACGTGACAAGCTGGA
>Ga0070761_10000997_pt1 | contig 17792 bp, 14 predicted proteins | sample HubBroMetageREF1_FD_66724 | JGI IMG/M metagenome (GOLD analysis project Ga0070761, IMG submission 66724) | Reference soil microbial communities from the Hubbard Brook experimental Forest, New Hampshire, USA - Hubbard Brook CCASE Soil... | ecosystem: Environmental > Terrestrial > Soil >... | reverse complement strand
GAGGGTTGCGCGCCGCTCTAGCAGCTACGATGTCGTCGGGGCCAGCGCCATCGTTCGGTAGTGGGCTAGGGCGATCGTGTTGAGGGCGATCGAGGCGTGGGCGACCACGCGCACCAGGTGTTCGCGCTCGTCGGGATCGAGATCCAAGCCGCTGACGTTGTGCCCGTAGACGACGATCCCGCTGACCTCACGGTCGAAGAAGAGCGGCGCGGCGAAGGCGACTTGCTCGTTGGGGAACGAGGCCTGGATCAGCCGCGTGTCCTTGCCGCTGAAGCTCAGCGCGCCGCGGGTGCGCGTGATCGCCCGAGTGACGTCGTCGTTCGGCCCGAGCTTGAGGACGAGGCCTTCGGGCCAGCCGAAGTGCTGGGCCAGGATGTAGCCACCGTCGGGCTGGCGGGCCAAGATCCCGCCGAAGGAGAGCTGCAGTGCGTGCGCGGCGTCCTGGAGCAGCGCGCGGTGGACGTCCACTACCGTCTCGGCGTCGAGGATGTAGCCGGCGATGAACTCGAGCGCGAGCCGTTGCGCGTGCCGGTCGCGGAAGATGAAGCGGTCGGCGTAGTGATCGAAGAACTCCTTGATCTTCCCCGTCATCGAACCCAGCGCCATCGAGATCACGATCAGGAACCCGTACGCGAGATCGGTGTTTTGGTAGAAGATGTAGGTGCCGACTTCTTCGGAGATGGTGATCGTGCCGATCACCCCCGCGGTCAGCGCGACGTAGACGACCGCACGGCTGACGACGAAGTCGACGTTGAAGAAGCGGTGGCGCACGACCGAGATCCAGGTCACGATGATCGGGACGATCGAGGTCGAGATCAGCAACGCGTTGACCAAGGCCGGGATGCGGCCCGGGTAGAGTGCGTCGGAGATCAAGTGCGCTAAGCCCGCCGTCAGGAACGCGACCACGATCCACCCGATGCGGTGCCGCAGGTCGCCATGCGCGCGCAGGAAGGCGATCACGAAAGCGACGGCCGCGATGCCGCCGACGGCGAGCGACGCCGTCGCCATGACGCTCAGCAGTCCCTGAGCGGGGTGGCCGGCGTAGATGAGCTGCCAGTCGCCGTAGGCCTGCATCGTCCCGAGGACCAGCCCGAGCAGCGTGCAGACGACCGCCATCACGCGCTCGCGCCCGACGTCCTCGTCACCGTCGATCAAGCAGAACGCGAACAGCAGCAGCGCCGGTCGCACCGCGCCGGTGATCTCGTCGCCGATCCAGGGCAAGATGGGCCGCCACGGGTTGGGGATCACGAAGTCGAGGTAGGTCGCCGGCGCGGTGACGCCGGTCAGACAGAAGGCGAAGAAGGCCGCCGTCGAGATGCTCGGCTTGGCTAAGTACAGGATCCCGCCCAAGGCGATGGCGACCATCAGGAGCAGAATGCGCACGACGATCAGAAAGCGACTCGCGACCGACTCGGGGCGCGCGACCAGGTGCAGCACCATCAGGCGGCCGTTCCGCGCGACCGGCAGGTAGCGGTTGGGATTGTCGTAGGTGTAGCCGATCCCGGCGAGTCCGGGCTTGCGGTCGAACGGCTGGATGCGATCGATCAGCACGCGGTCGCCCACCTTGATCAGATCGCTGCCGGGCGGCCGCGGGACCACGCCCGGCGCCGACACGACCACGCCGTCACCGTTGGTCGCGTAGCCGAAGATGTGCAGCGGAAAGACGACCCGAACCACGTCCGGCGCCGAGCGCCCGACGACGATCGCGGCGGCGATGCCGACGATGACCATCCGGAGCCACTGCGTCCGGCTCAGCGAGACTTGAGGAAGGTGCTCCGACTCCGCCGCGTTCACGTGGTTCCGGTGTACCCGCGGGTCAGGCTTTCGCCGTCGGCGTCCACTTCCCGACCATCGCGCGCGCGATGACGATCCGCTGGATCTGCTGCGTCCCCTCGTAGATTTGCGTGATCTTCGCATCGCGCATCATGCGCTCGAGGGGATACTCGGTCGAGTAACCGTAGCCGCCCAGCAGCTGGACGGCGTCGGTCGTCACGCTCATCGCGACGTCGCCGCACTTGAGCTTCGCCATCGCGGCCCAGGTCGTGACGTCGGGCGCACCCTGGTCGCACTTTTCCGCGCAGGCGTAGAGGAGCAGACGAGCGGCTTCGACCTCGGTCTTCATGTCGGCCAGCATGAACTGCAACCCTTGCTGCTGCGAGATCGGCTTGCCGAACGCGAAGCGCTGCTTCGTGTACTCGGTCGCATAGTCGAGCGCGCCTTGCGCGATCCCGAGCGCCTGGGCGGCGATCCCGGGCCGCGACTTGTCGAGCACCTTCATCGCGATCTTGAACCCCTCACCTTCGGCGCCGAGCCGATTGGCGGCCGGGACGCGGCAGCCGGTGAAGACCAGTTCGTTGGTCGGCGAGCCGCGGATCCCCATCTTTTTCTCGGTCTTGCCGACGACGAAGCCCGGCGTCCCCTTCTCGACGACGAAGGCCGAGATGCCGTTGGGGCCCTTGGTCGGATCGGTCACCGCGAAGACGGTGACGACGTCGGCGACGCTGCCCTGCGTGATCCAGATCTTGGTACCGTCCAGGACGTAGTCGTCGCCGTCGCGGACCGCGCGCATGCGCATCGAGCCGGCGGCGTCGGAGCCCGAGCCGGGCTCGGTCAGCGCGTAAGCGGCCGTCTTCGTTCCGCTGGCCAGGTCCGCGATCCAACGGCGCTTCTGCACGTCGCTCCCGCCGATGATGATCGGCAGCGCGCCCAGCTCCTGGACGGCGATGATCAGCGCCGAGGATGCGCACGCCTTGGCGACTTCTTCGACGACCTTGACGTAGGTGACGAACGAGCCGCCCAGCCCGCCGTACTCGGCTGGGAAGGGGATCCCGAGCAGGTCATTCTCGGCGAACAGTTGCTGGATGTCGCGCGGGTACTCGCCGGTCGCGTCGATCTCGGCTGCCCGCGGCTCGACACGTTCCTTCACCAACCGGCGGACGACGTCCAGGATCATCGCCTCCTCGTCGGAGGCCTCGGTGCGCGGCGGTGCAATCGACATGGTCCCGGCAGGTTCGACGCGGCCCCCGAGGGGGCCGCTCGCTTCAGCGGGAACCGCAGGCGAGCAATGAGCGCGACGCCGACCCTGGACCGCTGGAGCCCGACGCCCGAGCAGGTGGCGCACGCGAATCTGACCGCCTTCGCCGGCGCGCTCGGCGTCGACGGCTACGCGGGGCTGCTGGCCGCTGCCGAGCGCGATCTGCCCGGCTTCTACGGCCGACTCGTCGAGCGCTTGCGGCTGCACTGGGATGCGCCCTGGGAACGCGTCCTCGACCTCGAGCGCGGCAAGCCGTTCGCAACCTGGTTCCCCGGCGCGCAGACGAACGCCGCGGCGAATTGCCTCGACCGCTGGATCGCGCGCGGCTTGGGTAGCGCCGAGGCGCTGGTCTGGGAGGGCGAGGACGGGGCAGAGCGCCGCTACACCTTCCGCGAGCTGCGCGACGCGGTCGCGCGCTTAGGCAGCGTGCTGCGCGAGGCAGGCGTCGTCCCCGGCGACCGGGTCGGCATCTTCATGCCGTTGATCCCCGAGACGGCGATCGGACTGCTGGCGATCGCCTACATCGGCGCGATCGCCGTCCCGGCCTTCTCGGGTTACGGCCCCGACGCGCTCGCGACGCGGCTCGCCGACGCCGGCGCGAAAGTGCTGCTGACCGTCGACGGCGTCCATCGCCGCGGTAAACCCGTCATCAGCAAACACGTCGCCGACGAAGCGCTGGCGCAGGTCGCGAGCGTGACGACCGTGCTCGTCTATCCGCGCCTGGGACACGACGTGCCGATGACGCCGGGGCGCGATCGGCGCTGGGACGAGGCCGTCGCGCAGGCGACGCCGCTGGCGACGTACGAGCGGACGTCGGCCAACGATCGCGTGATGCTGCTCTACACCAGCGGCTCGACCGGGAAGCCGAAGGGCGCGAACCACGTGCACGGCGGCTTCCCGCTCAAGGCGATGATCGATCAGTACCTCTTGATGGACGTCAAGGAGGGCGATCGGATGCTCTGGTTCACCGACATGGGTTGGATGATGGGACCGTGGTTGGTGTTCGGTTCGCTCGGTCTGGGCGCGACGATCGTCCTCTACGAAGGAACCCCGGACTATCCGCACCCCGACCGGCTGTGGAGCATCTGCGCGCGGCACGGCGTGACGCATCTGGGGATCGCACCGACCGCGATCCGCTCGCTGATGACGCACGGCGACGAGTGGCCCCAACGTCACGATCTGTCGGCGCTGCGCATCCTGGCCTCGAGCGGCGAACCGTGGAACACCGAGCCGTGGAAGTGGTTCGCCACCTACGTCGGCCGCGGCGTCGCGCCGATCATCAACTACTCGGGTGGGACCGAGATCGGCGGCGGGATCCTGGGCTGCGTTCCGACGCTGCCGCTGGTCCCCAATTCGTTCCACGGTCCGGTGCCGGGGATGATCGCCGACGTCTACGACGCGGCCGGCAAGCCGCTGCGCGGCGCGGTCGGCGAGCTGGTCGTCACGCAGCCGTGGCCGGGGATGACGCAGTCGTTCTGGGGCGGCGAGCCGCAGACCAACGACGATGCGCGCTACTTGGCGGCCTACTGGGAGCGCTTCACCGACACCTGGGTCCACGGCGATTGGTGCGAGATCGACGCCGACGGTTTCTGGTTCATTCGCGGGCGCAGCGACGACACGATCAACGTCGCCGGCAAACGGGTCGGACCGGCCGAGTTCGAGAGCGCGGTCGTCTCGCATCCGAAGATCAAGGAAGCCGCCGCGATCGCCGTCCCCGACGAGATCAAAGGCGACGTCGTCGTCGTGCTGGCCGTCGCCGGCGATCCGGCCGACGAGGGAGATCCGCTGCGCGCCGAGCTGTTCGCGCTGATCGACCGCGTGATGGGCAAGTCGCTGCGGCCCAAGGCGATCGCCTTCGTCGACGATCTCCCCAAGACGCGCAACCTCAAGGTGATGCGCCGCGTCGCGCGCGGTCGCTACCTGGGCTTGGCGGACTTGGGCGACTTGAGCGCGCTCGACAACCCGGGAGCGCTCGATGCGATCGATCGCCGCCGCTGAGACGGTCGCGCCGAAGGACGTCGGCTTCTCGGCCAAGCGGCTGGGACGGCTGACCGACGCCTTCGAGCGCGACGTCGCCGCCGGAACGATCCCCGGTGCCGTCGTGCACGTCGCGCGCCGCGGCCGGACCGTCTACCTGCGCGCGTTCGGCTACCGCGACCGCGCGGCCGAGGCGCCGATGGCGCTCGACGCGATCTTCCGCGCCGCCTCGATGACCAAGCCGGTCGTCGTCGTGGCTGCCTTGATGCTGGCCGAAGAGGGCCGGCTGCAACTCTATCACGATCTCGCGCAGTACTTGCCGGAGTTTGCCGGCGTGCAGGTCGGGATCGAGCACGGCACCGGTGACGCGCGCGAACTCGAGTTGGTCGCGCCGACGCGACCGATCACGATTCAGGACCTGATGCGCCACACCTCGGGCTTGACCTACGGCGCGTTCGGCGATTCGCTCGTGCAGCGTGCCTACCGCGCGGCGAAGGTCACCGATCCGAGCCAGAACAACGCCGAGATGAGCGCGAAGCTGGCGGCCATTCCGCTGGCGTCGCAGCCGGGCAGCACCTGGGAGTATTCGATGTCGATCGACGTGCTCGGGCGCGTCGTCGAAGTCGTCTCGGGGCTCGAACTCGACCGCTTCATCGCCGAACGGATCACCGGCCCGCTGGCGATGCACGACACGACGTTTCGGCTGCCCGACGCCGACGTCGCGCGACTGGCGCAGCCGCAGATCGATCCGGCGAACGGCCAGCCCTCCGACCTGCGCTACCTCTACGATCCCGAGCGCCCGCCGCGCTGGATCATGGGCGGTGGCGGGCTGCTCACCACCGCGGCCGACTACGCGCGCTTCGCGCAACTGCTGGCCGGCGGCGGCGCGCTGGAGGGGACGCGCCTGCTGGGGCGCAGTTCGGTCGCGCTGATGACGTCCGACCACCTCCCGCCCGGCATCGGCTACGCGTCGTGGACGCCGCTCTTGGGGATCAACGCACCGACCCCGGCGCTCGGCCAAGGGTTCGGCCTGGGCGTCGCGGTGCGGACCGCAGCCGGCCGCAACCCGGCTCCGGGCTCGGTCGGCGACTGGTGCTGGTCGGGGATCTCGGGGACCTACTTCTGGGTCGATCCGGCCGAGGCGCTGGTCGCCGTGCTGATGCTGCAGGCGCCGCCGCTGCGCGTCCACTACCGCTCGCTGCTGCGCAACCTCGTCTATCAGGCCCTGCGCTAAAGGGCGCCCAACGACCCTCCCCAGCCGGAGAGTGGCGCTGGTGGCTCCGGTGCGCTACACTCGGGGCAATACTCGTGAGCTTATCTGAAGTTCGCGTTGAGTCGGAGCGCGCCGAAACGGCGCCGCTCTCGGTCCGCCATGTCGCCTCGGTCGTCGAAACGGTGCCCGAGCGCGATCGTTTGCGGGCCGTGCTCGCGCTCGCCCCAGCCCTGGCCGGCGTCCGCAACGCCGCCGTCGTGGTCGACGACGCGCTCGTCGCCGCCTTCCCCGGCGCGGTCGAGGGTCGGGCGGCCGAGCGGCTCGCCCAGCGCGCCCGGGCCGTCTTCGAACGCGAGGTGTTCGACCCACCGCACTACGTCGCGCGCGTCGGCGCGCGCGGGCAGGGCCGGCTCGCGTTGCGCTTCGTCAGCCCCGAAGAGGCCAACTTGGCGGGGGCGCGCGCGCTCGCGACCTTGTGCGGCTGGGCGCTCGACGCGGCCGAGCTGGCGCGCTTGCCGTCGGCGGTCGGCGACCGCGCCGCGACGCTGAGCCACGTCGAGCAACTGGTCCGCGGCGCTCTGCGGTCGCGGCGCCGCTTCGCGGTCCTCTACGTCGACGTCGACGAGCCGGCGCAGGTCGGCGGCGAGCGCCGCGACGCGCTCGCGCTCGGGCTGCGGCGCGTGGTGCGCGCGACCGATCACGTCGGGTATCTCGGGTCCGATGCCTTCGCCGTGCTGGTCGCGCTCGACGCGCACGAGATCGAAGCCTTCGTCGCGGCGCAACGCGTCCTGGCGGCGACCGGTGAGCGCTGGCACGCGCACGTCGGCGTCGCGGTCTTCCCGGAGGACGGCGCGCAGGTCGACGATCTGCTCGAGAAGGCCAGCGCCGCCGCGCTGGCCGCGATGTCGGCGCGCAGCCGTCTCCCGTACTGGTTCCGCGAGGACACCGGCCGCCAACTGCGGCGCCAAGCCGCGGCGCACGCGCAGGTGCGCGACGTGGCCGACGCACAGGCGCTCCAACTGCGTTGCCGCCCCGTCTTCGACGCCTTCTCCGGCGCGGTGTGCGCCGTCCTCGCCGAACCCGGCTTACCGACCGGGTCGCTCGAGGTCGTCGATCCGTCCGTCGACGGCGGGCTACGCGACGCGCTCGACCGCTGGGCCGTCTGCGCCGCGGCCGAGTTGCCGCCCTCGTCGGTGGCCGCTCGCGTCTATCTGCGCGTCGCCGCGGTGACGCCGGAACTCATCGAGGCGATCGTCGCGCGGTTCGGTGCGCGCGAACGCGCCCGGCACTTGGCGATCGCGTTGCGCGGCACGCAGCTCGACGCGCTGGCGGCCGCCGTCCCGGCGCTGCGCCGGCTGCGCTCGCTCGGCGTCGCGATCGGGCTCGACGCGCTCAGCGCCGGGGCGCTGGCGGCCCGCGGGGAGATCGGCGTCGACCTCGACTTCGTCACGATCGGCAACGGGACCGACGTCGGCTCGCTGGCCGCGCTGGCCTGCGGCGCGATCCTCGCCCCGCAGGTTGTCGCCTTGGAGGTCGGCTCGCTGGATGTCGCGCGTTGGTTGGCCCGCCACGGCGCGACCGCCCTGGCCGGCCCGGGCCTCGCCGCCGACGTCGCCGCCGCCGACATCGCGAGTCTGGGCGCGAGGCTGCCCCTGTGAAATGGCGCTCGCCCCTCTCCATTTGGGGAGGTTTTGGCGATGCCTCGCCGATTCGGACTCCAAGCGAGCGTGATTTCGGGGGCGGGGTGGAAGGGCGGTGAGGAGTATGCCGACGTCGCGTCAGCCGGAACCGGGGATCGACGCGATCCGGGCGGTCTTCGACGCCGCGGCCGAGGCGCCGCGCGGCCTCGACGATCGGCTGCGCATCTTGCTCGCCGGCGCGCTGGCGATCGCCGACGCCTCCGTCGCCCTGGTCGCGCACGCCGACGGTACGATCATGGCCAGCGCGACGCGCGGCCGCGGCGACGAGGACGATACGTTGGCCCTCGCCGCCGAGGCGATGCAGGCGCGCGTCCCCGAGAGCTTCGGGGATGCCTCGTACATCGCCACCTTGGGGCCGGAGCTGCGCTTCGCGGTGCGCTGGAACGCGGGCCGGTCGGTCAAGCACCGCTTGGCGCGGGCAGTCGGGATGTCGTTCGGCCGGCTCTTCGCCCGTGAGGCGGAGGGCGTGGCGACCGTCCCCGACCCCAGTGCCGACGCGCTGACCGGGCTCCCCGGTCGCGCCGCCGTCATCCGCACGCTCGACGAGGCCCTGGCCGGGGCGCAGCGCACCGGCAAGCGGGTCGGCGTGTTGTTCATCGACCTCGACGGCTTCAAGGCCGTCAACGATTCGTTCGGCCACGCGGTCGGCGACCAGACGCTGGTCGAAGCCGGCCGGCGCATGACCGAAGCGCTGCGCCGTGGCGACTCGCTGGGGCGCTACGGCGGCGACGAGTTCGTCGCGCTGCTCAGCATCGACGAAGACGAGATCGAGATGGCCGAGGCGGCGCAACGCTTTCTCGAGCGCGTCGTGATCGACGTCGAAGAAGGCGACGTGCGGTTGACCGTGCGGACCAGCATCGGGGTCGCCGTCTTCCCCGACGACGGGACGACGCAGGCCGAACTGTTGCGCCACGCCGACGAGGCGCTCTATGCGGCCAAACAGCTCGGCGGCGGCCGCGTGCGCTGGTACCGCGACGGCGTCGGGCACGCGGTCAACGCGCGCCGCGAGTTCCGGGCCGGCTTGCGCAGCGCCGACTTCGAGCGCGACTTCCTGCTCTGCTTCCAACCGATCGTGTCGACCCGCTCGAATCGGGTCGTCGGTGCCGAAGCGCTGATCCGCTGGCGGCATCCGCAGCGCGGTTGGCTCGCGCCGCGCACCTTCCTCGCCGATGGTGCGGCCGTCGCGTCGTCGGCGCTCGACGTGAAGGTGATCCGCGCCGTCGGCGACGTGCTGCGCACGACCGGCGACGGCCGCGTCGACGTACGGATCCACATCAACGTCTCGAGTTGGAGCGAAGAAGTGTGGAACGAGCTCGACACGCTCTTCAGCGAGGTCGAGGACGCGACCGGGCGACTCGCGCTCGAGGTGCGCGAGGCGACGGCCTTGGCCGACATCGACGCCGGGGGCACGTTCCTGCGGCGCGTCGGGCGGCTCGGCGTCCCGATCGGCATCGACGGCTTCGGGACGACGCACACCTCGCTGCAGGCGCTGGCGGCGCTCCCGCTCGACTTCATCAAGATCAACCCGCGCGCCGCCCTGCGCGGAACGAACGGGACCACCGGGACGAACGGGGCGGTCCCGACCAACGACGTGCAGTGGACGCGCGTCGCGAGCGCCGCGGTCGCGGTCGCCCGTGGGCTGAACGTCCGCGCGATCGCCGAGGGCGTCGAGGACCGCGAGCAGGCGCAGTGGCTGATCGCGAACGGCGTCGAGCAATTGCAGGGCTACCTGATCGCGCAGCCGATGACGACGCCCGACTTCGCTGATTGGCTCGGCTCGGGTCACGCCCGGGCATTCGGCGGCTGGTAGACGGCCATTCCGCCCGACCAGCGCTTCCGTCGGCAGGAGTATCCGCCTGCCAGCTTGACTTTTTCCGACGTGGAGGCACCTTCCGTCTCCGGTGAGCGCGCGCGTTCCGGCGCGCTCGGTTATGCGGGCGACGTCTTCGCCGCGATCGCCGGTGCGAGCCGGCACGAAGTGCGCTGGTTCCCCGACGGCGTGCCGCGGCGTGCCGCCGCCGGCGAGGACGAGGAGTTCGCGCTGGTCGCACGCGACTTGCAGCTCCGCGGTGTGCCGCTGCCGGCACTGGTCGTGCGCAGTCGCAGCCGCGGGGCGATGTTCTTGGTGCTAGGCCAACACGGTGGCCCGCTGGCGGCGATCCGCCTCGAACACGACGACCGCGGCTTCCGGCCGAGCCGGATCGCCGACACCCGCCGCTTCATCGAGGAGCACGGCGGCGCGATCACCCACTGGATCGTCGACGGGGCCGCACCGTCGTGGCGCCGCAGCCACGCCACGGTGAGCTTCGTGATCGACGAGCGGCTGCATCCGGTCTTGATCGAGGAGGCCGGCGCGCATGACTCGCCGCTGCACGCGCTCTACCGCCCGCGCGACGGCAGCACGCCGCCGCTGCTGGTCGAGACGCTGCGCGAGCTGGTGCGCGAGCTGAGCGTCGCGCCGCAAGGTGTGGCGGCGACCCGTTCGCTGCCGTTCGCGTTCGTGCGCCTGGCGCGCCTAGCCGGGGCGTCGACGCCGTACTTCCTGGTCTCGGTCGAGCCGGCGCGCCGGCGCGCCACAATCCTGCGCGCGATCTCCCGGTATCAGCTCAGCCCGCGCGAAGGCCAGGTGCTCGGCGAGGTCCTGCGCGGCGCGTCGAGCACCGAGATCGGCGAGTCGCTCTCGATCTCCGGCTCGACCGCGACGTTCCACCTCAAAGGGCTGCTGCGCAAGACCGGTTCGCGCAACCGCACCGAGTTGACCGCGCGCGTCCTCGGCTGGGAAGGCGACATCTAAGGGCGGATACGCTCGTTCCGGTTGGCCAAAAGGTAGATTTTGTCGGCGTGACGGATGCCGAGCGCCTTCTGATCGTAGATGACGCCGACGTACCGGCCGGGATGGATGTCCTTGATCTGATGCGTGACCTTGCCGTCGCCGGAGAAGATCTGATTGAAATTCGGCGAGAGCTCGAAGCGGAGCGTCTGGTTGGTACGCGGGTCATCGACCTGGATCGCGTTCCAGGCGATATGCCTGACGATGCCATAGAAGGTCGCCTGGGCGGAGGCGACGCTAGGGACGAGTGCGGCGGCGGCAAATGCGCAGGCGGCCATGAGTGTACGAAAGCGTGCTACGTTCATGGGTGGAGCATAGCACACCGGAGCGTCAAGGGACTCGAAGCTGCGCTAGCCGGCGAGGATGTCGACGCGGCCGGAGAGTCGCCAGGCGGCGAGGGCGGTCAACAGCAGCGCTTCGCCCAGCGCGATCAGCAACGCCGCCGCGGTGCCGGCCAACCCGCTCGCGGTCAGGAAGCCGGCGACCAGCGCGGCGAACAGCGGCGGCAGGACGAACAACAGCACGAGCCCCGTCCGCAGCAGCGCGGCGGGACCGGTCTGCACGACCGTGCCCGGTAGGATCGCGAAGACGGCCAGGCCGATCGCGCGCGAGAGGATCGCTAAGCCGAGGCCGGCGACGAGGCCGTCGATGGTCAGCCGCGGTTGCGCGGCGACCAGCGCGAAGGCGAGCGCTCCGACCGCCAGGACGATCGCGTCGCGCCAGAGGCCGGCGAAGGCCCAGGCCGCGAGGCGCGTGGTCAGCGCGGCGTCGCCGAGCCAAAACAGCGGACGGCGCATCTCGCGCGTCAAGCGCATCCCGCCGAACGATCCCAGCAGCAACCACAGCATCGCGAGCGTGATCGCGGAGGTCATCAACAAGGTCACATCCCGCTGACGCGCGACCGCACCCAGACCGACGCCGACCAGCAGCACCAGACCGCAGGTCAGCGCCAGATTCGCCGCACCGATGCGGCGCCACGCGCGCGCATCGAGCCAGACGAAGGCGAGCGTGCCTTGCGCCCACGCGGGAGCGGTGCTCGACCTGCCGGTGCGGCCGCGCGGGATGCTCGCCTGCAGCGGGAGTTCGCGGCGCGTGCTGCGTTGCGCCAACCCGTCCAAGCGTTCGATCGAGAGCGCGTAGAGCTCCGGGATCGCATCGCGCACCGTGCGCGCGAACAGCGCGCTGGTCGTGGCGGCGAGAGCGAGCGGCACCAGCAGGATCCACAGCGCGCCGTGTGTCAGCGCCGCGATCACTTCGGCGAGATGCCAAGCGGGCAGCGGCGTCGCGATGCCCAGCATTGGCGCGACGTCACCGACCGCGACGAGCACGGCGAGGGCGATGAAACAGCCGCCCGCAATACGCGACGCCGTCAGCCAGCCGCCGCGGGCGAGCGCGACCGGCAACAGCAAGCTCAAGACGGCGACCGCCGCGCAGAGGAGGACCGCGACGTAGGCCGCCAGCGCGGATGCTGAGGTTCCGCGCGGGATGATCAGCACCACCGCGTACGCGGAGCGCAGCAGCGAGCGCGCCAGAACGACCGCCACGTTGCGCGCTTGGAGATAGGCCGCGATCCAGGCCGGCGGGAGCGTCGCGCGCGCGAACAGCAGCGCCTCGGTGCGCGAGGAGAAGGCGCCGGCCGCGCGGCGCAAGCCGCCGACGAGGACCGCTCCCAGCGCGCCCAAGAGCAGGCACAGCATGAGGTCGCCGATCCCCCGTTCGAACGCCGCCGAGGCCGGGTTGCGCACGTGCCCGCCCAGCGTGCGCGCCCATCCACCGACCACCAAGAACAACGCGTAGGCCGACCACAACAGCAGCCGGCGCGGCTCGCTGCGAATCCGGCGCAGCTCGTTCCCCAACCGGCGCCGGTCGCCGTAGAAGAGCGCGCCGACCGCGTTCACGTGCCGGTGATGTCCAGGAAGACGTCCTCGAGCGACCGGCCCCGGGCGCGCAGCTCGTCGACCGTTGCTGCCGCGACGACGCGGCCATGGTCGAGGATCAGCATCCGATCGCACAACGCCGCGGCGCTCTCGAGCTGATGCGTGCTGAACATCAGCGCGTGTCCGTCGGCGCGCAGGCCGGCCAGGATCGTGCGCAGCTCGCGTTGGCCCAGCGGGTCGAGTCCGACCATCGGCTCGTCCAGCAGCAGCACCGGCGCATCGCCCAAGACGGTCGCCGCGATCAGCGTCTTCTGGCGCATCCCCTTGGAGAGCGCGTGGCCCAGCGTGTCGCGCTCGCCGCCTAACTCGAGCCGCTCGAGCAGCGCCGTCGCGCGCGACTCCCAGCCGGCGGGCCGCCGGGTGAGTCCCGCGACGAACGCCAGGTGCTCCCAGACGGTGAGCATCGGATAGACGTCCGGCGTCTCGGGGATCAGCGCGACCGTCTGCCCGCGCTCCGCGCCGAGCGGGCGGCCATCGAAGGCGATCGTGCCGGCGTCGGGGCGCAACAGGCCGGCCAGGCACAGGAACGTCGTCGATTTGCCCGCGCCGTTCGGCCCGACCACCGCGACGGTCTCGCCGGGCGCGAGGTCCACGTCGAGTCCGTCGACTGCCGTCTTTCCGTCGAAACGTTTGGTGAGGCCGCGAACGACGAGGCCGCGCTCCACTAGGGCGCGACCGGTTCCACCGCGGCGCGGTCGCGGAACTGCTTCCAATACAGCCGCGCATAGGCACCGTCGCGGGCGAGCAGCTCGTCGTGCGCACCCTGCTCGACGATGCGCCCGTCCTCGACGACGAAGATCACGTCGGCGTCGAGCACGGTCGAGAGCCGGTGCGCGATGACCAAACTCGTGCGGCCCTCCATCAGCGGGACGAGCGCGGCCTGGATCGCGGCTTCGTTGCCCGAGTCCAGGGCGCTCGTCGCCTCGTCGAGGATCAGGATGCACGGGTTCTTGAGCAGGACGCGCGCGATCGCCAAGCGCTGGCGCTCGCCGCCGGAGAGCTTGTGGCCGCGCTCGCCGACGATCGTGCGGTAGCCGTCGGGCAGCGAGGCGATGAAGTCGTGGATGTTGGCCGCGCGCGCCGCGGCGATCACCTGGGCCTCGGTCGCGTCGGGTCGCGCGTAGCGCAGATTCGAGGCGATCGTATCGTGAAAGAGATAGGTCTCCTGGGTGACGATCCCGATGTTCTCGCGCAGGCTCGCCAGGGTCAGATCGCGCACGTCGTAGCCGTCGATGCGGATCACGCCCGACTGCGGATCGTAGAACCGCGGCACCAGCTGGGTGATCGTCGTCTTGCCGGCGCCCGACGGTCCGACGAAGGCGGCCATCGCGCCCGGCGCGACCCGGAACGTAACGCCGTCGAGCGCGACGCGGTCCGATGAATAGGAGAAGTGCACGTCCTCGAAGCTGATCTCGCCGCGCACGTCGCGCAGCACGATCGCATTCGGTTTCTCGCTGCCTTCGGGCGCCATGTCGAGGTACTCGAAGATGCGCTCGAAGACCGCTAACGCCGAGACGACCTGGACCTGCACCCCGGCCAAGGTCGAGGCCGGTCCGTAGAGGCGCCCTAAGTAGGCGACGAAGGCAACGATCGTCCCGATGGTCAGATCGCCGCGGATCGCCAGCCACGCGCCGGCCAGCCAGACGATCGCCGGGCCGACGACGACCATCGCGGTGATCGCCCCGATGAACCAGCGGCCGACCATTGCCAAGTCGATCTCGAGCTTCATCAGGTCGGTGCCGACCCGGTAGAAGCGGTCGCGCTCGAAGCGTTCGCGCACGAACGACTTGATCAGCGTGATCCCGGAGATGGAGAGCGTCTCCTGGGTGATCGACTCGATCTCATCGCGCTTCTCGCGCGTCTTCTTGCGCACGCCGTACATGCGGCGCCCGACCGCCGAGAGCGGCAGGATCATCAGCGGGATGACGACCAGCGAGATCAGTGCCAGCTTCCAGTTGAGCACGAAGATCGTCACGACCGTCGTCACCATGATGAAGACGTTGGTGACGATCGTGACCAGCGTCCCGGTCACGACGTTGTCGATGTTGTCGACGTCGCTCGAGACGCGGTTCATGATCTCGCCGGTCTTCGTCCCGGTGAAGAAGGAGAGCGGCATGCGGTGCAAGTGCGCGACCAGGCTGGTGCGCATGTCGCGCATGATCCCCTCGCCCAGGACCGAGTTCAGGTAGCCTTGGTAGACGCCGATCACGCCGGAGATCAGCGCCGTGCCGACCATACCGCCGACCAGCAGCCAGACGGCGTGCATGCTGTGGGTAGGGATCGCGGTATCGATCAGCCACTTGGTGAACAGCGGGGGCAACAAGCCCAGCAGGGCGCCGATCAGGATGCAGATCAAGACCAGGATCATCTGCGCGAGGTAGGGCCGGAAGAGCGCCAGGATGCGGCGCAGCTCGACCCGCCGCGTCACCTTGGGCTGGTTCGGGCTGAACATGTTGGACCACATCAAGTGGACCGGAGGGCCGCCGAGCATCGCTTCCCTAGAACCCGGCGGCGACCACGCTGGGTGCGGGGACCCAGGCCGGCATCAACCGAGTCGCACGAGTACCTTGCCGATGGTGGCGTTGGGGCGCAGGATCTCCATCAGCGCGTGCGGCGCCTGCGCGATCCCCTCCAGGATCGTGGTCGGCGCCTTGATCTTGCCTTCGGCGATCAGCGGCGCGACCTCGGCGACGAAGTCCCCGTAGCGTGCCAGGTGGTCGATGACGATGAAGCCTTGCAGCTTCAGCCGGCGCGAGATCGCCAGGCCGAGCGTGCGCGGGCCGGCCGGCGCGGTTGCGTTGTACTGCGAGACCGCGCCGCAGAGCACGATCACCGCGAAGTCGCGGCTCGCCGCCAAGGCCGCCTCGAGCTGCTCGCCGCCGACGTTGTCGAAGTAGACGTCGATGCCGTCGGGGGCCAGTTCGCGCAACTTCTTCCCCGGGCCGTCGTGATAGTCGAAGGCCAGGTCGGCGCCCAGCTCGCCGGTCACGTAGGACGCTTTCTGCGGCGACGACGCGGAACCGATCACGGTCAGCCCTTGGCGCTTGGCGAGCTGCACCACCATCGAACCGACCGCCCCGGCGGCCCCGGAGACGAACAGCGTTTGGCTCGATTTGGTCTGGGCGATGATGCGCAGTCCGACCCAGGCGGTGAAGCCGGGCGTCCCGAGCGCGCCGAGATACGCCTCGGCCGGGACCTGACTGATGTCGATCGCCCGCACGCGCTTGGCCGGGAGCACGGCGTATTCGCGCCAGCCCTGATCGTGCATCACCGTCGTGCCGACCGGCACCTCGCTCGCGCGCGACGCGACGACCTCGCCGACCGCGGCACCCGAGAGCGGTTCGCCGATGACGAACGGCGGGACGTAGGAGCGCCCGTCGTTCATGCGCCCGCGCATGTAGGGCTCGACCGACATCAGGGTCGTGCGCACCAGCACGTCGCCCTCGCCCGGCGGCCCCACCGACGCGCTGGCCAGCGCGAAGTTCGCGTCGGTCGGCTCACCGACGGGGCGGGACGCGAGCCGGATCTCGCGGCTGGTTACGGTGTCGCTCAACGTCGTCATGCGCCGGGGCTTACCGGGGCGAGCCGCCGGTGCCTGCCGCCGCAGGGACGGCCGGCGAGGCGCGCCAAGGGCGTCGCATGATCGCCGTGACTATCTGCTATCCGACCGGTGCCGCCTTCGACCGCGACTACTATGCGAGCAAGCACATGCCGATGGTCCGCGCGGGCTTCGGCCAGTACGGCCTGCGCCGGGATGAGGTGCGCGCGATCGTCGGCACGCCGGCCGGCGGCCCGGCGCGCTACCAGATCGTGACCTCGTTGTACTTCGACGACATGAAAGCGGTCGGCGCCGCCTTCGGATCACCCGAAGGGCGTGCCGCCGTGAAGGACATCCCGAACTTCTACGGCGGCGAGGCCGAGGTGATGCTCGGGGAGATCGCGCCCAGCTGAGCGGGCGCGACGCTCACTCCACCTTGCCGTTGCGAAGTCCGGCCAACTCGCGAAAGAGCTTCTGTTCCTTGTCGGTCAGGTTGGTCGGGAGCTGGCCGATCAGGCGCACGTATTCGTCGCCGTAGCCGCCGGCCTTGAGCTTGGGCATCCCTTTGCCGGAGAGGCGGAGCATCTTGTTGTTCTGCGTGCCGGCGGGGATCGTCATCGTGACGTCACCGTTGAGGGTGGGGACGCGCACCTCGGCGCCCAGCGCGAGGTCGTAGACGCTCACCGGCAGATCGAGATAGAGGTCGTCACCCTTGCGCTCGTAGCGGTCATCCTCGGTCAGGTGCACGACCAGGTACAGATCGCCGCGCGGACCGCCACCCGACCCACTCCCGCCTTGTTTGGCCAAGCGGATGCGCTGCCCATCGCGCACGCCGCGCGGGATCGTGACGTCGAACTTCTTGGTCTCGCGCACGCGTCCGGTGCCGTGGCACTGGGTGCAGATGCGGTTGCGATCGGTGCCGCTCCCATGACAGCGCGAGCAGATGTCCTCGACCTGTAAGGTCACCGTTTTCTTCCCGCCCTCGAACGCGTCGTGGAGCGTCAGCTCGATCGTCGATTCGAGGTCCTCGCCGCGCTTGGGTGTGGTGGCGAAGTTCGTCGGCCCGGCGGATGGGCGGCGCCCGATCCCCGAGAAGAACATGTCGAAGAAGTCGGAGAAGCCGCTCGCGCCGGCCGCGCCGCCGCCGAAGTTGAAGTTGCCGAGATCGTCGTTCTGCGTGGCGCGGTAGTTGCGCTGCTGTTCGGCCTCGCGCGCAGCACGTTGCCAATCGGAACCCAGGACGTCGTACTTGCGGCGCTTCTCGGGATCGCCGAGCACCTCGTACGCTTCCTGGATGTCCTTAAACTTCTCTTCGGCTTCGTGCTGGTTGGTCGGATTGGCATCCGGGTGCCACTTCCGCGCCAGCTTCCGATACGCGCTCTTGATGTCTTTTTCAGCCGCATTCTTCGGCACACCAAGAGTCGCGTAGTAATCCTTGTAGTTCATTTGAACGGCGCTCCGCCCTAGGCTCCGCGCCCCCCACGCTTCGCGTGGGGCCCCCGGACCTCACGCGCGCTCGCGATGGGAGCTCGAGCGCGATTCCCCGAGGGCGCGCTCAAGCGC
>Ga0070761_10000995_pt1 | contig 17821 bp, 11 predicted proteins | sample HubBroMetageREF1_FD_66724 | JGI IMG/M metagenome (GOLD analysis project Ga0070761, IMG submission 66724) | Reference soil microbial communities from the Hubbard Brook experimental Forest, New Hampshire, USA - Hubbard Brook CCASE Soil... | ecosystem: Environmental > Terrestrial > Soil >... | reverse complement strand
CCCATAAACGATTACTGGGGCATGCGGAACGCAACATTGCTCGTGAGAGTGCCTCCTGGCGTCACTACTGTCACGACGCCAGTCCCCGCACCGGCCGGCACGGTGGTTGCGATCTCGGAAGCTTTCACCACAGTAAACACCGCCGGCGTGCCGTTGAAAGTGACGCTGGTGGCGCCTGTTAGGTCCGTTCCCAGAACCGTAACCGCCATTCCCGCCTTACCGGCGGTTGGCACTGTTTTGACGAACGGAGCGAGTCCCATTGCCAGCTTGAAGACCGTGCCATCGTTGTTGGCGCCGCCCTCCGAAGTGGTCCCATAGAAGTCGCCGTCCGTGGCTTGCACCAGACCGCCGTAGGGGTAGCCACCGTCGGCACAGTTGGATTGAGCGCAAAAGCTGTGGAGCGTGGTCAGAGTGCCGCTAGGTGTAATTTGAAAGATCGTGCCGCCGAAGGTAGCTCCGCCCTGCTCCGCGGTCCCGTAGAGGTTCCCGTCCGTACCCAGCACCAGTCCGGCAGTGGGGCTGCAGCCCCCTTCGCTGCAAGAAAAGTTATACAGCGTCGTCAGCGTGCCGTCTGGCGTCATTTGAAAGACGGTACCGCCACCGTTAAAGCCGCCCGGACCTATGTTGGTTGTCCCATAGAAATTTCCATCCGCACCTTGCACCAAGGCGCCATATGGAGAGGCGCCGTCGATGCAGGTCGCTTGGTAGCAGAAACTGTATAAAGTAGTTAATTCACCGCTGGGCGTCAGCTTGAATACGCTGCCGCCTTCGAAGTCCCCGCCCGCCTCTGTAGTCCCACAGAAGCTTCCATCGGTTGCTTCAATGAGTGCCGATGGCCCGCCGGGATAAGGAAAGCTGTAGAGCGTCGTCAGTGTTCCGCTCGGCGTAAGCTTGAATAGCGTGCCGCCATATCCAGACCCGCCGGATCCGGTTGCCCCGTAAAGATTGCCGTCACTCCCTTGCAGCAACGCCTCCACGGGAGCGCCGCCATCCGCACAATGCGCTTTGCTGCAGAAATTGTAGACCGTGGTGAGTGTGCCGCCCGGCGTGATCTTGAAGATCGAGCCGTAGCCGTGCTTGCCACCCTGCTTCGTTGTGCCATAGAAGTCTCCCGCGTTGGTCAGCGCCAGTCCGGCATAAGGATGGAATCCATCGGTGCCGCGAAAGCGATGCAACTGGGTCAAATGGCCGTCGGTGGCGATCTTGAAGACGGTGCCGTACAGGACATTGCCGCCGTTTTCCGTTGTCCCATACAGGTCCCCGTCGCGGCCTTGAACGAGCGTCTCAAAGTAGGGATAGGCTCCGTTGGTCCCGTCGAAGTTGGCTAAGGTAGTGAAGGTCTGCCCGTACGACGCAACTACCGTCGCCGCGCAAAGCGCAAGAAGGGCCGCAACGTTCCCGAACCGGATGTGTTCCATATTGTCCCCCTAGCGTACACCCTGATCGCCTCACTGGAGCCGGTTATTTTTCTCCGAGGGTACTGGATATTCCAGGACTCGTTCAGCAACTATGATCCTTGCAAATCATCCACGCCACGGATAATATGCAAGGATGATTCCCCGCCGGGCACAGACGGCCGTCCAGCACGCCCTGGCGCGCCAAGCCGCTGTGGCCTTAACCGGCCCCCGTCAGGTCGGCAAGACGACCCTGGCACACGTTATCGGAGATTTTTTCCACCCTGCGCGGCTTGATTGATCGCGGTCGCCGCCACGGACGCAAAACCTTCCGGTTCCTGATTCTGGGATCTGCATCCATGGACTTGCTGCGGCAGTCCAGCAAGTCGCTGGCCGGGCGCATCGCCTACGTCGAAATGGGGCCGCTCAACGTGCTGGAAACCGCCTCCTCCAGCTCAGATACAACCATTTTCTGGGTCCGAGGCGGATTTCCCGAAAGCTACCTCGCGTCCAACGACCACGACAGCCCCTGGAGTGGCGCAAGGATTTCATTCGTACCTACCTGGAGCGCGACGTTCCCCTCCGGGGCCCCCGCATTCCCGCCGAAGACCCTGGCGCGTCTTTGGACCATGCTCGCGCACGAACAGGCCGCGTTGCTCAACGCCTCGCGGCTAGCCAAGTCGCTGATGATCCGTGCGCAAACCGTCACGCGCTACATCGATCTCCTGGTCGACCTTCTGCTGGTCCGCCGCCTCCAGCCTTTTCACGTCAATGTTGGAAAGCAGCTGGTCCGATCGCCTAAAGTCTTCGTGCGGGATAGCGGCATTGTCCACGCGCTGCTCGGTGTCGCCGGCTTCGATGCACTGTCGGGCCATCCGGTGGTGGGCGCCAGTTGGGAAGACTTCGTAATCGAGAACCTGATTGCTTGCAGCGCCGGCGCGCACCATGCCCAGTTTCTATCGAACCGCCGCGGGCGGTGAGATCGACCTCATTCTGGAGATTCCGGGCCAAGGCGTTTGGGCATTCGAGATTAAACGCAGCCAGTCGGCCCGGCCCGAGAAAGGTTTCTATCGCCGTAGAAGCGATGGCCGTCCTTGCAGGGCTGTAAAAGCTTGGGGCGGCCGGTTACGTACTCGCCCATAGAGGCGCGAACGTTCGCGTATAATACTAGAGTGCGCGCTCCCGCAAAAAGGAAAGATTCCGCCGCTGTCGCTCTAGGACGAAAAGGCAAGAAAGGCGGTCCGGCCAGAGCGCCAAAGCTCACACCGGCGCAGCGAAGCGCAAGGGCACGCCAGGCTGTCCAAGCGCGCTGGGCCAAATCGAAAGCCGGAAGGAGCGCCGGTTACCTGTTACAGACAGATGTGGCTACCCCCGCCAGTGACACGTCCGACCGCGCATTTTTGTCCTTGCTGAAGCGATACAAAGCTACTGACGACCCAAGTGACATGCAAAAGCTTTCCGCACAAATCGAGAGAATGATCTTCCATAAACAATTCGCGAACGCCCAAAAAACTTGATGGCCTGTCAGACCATTTCGGCCTTTCCAATATCGGTGCCGATACTGTATATGAGCCGATCGCTTATTCATGCCGAAGATCAAGATGCCGCCACCGAAGAGGATTTTGGAACATCTGATCCAACGCTACCACGATGGCCGAATACAAGCCTCCGATCTGCTTGAACTGAAACAGTGGATGGAATCCGAACCCACCGTGCCGGATGGGGACTGGTTTAAGCGCTTCAAGACCGGAACTCTTGCGGGTCACGGCGAACAAGTTGCAACGTTCCTATCGCTGGGCATGGCTGTTAAGGGCGAAGAAGTGCAGTAGGCAAGTTAGCGGACCGCATCGTGGTCCCCGCGGTGTCCTCCCGACCAAACATAATGGGTCGATCCGCCCCCGCGTAACGTTTTCGCCTATAGGCAGTATAAAGACTATGGCCAATCTCGCGCAAGACCTCCGCTTCACCCTCCGAACCTTCAAAAAATCCCCCGTCTTCGTCGCCGTGGCCGTCCTCTCCCTGGCCCTAGGCATCGGCGCCAATACCGCCATTTTCACCCTGGTGGACCAGATCCTCCTGCGCCTGCTGCCCGTCAAAGACCCCCAACAGCTTGTTCTGTTGTGGGGCCGCGGCCCGCACTACGGCAGCAACAACGGCCGCTACAAGCTCTCGTATCCCATGTACGAGGATTTTCGCGACCACAACCAGGTCTTCAGTGGAATGTTCTGCCGGTGGGAAACTTCGTTGAGCGTCAGCTCCGAAGGGAGGACCGAGCGCGTCGACGGCGAACTCGTTTCCGGAACTTACTTTCCGGTCCTCGGCGTGGGCGCCGCCCTGGGACGCGTCTTCACGCCCAATGACGACAGAATCCCTGGCGGCCACCCCATTGCGGTCATTAGCTACCGTTACTGGCGGAACCGTTTCGGCGGCAGCCGCGATGTGATTGGGAAGAAGTTGCTGGTCGACGGCTATCCGCTCACCATCGTGGGCGTGAGCAGAGAAGGGTTTGACGGCACCGATCCCGGCTCGTCGCCCCAAATCCGCATCCCCATCATGATGGAAAAGGAGATTAGCCCCCAGTTCGCCGAGTTTTACAGTCTCAAGAACCGCCGGGGCCGCTGGGTGAACGTGTTCGGAAGAATGAAACCGGATGTCACCGCGACGCAAGCTAAGGCCGCTCTGCAACCGTACTTTCACCAAATCCTCGAAATGGAGGTGCAGGAGAAGGACTTCGCCCAAGCCGCCGCGGAGACCAAGAAAAGCTTCCTTTCGATGTGGATCGATATCCTTCCGGCCGCCAAGGGCGATTCCGGCTTGCGCAGTCAATTTGCCAGCCCGCTGCTGGTCCTGACCGCGCTCGTCGGCCTGGTCCTCCTGATTGCCTGTGCCAATGTCGCGAATTTACAAATCGCCCGCGCCACGGCGCGCCAGAAAGAGGTCGCCATCAGGCTCGCCTTGGGCGCCAGCCGGTCCCGGATTGTCTCTCAGTTGCTGGTGGAGAGCCTGACGCTGGCGCTCGCCGGTGGCGCCGGCGGGTTGGCCCTGGCCGTCTGGATGGATCGCACCCTGCTGAACTTTCTGCCCGCCGGAGACGCGCCGCTTACCATCTCCACGACGCCCGACTGGCGGATTCTGGCGTTCACTCTCGGCCTGTCGCTGCTCACGGGAGTCCTGTTTGGCCTGGCACCCGCCCTGCAATCGACCCGTCCCTCTCTTGCCGCGACATTGAAGGATCAGGTAGGCTCAATCGTGGGCGGGACCTCCGTCGGCCTGCGCAAAACTCTGGTGGCCGCGCAAGTGTCGTTGTCCCTTCTGCTTTTGATCGGAGCCGGCTTGTTTATCCGCAGCCTCGGAAATCTGAAAGATCTCGATCCCGGATTTCGCACCGCCAATCTGATCGGCTTCGCTGTGGATCCTCCTATGAACGGCTATAAGCCGGAGCGCAGCCTGGATTTCTATCGCCGGTTGCGCGACAGCCTGGACGCGCTTCCAGGTGTGGAGTCCGCCAGCTTGGCCGTGATGCCGGTCCTCTCAGGCGACGAATGGGACAGCAGCATGGACGTAGAAGGGTACCAGCATAAAGCCTCGGATACGCCCGACCCGCACATGCAGTTCGTCTCACCCGATTACTTCAAGACCATGAACGTTCCCATCCTGCTCGGCCGCGACTTCCGCATGACCGATGGCCGCGAAGCGCCCAAAGTTTGCATCGTCAACGAGAAATTCGCGCGGCGCTTCTTCAAGGACGGTCTGGCCATCGGAAAGCGCATCGGCATGGGAGGCGACCCGGGCACCAAGCTGGACATCGAGATCGTCGGAGTGGTGCGGAACACCAAGTATGAGAGCATGCGCGACGAGGTGCCCCTGGAGGTCTACCGTCCCTATCACCAGATGGAATTTGTAATCGGCATGTATGCCTATGTCCGCACCGCCCACCGTCCCGAGCAAGCCTTTTCGAGCATCCGCCGGGTGGTAAACGGTCTCGATCCGAACCTACCGATATTCCAAATGAAAACGATCGAGACACAGATGGAGGAATCGCTGATCACGGAACGGCTGGTGGCGACATTATCCGCCGGATTCGGCATGCTGGCAACTCTGCTGGCCGCCATCGGGCTCTACGGCGTGATGGCCTATATCGTGGCGCAGCGTACGCGCGAGATCGGCGTCAGGATAGCGCTGGGAGCTGTCGCCCGCGACGTAATTATGCTGGTGATGCGGGATGTGTTCATCCTTACTGGAATCGGAATCGCCATTGGCCTGCCCGCCGCCTGGGGCTTGACGCGCATGGTCAGATCGCAACTCTACGGAATCCAGCCCAATGACACGCTGACCATAGCCGCCGCGACGCTGGGCATTGCCTTCGTCGCCCTGCTGGCTGGTTACGTTCCCGCGCTGCGCGCCACGCGCGTAGACCCCATGCGCGCCCTCCGCTGGGAGTGACCCGGGATAGGAACAACATGCTGACCGGCTTATGGCAAGACATTCGTTATGGCCTGCGGGCGCTGGCCAAGAGCCCCGGCTTCACGGCCGTGGCGGTCGCCGCCCTGGCGCTCGGCATCGGCGCCAACACGGCGGTATTTAGCGTCTTCAACGGCGTGCTGCTGAATCCCCTTCCGTATCCCGAAGCGGGCCGGCTGGTCTGGTTCTGGCCCGCCGACGCACGCACTGGCCAGGCGTTTGGCGGCGCCATTTCGCCACCGGACTTTGTGGACTACCGCAAGCAGAACACCGTCTTCGCGCACCTGTCCGCGTTTACGCAAATCGATCTGACGCTGACCGGCTCCGGAGCAGCCGAACGCGTGCCCGCCGCGGGCGTCTCGGCCGGTTTCTTCGAGACGCTCGGTGTGAAGCCGGCCGTGGGGCGGACATACCTGCCGGCCGACGAACAAGCTGGCTGGCCCCAGGCCGCCATCCTCAGCGATGGGTTGTGGCGGCGCCGTTTCGGCGGCGATCCTTCGGCGGTTGGGAAAACCATCGTCCTCGATGGAAAGGGAATGACCATCGTAGGCGTGATGCCGCCGGGATTCGATTTTCCGAAGGGCGCGCAGATCTGGCAGCCGCTTCCTCTTGGGTATGCGGAGATGCGCGTGCGCCGTTTCCATTTCTTGCGGGTGATCGGACGTTTGAAGCCGGGTGTCACTATGGATCGGGCCGAGGCGCAGATGAAATCCATATGCGCGAATCTGGCGCGGCAGTATCCGGATTCCAATGCCCTGTACAGCGCGCACCTGGAGGGCCTTCTCGATAGCGTCGTCGGCAATCTGCGGCCCACCCTTAAGGTGTTGATCATCGCGGTAGGCTTCGTGCTGTTGATTGCCTGCGCCAACGTCGCGCATCTGCTGCTGGCCCGCGCCGCGGCGCGGCAGAGGGAAATCGCCATTCGCAGCAGCCTGGGCGCGAGCGCCGGCCGCGTGTTGCGCCAGTTGCTGACCGAGAGCGTCTTGCTTTCGGTCGCGGGCGGCGCCCTCGGCGTACTGATCGCGTGGTGGGGATTAAAGGTTCTGGTTGCCTTGCATCCTGCGAACGTTCCCCGGCTGGACGAGGTGCATCCGGATGGCCGGGTGTTGGCGTTCACCGCGGCGCTCTCCCTCGCGACCGGTGTTCTGTTTGGGCTGCTGCCGGCGCTGCGGGCCTCCCGGCCGCGTCTGGCGGAGATGTTGAACGAGGGTGGCCGCGGCGGCTCGGCGGGACGCGCGCATCGGCGCTTCCACAACGCCCTGGTAATCGCGGAGGTGGCCATCGCCGTGGTGCTGCTCTCTGGCGGCGGACTCATGATCCGTAGTTTCCAAAGACTGGCGAACGTCAACCCCGGCTTCAACCCGGCGCACGTGTGGGCCGCTCGAATCCAATTGCAGCGGTCGCCGGACAAGTACGACCCAGATGGGATGATGGCCTTCTTCGGCCCGTTGTTGCAGCGTATCAAGGCCCTGCCCGGCGTGGAATCCGCGGCCCTGGTTTCAGAACTGCCCTTAGGCGGGCAAAACAGCGACACGTGGTTCACCATCGAAGGCCGCCCTCCTGTCGCACCCAGCGATCGACCGGACGCCGACCAACGCACTGTCAGCGCCGATTACTTTCAGACGATGGGCATTCCGCTGATCGAGGGCCGCTACTTCACCATGAACGACAACCTGCGGAGCGCCAAGGTCGCGATAATCAGCCGGTCGCTGGCCGAGAAGTTTTTCTCCGGCCAGGACCCCGTTGGGCAACACCTGAACATCGATATGGGGCTGCCATTCCAGTGCGAGATCGTGGGCGTGGTGGGAGACATTCTCCACAGATCGCTGGCGGGCAGTAGCCAGCCGACCAACTATATTCCACTTGCGCAGCGGCCGCCGGGGCGTGTCAGCATTGTCGTACGCGGGCGCCCCGATGCCATGGCCCTGGCGCACGCGGTGACGCAGCAGGTCCACGCACTGAATGGCGACGTTCCCGTTTTCGACATCCACGCCATGGGCGATCTGATCTCCGATTCCGTGGGGCAGCCGCGCTTCCGGACACTACTGCTGGCTGTGTTCGCTGGGGTGGCGTTGATCCTGGCGGCGGCTGGAATCTACGGCGTAATGTCATACTCGGTAACCCTGCGCACGCATGAATTGGGCATTCGAGTGGCGCTCGGAGCCGGGCGGCGGGAGTTGACGCGCTTGGTCCTGGGGCACGGGATGCTGCTGGCACTGGCAGGCATCGCGATCGGTCTGGCGGCGGCCGCCGGGCTGGCGCGACTGGTCGCCAATATGCTGTTCGAGGTTCGTCCCACGGACCCCGTCAGTTTCGTGGCGGTGCCTGCGATCCTGGGCGCCGTGGCGTTTCTCGCCAACTATATTCCGGCGCGCCGGGCCGCGCGGGTGGACGCCATCGTGGCGCTGCGGCACGAATAGGTTCAGTTAACCACACTGACGCCCTTCGTGCGGCTCACGATCGATCCCGTGATCTCTTCGGACACGTCCAGCCCGCGCGCATACAGCTTCGTCAGCTTCGCGCGGCCATCCTCATCGCCGGTAAGGCGGGAGTTACGATTCTGGGAACGGACCTAACAGGTGCGACCAGCGTCACTGTGACGACGCCGGTCGCCGCACGGGCCGGCACGGTGGTTGCGATCTCGGAAGCTTTCACAAAAGTAAACGCCGTTGAAAGTGACGAACTTTCCCTGACGCATTACTCGATCGGCCCTCTTCAGCGGAGCGCTCTCTTTCAGGAGCGAGCGCATCGTCCGGATCGACCACACGTCTCGGCTTGATGAGTACGCCATTCTGCCGTTGCGCGAACGCTACAAAGTCCCATTCCCGGGTAGTCTTGCCGACCTGACGGGGGCCGGTTAAAGCCACGGCGGCTTGGCGGGAGGGCGGCTTCGACCGCGAGGCGGGGTCGCGGGGCCGCTCCTTCTAGATTGGTTTGTATATGATATAGTCTTGGTAAGGGCCATATCCATATGCAAACAAATCTCCGCACCCTCGGCCCAAACGAGGCGAGAGTAGTCCTCACCTTAACAGAGCAAGGGCGGAGTGTGGTTCAGGCAGCCGAGGTAATCGATCTCGTGGGATCGGAACCGACTGCCCGCAAAGTGATCCGCAATCTCTTGAAAAAGGGATGGTTCGCGCGGCTCATCGGGGGCCGCTACCTGTTCTTGCCTCCGCAATACGGCCCTGAGAATCTGGGAGAAAACAATGCGCTGGCGCTGGCCGCCGCCATTGTCGATCCGTCGTATGTGGGCTGGTGGGCGGCGGCCTCGTTTCATGGGCTAACCACGCAAAAACCGATGTCGATAACCGTTGCCACGTTGCGCCAGGTTCCCGCGAGGACGGTTGAGGGAGCGCAAGTCCGATTCGTAAAGCTCACACCCAGGAAGTTCTTTGGCTCGGCTGTCTATAACGTTTACGGTCGCGACCTGGCCATCTCGACGCCCGCCAAAACCGTAGTCGATTGCCTCGACCATCCCGAACTCGCGGGCGGACCCGCTGAACTGACGCGAATCGTGCATGGCTCCGCCGCAACGGTCGACGCCCAAGAGATCGGCCGCGCCGCGCTACGCATGGAATCCACTGCCTTGCTGCAAAGACTAGGATTCTTAACCGATCTCGTGGGATGGCACTGGCCGGACAACCTGCGCGGCGAGATTCGGTCTGCCATTCCAAAATCGGCGCGATCCGTGCTGGGTCGCGTCGACCGCCGGGAAGACCACGTCGGCTACGTGGCCGATTGGGGTTTGTTCGTAAATGCAACCCGGCGCGACCTGCTCACCGATGTGCCCGTGCGCGAGTTGGCAATCTGATGCTTACGACGAACCAGCTTCGCCAATCCGCGGCGCGGTCGGGTGCGCGAGACATCGCCAATGTGGAGATTGACGCGATCCTAACGTACCTTCTCCAGCTTTTTCATGAACAGGGCTTGACGGAACACCTGGCGTTCAAAGGGGGCACGATGCTGCGGAAGATGGTGTTCGGGCCTCGTGGGCGGCTCTCCACCGATCTCGACTTCACTTGCCGCACCGAGATCCATCTCGACGATCTGACGGTGAAGGTGTTAGACGCTCTGGAGCAGCCCTACCATGGACTGGCGTTTCGCTTCGACAAACAGAAGGATTGGTATCTGACGGGCGACGGCTGTGCCGCCAACCCCGTCTGCTCTCACGATCACAACCCGGCGGGCGTCAAGACCAAGATTCAGATCAGTAGCCGTGAGCGTCCCATTCTTCCTGTACGGGCGTGCTCTCAAATCCCACAGGATTACTTCAAGATGCTGCCTTTCCGGCCGGAGGCAATTCCCTGTTTGGCGCTAGAAGAAGCCGTCGCGGAAAAGATCCGCGCGGCCAGTCAGCGCTCGAAGCTTCGGGACCTTCACGATCTGGCGGAAGTCTCGGTACGTCCTTTCGACCGGGATCTGACGCGTTCGCTCGCCGTCTACAAGCTATGGGCCTGCGGCGGCCCCGGCCTCGATTTCGAGCGAATCCGGCGGCGCATGGAAGATGTCCGCAACTACAACATCGACGATCTTCGCAGTTTACTTCGCAAGGACCAGAATCCCGATCTCGACGGGATGATACGGCGGGTCGCGGAAGGATTTCGGTTCCTGAGTAACCTCACAGAGATCGAAACTGTGCTCGCCGCCGATCAAGCCAGGCGTCGTCGGGATGAAGCTGACGAAGTGATAGGCTTGATTGGCCGATGGACGCCGGGGAAGTGACGCCGGCAAGTCTGGCGCGGTGGCGTGATCCTGCTAGAGTGCAATCGATGGCGAAAACTTTAACGGCCGACGACATTCTTCCGCTGGTCGCGTCGTTGACGCCTCAGGAACGCATACGTCTGCTGCGGTTGATTGCCTTGCCGCAGGGCGGTTCAGTACGGTAGGGCACTGGAGGCGTCGGCGCCGTCCGAGCCTGTGCGATTTGCGTCCCTTTCTTAATGGCTGGCCGGGCCGCGAAGCCAGTGCCGGCTCGATCTGGTCGGGACGATTCGCAGTCAGGATGAACAGCACTTCGGCGTCCTCGCGCGAGCCGTCCATCTCGTTCTCATGAATAGACTGCTGGACAGAGTTGCCCTAGCACAGCCTACCTAAAGGTGCGAAGCTGCGGGTCGTTCAAATGCGCCACGCCATTGAATGCGAACAGCATCAGGTCGTCGTCCCGCAGGCGCAACGTGCTGACTGCCGAGTTGTATAGCACGCCGGCCAGCCGCATAATGTGGCCGTCGGACACGCCCAGCGCCTCCGCCGTCCAGATCGCAATAGGCGTGGCGGACGTGAAGATGGCGACCACATCGCCGGGTTGGTATTCGCTTAAACGTGCGCGGGCGCTCAGCACTCGCTGGCGGAACGCCGCCCAGGATTCCGTGCGGCACGGGTAACGCCCTTCCATCCAGGCGCGCATCGCCTGCGTATCGCAATCGGTCCAAGCCTGATGGATGGGCGAATGCCTGTCCTCCAGCTTCCGCAACAAATCCTCATAATCCTGTTTGAACTGCGGGTCGGACTCGCTCAGCAGCGGCGCGAACTCGCCGAATACCGCGCTCATGTCGAACTCGTTCCAGTTGGGATCCGAGACGATGTCGGAAACCGGGACACCCGCCTCCCGGTAGGCGCGCCAGACTTCTTCGGCAGTCTGCCGCTGCCGGTTCAGACATCCGGCGATGAGCGCCCTGAACCGGACCTTCTGCGCAGCAAGCTGCTGGCCCAGCAGGTACGCCTGCCGCCGGCCCAGATCCGACAGCGCATCATAATGCCCGCGCGTGCCGGCCTGGCCGTGGCGGATCAGATAGAGCGAACTCAATCGGGTCCGCTCCCTGCAAGCCCGGCGGCAATCTCCACGAGCCCTCGTACGCGCGCGTCGAAGTTGCGGAAGCGCTCGTCCCGCGTCTGCCCGCGATGATACCGGAAATAGATTTGCTGTAGCACCACGGCGATCTTGAAAATCCCGAACACTTCATAATAGCCGAGGCCGGAAACGTCCCGCCCGGTGATGCGCGCGTAGCGTTCCACAAGCTGCGCGCGCGTGAACCAGCCGGGCAGGGTGGTGATGGCGCTGAGGGCATCGCGCCGCACGGGCGGATCGCCGGCCTCCGGCCAGTAGCACATCACGCAACCCAGATCCACCAGCGGATCGCCGACGGTAGCCATCTCCCAATCGAGCACCGCTTCCACGCGGCCGGGATTGACAGCGTCCAGCATCATGTTGTCGAGCTTGTAGTCGTTGTGTACCAGCGTGGGCGCGGGCGATTCCGGCAGCCGGTCCCGCAGCCAGCGGATGAGCTGCTCCATTTGCGGCAGTGTTTCGGTCTGCGCGCGCTGCCAACGCTCGGCCCAGCCGTTCACCTGCCGCTCCAGGAAACCCGCGGGCTTGCCCAGCATCACGCGGTCTACGTCCACGGCATGCAGCGCGGCCAGGCAATCGACGAAAGCCTCGCTCACGCGGCCGCCGAAACCGGGATCGCCCGCGTATTCGTCGGGGATCTCGCGGCGCAGCACCAATCCGCGGCGGCGCTCCATCACGAAAAAGATGGCGCCGATCACCGCCGGATCGTCGCACAGCAGGAACACGCGTGGCGCCTGCGGAAAGTATGGATGCACGGCGGCCAACACGTTGTACTCGCGTGCCATATCGTGCGCCTTGGGCGCCACCGGGCCGAGCGGCGGCCGGCGCAGCACGTAATCGCGCCCGCCCGCTTCCAACAGATACGTCAGGTTGGAATGTCCGCCTGGAAATTGGCGCACGTTCAGCCCGCCTTCGACGCCTTCGAGCTTGCCGCGCAGGTATTCGGCCAGCGCCTGCGTGTCGATCTGTTCCCCTTCGCGAACGGGGGCGAAGTCGGATGGCGTAGTCATGCAATTGCCAGCGGGCGGATGGGCGACCCGGTGCCGCCGCGAATCTTCAGCGGCGCGGCCACGAATAGAAAAGTATAGCGTCGCTCCGCCGCGAGTTGCTCCAGATTCAGGCACTCGACGATATGGATGCCGTTTTCGACGAGCAGATGGACGTGCACCGGCATGTTGGAATCGGGCACCTTCTCGAACGCCACCGTATCGGACCCGGCGGCGAATATGCCCCGGCTGCTGAGCCAGCGCGCACCGGCCACGCCAGGTCCCGGCCCATGCACCTGGGCGATGAACCGCGCGGCATCGTCCCAGAAGCGCGCCCATCCAGTGCGCAACAGCACCACATCGCCGGGCCGGATTTCCACCTGCGCCGCGTCGACGGCCGCGTCCAGATGTTCGGGCGTGATCTCGAAGTCGGCGGGCAGGGCGTCGATGCCGCTGGGCATGCCCGCTTGCGTTGCAATATCCAGCAGCACGCCGCGGCGCAGAATGGGCGCGATGGTATCGACCGTATGCCGCTGGAGGCCGCTCGCGTAAGTTTGCAGCCCCGCCGCTTCTTCGCCGCCATACAACTGGCCGCCGCACGAAAAATGGCACAGCGCGTCGATATGCGTGCCTACGTGTCCGCCCAGCGTCAGGCCTTCGGACGCAGAACTCGCGCCATTGCGCGCCACATAATCGCCATGTTTCTTGTTCAACCCGAATAGGAACGGCGGATGATTGGGGTGGTGCGGCATGCCCGGGTAATAGGGCTGCGCCAGGTCGTAGATGCGGGCCGATTGGATGGCTGCGAGGAGTTGCTCCATAGGATGCGTCCCGCTCTAAATTCTCCCATAGCGCGATACAATCGGAGCAAGCGCGTGAAAATCACCATTTCAAAGGAAAACTATCTCAAGGCCATCGCGGAGGCCGAATCCGAGGGCGAAACCGTGAAGGCGGCCACGCTGTCGCGTTGGCTGAACGTCACGGCCCCGGCGGTGACCATGGCCATCAAGCGGCTGAAGCGCGATGTGCTGATTCGCGTGGGCGAGGAGGGCCACATCACGCTGACCCCAGCCGGCCGCGAGATCGCCAATCGCATTTTGAACCGGCATCACTTGATCGAGCGCATGCTGACCGAGATTTTCGGCATGGAGTGGTACAAGGTCCACGAAGAGGCCGAGCAACTGGAACATGCGGTTTCAGGCGACTTCGAGCGCAGGCTGGTGGAAAAGCTTGGCGCTGGAGAGGCCTGCCCGCATGGCAACCGCGTGGGGGTGGACACGCCCGCCGACCGCCGCCGCCGCGGCCTGAAAACCCTCGACGAAAGTACGGCCAGCGAGGCAGTAGCCGTCACCAGCGTGTACGAGCGCGACGGGAAGTTGCTGGAGTACCTGGAAGGTTTGGGAGTGCGGCCCGGTTCCCAGGTGAACGTGGAATCGCACAACGCCGACGACACGCTGACTCTGCGCGTCGGCGGGCAACGCGTGCAATTGGGACGGTCGGCGGCGCAAAAGGTGTGGGTGAAGGCGGCGTAGCGTAATGGGCGCTGTTACTTCAGCGCTTCCAAAGCCGGCTGGATTCCCGAAAGCAGCGTATTCGAGATCGCGGGGAACTGGTGGGCTAGCAATCCCAAGACGGGCAGCGCCCCATATTGCGCGAGTTTCAGATAGAACCCAGCGCTCAGTTGGCCGGGTTTGGTGCCCGCGATGCGGCTGAGAATGGGATCGCGCTCCATCTGCACAATGCACCTGCCGAGTGTCCAGGTAATGATCGCGAAAAGAACCAGCAGAAACATTCCAATCCAATGCGGGGCCTGAAAGTTGTAAGAGTTCATGGAAAACATCAGAAGCACGAATCCAATGGACGGGAACCAGAAAAGGTTCTTGATCTGACGCACGCCGTACAGCAAGAACGGCGTGTAATGAAGGGCCACAAATCTCTCGCCGAGATCGCGAACGCTGTCGAGCTCGGTTGTCGCGCTGAATGCCTGCTTGCGAGTGGGCGGCGCTTCCTCTACCCTGGCAGTCTGCTCCTCTATCTGCGAGCCCACCGCAGCCGCCATTCTCTTTACCAGCGGTTCGGATTGCCAATCGTGCATGAGCGTTTTGCAGATGGGGGTGGCGATCGTCTCGCTCAATCGCCAGAGACCCTGGTGCTCCTCGACCACCTCCCGCCGGGTGCGGAACAAACTGGGTTTGAGTAGACTCGCAAGTTGGTCGCGATAGCTGCCGTACCAGGATGTCACCGATGTCTCGCTCAACCATTCCCTCGTCAGCTCTTTCCCACGATGGAGTTCCAGGTCGTGGAGGACCAGCACCGAGTTGGTATGAACATCCAGAGACAGGAGATCCGAATGCCTGACCCAGATGGGGCGGTTGCCGCTCGATGGAGATACCGGGACAAAAGCGCTCGCCACGGGGAGGAGTTCGAGATTGGTGGTGAAACGATGCAGGGATTTCCAGAGGGAACGGACGTGCCAACAGGTCAGCAGCAGCAATGCCGATACCAGGAGCGGCAGGGCGATCGAGAGGGTATCGTACGGCGAACCATCGATGGAACCGAGTTGAATGTCCACGCGGGATAGCGCACAAATGGCCGCAAATGCAACTAGCGCGATCCAAAACCCCCGCCATTGGCCGGGCAACAGGCCAAACGCCGATTCCGCGGAGGCCTTGAATTCCTTGTGAGAGTTATCGAGGTGCCCCTTCAAAACCTCTACGCCGTCGGAAACCACGTAGGGCTGGCCGCGGGAAGCGAGATAGAGCCGCGTCACGTGGACGAAGCACCAAAGCAGGAGCGCCGCCGCCGCCGACAGGATGGGCCAGAGAGGCGACGACCCGAAGCGCAGTTCGGCCGCCCGGAAAGAGAATAATTGGCCCTGAGATCCTGGGCGGAGGCAGCAGAAGGTCCACACGGCAACGCCCGCTAACACGAAGGCTGCCGCCAGACATGCGGCTAGCCTCGAATCCAGGATGCCGTTCAGTTTTTTGCGCCATGCGGATGTCTGTGCCGATGGCGGGTCTGTAGGAGGCGTAGCGCGTGAGAGCCGGCAGTACCGGATGGCTACCCCAGCGGGTAAAAGGAAGCCGATCGCCATTAGCGTCAGGTGCAGCCAATCGTCGAACACCAATCGGGCGGCGAAAATCCCGAGTTGGATGGCGAGCAGGAGCGATAGCAACAGCAGGAGATAAAAGCCGTGCCAAGAGCATTCGGATGGCAGACCATCCTTCCGATCCGCGACGGTGGTGGGTGGCGCGGGGGACATGGGTTCGAAGCGGGCGTCGACTTGCCACTTGTCGTACCGGCGGAGGAGGACCATCCAAACACCGAGTACGACTCCCAAAACGGCGAAAGCACCTGAAATCAGGGTCCAGATTTGAGGCGCAGGCAGCTTGCTGAAGTCCGGCTTCGCGGCCGGTCCGGGCACCGGCTCAAACCAGTTCTTTGTCGCAACCTTCTCATCATGAGCCCAGACTCTGACCGGCATGAATCCCCGGCGGTCCAATGTCATTAGCCACTCCGGAGGGTAAGCGGCTTTTTTTGTGGGCTCCCAGCCATAGTCGACGAGTGCGTCCCTGAGCTCCGTCGAATCGCTGCATTGCGGCGCATCGCACAACAATAGCAAAGTGGTTGCGTTGAATACGCCCTCCGAGAAGGTGTCGGGAAATACCGCGGTTTCGACCTTGTCGGCCCACACTTTGCTTTCCGCAAAGAGCGGATAGTCGGCCAGAAATAGCATCCCGTCCAACGGCTGCGCTTGTTCGGCTTGAACGAAGAGCAAATCGGCGGACTGGACCAGCAGACGCGTATCGGGGCACTGGCGCCGTAGCGCGCCAGCCAAAAAGAGGGTATCGAGCACATTGCTGGCGCTGATGTCAACGATGCGGATATCAAATCGCCGGATGGCCCGTGCGATCTCGTTGATCACGCCGTTCTGCGAGAGGGGCGTTTGCGTTTGGGCATAGGCCGGGACGGTGTCCTCGCCAATGCCGGGGTCCTTCATGGAGAAATCGAGACCGGAGGCTGGAGCATTCTCAGGTTTCGGAGCTTGTTGCTGGCGATAGGCATCCCGAAGATGGGAGATGTCGCGCGGGAATCGAAAGGATCGAAAGGGTTGGGGCTGATCGGGTCCCCTGGGGCTAGGGTTAGCCGGTGCTTGATTTTCGACACGGAAGCCCGCTTTCGACTTCTGGCTCGTGCCCTTGGCTGCTTCATTCGCGGCCCTGCCGAATGCTGTCTCGTCCTCGGACAATACGGCGGCCTGTTCGACACGTATGCCGAGGTCCGTCAACACCTTGCGGAAATGACGATCCTGCTCGGTCACGTCCGCAATTGCTGAATGGAACTCGACGTTGGCCCGAACCGTTTGCATGAAACTGTTCTTATCCCACAGGCTTTGCACCGTTCCGCTACGTATTTTGTACTTTTTTCGCGGGTGCACGCGCTGGTCCTGTTGGATCAGAAACGCGAGGGAGTAGAGCGATCCCGAAAATGTCGGCCCGTCAATCTTGACGGTTTCCGGAGCCTCGTCTAGCGCTTCCATGTAGGCGCGGGCGATCTGGAACTGGCTGGGATTTACACCGGCGGTGGGCGTTTCGCCGACGACAAAGACCGCTAAGCCGCCGGCTCGCCAGCGTTGGGACCCCGCCGGCGTGCGAAATACCATCACCCCCGGCTGGCTTTCCTGCACGCGGATGTGGCGGCGCTCTTTGGTTCGCTCCTCGGGATCTCCCTCGTCCGGATCGACGGCGTCGCTCCACGGCAGCCACTCGGCGGCGAATTCCCAGCCTGCCGCTACGGCCCCTTTCTGAATACCCTCGATGCTGCGATCGGTGGCCAATGCCAGACGCGTATGAAATGGGTCGGGCACAATCGCCAACAGGCATTTGACGGACATGCCGTCTTTGTCCGGTTCCAGGCCGAAAAACCCCCGCAGATCCGAACGGCAGCTCTCATCGCCGGCGCACCGCAGAACGTCATCGGCATGCCCGAGGTTTACGGGCCGCAAAGGGAGATCAACGGGGGGCGGCTGCCCGTACGGCATCAAAAAGTGGCGGGTGGCCAACCAGGGGCCATCAAAGCTCTCCTGCTCCGACGCCCCGGCTGCGGGCGCCGTCTTGCCCTTCTTCGTTTTTCCC
>Ga0070761_10000994_pt1 | contig 17831 bp, 17 predicted proteins | sample HubBroMetageREF1_FD_66724 | JGI IMG/M metagenome (GOLD analysis project Ga0070761, IMG submission 66724) | Reference soil microbial communities from the Hubbard Brook experimental Forest, New Hampshire, USA - Hubbard Brook CCASE Soil... | ecosystem: Environmental > Terrestrial > Soil >... | reverse complement strand
TTTTATATATTTATTATCAACTAATTTATAAAACATTTCATGGATCCAATTAAAACTAGCAAATGTGTAACTATTAAGTCGATATTGAAAATATACTTTACCTTTTTGTTTTATTCTTATTTGTAGTTTAGGTTTTTTACTATTACAATAACCTCTACTTGATAAATAAGCATGAAATCACATTAAATATTCTACATTATTGTTTGATTGTTCGAATATCACTCTTGTTCCTATTCCATTGGTTCTTTTTTCTAAATGAGTATCTCCTAAGGTTGAACCTATAATCATAGAAAAAATATCTATATTATGAGGTCCTATTCGTTCCATAGAAGTTAACTTTTTAATTTTAGAAGCAAATTTTTCATTACCAACCACATTTAAACCGATAATACTATAAGTTAAATTTTCATTATTATCCCATTTAAGGCATTCAGCGATACCTTCTCAACCTACAAACATTACAAAAAAATTAGCACCAGATACTAAAACTAACATAAAGAAAGTGAATAAAGATAAATAAGAGAAAAATCTTTGATTATGAGGATCTTCAGCCATATAATCAGTAGAAAAAATATGAATTAATGAAGAAATATATAAAACAGGAATAAACATAGATACTGTTAATTGATCAAATAAAAATTCTCATGATATAGTCATATATTCTGAATCTATTCAATTAAATAAATTAATAATAACTGGACTTGAACTTAAACCTACTTCATAAAAAGCAATAGTTGCTAATATACTAGATAAAATTAAACAAGTACAAGTTATTATATGAGATCCTGTTACTCCTATTTTTCGACCTAAAAATCCTGAAACAAATGAACCTAATAAAGGTAAAATTAATATTGTTAAATACATTAAGTTTCTTGTTTTATTAATATATTTCCTTTAATTCTATAAACTGCAACAATAATACTTAAACCTATAACTGATTCAGCTCCAGCTAATGATATTATAAATATACTAAATATTTGTCCTATACCATCATCAAAACTAAAACTTGATAATAATAATAACATAGTTACTGCTAATAACATTATTTCTATAGCTATTATCATTAATATTATGTTTTTTCGGTTTAATATAAAACCTAAGATTCCTATTAAAAATAAAAATAATGATAAATTCATAGTATTATCGTATTATAAACCCTTTGGGACTTGTATTAAATGTCTAACATTTATTAGATAAATATTACTTGCTAATTACAAAAACAAAATAATGATAAATTCATATTTTTGTTTAGCGGATTTTTATTAATTTAAATTAAGGGGTTAAGAAATTCAAATTTTATGATAATTTTTTCTTTTTTTTTTGGTAATTAATTACCACCTCAGTAATAAACAGCTATAAATAAGAATAATCAAACTACATCTACAAAATGTCAATATAGAATTGCAGCTTCATGTCCTTGATGATGTGTATCAGTTAAATGATAATTAATTATTCTAATAAAACCTACTAAAATAAATAATGTACCAATAATCACATGTAAACCATGTAAACCAGTAGAAGCATAAAATACTGTTCCATATACTGAATCACTCATTGTAAAACTAGATTCAGAATATTCATAATATTGTAAAGCAGTAAATATTATAGCAAAAATTATTGTTAATAATGTACCTAAGATAGCTCCTCTTCTATCTCCTTGTATTAAAGCATGATGACCATAAGTTACAAAAGCTCCTGATGATAATAATAAAATAGTATTTAATAATGGTATTGCAAAAGGATCTAAAGGTGTAATACCTTGAGGTGGTCATACTCCTCCTATTTCTATAGTAGGAGATAAACTAGAATGGAAAAAAGCTCAAAATACACTTAAAAAGGCAAATACTTCACTAATAATAAATAATACTACTCCAATAGTTAAACCTTTTTGAACTTGAATGGTATGATGTCCTAAATAAGTTCCTTCTGTTATAATATCTCTAAATCAAAGTATCATACCAAATACTGTTAAAGTAAAACCTAAACTTATTAATTGTCCTCCATGAGTAAAACCTTGCATATACATTACTGCTCCTAAGGTTAAACTTAATAATGAAAAACTAACTAAAATTGGTCATGGTGATGGTTCTACTAAATGATAAGGAAAAGATTGAAATTGATTTCTATTTATTTTTTTCATTATATTTTTGTGTGTTTTTAATTTGACTAAAGTGTGTTTATTAATTTTTATCTAATATGATATTTAAATAAATTAATAAGATTTATTAAAAAACAAAATCTAAATAATAATAGATATAATTAGTTACTTAGGATTTAATTAAAGTGGGTTTTGGTTTTGTGTGTGTGTGTTTAGTACTTTAACTCTTTTATTATATTTATTTAATTAATTTTAATAAGATCTTATAATTAATTTAAATATTTATTAAAATTAATTACTAATAATGTGTCCAGTTTTAATAGTTATACTAAATACACCTCTTTTATTTTTATTTACAAATGTATTAGTATTTATTAAATCAGTATTAGCTCTAGATAAACTACCTTTTTGTATTATTTTAGATTTAACTCTTCTTTGAATTCTTTGTGTTAAAACTCTACCTGCTAATTTTAAATAAATTCCAGATAAAAAAGAAGGAATTTTATTATAATAATAAAATCTTTTTTTAAAAATTCTAGTTTTAGTTACTTTAAATAATTTCATATGAATATTTCTAAATTTAATAAAATTACTTAATATACCAATAAGATTAGCTAATATATTACTTTCATTTTGTGGTGAATATATTCTTATTAATTCTAATTCTACAGATTTATTAAATAATTTACTTAATAATTTAACTAAATTTTCTAATTTATAATAATGTAAGATTAAAAATTTAGAATGTAAACTACTTTTAAAATATTTTTTACTTAAAGGTTTTCAATAAAAAAATAATGTAATTTTTATTAAATTAGAATTAATTGAAATAATAGGTTTACTGATTATACTAGACATATTAAGAAAGGCTGATTTACATATTAAATATAAATTATGTAAATTTTTATTAATTTGTTTATAAGATTTATTAGTAAAGGTATAAATATGAGAACTAATACTTGCTAATTTAAAATTAAATGGATTAATTAATCCTATATATTGTTCTTCATTCATATAGAGTAAATTATTTAATTTGGAATGTGATAATTCTTTATTTAAATATTCTGAATTAGATATATTATATTCATTTTTATTTAATAAATTTAATAAGGATTTATTAGTATAAATTATGTTATCACTTAATTTAAGAATTAAGTGTGTAATTTTTGTAGCTTTTTTTCTACTTAAATTGTTAGTATTTTCTAATCCTTTTTCTTTATACATGTTTTCTATTGAAGAATCCATTTTATTTATTAAATTTTTTAAATTAGGTAAATTATTATTTATACTTAATTTTATATTTAAATTTTTAATGTCATTCATTAAAAAAATTTTTCATATTATTATTGGTAAATGTGACAAATTAACTAAATTTAATTAATTTAGGGATTTATTTTATTAATTAATAAATCTATTTAGTAAAATAATGTATTATTAATTTTTAAAGATATAATTATTTGGATATGTATTAATTATTTATTTTATTAAATGATAATGAATTCTTTTTTACTTTTAATCCTGTATTAATTAACATTTATTTATATAAATTAATATTTTTTATTAATATAAAATAAATAATTATAAATTTAATATATTAATATACAATTTTAATTTAAAGGGGGTAAAACGAAGTAAAATAAATATATTTATTTAATTAAAATAAATAATTGAATTATTATAATAATTAATTATAGGTTTAAAAAAGAATTTTTCAAAAATTTTTTTGTGTTTTTTATTAAATAATTCTTAATTTATAATAAAAATTAAGAATATAATAATAAGAAAGCAATCATTAAAGAGAATAATCCAGTAGCTTCAGCTAAAGCGAATCCTAAAATTGCAAAAGTGAATAATTGACCTCTTATTTGAGGATTTCTAGCTGTTGAAGCAATTAATGAAGAGAAAATTAAACCAATTCCTGCTCCAGCTCCAATTAAACCTGAACAAGCTAAACCTGCACCAATGTATTTTGCTGCTGTTAACATTTTTATTTATATTATATTTTTAATAGTGTCTAAAATATATTATAAATATAATAATATATACTTTTATTATAAAATAAACAATGAATTATCACAAATATACAAAAGCTGAGTTAATCAGCAAATTTAACAAATTTAAAATTGATAGATTAGAAAGTAGATCAAAGACAGGACCTCTCCTTTATGAGAAATAAAGTATGTTCGAAGTTGTTTAAAAGTCGTCTTTTCTCTAATAGGACGTTAAATAACAATTAGACTTATTGATCTCAACATAATTTAAAAAATAAATGACATTTTTAATAAGCTATTTCACAGATGATATTTATATTATCTTATCTCTTTCTATAATTTCTACCGCTACATTCTTATTTTTAAGAAATTACTATCATACTAATGTAGTGGAAATTCCTAATTCTCCTCCTACTTTTAATTTAACTCTGGATCAACTTAAAGAAGCTGAAAGAGTTCTAGATAAAGGAGAACAATTAGCTGAAGAAACTAAAACAAAAATCGATCAAGATTTTCGAACTATTTTAGGAAATGAAAATTACGATCAATTTAAATCTGAAATAGGAAAAATTAATCAAGAAGCTATGGAAACTTTTCAAGATATTTTGACTAACTTTCCTCCATTTTAATATTTAATACTCGTCTTTTCTCTAATAGGACGTTAAATAACAATTAGACTTATTGATCCCAACATAATTTAAACCAAAATGACAAATTTTTACATTGATATTTCAATAGCATTTATTTTACCCCTTTTTTCGCTAAACAGAATTTATTTAAAATATTCTGTAATTAGCAACAAGTATACAAATACTTGACATTTAATGCCAGTCCCAAAGGGTTTTTACATAATTTTACAATGAACTTTACTATAACTACGATATCATATTTAAAAGATCTTTCTCCTAAATTTAAGATCGAATCCACTACAAAATGAAGATATCATTACTTAGATCAGTTCACTACAATGGAAGTACATGATTTCATTAGAAACATTAAAAACGACAATGTTTATTTAATAATTCCTAATATATCTACTTCAAGAAATATAAATGATCCAAAAATGATATTAAGTCTTCCATTTTTAGTAAAAAGAAATTCGAATCCAGAACTAATAACTAAATTAATTTTAGATCAATGACATTCAACAGGATTCTTTTTGGAAAGTAATGACCGAAAAATAGAAGTTTCATTCAAATTCAAAAGAATTTGAGTTTTTGAAAAATAATAACCCCCTTTTAATAAATAAACCTTCTTTTAGGTTTAATAAATATGAACTATATATTTATTTATAACATTATAATAATAATATGAAAATGTTAAATAAAAGTATAAGTCTTTTCTCTAATAGGACTTAAAACAACAATTAGACCTATTGCCCTCAAATTTTTATAAATATAATGACTAAAATACAAATTTACTCACATTACAAATTACCAATTACAATGGAACCGTTAAAATTTGGAAAATTATTAGATCAATCTAATAACAAATTTATAATTCAATTAAATACTAAAAACATAGCAATTATTAACAACTATGACAACGAAAATTTCGTAAGAATCTTCAAAAATGGTGACTTAGTTTTAGAATTTAGAGATACTTTCATAGCTGATAATTCTTTTTCAAGATTAATCAGAGATACAAAATTTACATTTGTAAATGAAAGATTAGCTAAAACTGAAATTTTAAATGTGCGTTAGGTTCTATTACAATCTTTAATAATTCTGGAAATATTGCCCCCTTATATTATACAGATTCAAATAGTATACAATTTTTAAAAAAACATAATAATAACCCCCTTTTGTCACTCCTAACATATTTAGATAAGGTAGTAAAAAATTTTAAAAAAAAGTATATTAGATTATTGTAAAAATCTATATTGATTTGATTTTATTTTATATCCTTATTTAGCTATTATTTTTATAGGAATGTTTTGTTTTATTACATTATTGATATTACATATTTTATATTATTTAACAGGTTTAGATTCTTGAATTTCAACAGATAAATCTTTTGTTTGTACATCTTTATTAAATACTTCTATGAAAGGAAATTATAGAATTGTTAAATTAAGAAAAACGAAAAGTATTAACTCATGAGAATCTATTGAGTTTTCTATTGATAATTTAGTTTTTAATTCAGATCTTTTTAAAAATAAATTTAATCAATTCTGAGCAAAAGTTCAAGATCAATTTAATGAAAATAATCATATGTTCATTTTATTTAAAATTAAATACAAAGGAAGCGATTATTCCACAATAGGAAATCTTCAGAGAATTTCACAAAATGATAAATTATGATATTTAAATTGAATTATAAATAATATGATTTCGAAATCAGAATATTATAATGAAACTTCTGTTGAATCTTTTATTTTTAGTTATGGCTTTAAAAACGAAAAAATAGCTAATAAAGAAGTTATTTCATTAAATGTAAATCATCAAAAATATAAAAATAATAAATTAACTATTAGTTATAATCCATTAGATTTCGGTAGATTAATTACAGAAATTAATTTAGAAAATTATACTCAATTTATTTTACAAACTAATGATAACTTATTGGTTAAAATCAATAAATTTAAAGAATACAACGATATTAATTTAATATCTATGGGTCAAATTATTTTAGAGTTTAAAGACGAATTTATTTCTAATAATAAATTTGTTAGAATTTTAGATAATAAAAAATTTTATTTTGAAGATAACAAAGAAATTTTATTTCTTAAAGAAATGAAAAATAAATTCATTGCAAAATTAAAACCTACTAAAAATTTAAATAATAATTTTATAACGTTAGATGTTGAAACTTATATCAAAGATTCTATTTTAATAGTTTATTGTATTTCTATTTTTGATGGTATAAAACCTAAAAGTTTTTTCTTGGATGATTATAGAAATGTTGAAGAACTAATAATTACTGCATTAAAATCTATTATGATCAGAAAATATAATAGTTTCAATGTTTATATCCATAATATGGCTAAATTTGATATAATATTTTTATTAAAATATTTAGTTAAATTAGGGTCAGTTAATCCTGTTATTCATAATGATAGAATTATTTGTATAAATTTTAATTTTGGTAAAGATAATGAATATCAAATTCAATTTAGAGATAGTTATTTAATTCTATTAACATCTTTAATGAAATTATGTAAATCATTCTCAATAAAAATGGAAAATAGTAAATCTGTTTTTCCTCATTTCTTTGTTAATGAAAATAATTTAGATTATATTGGAGAAATTCCAGATATTAAATATTTTAATAATATTTCTTTAGACAACTATAACAACTATAAATCAAAATATTTAAATTGAAATCTTAAAAAGGAAGCTATTAAATACTGTGAATTAGATTGTATAAGTTTACATCAAGTTATAACTAAATTTGCTGAAATGATTTTTGATTTATTTTCAAAAAATGTTCATCATTATCCAACTCTTCCTAGTTTAGCTTTTGGTATTTTCAGATCAAAATTTATGACTGAAGAAAATATTCCACAATTAAGTGGAAATATTGCTGATGATATAAGATCTGGATATACAGGAGGGAGTTGCGATGTATTTATTCCAGTATCTGATCCTAATAAAATTTTAAAATGCTATGATGTTAATTCTTTATATCCTTCTCAAATGAGAGATAAACCAATGCCAATTGGTAAACCTACTTATTTCAATGGAAATATTAGATCAGTTGATCCTAATGCATTTGGATTCTTTTATTGTGAAATAATTGCACCAGATAATATTAAACATCCTATAATCCAAACTCATGTTAAAACTAATAGTGGAATTAGAACCATTAGTCCTTTAGGACAATGAGAAGATATGATTTTCTCAGAAGAAATGGATAATGCAATAAAATACGGATATAAATTCAATATTTTATGAGGATATACTTTTGAAAGTAGTAATATTTTTAAAGAATATGTTGATTTTCTATTCGAATTTAGACTACAATATCCAAGTTCACATCCATTAAACTTTATAGCCAAGATTTTGTTAAATAGTTTATATGGAAGATTTGGAATGGATGACGATTTTCCAGAAATAAGTGTAATTCATAAGGATTATTTTGCTGATTTTATTTTGAAAATAAATATCTTGATGATATAATTGATAAAATAAAAATTGATAATTATTTTATAGTTTTTTAAAAACTGAAAACACATTCGAAGATATCAACACTCATAATGTAAGTATTTCTATTGCCGCTGCGATTACTGCATATTCTAGAATACATATGTCTCAGTTTAAAAATTCTATAAATCCAAAAATTAATTTGTATTACACTGATACTGATAGTATTTATACTGACTCGGATATTGATAATTCATTTATCGATTCTAAAAAATTAGGTAAATTAAAAGTAGAAAATATTTGCGATAAAGCAATAATTTTAACTCCTAAAGTTTATTGTTTAGTTACAGAGTCAGGTAAATTCATTTATAAAGTAAAAGGTTTATCTCATGATATCAAATTAAATTACGAAGATTTTGAAAAATTGTTAAACAGAAATATTTTAATTGAAAAAACTCAAGAAAAATGATTTAGAAATTTATCAGATGGTAAAATTGATTTAATAAATGAATTATATACATTGCAAGTAAATGAAAATAAAAGAGAGTTAATTTATGAAAATAATATTTTTGTAGGCACAAAAGCTTATCGAATAGATAAATCAAAAGATTTAACAAAATAGAATTACCCCTAGGAATGTGTCCTAATATCTGTGTATAATTTGAGGGCCAAACTTTACTAAATATATCTAACGTTTTTTAAATAAAGATTTCTTTCTTGAATATTTCAAATGGGGTGAAGGTTAGATATAGGAGCTTAATAAAGACTATAGAGAGATAAGAGTTAGATATAAAACATTTTATGTATAAATTTAGATGTTATACACTTTTATTGTATTTATAGATAAATACTGTCTATATATATTAGAATTTCAAAAGGGGGTAAATCAAAAAAAGAAATTTTTGTATCCGGTTTTATATCAAAACCAGATGTATTTCATTGATCTACCACAAATTTAGTAATTAAACTTGGATTGCTTTCATTATCTATTAAAAAGGTTATACTGGAGGATCAGTGGATGTAATAAAACCTTATGGAAAAAATATATATAGATATGATGTTAATAGCTTATACCCTTTTATAATGAGAAATAAGCCTATGCCAGTAGGAAATCCAACCTACTTTGAAGGAGATATTTCTCAATTTGAAAATAATCCTTTGGGAATTTTTGAAGTAGAAGTTCAAGCACCTGATAATTTAAATGTACCTATCCTTCAATTAAGACAAAAAAATGGATTTATCTATAAATTCAATAAGAACGATAAGTCCTTTAGGAAGATGAACCGGTGTTTACTTTTCTGAAGAAATTAAAAATGCACTGGATTATGGATACTCCTTCAAAGTTTTAAGAGGATATATTTTTGAAAAAGATTATATTTTTACTCAATATGTAGATTTTCTTTATAATTTGAAAGTAAATAGTCAACCAAATTCTCCTGATTATAAAATTGCTAAATTATTGTTAAATAGCTTATATGGAAGATTCGGTATGCACCCTGAAAAAGAAATTCATAAAATTGTTACAAATAAACAAAGTGCTGCTTGGATAGAAAAATATGAAGTAACCAATGTTATTGATTTTAAAAATGGGAAAGAACTGATTTCATTTTTTGATAGAAATAATATTAGAGAGAAATCTAATACTTCCTTAAATATTTCAATCCCTATTAGTACAGCAGTTACTTCATGAGCAAGAATATTTATGTCTCAATTTAAAAATTCTATAAATCCAGATATTTTAATAAATCTTTATTATACCGATACCGATAGTATAGACATTGATACACCTTTAGAAGATGAATTAATAGGAAGAGGGTTAGGTCAAATGAAATTAGAACATATTTTTAAAGAAGCTATTTTTATAGCACCCAAAGTTTATGGAGGATTAACAGAAACTTATGAATATGTAAAAGTTAAAGGTTCTAAAAATAAAATCAGTTTTTCCGAACTTAAACCTTTATTAAAAAAAGACAGTAAATTAATAATCTCTCAACAAAAATGATATAAAAATATGGCAGAAGGAAATATCCAAATTAAAGACGAATTATACACTTTAATGATTACAGATAATAAAAGACATTTAATATTTGATGAAAATAACAAATTTGTTAATAGTAAACCTTATATTATTAATCATGATAAAATTATCAATAAATAATAATTTATATAAATTAACCCCCCTTATACTAAACTTCCCTGAAAAAACCAAAACTCAGTGAAGAAATGGATAATGCTATTAAATATGGATACCAGTTCGAAATCTTATGGGGTTATACATTTAAAACAAAACAAAACAAAAATGTTTTCAATCAATATGTAGAAACTCTATACAAATTAAGATCTGAATATCCTAGATCACATCCTTTAAATTTAATTGCTAAATTATTATTAAATAGTTTATATGGAAGATTCGGTATGAATGATGATTTTCCAAATATAGAAATATTAACTGAAAAAGAACTTGACAAATTTGTTGATGATTTTGATGGTAATATAAATAATGTTATCAAATTAAGTGAGAAATTTATGGTTATCTATAGAAACTCACAAACTGATATAAACACAATGCTTGATGGAAATAAAGAAACTCATAATGTTTCGATTAGTATAGCATCTGCAATTACGGCTTATGCTAGAATTCATATGTCTCAATTTAAACAACCAAACAACCAAATAATCCTGATATTTTAATAAATCTTTATTATTCTGATACGGATAGTGCTTATATTAATAAACCATTATCTGAACATATGATTAGTAGTAAAATTTTAGGTAAAATGAAACTAGAAAATACCATAGACAAAGCTGTATTCTTATCTCCTAAAGTATACTATCTAATTACTGAAACTGGAGAACATATTTACAAAGTAAAAGGACTTAATCATGATATAAATTTAACTATAAATTTAATAATTTATTACTTAAAGAAAGTTGATTAGAAAAATTTAAAACTAAATGAAGAAAAAATTTAGAAAAAGGAGATATTTCAGTTATCAATGAACTTTATACATTAAAAGTTACAGGAAATAAAAGAAAATTAGTTTACAATGTGAATAATAAATTAATTGGAACTACTCCTTATATTATTAATGAAGATAAAATTATTTTTAATAAATAAATATAAAGAATTATTTTAAATTCTTAACCCCCCTTAGAATGAAAAGGGTCTTATTCCCTACTATTCTTTTAATTAAGCTGAGAAGTCGCTCACTTTTCAATTTTGAAAGAGAAGGGGAGCTTTTTTTTGAGATCTTTATAAACTCTATATTTTTGAAACCTGAATCATGTCTTTGATAACATGATTTTTTTTGGTTTCAGGGTCTTATTCCCTCTAATACCTACTATTCCTTTAGTTCAAATGATTTTATCTAAACCATTTATGATAAATGCTCATAGTTCAAGTACAACTATTACGTAATTTATCAATGAACAATTAGATTTGATGATAGATAGTTTTATTTAGATGATTCAATTATTTTTTATTTGAAAGATAGAGTTGGACTTGTTATAGTATTAAATTACGAAAAACTTTATGTATAATGACCCTTCTTTTAGAATTTTTAAATTATAGCTCCTTCTACTGTTATTTCGTTTTGAACTATACTTTTAATAAATTAATTTTTTTTTTTTTAATATAAATTAATTAAATATATTAAAAATATATACGAGTAATCAGATTTGAACTGATGACATCTACTTGGAAGGTAGAGGTTATACCAACTTAACTATACTCGTTTTATTTTTGTTAGTTAAATTTATTATTCTTTTATAATATTTATTTTTATTTGGTGTTTGTGTTTTGTTATTTTTATATAGACTGTTTTTTTGTTTTATTAAAAATTCATGGTATAAAGAATTGAATTTTGTTTTTGTTTTAAATTAAAGCTGATATGATTATTCATTTATAAATTAAAGGTTAAAAAGGGGGTAAAACGAAGTAAAATAAATATAAAATATTATCTTTTTGTTGTGTTTTAATTAATTTTATAAATTAAAGACAAAGTTAAAAAAGGATAAAAGAAAACTTAGATTATAATTAATAAGTTTATTTTAACATTAATAAATTAATAATTTAACTATTGTTATAATTTAATAAAGAAATATAAAGTGGAGAGATTATTTTTATATTTGTTTAATAAATATAATAAATTTAATAAAATTAATAAAATTTATAATTAAGAAAATAAAATAAATACTTATAAAAATAAGATAAAATATATATGAGATATTAAAAACTAAATTTTCAAAATGATTAAAGAGATTAAAAAATAAATCTTCAGATTCTAAAGAACAATGAATATTAACTACATTAATATTAGTTGGAGCATCACCACTAATGACAGTAGTATTATTTTCCATATTTGTCATTTTAGATGTTTTATAATGTTTATGATGAAAAGGTACCATATCTTTAAGTAAAATTATATTATCTTCAACTTTTTCAAAAGTTAATAATATATAATTTTTAAAATTAGAATCTGTAGGGGAAGTATATGATTCTTGATGAACTGTTAAATCTAAAATAGGTCCTACACCTAAACCAAAATGAAAATAAAATGTAGGTTCAATAGGTGATATTTTTAAATAAATACTAGATAATTTAACTCCTACAGCATAAGCTATTAATTCTCCATAATTTTCCACTAAGGAATTTAAACCTTTTATATAAATATTATTATATAAAATTAAATATTCTGTACTATCCATATAAATTACATTACATATTAAATAAATATAAATTAAATAATATATTAATATACTTATTAATATTATTTTTATTATAGATGTGTTTGAATTTAAACAAATATAAGTATTATTTTTTAATCTCACTTTAAATAGTAAAAAAGTTATTAAAAATATTAATATTTTTATATAAGAATTTGATATTATTAAAATACAAATTATTATTATTAAATGAAAATTATTGTAATTTATACTAATTAACATTTCATTAATATAATTTAATTTATTCATACTTTTAATTTTCATTTTTATTAACTTATGTTTGTATCTAAATTTAGTATTAAAATTATTTTTTGTTTTTTTTATTAAATAATTTTTATAACGAAGACAATTATTTAAATAATTTATGTTTTGTTTAATTAGACTAATTAATTTTTTAGTATAAATTTTAATAAATGCAAACTTAATTAAATTATTAATTAAATAATAATTATAAAAATTTATATAATTTACTTGATTAAAAACATTTAAGATTATATAAATTATTATGTCAATTTTTGTGTTGTGTTTGTTGTTTGGTTGTTTTTTAATATGAAACGAGATCTTCCAGATTCGAACTGGGACCCTTCTAAATGACAATTAGAAACTCTACCAATTAAGCTAAGATCCCTTAGATATAAATTTAACAAGAGCAAGGTGATTCGAACACCTACCAATGATTTTGAAGATCGTCATACTAACCGTTAATACTATGCTCTTTTATTAATTAAGATTTCTTTTATCACTTTTAATTAAATAATCTTTATTAAAAAAAAAGGGGTTAAAGATTTTTTAATTAAATAACAATATAAAAATATTATTTTGTTGTGTTTTTGTTTTGTTTTTTTATTAAATATTATAAAGTAAAGAAGAAATAGAAAAATGTAAACCATCTAAAATAACGTTAGGGAAAATACCTAATAATACAGTAGGTAATAATAAACTTATTAATAGATTAAATTCTCTTCTAGAAATATCTTTAATTGGTTTTAAATGAGGAGAATAAATACCATAAGAAATTCTATTATATAAATAAATAGAATAAATAGCAGATAATACTATACCAGTAGCACCTAAAGCCGCTATTAAAGGACTTCTTTCTCATATCCCAATTAAAGATAATTGTTCTCCTAAGAAATTTAAAGTTAATGGTATTCCGGTATTACTTAATGTAAAAATAAAAAATAAAATAGTAAATACAGGCATATAAGTAACTAATCCTCTTACATAATGAATAATTCTAGTTCCTGTTCTATCGTAAATTACACCTCCTACACAAATAAATAAAGCAGGAGAAACAAATCCATGAGCTAAAGCTAATAAAATAGCACCTTCAATTCCTTGAATAGTATTAGAAAATAAACCTAATATAACAATACTCATATGTGCAATACTTGAATAAGCAATTAAAGCTTTAGTATCTTGTTGAATAATTGTAGCTAATGAAGCATAAATTAAAGTTATAATTGCAATAGTTTGAACTAAGGGTGAAAAATAATTAGTAGCATCAGGTAAAAAATTAATTAAAACTCGTAAATAACCATAAGTAGCAAATTTTAATATTGTAGCAGCTAATAAAATAGAACCAGCTAAAGGACTATCAGCATGAGCTCTATATAATCAACCTGTTAAAGGTCATAATGGAGTTTTTACTGCAAAAGCTAAAAAGAATCCTAATCATAATATTTTTTGACTATCTAAATTAATTTCTGATAAAGATATTATTTGAAAATCAGTGGATCCAACATAACTATATATTTGAAGTATAGCTAATAACATAAATAAAGATCCTGCTAAAGTATATAAAAATAATAATAAAGCTGATCTTATTCTAGCTTCACCTGAACCATATATAATAATTACTAAAAATAAAATTGGTAATACACTTTCAAAAAATATATAAAATAAAATTAAATCTAATACTACAAATACTCCTATTTGTAATGTTTCTAATAATAAAAAAGATATTAAAAAATATTTTAAATTATTATTTATATTATTATAATTAGATAATATAGCTATAGGACTTATAAAAGTGGTTAATAATACAAAATATAAGGATATTCCATCTATACCTATATTTAAATGGCAATAACTTAAATCTATAAATTCATATACAAATTGATATTGACTAGTACTTGAATCAAATTCTAATCATATATATATTGATATTATGAAATTTATTAACATAGTTATTAAAGTTATTCTTTTCATTCTTATTTTATTTTCTATTGAATTTTCTGGTATTGTTAATAATAATAAACTACCTATTATAGGTAATAATAATAATAAACTAAGCATTGTGTTTTATTGTTGTTTGGTTGTTTCAAAAAGAATAACAAGAATATATATTTAATTATTTAATACAATATTTTTTTTTTTTAATAAATAAAAATCAATTAATAATATATATATTTATTGAAGTTATAGATAAATTCACTTCTTTTAAATATATATTCCATGTGGAAATTAATATTAATTTTATTGACGGACACTGTGAGATTCGAACTCACGACTTTATTCAAGTACTCGTTTTCAAAACGAGCGCCTTAAACCAGACTCGACCAAGTACCCTAAAACCGAAAAATAGATAAGACCGAAGGGAATTGAACCCTTATAATATCCATTATGAGCGAACTGCATTACCAATTATGCTACAGTCTTGTATTTTGTTGTTTTATTAATTCTTTTAATGATTATTTAAATTATTATTAAATTTTTATCATTTTAAGAAAAGGGGGTAATTTTTATTAAATGAACTTTAAATTAAAAATTACATAATAAGTTTTAATTTAATTAAATATAATTTAATAATCAATTTAAGATTGTACAGGTAACATTTTGAAAGCATGGAATGGAATAGGACTTTGTAATGTTCATTCTAATGTTGAAGCTGTTTCTGTTTCATTTTTAAATTGTTCTGTAGATGTAAAATAAGAAGGTATATTTCAAGGATTAGTATTAACTGGACTTCCATTAGCAAATATATCATAGATTATATAACCAAATAATACAGTAGCCATAATTGAAATTAATGATCCAAAACTTGAAATTTGATTTCAACCACTAAAGGCATCAGGATAATCAGGAATTCTTCTAGGCATACCCGCTAAACCTAAAAAGTGTTGAGGGAAGAAAGTTGTATTAACCCCAACAAATAAAGTTCAAAAATGAATTTTTCCTAATAATTCATTATATGATTTACCTATAATTTTAGGTGCTCAGAAATAAAAACCTGCAAATATTGCAAAAACAGCTCCCATTGATAATACATAATGGAAGTGAGCTACTACATAATAAGTCAATAATTTATTTATAAGAATAAATTATAAATAAAATATGCTCATTTTACAATGAGGATCGGACTATATCTTATCTAATAATTAAACTTAATTAACGTTCGACTACCACGTATAGTCTCTACGGATCCTACTCAATATTAAATTTTTAGAGTGTTTGTTTAAGAAAATTCAGTAAATAAAAAAACAACCAAACAACAACAACAAAAAACAAACAAAAAATTTATAAGAAGTTGTTCTTAAAAATTTTAATATTTTTGGTTTCCACGGTATTGCCTTTTAAATTTGTAGCATGGAAACAGCATTATTCCCATTTAAAAGGTTTCACCGTTAGCAATATTGATATCAATATTACCGATAAATTAATTGTTTTAATTTATCATAGTGGTAAGACAACATGACACTTATTTTATAAGATCTCTAAATTTAGTAAATGAAAGTAATTTTGCTCCAAGTAATGGATAGTTAACACAATGATTAATTATTTTTATTAAAGTTAATTTTCTATAAATTTCGATTAATAAAAATTTATTATTTAATATTCTAATTTCATTTTGAGCATTAAAATGATTTTTTATTATATCTATAATATATCTATCAGTTCTTTGTCCTATTGAAAATGAGTGATTATTTGATACATTTCTAATAGAAAAACAACCTTCTGCTTCAATAAAACCAGATAATCATTCATTAAAATAATTATAATCAATTTTAACCACATCTATATTTGGATTAAGATATTTTTTATCTCTAGCATTAAAATATCATTCTACATTATTATGTTGAAAACATTCTAACATAAATGCTAATTGAGCTCTTAATCTTGAAGTTAAAGGAGGATAAGATATTAAAATATTTATTAAATTTTGAATATCTTTTCTATGATTTACTACTCAAATAACAAATTTATTATTTTCAATAATTCTTACGTTTCCTCCAATATGTGTTTTAATTAAGTTTAACATTGTTAAATTTTCAATACAATATTTTAATTTAATAACTAATCTATATTGAAGATTTTTATTTCTTCAATGATTTACTTGAATACTTCCATCACCATCCATCAATCCAACTCAAAATTTATGAATATAATGGGGATCTTTTTTAATTCTATCATGTAATGCTAAATCTAATGAAGCATTAGCTAAAACTACTCCAGTTACTCCTCCTATTGTGAATAAAGCTAAAAATCCTAATGTAAATATTAAAGGTGTAGTTAATCTTAAACTACCACCATATAAAGTTGCAATTCAAGAAAATATTTTTATACCTGTAGGTACAGCAATTACCATTGTAGCTGCAGTGAAATAAGCTCTGGTCAAAACCGAGTGGACTCTATCTTCATCCTAAATTTTTATTTTATAATATCATAGATAAAGAATTTTAGGAGTTGGGCGTATTAGTCTCTGAGGATCCTTTTATATTTGTGTGTTTTTTTTAATTTTATTTAATCCTTTAATAGTTAAATGTTCTTTTCTTTGAATAATTCGATAGGTGTTTCTTCATTTTAAATAATTGACTCATTTTGAAGAGATTAATTGAAAATTGTCAAAATAGTTTATTACCGATTTAGCGGATTTAAATGATATGGAATTATAATAAAATAATTCTTCTGATTTTAAATAATAAATATGAC
>Ga0070761_10000993_pt1 | contig 17853 bp, 17 predicted proteins | sample HubBroMetageREF1_FD_66724 | JGI IMG/M metagenome (GOLD analysis project Ga0070761, IMG submission 66724) | Reference soil microbial communities from the Hubbard Brook experimental Forest, New Hampshire, USA - Hubbard Brook CCASE Soil... | ecosystem: Environmental > Terrestrial > Soil >... | reverse complement strand
ACAAACAGGGCAGTCCCGGCCTCTTCGCCGACGCCCAGTTTGGAGTGTATTTCGCCAACTTTAAAGTGACCCCAAACCAATGAAACGCGCCATCCTGCTCGCTCTGATCTGTCTCCCGATATCGCTGTGGCTGCTGTTCGCGTCCGATCCAGGCACGGGAGATTGGCCCATGTGGGGCGGTACGCCCGACCGCAACATGATGCTGCCGACTATGAAGGGCATTCCCACCACGTGGGATATCAAAACCAAGAAGAACGTGAAGTGGATGGCGCAGCTCGGCTCGCAGAGCTACGGCAATCCCGTGGTGGCGGGCGGCCAGGTCTACGTCGGCACCAACAATGAACTCGTGCGCAATCCCAAAGAGACCGGCGATCGCGGCGTGCTGATGTGCTTCCGCGAGTCGGACGGCAAATTCCTATGGCAGCAGGCCAACGTGAAGCTGGCCGCCGGACGCGCGCTCGACTGGCCGTTCCAAGGTGTGTGCTCCTCGCCGCTGGTGGAAGGCGACCGCCTGTATTACGTGACCAATCGCTGTGAAGTGATGTGCCTGGATACGCACGGCGATGGCAACGGCGGGCCGAAGGTGATCTGGAAGTACGACATGATTGAAGAGGTGGGATCGTCGCCGCACAACATGTCGAACTCGTCGCCGGTTTCCTACGGCAATCTGTTGTTCGCTGGCACGGCCAACGGCCAGGACGAAAGCCACGTCCACATTCCTTCGCCGCGCGCCCCGTCGATGATCGCGCTGAATAAGGACACGGGCAAGAAGGTATGGGAAGTCAATAACGTGGGGGACCGCATTCTGCATGGGCAGTGGTCGTCGCCCTCCGTGGGCAAGATTGGCGACACCGTGCAGGTGGTGATGGGCGAGGGCGATGGCTGGGTGCGCGGCTACGAGGCCGAGACCGGCAAGAAGCTCTGGGAATTCGACCTGAATCCCAAGGACTCCGTGTGGCCGAAGACGCGCAACGAAGTAATCGCCACGCCGGTAATTTGGGAGAACAAGGTGTTCATCGCCAACGGGCAGGACCCCGAGCACGGCGAGGGCGTGGGGCACTTGTATGGCATCGACGCCACTAAGCGCGGCGATATCACCCAGTCCGGCCGCCTCTGGCAATACGACAAGATCCGCCGCTCGATTTCGACCGGCGCCATTTACAACGGGCTGCTGTTCTATTCCGATTTCAGCGGCTTCCTGCATTGCCTGGACGTGAACACGGGCAAGCCGTATTGGGTGCACGATCTGCTTTCGGCAGTATGGGGATCGCCGATGGTGATCAACGGCAAGGTCTATCTGGGCGATGAGGACGGCGACGTCCTGGTGCTGGACGCGGCCAAAGAGAAGAAGCTGATTTCGACGATCAATATGGGCAGTTCGGTGTATGCGACAGTGGTGCCGGCCAATGGCACGCTGTTCGTGATGAACCGCAACGAACTCTGGGCACTGAGCGAGAAGTGACGTTCGACGTTCGCACCCAACTCCTCTTCGGCGAGAACCGCTTCACAGAACTCGGCGCGCTGGCTCGCAATCTTGGTTTCACGCGCACACTTCTGATTTCCGATCCCGGCCTCGAATCCACGGGCTATCCCGCGCAAGCCATCGCGCAGCTCTGTGAGGCCGCCATCGCGGCCCACCCTTTCCACGATTTCTCGCCGAATCCCGACACTGCAATGGTGGAAGCCGGGCGCGTCGTCGCCGCCGCGCACGGCATAGACTCCCTTGTGGCGCTAGGCGGCGGCAGCTCGCTCGACTGCGCGAAGGGAATCAACTTCGTGCTTACCAACGGCGGCAACATGCGCGACTATTGGGGCTTCGGCAAAGCCGTGCGGCCCATGCTGCCCATGATCGCGATTCCGACCACCGCGGGCACCGGCAGCGAAGCGCAAAGCTACGCGCTGATCTCCGAGGCTACCACGCACGTGAAGATGGCCTGCGGCGATCCCAAAGCCGCCTTTCGCGCGGCGATTCTCGATCCGCTGCTCACTCGCTCGCAGCCGCGCGAGGTGACCGCCACCGCAGGATACGATGCCATCTCGCACGCGGTCGAAAGCTACGTCACCACGCGGCGCACGACGGCTTCCATCGCGTTCGCGCGGGAAGCCTGGCAACTGCTGGCCGCCAATTTCGAGCGAGTGCTGCGCGATCCGTGGGACCTGGAAGCGCGCGGCGCCATGCTGCTGGGCGCGCACTACGCCGGCATCGCCATCGAGAACTCCATGCTCGGCGCCACCCACGCCTGCGCCAATCCGCTGACCGCGCATTACGGCACGACGCATGGCATGGCCATCGCGGCGCTGCTGCCGCACGTGGTGCGCTGGAACTGGACCGCGGCGGAGACGCTGTATCGCGACTTGGCGGGCGCGGATCTAGCCGATCGCCTCGCGGAGTTGGCCGCCGCCGCAAACCTAACGTGCCGTTTGCGGGATCTTGGCGTTCCGGACGAAGCGCTGCCGTCACTGGCCGAAGAAGCCGCCACGCAGTGGACCGGCCGCTTCAATCCACGTCCCTTTGGCACCGCCGCGGCGTTGGAGATTTACCAGTCGGCGTATTGAGGTAAGAAACGGGTGAGCCGGGAGTCTCGTCGAAGACTCAGAAGAGGAGACGTCATGATTGCACGGCTTTGCACATTAGCGCTGGTCGCTGTTTGGCTGAACGCGCAGAACCCTGCGTCAGGCGACGTTAATCTCTGGAGCAAAGAGAAGGAAGCCGCGTTGGGCGCCAACTTGGCGCGCGAGGTGCGAAAGCAGACGTGGGCGGTAACCGATTCGGCAGCAACGATTACATAGCACGGATTGGGAGGCAGATTGCGGCTAAGGCGCGCGGCGGTGATCTGGTTTGGGATTTCGCTGTGGTGGGCGACGAGGTTGGCGGGAGCACGCATGAAGCTATTTCCATTCCAGGTGGACACGTCTTTGTGCCGGCATCCTTAATACTCGCCGCCGACAGTGAGGCCGAGTTAGCTGGAATGCTTGCGCATTCGATAGCCCATATTGTGGGAAGACGTGGCACGCGAGTGGCTGCACTGCGACAAGGTGGCGATTCGCCTGGCATTCCGATCGCATTTGCCGGGGGCTGGATGGGGATGGGTCCGGCAGAGAATGAAAATCCTGAAGCGGTACCATTGGCTTACCTGAAAATCCAGCGCAGTTACGAACTTGACGCCGATAGAGGAGCGGTGAATATGATGGCCGCTGCCGGGTACGATCCGGCGGCGCTACTGGAGTATATTCGCCGCGCTCAGCGGGCTGGATCCACAGTGTTCTCGGCGTTGCGTCCGCGAGGGGAACGGATCGGCGCTCTCGAAACCGCGATATCAAATCTGCCATCGCGCACCGGCCGGTCGTCCAGTGGGGAGTTCAATGCCATCCAGGACAGAGTGCGAGAGATCGCGGCGGCATCGACGGGGAACCCTTCCTCTGCGCCGAAACAGACTCCTTCGCTGCGCCGAAAGGACGAGCAGTAGGACGCGTCTATATCTCGCCGGTCGGCTCACGAAAATGGACGCTGCCGGCCTGTCCAGACGCTTGCCTGATCTTGGTGGCGTGCCACAGGACGCCCTGCCGTCGCTCACGCAGGGAGCCCCTACGCGGACGGGCCGCTTCAAGCCAAGACCTTTTGGTTCCGCCGCCGCGTCGCAGATTTATCGGTCGGCAAATTGGGCCGTATAATTATTGCCAGGATGATCGCCGAGCACGTCGAGAAGCGAGATGGCGGGTATTACATCGCGGGTACTCTCCAGGATTGTGCTCTGTCACACACCGAAAATCTCTGACACATCCAGATGACTGTGGAACATCGGAAGCGGAATGCGGTCGCCCATTTGATGAACCTTCGGAACAGAACCTTGACGTGTGACGCTGACGGTTTCTCGTTTCGGGTCCACCACCCAGAACTCCAGTGCGCCGGTCGACAGGCAGAGGACGGCTTTTTCGTGAATCTCCGCACGCGTGTTTGATGGCGACAACACCTCGATCACCAGTTCGGGCGAGCCGCGCAAGTTGTCGTCATCGTCGGTGGCGTCCCATCTCTGCTGCGAAACATATGCTACGTCGACTCCTCGCAGATCGTACTCGGGAAGCGCCCTGAAAGCGACCTCCGTTTCGACGACTCCTAGGTGCTCCGCCTTTGGGCGTAGCAGCCTTACTAGGCGAGACTGCAGTTTTGCATGCTTCATTTTGGGGCGACACATCGTGACCACCATCCCCCAATGGAGTTCCTGGATGACATCTTCCCGATCGGGCAACTGGCGATACTCATCTACCGTCATCAGTAAAGGTTCGGCAGCAGCGGCCATCGTCCACCTCGCATCTTATTATCGCTCACCTTGATTGTGTTGCGCCGGCCACTTCAGCGTCCCCACAATTTCCCCCACATTCCCGACGCCCTCTTTCCGCAGGAACTGGCCCAGTTCCTGCGCCACGCGCACCGGCGAGCGTGGATCCCAAAATGTCGCGGTACCCACTTCGACTGCGCTGGCGCCGGCCACCAGGAATTCGGCGGCATCCTCGCCGGTCGAGATGCCGCCCAGACCGATCACCGGGATCTTCACCGCCTGCGCCGCCTGATACACCAGGCGTAGCGCGATGGGCTTGATAGCGGGTCCGGAAAGCCCGCCGAAGCCGGCTCCCAGCCGCGGACGGCGCGTGCGCGCATCAATGGCCAGCGCCACGAACGTATTCACCAGCGAGATGGCATCGGCGCCGCTCTCTTCCGCCGCGCGCGCCAGCGGCTCGATGGCCGCCACATTGGGCGACAACTTCACGATCACCGGACGGCGCGCCACCCGCTTCACGGTCCCCACCACCTCTGCCAGCAGCGCCGGATCGCTCGAGAAATAGATGCCGCCTTGTTTCGTATTCGGGCACGACACATTCAGCTCGTAACCCGCGAGGCCCTCCGCCGATTCCAGCACGCGCACCACTTCCACGTAGTCTTCGGTGGCGTAGCCGAAGACGTTCGCGAACACCGCCGTCCGCAAGCGCGCCAAGTGCGGCAACTTTTCGCTAACAAACGCGCGCACCCCGATATTTTGCAGGCCGATCGAATTCAGCATGCCGGCGTCTGCTTCCCAGATACGGGGCGGCGGATTGCCGGCCATCGGTTCGCGCGACAGGCCTTTCACCACCAGGCCGCCCAGGGAGTTCAGGTCGACCAGACTCCCGAATTCCAAACCGTAGCCGAATGTTCCCGAAGCCGCCAGCACAGGACTGCGGAGCGCAATGCCGCACAACGCCGTCGCCAGACACGCATCGTCCTGGTTCATTTGGCGCGCTCTTCTTCGCCTTCCGCAAAGGCTTCCGCCAGCACCTCTCCGGTGGCGGACGATGGCGCGCCGATCGCGGCGGCGCGCGCCATCGTGGGCGCCAGGTCCACAGTTTCGATGGAACGCTCGATCAGCTTTTTGCCGAACTGCGGGCCATAGAGAATCAACGGTACGCGCGTATCGTAGTTATACAGCGAGCCATACGACACGCCGCGGCCGGCGTTGAAATCTTCCACGGCTTCCGGCTCGTAGGAGAGCATCACATCGCCGGAACGTAATTCGTGAAAACTGTTTTCGAACCGCCGCCGCCACTCGCCGGTGTGCGAACAGTCTCCATCCGCCGTATAATAGCCCGCCACGCCGGGCAGGCGCAGGGCCGCTTCGCCCGCCAGTTTGCGCGCGCCGCGCACCGGCGCATTTTGTTTTAGCAGCGTTTCCAGCCTCAGATAGAGAAACGGATAGACGTATTTGTCCACGTAAGCGTTCTTTACGCCTTTGTCGACCCGATCGGAAAGCGCCTTGCCGATGGCGCGCGCCACGGTCTCGCCGGAGATTGCCAATTGCGAGCGCATCGCCGGATCCGGCTCCGGCGGGGCGCCATGCGCGGCGGCAAAGATCAGGTTGTAATTATTCCTCCCCGGCGTCTTGTTCAACAGTTCCAACGTAGTCTGGATCTGCCGGTCGAGATGCACAGCCATCTGGTCCATCAGCGGAGATAGTGGAGAAGACGATCCGGTTTCGTAGCCCAGCAGCGCCATCGAACCCAGCGACACGAAAACGAAGTCCAAACTTTCGCCCTGTCCCGCTTTCTCCGCGGTGAGCAGCGCGCGCAGCAACTCGAATTGCGCATCCTGGCAATAGGGCGACGACTGGTAGAGGGAAAAGAACTCTTCGGGCCGCTTGGGATCGTAGGTGAGCGTGCGCAGGGGCGGCAAGTCGCTGCCCGCTCCCACCGCCGCCCATTTCTTGTCGTGCAGTTGCTCGATGGGCTGCAGGCCGTTCTCTGCCGCCAGCCATTCCGGCGCGTTGCCGCGCGTGTTGAACTGGCCCTGGTTGTCCATCCAGTACACTTGCGCGCGCGACCGGCCGGCCAAGAGCGACGTTGTCCCTTCGTCCAGCCCGAGGCAAAAGATGCGGCTGTGCCCGGCGCGCGCTGCCTCATCGGCCAGGGTAGTCGCTTGCAGCATCTCGGCGCGGGCCGTGGTTAACGCGTGTGTCCCCCGGTCGTACCATTGGTCGGCCACAATGCCATGCAGGCTAGGGTAGGCGCCAGTGGCCAGCGTAGCCAAACCGGTAGCGGTGAAGCCGCTGGCCGCCAGCCGGCAGTTCGGATAATAGGCGCCCTTGGTCATCAACTCGTGGAAGCCGCCGGACCCCAGAAGGCTCCCAGCTCTATCCAGGTAGAGCTGCCGGAACTGCTCCGCAATCAGGAAAACAAATAGCTTCGGCCGGGAACGCAACGCCTGCAAGCGGCCAGGCAGATAGCCTGCCAGGCCAGCCAGGGCGCCCGCGGCGAACCGTCTTCGGGAAATGGGCATCGCGTAAGAGTTTAGCAATCCTTGCTTGAAATATGGTATCGTGTCTTCCTTAATACTTTTTCATTTTTATAAGGAATGGGTGTACCAGCACTCTTAGGGAGAACCGGCCGATGCAAGAAGAAGATAGAAGCGTCTTGGGCTTGGCTACCATAAGGCGAAACCGGGGGATTTCGTTGGAGCAAATTGCGGAATCCACCAAAATCAACATTCGCAGCCTGAAGGCGATCGAGGGCGGCGATTTTCAGAAACTGCCGGGCGGCGTTTATAACACCAGCTATATTCGCCAATATGCCAAGGCAATCGACTTCGACGAAGCCGAATTGCTGGCGTTCTACCGAATCAAGATGGGTGTGGCAAGCAGTTCGGGAGACGCCAGCCGCACTCGTAGCGGGAAGGATGTCGTCGGCGGCGGTTTCCGGCCGGCTTCCATAGCCGGGTAACAAAATCCGCCTCACTGCAACGCCGTCAGGAGATCTCCCGTTTGCCTCGCCAGAGTCCAGCGGGCACGCTCTGCGGCGTACTGTGCGTCGTAGAACGCGATCCACTTGCCGCTCTCGGCAATGCGCGATTCTTCCACTTGGCTAAACAGAATTCTGCCCTCCTGCAGCAGGGACAGATTGACGGAAACCTGTTCGCGCGCCACTTCCAAATCGAGGCGCGCGACATCCCGCTGGGCCTCCGCCTTGCGCACCTCGCGGTAGCTCTGGTGCGTGTCTGCGGTTATTTGGTTACGCGTATTGGCTAGTTGGATGCGCAGCTTGGATGTTTCCGCGTCCGCTTCGGCGGCCGTGGCGCTTACCGCGGGTCCCAGCAAGAGCGGGAGCACGAACGAAACGCCGATCTCACCGTTGTTGCGTTGATACTTGAGAAAGTAGTCCTGGTAGTGATTGAAGGTGGCGAACAGGCCATACTGCGCCACCAGGTCCGCGTGCGGCAACCGCGCGGCTTTGGCCGCCCGGCCCTCCAGACCCTTGGCCGCAATCTGGGATTCCAAACGGCGCAACTCCTTGCTCGACTGCAGCGCGCTTTCCACGGCGGCTTCCTCGGAAGCTGGAATGGGCGGAGCAGTGCGCTCCCCCGCGGCCGGTTGGACGCGGTCGCCCGCGCCGTATCCCAGCACGATGGCCAACAACGTTTCGGCGGTTTCGCGATCCGCATCCAGCGAATCGGCGATTTGCCGCGCCCGCGCCAGATTGAGCGCTGCCCGCTTGGATTCGAGCGGCAATTCGCGCCCTTCTTGCACGCGGTTCTCCACTGTAGCCAGCACCTTTTGCGAACTCTCCAATTCCTTGCGGGCCATCTCGCCGGCGCGCGCCGCGCGTTCGGCGTCCAAGAAAAGCGTCGCCGTGCGGAAGGCGATTTCATCCTTCTTGGCGGATGCTGCGATGCCGGCTCCGCGAGCTTCTTCCTTGGTCCGCGCCACCACGTAGCTCTGCTGTCGGTTGAACAGAGACTCCGTGACGCGGCCTTGCACCACGGACGGCGCGGCGCCGTCGATGCTCATCGGAAATCCGTTGGTGTACGCCAATCCACTGCCGAAATAGACGTGCGGACTGAACGGGTCCTTCTGGACGCGCACGGCAGCCTGCGCTTTCACCTCATCGAGGCGCGCCATGGCAATCTCCGGGTTCTGTTGCAGGGCGCGATCCACCGCCTGCGGCAAGTTCATGGTGTGCACCTCGGCGCGCAGGGCGGCCGCGCAGCACGCCAGTGTGATGGTTCGAGTCAATGTCGACATGCTGGTATTGTCTCAGGAGGCGTGCGTCGCTCCAATTGTGGCTGGAGTCCTACTGGCCGGCTTAAACGTAGCGCGGCGATACTATGGCGTGACGATGCGCATTGTCATCCCTATTCTATTTTCAATGCTGCTGGCAGTATCCGCCCAAGCGCAGCAATACGACATAGTCCTGGCGCACGGCCGCGTGCTGGATCCGGCATCCGGCCTCGACGCTGTGCGCTACGTCGGCATTCGCGGGGATATACCGACTTTGGAAGTGCTGGCGGAGAGTTTGACGGATTTTCCGGGCGCACCGGTGCTGGTGACGCACGACCGCTACATGCTGGATCGCGTGTCGACGGTGGTGCTGAGGGCGGAGCGTACGGCCTTCCAGGCGCCCGAAATGGTTTCCGATCCGATCGCGCTGCAGCGGCGGTACGCGGAGATGCAGGCGGCGGAGGCGGAGGTGGAGAAGCTGTATGCGCGCTGGGCGGAGATGGAGGGGCAGTTAGCTTGGCGAGTCATCTCTAGCGCGTGTGGTATAGGCTACAGCGCGATCCCTTGGAGGGAAAGATTATGATAGTGCGTCATTTCGGTCTTGGCGTCGGCCTGCCGCTTGCGGTGCTGGCGATTGCCCTTGTTCCCGCAAACGCTCAGGTCCATTTTCGCGTTGTCACGGAATTGTACGGAGCCGGGGGCTGGCGGAGGATTCCCGGGTGTCTTTTACACCGTCGCGGACTCAGACAACGCCCAAGTCGAGTAGCAGCGCCTGATCGGCGGCAATATAGCTATACGTGCTATATTGTTGTCGGAGCGATTACCCGATGACTGCCGAGGAGTGGATGACGGGACGCCATAAGGCGGGCTTGACCCAGCTTTCAGCCGCGCGTTCGCTGCATGTATCGCAGCCATATCTTTCGCAGCTCGAAACGGGGCGGCGGGTGGCGAGCCATCAACTTGCCCGCCGCGCCGCACGCCTGTATGCGCTCCCGCTTACCACTCTTCCCCTGCCCGAGACAATCCACGTGCAAGAAGTTTCGCCTGACGAACTTGAGCATAAGCTGGCCGCGCTTGGCTACCCCGGTTTCGAGCATGTTCGTTCCAAGAGGGTTAGCAATCCGGCAGCCGTGGTTCTCAGCGCCGTCGTAACGCGGGATCTGGACACACGCCTTGTCGAAGCGCTTCCGTGGGTCCTGAGTGTCTACGCGGGTCTGAGCTGGGAATGGCTGCGAGACCGCGCCAAATTGCAAAACGCCCAAAACCGTCTGGGTTACCTGGTTCACCTCGCAAGGGAAACGGCGCGCGGATCGCCGGACGCCCGAAGCGCAGTCCGGATCATGTCGCGATGGCAGGCGGAACTCGAAGAGGCTCGTCTCGCGCGTGAAGGAACGCTCTGCCGCGATTCGATGCCGGAGCCTGAGCGTGCCTGGCTGCGGGCAACTCGTCCAAAGCCCGCCGCTCATTGGAACCTGCTTACGAGTCTCACGGCCGCGCAACTACCCTATGCCGCGCATTGAACAGCCCGCGGAGCCGTGGGGATCTTTTTTCGCTGAAGTTGACGATCGCCTGAGCGAGGATGTGCAACTTCACTGTTGCGGCGGCTTCGTGGTGACGCAACTCTACGGGGTGGCCCGCACTACGAGCGATGTCGATTTTCTTGGGCGTCGTGCCGAACGTAGACACGCTTCTCGTGGAAATCGCGGGCAAGGGTTCCTCGCTCTGTCCAAGTTGGAACGGAACCTTGAACGCGATCGCGATGACGTAAACAGCAGCTTGCACGAGCAACGGCCACCTGAACCAGGATTCTGAGGGAGCGCTATTGCAAGGAGCTTCGTCCAAATCTGTTGGCCCACGAAGCTCGGCACGATTTGACGCTGCAACTGTGGCTTGAGTCGTATTGGCAGGAGTTGGCAAAGCAGAAGTCAGGAGCCGGAAGTCAGGAGACAGAATGATGCGTGGCGTGATAGCGGTTTTGTTTTGGGTGCTCGCGGCGGCAGTTTATGGGCAGGAATACGATGTCGTGATCGCGCACGGCCGCGTGCTTGATCCGGTATCCGGCCTCGACGCTGTGCGCTACATCGGCATTCGCGGCGCGAAGATCGCGGCGATTTCCGAGACTCCTCTTCAGGGGCACACGGTCGTGGACGCCTCCGGACTGGTAGTCGCGCCGGGCTTCATCGACTTGCACTCGCACGGGCAAACGCCGGAGAATTACCGCTTCAAGGCCAGGGACGGCGTGACCACCGCGCTCGAACTGGAAGTGGGCGTTTCGCCGCTCCCGGAATGGTATCGCGCGCGCGAGGGCCAGGCTTTGGTGAACTTCGGCGCCACATCCGGGCATATTCCCGCGCGCATGGCCGTGATGCACGACAGCGGCAAACTGCTGCCGCGGGACGCCGCGATGGGAGCCGCCACGCCTGAGCAACGCCGCCAGGTCTACGACTTGGTGCGCCGCGGACTGGATGACGGCGCACTAGGCATCGGCATGGGGATCGCTTATGTGCCGCTGGCAACGCGCGCGGAGATCCTGGAATTGTTCGGACTGGCGGCGCAGCGGAAGAAGGCGGTATACGTCCACATACGGAGCGGAGGGCCCGTGGAGCCGGGCGTAATCGATGCGCTGCAGGAAGCGATCGCCGACGCGGCCGCCACCGGCGCGTCTCTGCACGTGGTACACATCACCAGCATGGGATTGCGGGAAACGTCGCTGTGCCTGCAGATGATTCGCGGTGCGCGGGACCAGGGGCTGGACGTGACCACTGAAATGTATCCGTACACGGCGGGCATGACCGACATCAGTTCGGCGGTGTTCGATGCAGGCTGGCAGGCGAAACAGGGCGGCATCGGCTTCGGCGATTTGCAGTGGGCGTTGACGGGCGAGCGGCTCACCGCCGAATCGTTCGCGCGCTACCGCCAGCAGGGTGGCATGGTTGCCATTCATTCCATCCCGGAAGAGGTGGTGCGGCTGGCGATCGCCGATCCGTTGACGATGATTGCGAGCGACGGCATTCTGGATGGCGGCAAGGGGCATCCGCGCGCGGCTGGAACGTACGCGCGCGTCCTGGGCCGCTATGTGCGCGAGCAGCATGCGCTGACGCTGATGGACGCAGTGCGCAAGATGACGGTGATGCCCGCGGATAGGCTGGGCGTGCGAAACAAGGGGCGCGTTGCGGTGGGTGCAGATGCGGACATTACGGTGTTCGATGCGGCGCGGGTGATCGACCGGGCGACGTTCGAGAATCCGGCGCAGTATTCGGAAGGGATTGAGTATGTGCTGGTGAACGGGACTTTGGTGGTCAACGGCGGTCAGTTGGTGGAGGGGGTGGCGCCGGGGTTGGCCGTGCGCTGGTAGTGGACAGACCAGAGGTCCGTCCGGATGGGGCAAAGTTGGGGTAAACTGGCAGTATGCGATTTCGGCACTCAGTCGTCTTTCTTGTTCTTCTTCTAACCGGTTTGGCGGCATACGCCCAACAGGTGCCGCGTCCGGCGGGCGAGTTTGCGATCACCATGCCCAACGGCCAAATCACTTTGTTGAGCCAGTACGCGGGCAAGGTCGTGGTGCTGGCTTTTATCCACACCACTTGTCCGCACTGCCAGCACACCGCGGGGGTGCTGAGCGCCATTCAAAACGAGTATGGACCGCGCGGCGTTCAGTTCCTGGCGGCGGCCTTCAACCCCGATGCTGCGCAACTGGTGCCCGGTTTTATCGCGCAGTTTAAACCCACCTTTCCAGTGGGGTCCGCGGAGCGCGAATCGGTGATGGAGTACGAACAAGCGTCGATGGCCAAGCCGAACTACGTTCCCGTGCTGATCTTCATCGACCGCAACCGGGTGATCCGCGCGCAACACACTGGTGGCGACGATTTCTTCAAGGACCAGGACAAGAGTATTCGCGAGATGCTGGATACGCTCTTGAAGGAGCCTGTGAAGACCGCGAAAGCCGCGCGACACCAGTGAGCGTCAGCCCTGAATGGCCGGCGCGGATTCGCCCGTGAGATCCTCGAAAGCGACTGGCGGATTATAGTAGAGGATGCGGGCGCAGCTTTCGCAATACATCACCTGGTCTCCCTTTTTTAAGTCCTGAAAGAACTGCAGGCGCAGGGCGATTTGGCACGCGCTGCAGCGGCCGTCGACAGCCTCGGCAATGGCTATGCCGCTGCGGCCTTTGCGAATGCGTTCATACTGGCGGTGGACGTTAGGGTGCAGGCGGGCGACGATTTGGGCGCGTTCCTGGTTAATCTGGTCGAGAGCTCTCCTGTCCTCGGCCGTGCGCGCCATGGCCTGTTGCTTTTCCGTCTCAACCTGGGCCTTCTCGTCTTTCAACGCGAGCTCGGCGGCCTTCACGTTCTTATCGAGCGGCTCGGATTCGCCCATCAATTCGAGGATGTGATCCTCTGCGCGGCGAATCTCCTTCTCGCAGAACTCGATTTCGTTCTGAAAGGCGCGGTACTGCTCGTTGGTCTTCGCGTCCAGCATCTGGCCGCGCAATTTGGAAATCTTCTGTTCCTGAAGCTGGATATCGCCCTCGTTTTTCTTGCGATCCGTCTGGTTCGCTTTGAGGGCGGCGCGATCGGCTTCCAGCTTGCGTGTGTGGCTCTCTAGTTTCTTTTCGATTTCGGCGATGTGTTTGGGCAGCGCGGAGATCTCGCGGGTCAACTCGGTGACCCGATTGTCAAGCTCCTGCAACCGAACCGCCAACTGCAGATCGGGAAGCATTCCTTAAGGCAGTTTAACACGGATAGTGGGGCAGACGATTCGGTTTATGTCGTCTGCCTAAATTCGACCAAGGCGGCAAACCACCAAAGGCGATGGTCTGCCCCACGTTTCAATGCCGGGCCAATCCCAGTCGGCGCGCCAACTGTGGTGGCTTTTCGAGGGGCATCGCCGATATTCCGCGCCCGAATCGCAGCGCGCCCAGACGGTACCATTTTGCGGGTAACTGATCGGAGAATGCTGCCGGCAAGTAACAACCAGCCGACTGCGGTCAGGATCGCGTGCACGAAGCCGGGCACTGCCGGGGACAGGAACCACAGACCGTTCCCGAAGAGGGACAGCAAGAACAGAGATGGAATCTAGTCCACATGCCGTTGGCACCGCTCTCGACATTTATACGTTGTGGGTCCTGCCTGCCGCCTCGGAACGGGAGTACCGCAGCGTGGCCCGCGCGGCGTAGCGACCGTTGCCAGGCTTGCCGCCCGAAGTTTTTCCCTGTCGCCAGCGCCCGGCTACAATTCAATTCGGGAGGACACATGTCCAAATCGCGCAGGCAATTCCTGGCTCGCACATCTCTTGGCTTGTTCGGCGCGGCCGCCGCCGGCCCCAGCAAAGCGCAAAAGCCCGCTGAACTGCCGCCGGGCGCGCCGCCCGCGTTCGGTACTGCTCCGGCGGTAGGACCAGAGGTGTCGCCGGCCACCTTCGCCGAAGCGGAGAAGCTCATGCAGGTGGAACTGAGCGCCACCGATCGCGCCGTTGCGGCAGGCAGTTGGCGTACCACCATGGCAGCGCTCTACGAGCGGCGCACGGGGCCGCGCAAGGTCGTGTTGGAACCGGCGCTCGCTCCTTATTCGCGGTGGGACCCGGTACTGCCCGGCCAAAATCGAAGCCCGGCGCGCGACCGATTTATCCGCACCAAGAACGACCCGGGACCGTTACCTGCGCGCGATGCAGATCTGGCTTTCGCGCCGCTGGCGCAGCTTTCACGCTGGATAGAGCAGCGAGAGCTCACCTCGGAGCGCCTAACGCATCTCTACCTCGATCGGCTTGAGCGCTTCAATCCGAAAGTGCGGTGCGTCATCACCCTCACGCGCGAACTCGCCCTCACGCAAGCCCGCAGGGCTGACAACGAGATCAGGGCGGGCAAATACCGTGGGCCATTGCACGGTATCCCTTGGGGCGCCAAGGATCTTATTGACACTGCCGGTATTCCTACGACATATGGCGCCGAGCCATTCCGGAACCGCGTGCCCGCCCTGGATGCTGCGGTAGTGCAGCGTCTGCACGATGCGGGCGCGGTGTTGGCCGCCAAGCTCAGCATGGGCGCGCTGGCGCTGAACGATATCTGGTTCGGCGGCCAGACCATGAATCCGTGGCTACTGGAGGAGGGATCGTCCGGATCGAGTGCCGGTCCCGGCGCAGCTACGGCAGCCGGATTGGTTGGTTTCGCTATCGGTAGCGAGACCGGCGGCAGCATCGTGGGTCCCTCGATGCGCTGCGGAATTACCGGCTTGCGGCCCACTTACGGCCGCGTGCCGCGCACCGGCGCGATGACGCTCTGCTGGTCGCTCGACAAACTCGGCCCCATGACGCGCAGCGTCGAAGACGCCATGCTGGTGTTGCAAGCCATTTCCGGCCCCGACGCCGGCGATGTATCCAGCGTATCGAGCCGGCTGGACTTCGATGCAGGCGCACCGGTGGAGGGGCTGCGGATAGGATACTTCCCCGGCTGGATGAAGGAGAACCCCGCGACCGAAGTGGACCGTAAAGCCCTCGATGCGGTCGGGAAACTCGGCATGGCGCCGGTCGAGGTGTCCCTTCCCGACTGGCCTTACGATTCGCTCGACCTGATCCTGTTCGCCGAAGCGGCGGCTGCATTCGAAGAGCTAACGTTGAGTGGCGGACTGAACCAGCTTAAGGTTCAGGTGCCCGATGCCTGGCCCAACATTTTCCGCCAGGCTCGATTTCTCTCGGCGGTGGATTTGGTCCAGGCGGACCGGCTGCGACGGAAAGTGGCCAATGAGATGGCCCGCGTCTTCACCCAGGTGGACCTGCTGCTGGTGCCTTCGCTCCGCGACGAAATGCTCACCATTACCAACTTCACGGGGCATCCCTCGCTGACGCTTCGCGCGGGCTTCGTGGAGGTTTCGGAAGCGCGCAGCGATTGGGCGCCGGACCCAAGCGCACCGCTGCCGAAGTTCTCGCCACCGCGACGGGCGCCCCACGGCGTCACACTGATTGGGCGGCTTTTTGACGAGGGGACGCTGGGGCGTGCCGGGATCGCGCTAGAGCGCGCCTTCGGCGTGGTGGGCGAACGGCCGCCAGGGTTCTGAAAGCGGCCCGGGGAAGAAAAGGCGATTTGGCGCGTTCAGGTGTTCTTCCGTAAAATCCAGGTGGTCATGCATCGCTGATTCTGAACGACGGTGGTCTTCAATGGGTCGGCCAATTGCCCGCCCAACGCTGCGGTGAAATGTTGTAAGAGCTCCTCGTCCACCAGGTAGCGGTCCGAACCGTCGGGCAACCGGAAGCGGCGTCCCGCCAAGCGTTGCACTTGATGTTCCATTCCGATAGAGGATGCCAGCCGGCAGAAGAGCAGTCCCCCCGGTTTCAATACGCGCCATGTGGCCCTTAGCATCGCTTCAAAATGATCGTCACAGCGCGCAAAGTGGAGCACGGCGCTGCTGAGGACAAGGTCGGCGAACGCGTCCGGAAAGGCCATGTCTTCGATGGCCTCGACCCGAAAGTTGTCCGCGGGAAGAGCCGGCGCGAGGGACGCAGCGAGGCGTCTCGTGTACTCCACCGCGTTCGCGTCCGTGTCCACACCGAACACCTCGTACCCCTCCCTGAAAAAGTAGACCAGATTGCGCCCGGAACCGCAGCCCGCATCGAGCACCCGCATTCCCGGCCTGATACGGCCTCGAAGCAGTTGATCGAAAAGGTAGATGTCAATCTGGCCGAATTGCGTTTGAAGATCGGGCATGGGTTCTTTCCGATCATACATTCATCGAGTTAAGATCGGTGATGTGGCAGAAATTCGAGTAGTGGGTGAGTTTCCTTGTGGGGCAGCCAATCTTGGCCAATGCCACTTGCTTTTCCCATGACCAACACCTGCATTAATCGTGGGGCGGGCCTCCAGGCCTGCGGCGGGCGTCCACGCCCGCCTGTTCCGTTGCGCGAAGAGCGGGTCGTGGAGGACTCAGGCAGACCTGCAGGTCCGCCCCACAACATTCCGCAGCATTTCCCGACATTGAAAAAAGTAAGTGGCATTGGCCAATCTTGGCTGCAAGCCTGCCCCAGAAGACCAAACTTACCAACTGCCGAAATTGGACATCGCCATGACAAAAGGGAGTTCCCAATGTTCCGCCTTCTGAGCATCGCGTGTTTGATCAGTTTGATGCCTGGCCTGCATGCAGCAATGGCCCAAACTCCGGCTCCGGCCGCACGCCCGCCGCGCCCGACGCCGCCCACCCGCGATCCCAACACTCCCGGTTATGTCACGGCGAAGGTCTTGCCGGACGGCGCCAACGCTCCAGCAAACGCCGACGGAAACTTCATACTCGGTCCCACGCACAACCCCGCACCGGAGATGACCGCGCAGGAAGGCGTGCCGCAGGGAGCGGTCTTCACCTTCACCATGGAATCGTCCGACAGCAAGATCTATCCCGGCATCGCGCGTGACGCCGACACCCTTGGCAAGCCAGACCCAGCCGACCCCGCCAAATTGATAGTCACTACCAGCCATCCCGCTCCCTACACCCGCCGGGTGGCTGTGTATGTCCCGAAACAGTACGTACCCGGCAAGGCCGCACCGTTCATCGTGGGGGCAGACGGACCTGACCGGGCGTTGTTCACGGCCCTGGATAATCTGATTGCCGGGCGCCGCGTGCCGGCGATGATTGCCATCTCCATCGGCAACGGCAGCGGCGACGCCCAAGGAAGCGAACGCGGCTTGGAATACGACACGATGTCGGGCCTGTACGCGGAGTTCGTAGAGAAGGAAGTGCTGCCCCTGGTGGAGAAACAATACAACGTGAAATTGACCAAAGATCCCGATGGCCGGGCGACAATGGGCGGCAGTTCCGGCGGCTCCTGCGCCTTGATCATGGCGTGGTATCATCCGGAGCTTTACCACCGCGTTCTCACCTACTCAGGCACTTACGTGAACCAGCAGTGGCCGTCGAACCCCGAGACCCCCCACGGCGCATGGGAGTTTCATGAACACCTCATCCCCAACACCCCAGCCAAGCCGTTGCGCATCTGGATGGAAGTCGGCGATCGAGACCTGTTCAATCCGAATAGCATGCGCGATAACATGCACGACTGGGTGGTAGCCAACGAGAACATGAGCAAAGTGCTGGCCGCCAAGGGCTATCATTATCAGTTTGTATTCGCGCGCGACGCCGGGCATACCGACCGCGCCGTAAAGCAACAAACCCTGCCCGAGGCGCTGGAATACGTATGGCAAGGGTACCCTATAGGCGCGCCGAAGAACTGATTTGAAGATTAAGAAAACAGTTAACGGTAGCAGGTCAGTCTCGGTACGATTGGGCTTACAGCCAAAATTGGCCGCCCCACAAGGCAAACCGAAGTTACGCGAACGTTAAGCGTTGCTGGGCTG
>Ga0070761_10000992_pt1 | contig 17861 bp, 17 predicted proteins | sample HubBroMetageREF1_FD_66724 | JGI IMG/M metagenome (GOLD analysis project Ga0070761, IMG submission 66724) | Reference soil microbial communities from the Hubbard Brook experimental Forest, New Hampshire, USA - Hubbard Brook CCASE Soil... | ecosystem: Environmental > Terrestrial > Soil >... | reverse complement strand
GGCGCAGGTTCTGCGTGAGGGTGACCAGACCCCCGAGCAGGAACACGGCGATCGCGACGGCCGCCAACAGCTCGATCAGCGTAAAGCCACGCTCGCGGCTCGCGTCGCGTCGGACTGTGGCGATGTAAGCGGCGTTCATGGTTCCACGTACAGCGTGTAGGTTGGGGTCTCGAACAGAGCGCCAGCCGCGGCCGTCGCTTCCTGCTGGTTAATGCCCACCGCCTTCTCGCTCCAGCCAATCTGGATGGTGCAGCTGGCGGGCAAGCCAAGGCCCGCGTAGTTGGGACACAAAATCGTCGCCCATGGATTCGGCAGCAGCAGGGCGAGGGAAGCAGTAAAATTGGCAAGGTCATAGGCGGCGAGCTGCACCGGGCTGCACACCGGTCCATCTGCGACGGTCCCGACGCACGCGCCCGCAGTGGCCACGTCCGCGGTGGCGTCCGCCTGCAGTACTGCATCGGAAGACGTAATGGCGCTGTTAAGCCAGGTGACCGTCGCGGGAGCTGTGGTTGACCAGTAGTCACGGTTCGAGTGCATCGCAGAGGCGAGGCTGGCGGCCTCGATCGCCGCCAGTGAGCGCTGGCGCGAGGTGGTCGCGTTGGACAGCGACAACGCCTCCATCTTGGTGATTCCCAAAAGACCTACGCAGATCACGATGACTGCCACCATGACCTCAATGAGGCTGAAGCCGTATGCGCGGGTGCTGACGTACGCAGGTTTCATAGGCCGTTTCATATGCAGGTCGCCGCGTTAGTTACGTGGCTCGTGGTACTCGGCATGCCAACGGTGTTGATCAACAGGCAGCGCGTCCAGGCCTGGGTGAGGGTCGACTCCTGCAGCGTAATGGTCGTGTTAGGAAACCCCGCCGCAGTGGTAGCAAAGCCTTCGCGGTTGTAGGTGATCGCGCTGACCGCCGGGTTCGACACGAAGGTGTCCGGGAAGGCTCCGGTAAAGGCAGCCTGAACCCGCAGGACTGACCCGACCGGCGGGTTGGCAACGCCGGTCCCGTTGGAGTACACGACCCAGCCATTTTGCCAGGAGTTACTGGCGGAGCAGGTTGCCCCGCCGTTGCTTGAGGTACACACCGTTACCCCCTGGCCCTCCTTGATGGCCTCCGCACGTGCGTACTCCAGATCACCCAGCAGGCCGTTGACCTCGGCCGACATGCGGTACGAGTTCGTGATGTAGCGAAAGGTGGGTATGGCGATGACCAACACGATGGCGACGATCGCAAGCGTCACCATCAGTTCAATCGTCGTGAAACCCGTTTGCCGGTTCATGGGGACGCAATGTACTGAACTCAGGAGGCGAGCAGACCGGTAGTGCGTCACATCAGCCGGCCGACCTGACCGACGGCCGCCCTGGGTCTATGGGCGGTCGGCTGGGCGTTAAATTACGCGCCCACCAGCGCCGGCAACTGCGCGAGCGAGCTGATTATGGAATCAGGCTTCCCGGGAAGTCGTTCCGCGGGCTGGGCATATCTGTTGCACCAGACGACCCGCATACCGTACGTGGACGCCGCATACGCATCCCAGCCGTTGGATGATTGAAAGGAGATCGCCCCGGGCGGCAGTCCTAATCGATCCACCGCCAGCTGATAGACCTTCGGATGCGGCTTATAGACCCCCACTTCATCGACCGACAGCACCAGGTCAAAAAAGCGCTCGATCCTTGCATGAGCCACCGCGGCGGCGAGCATCTGTGGCGAGCCATTGGAGAGGATGGCAGTCTGCAACCCCGCGGCCTTCAGCCTTGCCAGCATCGCCGGCACCTCCGGAAAGCACTCGAGCGTGCTGTAAAGGCTCATCAGCCGGGCCTGTAACGCCGGGTCGCGCAGTCCAAATGCCTCGAGGGCAAATTCGAGCGCCTCGGATGTGACCTGCGAGAAGCCCACGTAGCGCCCCTGCAGCGACCGCAGCCACGTGTACTGCAGCTGCTTCTCGCGCCACAGCGCCGTCAGCGGCGCCACCTGCTCGCCCAGTACGTCAGTGCAGCGCGCGGCAGCGGAGGCATAGTCAAAGAGCGTTCCGTACGCATCAAAAACGCATGCGCGGACCCCGGCAAACGCGGCACCCATGGAGTTATCTCCTTAAATCAGGCTCGACGGCGATGCGCGTACCGATGCTCAGAGCACCTCAACGGTGTACGAGAAAGTCAGGTGACTACTATCCGGGAATCGCTCCTCGATCACGAAAGAGTCCTTGCCGTGAAAGTTGGGCTCGGACTGATAAGAGATATGAATGCCTTGCACCAGCGTGCGATTGCAGCCGTACCGCAGATTGTCTTTGCCAAAGTCCGGGTAGTCCTCACCTTTTTCGTCCGAAAGGCTGCCGTGATTTGGCGCCTTTGAGACCGCGGCTACCGGGTAGCCATTGATTTCGCAATTTGGCTCTACCGAATAGTAGAAACTGACAACGTCCTTTTCTCCGCTATGGACATGCGGGGTGAGACTGACCACAGACGCACGCCTGCTCGTGGCCTGGCCCGTACACGCTGCCAACACGGACAGGCAGACCGCTAATGAAACGTTGCGCATGTGATCCTCGTTACTCCTGATACGAGCCGCTGTCACGTCCAGGTGACCGTCACAGTATCGCACGTGCCTCCCGAACGTGATTCGTGTCACACGCCGCTGGGCCGTGCGCCGGGGGAAAAACTTGATGCCACTTCACAGGGCCTTTCGGCAACTTCACCGGGCAGGCCCCACGCTTTTAAGGAGGCCAAGCTAGCGGTTCAGCATTACCCGTCCGAGCTGCGGAATGTGTCCACATCCTGGAGGTCAATGTTGTGAGGTACGTCCGCCGCCGCAGCGCCAGGAGATGCCAAATATGGCCTCACTGAATTGCACGGCACTACATCAACCTCTTAAATGAGGTGGGAGTAACGGCCGATGATCCCGCTGATCTTCGTCTTCTTCGGGGACATGGACTCAGCCGCCATTGCGGCGCTTAGCGTCGCGCGGGACTGCCCACGGCAGTATGAGTGTGGCGGCGTGATCTATGAGGACTCACAGCACCACTTTCACGTGAGTGCCCCGCTGACCTCCCGCAAGCCTTTCGGGGTCGATATTCTGCAGTACAGTGAACCCAGGCCCGAGGGCTGGCGGATCGTGGCGGACTATCACACGCACATCTGCTCTGAGCACAACCGCCTGTTCGCCAACTTCTTCTCCCCCGCTGACGCGTATGTGAACCAGGGCTTCCACACCGTTGGCTATATGCTCAGCCTGTGCGACGGCAACGTGAGACGTTACGACCCCGCGCAGGACGACCGGGATGACGAGGTCGTGCACTTCACCAGCGGGCGGGAGATCTACCTCACCTGCGGACACATCACGGGATGGATAGATACGAACCAACCCTTAAACGCCAGGTGGAAGCCAGCGACTACCTACCAGTCGACTGCGCCTGGCATCAGTCACGCCAGTGTTAAGAGCGCAGAGCAGGCAGCGACCCATCCGGGGTCCCCGTAGGGCGGGCGAGGGCGGGTAGTGCGGGAGTAGGTTGCGAGTGAGGTCACCATGAAACTCAGCATAATTCTATTGGTACTTTTTCCAATATGCGCCTGGGCCGCCGACATGAAACAGCCGCGCAACCTGGGCAATACGGCCGTGATGCATTTGTACTACTACGCACCAAAGACCCTCGAAGTCACTTACGTGGATTCCTACCTGTTTAAGGATGAGGGCTCGTGCAAGAGCGCGATTCCGAAGGCCCTGCAAATCGCAACTGTTTACGCCAGCGAAGGCGACCTCGTGAGCGCCTCCTGCGTCGGCATGACGCCTCCGGAACCGATCACGAAACCAAACAGAGCAAGACCAGAAAACAGCACGGAGCTCTAGATCCGGTCCTTGGGCGGGGAGGGCCTCACGAAGCACCGCCTTGTTCCAACACTTGACTGCATAACTGGGAGGTCTAGTGTCGCTTCAGATGTAGTGCGCCATTGGAGATAGCCGATGAGTACAAAAAAAGCGCCGGGCCCCAAAGTGCAAATCACCAAAGATGGTCCCTACGTGGTCAGCGGCGGCTTGCCGCTGAGAAAACAAACCATAGGCACGAATTCCGCGGGCGAATCAGTCAAATGGATCGAGGGGCAGCCATATCCCGCACAAGCTTCGTATTCACTGTGCCGTTGCGGACAGAGCGCGACGAAGCCGTTCTGCGATGGCTCGCATGCCAAGTCGGGCTTCGACGGCACAGAAACCGCCAGCCGCGACTCTTATCGAGACCAGGACAAGGTCATGCAAGGCCCCACCATGTCGCTGACGGACGCGGAGCAGTTGTGCGCTTTCGCGCGCTTCTGCGATCCAAATGGACAAGTGTGGAATCTGGTGAATGCAACGGACGAGCCGAGCGCCAGGAAAAATTTCGTGCGCCAGGTTGGCGAGTGTGCGTCGGGGCGATTGGTTGCCTGGGACAATTCGACCGGCAAGCCGATCGAACCGAAGTACGAATTATCAATTGGGCTCATCGAAGATCCGGTGAACCAGTGCGCGGGACCCTTGTGGCTGAGGGGTGGTGTTCAGGTGATCGGTGCGGATGGGTTTCACTACGAGCTGCGTAACCGGGTCACCCTGTGCCGATGTGGCGCGTCCCAGAACAAGCCGTTCTGCGACGGCACGCATGCGTCGATCAAATTCCAGGACGAATCGTGAATGGGCCAGTACGAATATTCGCCCCGCGTGCGCCTCGTAATCGGTGCGGCATTGGGCGTCGGCGGACTGGTGATGACGGTCGCGGGCTTTCGCCAATTGCTATTCGTTGCACACCCGTTGCAAAGCTCTGAGGTGGCCGGGGTGCTGATGGGATTATTGATTCTGTTCGCCGGTGTATCGATCTCCATGCCGCCCATAGCCGGTGTTCGTCAGTACTTGTTCGGGGCCTTGGCTATTACGTGCATGGCCCTGTTGTTCGATTGGGTGGCGTTTGTTCCAGGCCCGAGGGATTTCCATACCGGGGCTTCCGCCATTCATCGCGGCGGTTCCGTGAACTCGACATTCGGTCGCGTGGTATTCGGAATATTCGCGGTTTTTTGCGATCTCTTCGCCTTTTATGCCTGGCGGAAGACGCTTCGGCAGCTCAGGCAGCACGTCGATACAGACCCCTCGTAAGAAGCCCGCCGCAAATATCAGCGCGCCGCTGTCTGGCCAGGCGCAGCGGCTCGCAACCTGTGTACTTCCCATGATGTATAGCAAGGGGCACGGCGCGCTGGGGCTCCTTGTAAGCGACAACAATGCAACTGCGGCCCCGCGGCTGCACCAGCTGGATTGAAACGTCTGCCTCAGCTAGAGTGGATTGCGCACGGCGCACGTGCAGCAGGTGCAGTCATGCGAAGTCCTAAGCCAGCTTTTCTGGCGATGATCGCTGGTTCCGTAATTTTCCTCACGGTATCTGCAGGAGTAGCCGCCGATGAGGACGACGCGATCACATCCCGAGTCAAGCGAGCGCTGATTGCCGCGGACATACCGAACGCGGATCAGATCCAGGTTCGGACCTTTAACGGCGAAGCTGATCTAAGCGGTGTCGTGTTCTCCCAGCACAGTAAGGAGATGGCGGCGACCGTGGCGGGCGTCGTAAGAGGGGTTACGGCCGTCAAGAATGACCTCGAGGTCCGCGAGCGCGTTGTCGACGATGATGCCGTCATCACCGCAAGGGTTAAGAATGCGCTGCTCGCAGCCGGTATCGAAAGCGCCGGTCAGATTGAAGTGAAGACCTTCAACGGCGAGGTTGACCTGGGTGGGTTCGTCAATTCCGATTACAGCAGGACAAAGGCCCTGAGCATCGCGGGCGCCGTCAGAGGCGTGACGGCCGTGAGAGACGATCTGCAGGTCCAGCAGCGATAGCTCGGCGCGCGTTAGTACGGGACACACGCCGACGGGCAACCGTCGCGGGTCATGCTACTTCGCATAATGTATAGCAAGTGTCACTTTTTCCCGGGCCATCCGCCCTGAACGACCGATGGTGACTTCCATTAGCTCGTCCCAGGTGCAAGAACCCACTATGTCTGAATCGGGAGACCCAAAAATGAAGGCATCAGTGTTGGCTTTGTCGGCAGCTCTGGGCGTGACGGCGCTGGCAACAGTGTCCTGGGTCACGGCGGTATACGCTGAGACTCCCTTTGAGAGAGACCAAAGAGAACAGCTGGAGAAATATCAACGAGAGCACGGCTTATCGCCGCAAGTGCTGCAAGCCCAGCGGTGGCAGCAAGAATGGCGGCAGCAACATCCGAATGAGCCGATGCCGACGCTCGGTGATTTGGAGAAGCTGCATCGTCAGGAAATCCTGCATAACATGAACCAGGATTTTGCGAAAATGCATCAAGCACGACAGGCGCAACTGCAACGCGAATACCTGCTGAGCAAGCAACATCAGCAGCAAATCCTGGCATCGCAGCACGTCACATGGACGCCGCAGCAATGGAAGAATTGGGACAGGCAGTATGATCTGGCGCAGCAGCAGAAGGCTCAAGATTATCTCAAAGCCGTGGCGGAAGCGGGCGCAATGAGTAGAACTGAGATGGCCCAAGAGGAACAGGACAGGATTCGCAAGAGCGGTAATTGAGTAGCCGCCTAAAGCGGATCGGTGTCGCTGCAGTGAAACCCGGGGAGCATGTGAATGTCGCCACCCTCGGGAGCAATATAGTTATAAGCGGGCCAGCCTGTGTTCGAGCATCCGACGTTTTTCCGGCATTGAATCCCATTACCTTCGACCTTGGGCTTAAGCGCCATCGCTCTCTCCGGCGAAGTGGTCTTGTTGAGCGCTGACCGCCATTGCTTCTTCGCCATCACACAGTCACGCTGCGCCAGAGCGGTCTGACGCTGGCGCTCCGCGGCTGAATAGCTGAGGCAGTTGTCTTTCAAGCACACCTCAGTGGTGAGTGCCTCCAACATTTCCTCATCGCCTTTCTGTTCGTCCAGCCGCGAGGCTCCCTCCGCTGATTGCTGTGGCTCGCTCACCTGCGCATTTTGCTCGCCAGTATTGACTGCTGGCAGAGTGCCTGTGGAGAGCTTTGCCTTGATGAAGTCGCGCTGGCTGCGCGCCAGGGCCGCGTAGCGGCCGGTCGGATAGACGTTCAAGTAACTCTGCCATCCAGCCAAACTGTTCTGAGTGGTGGCTGAATTGAACGCCTGGAGTTCCGGATCGACCCGCGGTGCGGCGGCGGCGTCGGTTGCCCCAGGCACTAATTCCAACGACACGCCCGGCAACGAACCGTAGGAAAACGGCTCTTGTTTCCCGCCGGTCGTTGCCAACACGTCGTCGCGCACCTGGGAGACCAGAAGACGTATGTCCACACCGCGCTCGGGAAGTCGCGCCGCAAAGGCAGTAGCAAAGGGGCTATCCGCGCCTGCGCCGGTGCCGTCCAGGGCAGTCTGGCCGGCGCGCTGCGCATACAACACCAGCGTTCCCGTCACCTCGATATCGGCGAGTCCACGGCTCGGCAGACCGCGAGTGCCGGAGATGCGGCGGATTGAGCGCGTGAACGGGTTATCGCGGCAGGCATCAAGGACCACCACCCGCAAGCCCTTAGCCCCCGTCACCGTGCCCAAAACCATGTCCAGATCGATACCCTGAAACGGCAGGTCACGCTCGTCCGCGAGCGTCGCATCGACTGGCACGAGCCAGTTTCGGCCATCAATCTCCAGGCCGTGCCCGGCGTAATAGATAAGCGCGACCTCGGCGCCGTCAGCCTTCTGCTGAAAGGCACGCAGGGCTTTCTCAAAATTTGCCTTGCTCAAGTCGACCTGCAAGTCGACGTCGCTGAAGCCGGCCTGGTGTAACGCGGCTGCGACGAGCTTGGCGTCCGTTCCCGGATTCGCCAGGTGAGGGGCGGCGATGTAGTTCGAGTTGCCGATGACCAGCGCTACGCGGAATGGCGCCGCGCCCCAGGCGGTTACGGCCACTAATCCGAGCATGCAGCTAAGCGACGATAGCGTCCGAGGGAACCGGTGCATCGATGTCGGTGTCCTTGTTGAGGCTTTTAAATCCGAACCGGAGCCGGCGTCAATGAAAGAGGGGCGCGAGAGCCGATGAGCAAAAAATCCCTGGCCTTCATCTACTTCGCATAATGTATATTATGTTCAATTCCAGAGATACCTGGAATTGAATCCCCCCACCCGGAACCCCGCGGACGGCGCATCTGGCGCATCCAGTCCAATTAGACTACCGCCCTCCCGACACGCCGCAATAACGATACCCGCGCTGGAATCCAAGATCCCGGGGACCCTGCATGCCGCTGCTGAAGATCTATTTGCGCGTCCTGGCGTTGTTGGGACCGGAAAAGTGGCTGGCAACGTCACTGGCGGTTGCCAACGTCGGCATGGCGGCGGTGTTCCTGCTCGAGCCGTGGCTGTTTGGCCGCGTTGTGGATGCGCTGGCTGGCAAACACTCGGGTGACGCCTGGTCCTACATAGGCTGGTGGACTGGGGTGGGATTTTTTGGCGTTGCCGCCAACGTGCTGGTTTCACTGTATTCCGATCGCCTCGCGCACCGACGTCAGCTGGCCGTGATCGTGGACTTCTTCGAGCATGCCCTCGCACTGCCCTTAGGGTTCCACGATAGTCAGCACACCGGTCGACTGCTGCGCACGCTGCACACCGGTAGCGCCAACCTGTTTGGCCTGTGGCTGTCCTTCTTTAGAAGTCACCTCAGCACCCTCATCGCTGTCGTGGTGATGATTCCGCTGGCATTGCGAATCAACTGGAAGCTCGCGCTGCTAATGATTGGGCTGATGACCACGTTCGTCCTGTTCAACTCCATTGTGGTGCGGCGCACCGGCGATGCGCAGCGCAAGGTGGAGCAGCTCAACCAGGAGATGGGCGAGCGCACCGGAGATGTGTTCGGCAACGTCATGGTGGTACAGAGCTTCTCGCGTGTCGTCACCGAGGTGGCGGCGCTGCGGGAGTTGGTACGGCAGGTTCTGGCGGCGCAGTACCCGGTACTGCGAGGCTGGGCCTGGATGTCGGTCGCCAACCGCGCCGCGAGCACCCTGACGGTGATAGGCATTTTCGCATTCGGCGTGCAGCTTCACGGGCGAGGTGAAGTCAGCGTCGGTGCCATCGTGAGCTTCGTCGGCTTTGCGATGATGATGATCGGGCGCCTCGAGCAACTGGCAGGCTTCATCTCCGAGATATTCTTTCAGGCGCCGGCGCTCGCGAATTTCTTCGCAGTGCTCGATGCCCAAAGCGGCCTGCACGAAGCGCCGGATGCTCCGGATCTGAAGGATGTACGGGGCGAGGTCGCGTTCGAGCACGTGTCCTTCGGTTACGACGCCGCCCATCCGGTCCTCAAGAGCCTCACCTTCAAGGTGCCAGCAGGCACCACCGCGGCGGTCGTCGGACCCACCGGTGCTGGCAAGACCACTGCGCTGTCGCTGCTTTACCGCGCCTACGATCCTGGGAGTGGCCGGATCACTATCGACGGGGTCGACATCCGCACCGTGAGCCTGTCCTCACTGCGCGCTCACATCGCCGTCGTCTTTCAGAACCCGGGACTCCTCTACCGTTCAATCGCCGACAATCTGCGCATGGGAAAACCTGAAGCCAGTTACGCTGAACTCGAGGCCGCCGCGCGCGCGGCTGAAGCGCATCAGTTCGTCGCCGCCAAACCGGCCGGCTACGCCACCATGGTGGCCGAGCACGGCAAGTCGCTGTCCGGTGGCGAACGGCAGCGTCTGTCGATCGCCCGTGCAATGCTCAAGGATGCGCCGATCCTCATTCTCGACGAGGCGACCAGCGCGCTCGACAACGCGACCGAAGCGCGCGTGCAGCGCGCGCTCGGTGCGCTGATAAAGGGATGCACGACCTTTGTCATCGCGCATCGCCTTTCGACCGTGCGCACGGCCGATACGATCCTGGTTATCAAGGACGGGAAGCTAGTCGAGCAGGGACGCTACGATGAGCTGCTGAAGCTGGGGGGCGTGTTTGCGGAACTCGACTCACAGGGCAGGTTCGTCGCCGATGCCCAGGAAAACCCTACGAGGCAAGGTGAATCGGCCCCTTATCCCCGGACTTCCGGGGCGCCAACACCGTGAACGAGCCGCCCGGGCGGCCGCGGTACCGCAACGGGGGCTCCCCGGACACCCGCGCCGTTGCGGAAATGTTACAGTCTGGTTAAGGCTTCCTTGGCCGCCGCGGGGTGTGAAATACTCCGCGACTGTTTTGCGACGTGTGGCTGGGGTGCAGTACCAAAAAAACGATAGTTCGGGTCGCCCAACAAAAACGAAGACACCATTTAAGGAGTCCGCACAGTGACTACGATCGCTCTGCCTTCCGACCAGTCCGGTATTGATAAGGCGCATCGGCGCGTCATCCTGGCTTCGAGCCTGGGAACGGTGTTCGAGTGGTACGACTTCTATCTCTACGGGTCACTGGCTGCGGTGTTAGCCAAGCAGTTCTTCTCGGGCGTGAACGAGACGACCGGCTTTATTTTTGCCCTGCTCGCGTTCGCCGCCGGCTTTGCGGTTCGCCCCTTCGGGGCCCTGGTGTTCGGCCGCCTGGGCGACCTCGTCGGGCGCAAGCACACATTCCTTATCACTATCGTGATCATGGGTCTCTCGACCGCGCTGGTCGGGGTGTTGCCCAGCTACGCGGCAGCAGGCGTTATCGCGCCGGTCCTGCTCGTGGCGCTGCGCCTGCTGCAAGGCCTTGCCCTCGGGGGTGAATACGGCGGGGCCGCAACCTACGTGGCGGAGCACGCGCCCCCGGGCAAACGTGGCTTCTACACCAGCTGGATCCAGACGACGGCAACGCTTGGGCTGTTCCTCAGCCTGATTGTCATCCTGTTGACGCGCAAGGCGCTTGGACCCGACTTCGAAACCTGGGGCTGGCGCATACCGTTCCTCGCGTCCATCGTGCTGCTTGGGATTTCCGTCTACATCCGGTTGCAGCTCGCAGAGTCGCCGGTGTTCCTTGAGATGAAGGCGGCAGGCACGCGCTCCAAGGCGCCGCTCACCGAATCCTTCGCGCGCTGGGGGAACCTGAAGATTGTGATCCTCGCGCTGCTGGGCGCGACGGCGGGCCAGGCCGTCGTGTGGTACGGGGGGCAGTTCTACGCCCTCTTCTTCCTGACACAGGTTCTGAAGGTCGACGCGCAGCCGGCGAACCTGCTCATCGCCGCGGCGCTACTGATCGGGACGCCGTTCTTCATCCTCTTCGGCAGCCTCTCCGACCGCATCGGCAGGAAAAAGATAGTCCTCGCCGGCTGCCTGCTCGCCGCCATAACTTACATACCGATCTTCAAAGGCATTACGCATTACGCCAACCCGGCGATCGAGACTGCCGCCGCGCAGTCGCCGGTTACGGTTATTGCCGATCCCAACGCCTGCAGCGTCCAGTTCGATCCGGTCGGCAAGAAGAAATTCGTGCAGTCATGCGACGTCGCCAAGGCAGCGCTCGCGAAGGCGGGTGTGCCCTACACGAATCAGAGCGCCCCGGCCGGTAGCGTTGCCGTCATACACATCGGTTCCGCAGAGGTTCCTTCGGTGGAAGGCGGCAGCATGTCGGCGGCTGACTTCAAAACGGCCAGCGGCAAATTCGGCAAGGACCTGGCGGCGAAGCTGAAAGAGGCCGGCTATCCCGCCAAGGCTGATTCGGAGCAAATCAACTACCCGATGGTGTTGCTGATGCTCGTGATCCTGCTCATCTACGTGACCATGGTCTACGGCCCGATTGCGGCGTGGCTCGTCGAGTTGTTCCCGGCGAAGATCCGCTACACCTCAATGTCACTGCCGTATCACATCGGCAATGGCTGGTTCGGAGGATTCCTGCCGCCAATCGCCTTCGCTCTCGTGGCTTTCTCCGGCAACATCTACTACGGCCTGCGCTACCCGATCATCATTGCGCTCATGACCGTTGTGATCGGCGCGCTGTTCCTGCCGGAGACCAAAGACCGCGCTATCCAGTAGAGGCAGCCGCGAGGGGTGCGCCATGAGTGACGCTCGGGGCAAACGCGGCGGCTGGAGTTGGTGGTATCTGCTCTTTATTGTGCAGTTCATCGCCGTGCTCTGGCCGCCGTTCTACAACCACGCCGAGCCTTACTTCATGGGCGTACCCTTCTTCTACTGGTACCAGATGTTGTGGATCATCGTCAGCGCGGTTATCACCGCGCTGATTTACCTGCTCACGCAGAAACACTGACATGCAGGGCGTGAACTGGGTTGCGCTTAGCGTTTTCGTCCTGCTATTCGGGTTCATCAGCTGGCTGGGATTTGCAGCCGCACGCTGGCGCAAGGGTGATCTTGACCTGCTGCATGAATGGGGACTTGGTGGGCGCCGCTTCGGCACGCTGATCACCTGGTTCCTGGTGGGCGGAGACCTCTACACCGCTTACACGTTCATCGCCGTACCTGCGCTCGCCTTCGGCGCCGGCGCGCTGGCGTTTTTTGCCGTCCCGTACACGATCGTGGTGTACCCGCTCTTGTTCCTGGTCTTTCCGCGACTATGGAACGTGTGCGCCAGGCGCGGCTATATCACCGGCAGCGATTTCGTCCGCGGCCGCTTCGGCAACCGCTGGCTGGCGCTGGCGATCACGGTGACCGGCATTGCCGCGACCATGCCCTACATCGCACTGCAACTGGTCGGGATCCAGGTCGTCATCGGTGCACTGGGCGTGTCCGGCACCGGCTTCATGGCGGATCTGCCACTCATCATTGCCTTCCTGGTGCTGGCGGCCTTCACCTATTCGAGCGGACTGCGCGCGCCGGCTTCCATTGCCATCGTCAAGGACATCCTGATCTACATCACCGCATTTGCGGTCGTGATCGTGATCCCCATTCAACTCGGCGGTTTTGGCAAGATCTTCGCTGCGGTGCCGGCGCAAAAGCTCCTGCTCGCGGTGCCGGGACCGAACACCACCGGCGCCTATGGCGCTTATGCCACGCTCGCACTCGGCTCCGCGCTCGCCCTGCTCCTCTACCCGCACTCCCTCACCGGAATCTTAAGCGCCAGCAGCGGGCGCACGATCCGGCGCAATGCCGCCCTCCTCCCCGGCTATTCCTTCGTACTGGGTCTGCTCGCGCTCATTGGCTTCTTCGCCATAGCGGCCGGTGTCAGCAAGCTCCCGGAATTCGCGGGCGGCTTCCAGCACTTCCACGACAACTACGCCGTGCCCGCTTTGCTGCTGCACAGCTTCCCATCCTGGTTCGTCGGCGTGGCCTTTGCCGCCATTGGCATCGGCGCCCTGGTGCCGGCGGCGATCATGTCGATCGCGGCGGCGAACCTCTACACCCGCAACATCCACCGTGAGTTCATTAACCATAATCCCACTGACAAAGAGGAAGCGCAGATCGCCAAGTGGGTCTCGCTGATCGTTAAGCTCGGGGCGCTCGTGTTTATCCTGTTCGTACCGACCCAGTACGCGATCCAGCTGCAGCTGCTCGGTGGCATCTGGATCATCCAGACGCTGCCGTCGGTGATGATCGGGGTGTACACACGCTGGTTCAATTCCTGGGCGCTGCTCGCCGGTTGGGCCGTCGGCATCATCACGGGCACACGCCTGGCGGTACTCGCGAACCTGAAGCCCACGTATCCGCTGGCGTTTGCAGGCCACACATTCCCTGGCTATACCGCGTTCTACACGCTTCTCCTGAACCTCGTTATCGCGGTCGTGCTCACCGTGATCCTGAACGCCATCAGCGGACGGCAGGCAAAAGACGAAACGCTTGCGGCTGATTACTGCGCCTGAAAACAACCGCGCCACTCATCATCTCACCGCGGCGACCTCGCGGCGGCCGCGACCAGTGGTTGTCGTTTGGCCACGACATTTTATTTATTTTTTTGACAGTGTTTTGTGACGCCGACAGAATGGCGCCCGTCCCGTGAAAAGGAGGATGGCGCATCCGATGAGTTATTTATTTATTTTTTGACAGTGTTTTTGGGCGCCAACACACTGACAGGAATATGACGCATCCGATGACTTAGACACTTTCGACTTATCAAATCAGGGAGACATGGAAATGATTCGGACAAGAGCAGGTCTGTTTCTCGTCGCAATCGCTACGATTGTGATGTCATTGATAAGTGTCGACAGCCGCGCGGAGGGGCTGTTGACGTACCACGTACGCGAAGCAACGCTCAATGGTGAAGCACGCGTTGTCGGGCGCCTCCCGGCAAATCAGATCATGCAGCTGGATATCGTTCTGCCACTGCGCGATCAGGCTGGGCTCAATTCCTTTCTGAAGGACATCTACAACCCCAAGAGTTCCTCTTTCCGCCATTTCCTCACGGTACCGGAATTCACCGCACGATTTGGACCGACGCAGGCGGACTATGACGCGGTGGTGCGCTTCGCGCAGGCGAGCGGCTTGAAGGTCATCGGTGGCACGCGCGATGGCATGGACGTACAGGTCAAGGGACCGGTTTCTGCGGTCGAGGCGGCTTTCCACATCAGCATGAATACCTATCGGCACCCGACCGAGAATCGTATTTTCTATGCGACGGATCGGGAGCCCACGACCAGCCTGCCGTTCCTGCTGTGGCACATTTCCGGTCTGGACAATTTCTCCATTCCGCATCCCATGTTCGTCAAGAAGAGCGACTACGCGAAGGCCCACGGGATCTCCCCGGACGCGGTGGTGAAACACGCCACGACCGGCTCCGGCCCTTCGGCGTCCTTCCTCGGCAGCGACATGCGCGCGGCCTACTACGGCGGCACGGCCCTCACTGGCGCTGGCCAGAATCTCGGATTGTTCGAATATGAGGGCACGGATCTGGCCGATCTCACGACCTACTTCAAGAACGTGGGTCAGACCAACAATGTGCCGATCACCCTGCTCTCCACCGACGGCACCAGCACGAGCTGCCTGTACTCGCAGGGCTGCGATGATACCGAGCAAACTCTCGACATGACCCAGTCGATTGGCATGGCGCCGGGACTCTCGAGTCTCGTGATGTACATCGGCTCCACCGATACCGCCATCATCAGTGCCATGACGACGCACAGCCCGCTGCCGACCACGATCGGCTGCTCCTGGGGCTGGACGCCGGCGGATCCGACCACGCTCGACCCGTACTTCGAGAAGATGGCGGCGCAGGGCCAGAACTTCTTCGCGGCCTCCGGCGACAGTTCGACCTGGTCCTCGAGCAATGAAGCGTGGCCAGCGGATGATGCCAACGTCGTCTCAGTTGGCGGTACGGACCTGACCACCGCCAGCGCGGCGGGCCCGTGGAAGTCAGAAACCGCCTGGTCAGACAGCGGCGGCGGCATCTCCCCGGACGGGATCAAAATCCCCTCCTGGCAGCAGTTGTCGGGCGTGATCAACTCCAGCAACAAGGGTTCCACGACCCTGCGCAACGGCCCGGACGTGTCGGCCAATGCGAACTTCACCTTCTACACCTGCGCCGACCAAACCACGTGTCTCGCCAACGAGTACGGCGGCACGAGTTTCGCCACTCCCATGTGGGCCGGCTACATCGCGCTCGCGAATGAGCAGCTCGCCAACAACGGTGAGGCGGGGCTGGGCTTCATCAACCCGACCATCTACGCGCAAAACATAACATCCGCGTATGCCACCGACTTCCACGACATTACCAGTGGCACCTCCGGCAGCTATTCGGCTGTGGTCGGTTATGACCTGGTGACCGGCTGGGGCAGCCCGAACGGGACCGGTCTGATCAACGCCCTGGCTCCGACGAGCACGACTCCTGTCTTTGCGATCTCGGCCTCGCCGGGCTCGGTTTCCGTGGTGCAGGGCAAGAGCGGCACGTCGACGATCACGACGAGCGTCTCCGGCGGTTTCAGCTCGGCCGTGGCTCTCACGGCCTCGGGCCAGCCAACAGGCGTCACGGTCACTCTGAACCCCACCTCGATCGCCGCGCCCGGCTCCGGCACGTCGACGGCGACCTTTGCCGTCGCCTCCACGACGGCGACCGGCACCTACGCCATCACGATAACGGGAACCGGTGGTGGACTTACGGAGACGACGAAGGTGTCACTCACCGTGACAGCACCAACAACCGGCTCCTTCACGGTCTCGGTCTCGCCCTCCTCGGGGTATCTGGATCAGGGCCAGAGCGGCTACGCCGTGGTCACCACCACCGTCTCCGGTGGCTTTGACTCGGCGATCACGTTCTCTGCGAGCGGCCAGCCGTCGGGTGTTACGGTCAGCTACAGCCCGGCCTCCATCGCCGCGCCGGGTTCCGGCTCGACGGATATGGACATTACCGTGTCCAGAAGCGCGGCCAGGGGCACGTACCCGATCACGATAACCGCCACGGGCGGAGGGGTGACGCAGACCACGACCCTCGACCTGCAGGTGCGACGCTAGCACCCACAATTGCCTGTTGAACCAGGCCAAGGCCCGGACTTTTTCAAAGTCCGGGCCTTTTTCTTTTCACGCTCGTGCCAGACTTCGCAAGGTCTGCTAACGAGGTATTCCCATGCGAGTGCCCATCACCGCCCTGTACGCCGCCATCCTGACCCTGATCCTGATCGCGCTCGCCATCAACGTGACGGTGCACCGGCGCAAGCTCAGGGTCTCCCTGGGTGCGGGCAGCGCTCCGGCCATGTTGCGCATGATTCGCATCCACGGAAATGCGGCCGAATACATTCCCATCGCCCTGCTCCTGATGCTCATCGGCGAGCTCAACGGCGGCTCTCACACCAGCCTGCACGTATGCGGCTGCGCGCTGATCCTCGGGCGCGTGCTGCACGCGGCGGGTGTGTGGGGCAGCGACGCGCCAAACGCTGGCCGCGTCATCGGCCAGGCCCTGACCTGGTTCGCAATCCTGGCGCTGGCGGCAATGAATCTCACCAAAGTGCTATGAGCAGTCGGCCAGAAAGCGCCGCCACTCTTCCTATATAGGGTAGGGGGTATGGTATAGTGCGCGCCGTCCGTACGGCGGCGGGGGTGCCGTTGAGCGCCGGCGCCATGGGCTGTTTGGGTCCGTGGGCGGAAGCTGCGCCCGCACCACGTACTGTCACAATTGCGCAGGTAGCCTTACAACTTTAACTTGAGCGGCCAGCATGGATATTCACGATCACTCGCCGACCGCCGAAGGGCGCGCCTTTCTCTGGGGGGGCATCGGACTTGGCGTGCTGCTGGTTGTACTGCTCCTTACCCATGGGTTCGGCCTCTTCGGGGGACGCGGCGGCTCGGGCGAGGAAGCCCCGGCCCTGGTGCACAAGGGTGAGCAGGTCTTCGTCCCGGAGAATTCGCCCTTACGGCAGCGACTGATCGTGCTGGCAGCGCCGGCGGAGCCGAGGAGTGCCATCATCAGGGCTCCCGGCATCGTGGAGTCCGATCCGGCACGCACCGTCAGCGTGCTGCCCCCCGGGGCCGGTCGCGTCCGGGAGATCAAAGTCGCCCTGGGCGATCACGTGCAGCGCGGCCAGACGCTGGTGACCATCGACTCCCCCGACCTCGCCCAGGCCTACGACGACAACGACAAGGCGGCCAGCGCGGCGATGCTCGCCGCGAAGAACCTCGGCTACCAGGAAGCGCAGTTCAAGATCGGCGCGGCCGCGCAAAAAGACCTTGAAGCGGCGCACGACGCCAACAACCAGGCGGTCGCTGAATATGCCCGCACGCGCGAACATCTGCGGGCCATAGGCGCACCGCCCGAGGCGCGCGGTGACGCTCGCCTTATGACGGTACGGGCGCCGGTGACGGGAAGCGTCACGGCCTTCTCGGTCGCCCGCGGCGCCACGATCAATGACGATACCCAGCCGCTCATGAGCATCACGGATCTGTCGCTCGTGTGGGTGACGGCGCTGGTCGCGGAGAATGACGTGGCGAGCGTGGCGCCCGGCCAGGCGGCGGAGGTTACCGTCGACGCCTATCCGGGCAAGACGCTGCACGGCAAGGTGCTGTTCGTTTCCAACGTGATCGAGCCGGACTCACGGCGCGACAAGACCCGCATCGCCTTT
>Ga0070761_10000990_pt1 | contig 17914 bp, 12 predicted proteins | sample HubBroMetageREF1_FD_66724 | JGI IMG/M metagenome (GOLD analysis project Ga0070761, IMG submission 66724) | Reference soil microbial communities from the Hubbard Brook experimental Forest, New Hampshire, USA - Hubbard Brook CCASE Soil... | ecosystem: Environmental > Terrestrial > Soil >... | reverse complement strand
AGCACGACCGTGGTGGATGCGTTTGTGCGCAAGCGCATGGCCGACTACCTCGACCGGGTGGCCGACGGGATTAAGCAACTGGGCTTCAAGGGGGAGTGCCTCATCACCCGCTCGGGTGGCGGCTCGATGAGCTTCGAGGAGGCGCACGAGCGCTCCTTCGAGACGATCAATTCGGGACCCGTGGCCGGCGCCGAAGGCGCAGCTGAACTTGTGCGCGCTCTGAATCTTGGTGATTTGGTGACGGCGGATGTCGGGGGCACGAGTTTCGATACAGCTTTGATTATCAACGGCCGGCCGCAGCTTCTGTACCAGGGCGAGATTGACGGCATGCCCATTCAGGCTCCTTGGGTGGACGTGCGCTCGATCGGTGCGGGCGGCGGTTCGCTGGCATACGTGGACTCCGGCGGCTTACTGCACGTCGGTCCGCAAAGTGCCGGTGCGCAGCCCGGTCCGGCCTGTTATGCGCGTGGCGGTACCGAACCGACTGTAACGGACGCCGCATTCCTCCTGGGAATGCTGGGTAACGGGCATCTAGCCTCGAACGTTAGGCTGGATCGCGATCGGGCACTCGCAGCACTGAATAAACTCGCTCAGCCGCTAGGGAGTGATGCGCACAGCGTGGCCGTGGGCATCGTCAAATTAGCGTGTTCGAGCTGCGCGAACGCTATCCGCGAGATCACGGTCGAGCGAGGCATAGATCCAAGAGGCCTCAAGATTCTGGCTTTCGGCGGCGCGGGCCCGCTGCTGGCAACGCAAATCGCGCGCGAGCTGGACATCCGCGTCGTCATCGTTCCGCCGTTTGCCGGCAACTTCTCGGCCTGGGGCCTGCTGGGGTCGGATCTCGTACGCAGTTCCTCGCGCACACAGCTCGTGAGGTTAGCGGACGACAGTGTGGAACGTATCGAAACCATCGTTCGCACAATGTTTGCCGAGTTGGAGAGTCGCGGCGGAGATCACCGGTTTTCGCGGCAAGGCGCACGCGAGCTGGCGCTTGGCATGCGCTTTACCGGCCAAGAGTACAGTCTAACGATCCCGGCGCCGTGGAAGAACGACAAGCTCAGTCTGAGCAGCGCGGAGCTACGGCAAGCATTCCTGGATGCTTACGAAAAGACTTTCGGCATCATCCTCGACAATGCCGTCGAGGTGATCGTGTTGCGCACGGCGATTCGCAGATCGCTGTCGCGGCAGATCTCTCGTCCTGTTGATAAGGATCCGCACGTCTCGGAGACGCTGCAGGCAGTGTATTCATTTGCGCACGAGCGGGAATCCACAGCACGAAGCATGGTGCGGTCCTCCCTGGAGGAAGGTCGCAGGCAGGCCGGTCCGGCGGTCATTTACGAGGACACCGCCACTACCTATGTGGATGCCGATTTTTCCTACGGCCTGGATTCCAACGGCTGTCTCGTGCTGATACGCGAAGGCTAATGCATATGAAGGCAAACGGTGTCGCAGCGCACGTCTACAGCAACTGCACCGCTTCTGCGGGTCCTTCAGGCAAGCACAGCGACGCGGACCCCGTGACCACGCAGATCATCCGTCAGGCGCTGAACTCGGCGGCCAGGCAGATGAAGCGCGCCACCATCCGCACTGCCTTCTCTCCCATTATCTATGAGGCCCTGGACTTCGCTGTAGTCCTTTACGACCGTCGGATCCGGATGCTGGCCCAAGCTCCAACCTTGCCCATCTTCGTAGGCACCATGAGCTTTTGCATCGAAGGAGCTGTGCGGGCCGTGGGCGGGGAGGGGCGGCTCGAGCCCGGCGACGTATTGATTTACAACGTACCGTACGGTACCGGTTCGCATGCGCAGGATTGCGCGATAGTGATGCCGGTGTTTCTGGCGGATGAACTCGTCGGTTATGCCGCCAACAAAGCGCATTGGCTGGACATTGGCGCGAAGGCGCCGTACTGCACCGACACTACGGACGTGTATCAGGAGGGCGTCGTTATCCCGGGAGTTAAGCTCTACAAGGCGGGCACGCTGAATGAGGACGTTCATCGAATGGCAATCGCCAACTGTCGCTTCAAAACGGCGGTGAATGGTGACCTCAACGCGCAGGTTGCAAGTTGTCACGTCGGGGCCCGTGAGCTTGTGCGAGTGATCAAGCGCTTCGGCTACACGACGTTTACACAGAGCATCGAGCGTATGTTCGATCATGGCGAAACTGTCGTGCGGGAATTCATCAAGTCGATCCCGGATGGCACTTATCGTGCCACCTGCCATATGGACGACAACGGGCTGGACGACAAGCCCATCGAGTTTGAACTGGCAGTCACAGTTGATGGATCAAACCTCAGCATGGACTTCAGCAACGCACCTGACGCACACCCCGGTCCAATTAACGCCCCGTTCCCCTCAACGGTCAGCGCGGCGAGAGTCGCCCTCATGATGGCTGCCGGGAGTGCTCATGAGACGCCGAACGAAGGCCACTTTCGTCCGCTCGAGATCGTCACGCGCCCTGGCTCAATGTTCCATCCGGTCGAGCCGCAACCGTGCTATCTCTACGGATGGCCGCTCATGTCCGCGATCGAAGGGATCTTTCAAGCTCTCTCCATCGCAACGGCGGGACGACTCCCTTCGGGCGGTGCCGGTGATACAGCGGCCGTGCAGTTCTACGGCCACATAAGCGGTACCGGTGAGGCGTTTTATGCGGCAGGATTGTCGCTTCCGGTCGGCCAGGGCGCCCACCCCAATTGCGACGGGGCGACCTTGTTCGTTCCATCGCTCGCACATTCTCATGTTCAGTCACCGGAACTCCTGGAAGCCAAACTTCCGATTCAGTTCGAGCAATGGGAGTTCACCCCTGATACGGCTGGTCCGGGCGAGTTCCGGGGTGGCAGCGGTTGGCAGGTCGCCTACAGGTTTCTGGTGGACGTCATGTTGATTTCGATCGTCGATCGGACTCAGGTGCCTGGCTGGGCGCAGCACGGAGGGCTGTCTGGGGCTGCGAATCGTCTAGAAATCGATTTCGTCGACGGTCCTACTGAGACGCTGCGAAAGGTTACCAATCTCAAGGTCCCGGCGGGAAGCCGGCTGCGCATTTATCCGGGCGGTGGCGGCGGTTACGGTGCACCGACCAAGAGAGCGGCGGCAGCCGTGCAGCGTGATTTGTTGAACGGCATGATCACCCTGCAGCATGCGCGGAAATATTATCCCCATGCGGTGTAATTCAAGATCCCGGATCAGGTGACTATCACCTTGCTGCGAGGCTACAGGCGATGATCACAGTTTTGCGCGACGCGCGCATTTTCGATGGAGTGTCGGCAGAACTGAACGATGGCGCGAGTGTTGTCGTTGAGGACGACCGAATCCGCGAAATTACAACTACCCCCCACAGCTTCGCTGACGCGCGAGTCATCGATTGCCGCGGCCGCTTTCTGATGCCAGGGCTGATCGATGCGCACTTTCATGCCTATACGCCGAGCTTCGACCTCGCCAAGATCGATCGCATGCCGCAGGCGCTGCTGGCGAATCATGCACGGGTCATTCTCGAGGGCGCTCTGCAGCGTGGATTTACCACCGTGCGGGATGCTGGCGGAGGCGACATCGGTCTGTGGATGGCGATCGAGCAGGGCTTGATTCAAGGACCGAGGTTTTTCTTCTCGGGTAAAGCGATCTCGCAGACGGGCGGTCATGGCGACGCTCGCCCCGGCACCGTCGTAGAACCTTGCGGATGTTCAGGCTATATGGGCTCTCTTTCCCTGGTCGCTGATGGCGTCGATGAAGTGAGGCGAGCGGTGCGCGAGGAGCTGCGTAAGGGTGCGCGGCAGATCAAGCTGTTCGTTTCGGGCGGCGTCGTCTCACCCACCGATCCGGTGTGGATGCCGCAATTCACTAAAGAGGAAATCTGTGCCGCGGTCTACGAAGCCTCAACCCGGCGCACTTACGTGATGGCCCACTGCCTGACGGATGAGGGAGCCCGCCGCTGCGTCGAATCCGGCGTACGCTCGATCGAACACGGCACGGATATCTCTGAAGACACAGCGCGTTTGATAGCCGCTAAGCAGGCATTCGTCGTACCAACACTTTCAGTCGTGGACGTGCTACGCAAACACGCCGCTGATCTGGGCTTGCCGCCCATGAGCCGGCAGAAGATCGCGGGAATCTACGAGAGTTACGCGAAGTCGATCGAGGTGTGCACGCGTGCCGGCGTCAAGCTCGGCTTGGGGTCGGATCTGCTCGGCCAGGAGTTCCACCGTCTGCAGGGTGGCGAACTGGCTTTGCGTGCCGAGTTCAACCGACCTATCGACGTGCTGCGGTCGGCGACCTCCGTGAATGCGGATCTGCTGCAGATGAGCGGCCAACTTGGCTGCATTCAACCGGATGCCTATGCGGACCTGCTGGTCACCAAGGGTGATCCTCTAAGAGATCCTGGTTTGTTCAGGGACTCGCTGGCTAACGTTCTTCTAATCATGAAAGCCGGGGTGTGCATTCGAAGCGCGCTGTAAGGAATTTGCCATTGAAGGTACATCGTCTGCGGGCCGAAGCAGCCTAAGACTTGGAGCAGGTTCTGGTGGTCCAAAACGTAGAAGCGAGTGATGCGCACGACCGATTGCTCGAACCCGGTGCTCTTGCGCTCGTGGCAATCCAGTATGTGCTGATCGCCGGAAGCTTGTCGTTTCAAGTGTTCCCATTGTTGGTTGACGGGTTCGTGCGACTCGCTCATTTCGACGTTCAATCAGCGGGATTGTGCATTACAGCGGAGATGTTGGGCCAATCTGTGGGCGCGGCAGGCGGCCTGGCACTGGGGAGACGGGTCGGCAACCGCCACATGGTAATCGCGGCTCTCCTGCTGATCATCATTGGCAACGGCCTAACAGTTGGCGTTTATTCTTCTTTACGATTGCTGCTCGCGGTGCGGGCCGTGGCCGGCATCGGGTGTGGTCTCACTGTGGTTTGTATCGGACTTCTGGCGGCCACCAAGCAAGCCGACCGAAACTTCGCGGTATTTAATGCGGCGAATCTGCTCAGTGCCGCCGTGCTGTCCGCGGCCGTGCCAACGCTGTTTCGCACGTTCGGGGTCGGCGGAGTTTTCGCGGTAATCGCGGCCGCCGCGACCTTGTGTTTGTGCATGATTCCGCTGATTCCAGACTCTTACCGCGGGCGGACACCGCAGCCAGGGAAGGCTTCCCCTTCAAGTGTTCCATTCGTACCGGGCGCGCTGACGTGCGCGATGACGGTTGCGTACTTCGTGAGCCTCAGCATGTTTTGGAGCTATGCCGGCGACGTTGGCGCGCGGCATCAAATGGGGGTCCAGGCGGTGTCCTCCGCGGTGGCCGAGGCGTGGCTAGTGGGCGGCCTTGGGGGTGCTATCGCCGCAATCCTGGTGGCGAAGCGCGTGCCGCGAATGCCCATCATCACTGTGTGTGCGATTGGCGGAGCAGCAAGCACTTGGGCAGCTATCGTCGTTTTTAACCCGGTTGCGTTCGCAATCGTCCTGGTGGGCTTCGTATTCTTCTGGAATCTGCTGTATCCGATTCAAATGGGGCTATTTTCCCAGGTTGATCCGACTGGACGGCTGGCGATGCTCGCTTGGTTTGTGCAGTTGATTGCTTGCGCAATCGGCCCGGCTCTGGGCGGGTACGTTTTGCATGTGAGTTCATACAACACAATGGGAGTCGGCTGTGCGCTTGGATATCTCCTGTTCGTCTGCGCGGCATTAGTGCTACGCCCTTGGCAAGGTAGAATCCGGCGCGCGACAGCCGAAGGGCGCACCTGATTGTGAGTCGTCTATAGGTCTGCGGATGATGGACGTGCGTAGGAGAGAATCGTCATGTCGGTAGTTGTCGGCACCGGTGAGTATCGCTACGAGGTGGTTCAAGACTGGGCAAAATTGCCTGAGGGCTGGTCGTTTTTCGAGGTCGCCGCGGTCGGAGTAGATCGGCACGACAATGTTTATGCATTCAATCGCGGCGAACATCCGGTGATGGTGTTTGACCATAACGGCAAGTTCCTGCGTTCCTGGGGCGAGGGAATCTTCGGTCATGCGCACGGACTGCATGTCGCACCGGACGACACGTTATTCCTGACCGATGACCTGGATCACACCGTCCGTAAATGCACGACTCAAGGAAAGGTCCTGCTCACTATAGGCACGCCCGGCAAGCCCGCGCCATTCATGAGCGGATTGCCATTCCACCGCTGTACGCATACCGCTCTCTCGCCTAAGGGCGACATCTATGTCGCAGATGGCTACGGCAACGCGCGCATCCACAAGTACTCACCCGACGGGAGGCTTATTAAATCGTGGGGCGAGAGTGGCACGCTGCCGGGGCAGTTCAACATCGCGCACAACATCACCTGTGACCCGGATGGCTGGGTTTATGTCGCAGATCGCGAAAACCACCGTATCCAGGTATTCGACGGGGAAGGCCGGTTCGAAGCGCAATGGAACGACCTGCACCGACCCTGCGCAATGCATATGGACTATTGCAGCTGCCCGATATGCCACCTGGTTGAGATGGGTGCTCCGATGACGATCAACCGCGACTTCAAAAATATCGGACCGCGTCTAAGCGTACTCGACAACAAAGGCAAAGTTCTCGCCCGAATCGGCACTCAGATCGGCTTAACAGCGGATAGCTTTGTCGCCCCCCACGGGGTTGCGGTGGACTCGACGGGCAGCGTCTACGTTGCTGAAGTCCCCATTTCGACGTGGCCGGCACTTTACCCGGATAAGCCCATTCCCAAAGACATTTGCACTCTGCGCAAGCTAGTCAAGGTCACTTCGGATCACCCGCCGCTTTAACGGCGCTTTAGCGGCGCTCACGGAGTTCAAACCCCGTGCGATATCTGATCTGCCATCTTTTCCGCGATCATGAGAACCGGTATGTGGGTATTGGCACGCACGAGAGTCGGCATGATCGACGCATCGACTACCCGTAGGTTTTCGATGCCGAGTACCCTGCACGCCGGATCGACGACGGCGCCACGGTCGCTGCCCCGTCCCATGCGGCACGTGCTGCTCACATGGTGCGGCGGGCTCGCCCGGCGCATCGCGAGCGTGCGCAGTGCCTCGGCATCGAGCAGCAATGCCCGAGGATCGAGCTTCGACTGAGCAAGGAGTCTTCGGCGAATGGGCCGCGCTCGAAACGCCAGCTCGATGCCATAAGCTCGAATCCGGTTCCAGAGGTTGCGCCTCCACATCGACTGGACCAGGGCCGCATTCGGCAGGAAGAACTCATCCGTCAACTGGTTCATTCGCTCGTCGCTAAGGATTTCCAGGCACAGCTGCAGAACCGCGACGAGCCGCGCCAGATCGCGCTCATCCGCAAGCAGGTTGAATCTCACCTCCGGCGCGATAGTCGCATCGGCGGCGCGGAGGCGGACCTCACCGCGCGAATGAGTCTTGTGTACCTCGATGAGGAGCGCCGCGATTCTCCGTCCGAGGGAATGCCAGGCAGTTCTGTTAATGGCGGCGAGCCGAACGTCAATACCGGCGCCTTCCACTCCAGATGAAAACTGCAAATAGCTTTGGCCCAGGCCCCTCTGTGTGCGGGGTTGAACTGCGTGTCGAGGCAAGTAGGTTGCGATAGACATGCCGACGTGATTCATCAGATGTTGACCTACTCCCGACAAATCGCAGACGACCTCAATTCCGAGTTGCTGCAGATGCTGCCCAGGACCGATGCCTGAGCGCATGAGGATCGCCGGGCTGTGAATAGCACCAGCTGACAGGACGATTTCGTCACCAGCGAGCGATTCTGGTCGGCCGGAAATCCTTGCTGTGACGGCGACAGCTCTGCGTCCTTGCATTTCAATCCGATCGACGTGGGTGTTTGCCAGAATAGTGAGGTTCTGTCTGACTCTTACTGCCTCATTCAGATAGGCCATGGAAGCCGACACGCGTCGATCGGGCAGATTGGCCATGGGCATAGGACCGATGCCTTGGCGAAAATCGGCATTGAGATCCTGCAGCAGCGGATAATCCCGCGCCAGCGCGCAATTGGCGAAGGCTTTGGCGAATGGCGCCCAGTCAGCGGGGTGAATCCGTCGGATCGGAATCAGTCCTGCGCGACCGTGCAAAGGCCCGTCAAAATCGAGGTCGCTCTCGACGCGGCGAAAATACGGCAACACTTCGTCCCAGCCCCAACCCGTCGCCCCTAAGTCCCGCCATTCGTCGTAATCCTGCGGTAGGCCTCGGAGGGCCACCATTCCCTGAATATTCGATCCGCCGCCTACGCCCAAACCCTGAAGGTAGTGCCGAGAGAGGCGCGGCTCGTCAGTTTCAAGCTCGGCACCCACTTCAGCGGTAAGCTGAGGCCAGCTCAAGCCCGGATGAGCCAACGAGACCGGATAGGGGTCGCGGATGGAGGAATGCTCTCTGCCCGGAGCATGATCTGCACCCGCCTCGACGAGCAGCACCGTTATCGCGGGGTCGGCCGTAAGTCGATTCGCCAGCACACAGCCGGCGGCGCCCGCTCCGACAATGACGTAGTTAAATCTCGACATCAAGGGCGCACATTAGTCACGCTCCACGACGTACTGCACGCGCGAAACCGCCGTATCTGATGACGGCTTCGATGGCTTCCAGTCCATTCGGAACAAATTTCACGGCTATTCCGATTGTAGATGAACACCATCGAAATCATGCACTTTCCTAGAACATTCTGGATCGCTTATTCTGCGCCTGTCCAAATAGGCGGGGGTACGGAACAAGCGTTCCCGATCGATACGCCGCGGCGCGCTTTATCGGCACGCCGCCTGCCTCGCGCTTCGCGACGCGTGCACTAAAAGACCACTCTCTGGTGCGATGTCCCGTTGATAACTTCACAGAGGCGTTCGAACGTGGCGAGGACCGATTCGGCGATTGCGGTTGCAAAATGATGCAGAAGTCAGACATTCGATTTGCCATCGACACGGGCGGTACGTTTACCGACATCGTCGTATTCGATGAACGTGCCGGCACATTCTCGATGGATAAGGCGTTGACGACGCCACACAACACCTTGGAGGGCGTTGTTGCCGCGATTGCCAAGGCCGGAGTCAATCTTCGCGAGGTGCAACGCTTTTTCGTGCACGGCTCGACGACGGCGCTCAACGCGCTTCTGGAGCGAAAAGGCGTGCGGACCGCGTATCTCGGTACAAAGGGCTTCCGCGATGTGCCCGAGATAATGCGCTTCAACCGCCCTGAAATGTACAACCCGAAGTATCACAAGCCGCCACAGATCGTGCCGCGCAATCTACGGTTCGAAGTGACGGAGAGAATCAATTCCCGCGGAGAGGTGCTGCAGCCCTTGGACGAAGCGGAGCTGCGGGGCATAGCGCGCACTCTAAGAACGGAAAATGTAGCCGCACTCGCGATTTGCTTCCTCCACTCCTTCAAGAATTCCATCCATGAGCGGCGTGCGCGCGAAGTCATTCGCGAAGAATTTCCGGAAGTATCGATCGCATTATCATCACTCGTCGCAGGCGAACACCGCGAATTCGAGCGCGGTATGACTACTATTCTGAACGCGTTCCTGGCTCCGGTCGTGGAGCGCTGGATCGGTGATTTGCAGCGGGAACTCAAGGCGCGGGGATTCGCTGGCGAGATCGTACTGACCAAGTCGGATGGCGGTGGCTTGACCGCGGACTCTGCCAAGAGCAGCGCTATCAATATGCTGCTGTCAGGCCCTGCGGGGGGCGTAATCGGCGGAACTTACATGTCGGCGTTGCTCGAGCGACCCAACCTGATCACGATGGACGTCGGCGGCACGAGCTTTGATATCGCTCTGATCAAAAAGGGCGAGGCCGCCGTGCAACGTGAGACCGAGGTCAGCGGCTATCCTATTCTGATTTCCAACCTGGATATTCGAACGATAGGGGCAGGCGGCGGGAGTCTTGCCAGGATCGATCGTGCAGGCGCGCTTCAGGTCGGTCCGGAGAGCGCGGGTGCGGTCCCCGGTCCGATGTGTTACGGGCGCGGAGGCGTGCAGCCGACAGTCACCGACGCGCTCTTGATTAACGGTTTCATCGATCCAAAAAACTTTCTTGGCGGGACGATTTCGGTCGATCTCGATGCCGCAACGAAGGGCATCACTGAGCAGATCTGCGCACCGCTCGGGCTGGAGCTACACCGTGCCTCGAGCGGCGTATTGCGAATAGTCATGAGCAATATGGCGGAAGCGATCAAGGATATAGCAGCGGAGTCCGGCGATGATCCGCGGGACTTTGCGATGCTGTGCTTCGGCGGTGGGGGTCCGCTTTTTGGCGCCTACCTCATGGACGAGCTGAGCCTGCCAGCCGCGATTGTTCCAATTCTACCGGCGGCATTTTCTGCCTGGGGAATGCTGATGATCGATCTTCGCCACGACGTGGCCCAGACGATCGCGCAGCCCCTGTCGCGTGTGAGTCTCGCTGATCTCGAGCGCCAGTTCGTTAGACTGGAAGATCAAGGGAAAACTCTGCTCGGTCGCGAGGGCGTGCCTGAAGAGCGCTGGCAGCTGGTGCGCACCGCGGATATGCGCTATCTCGGTCAGGAACACTCGGTATCGGTTCCAATCCCGGTGCAGCTTGCCGGTCTCGACAGTGCGGCGCTGTTTGAGGCGTTCGAGGGCGTCTACGAGGCCGTGTATGGCTATCGGCTAGGCACCCCCGCGGATGTCGTGACACTGCGGGTTAAGGCAATTGGAAAGATACCGGCGCCGGGATTGCGTTCGATCGCAGCCGGGAGCGGGGACCCTAGCCAAGCTCTCTTGGGCACGCGCCTGGTCCACGACTTCCTTGATGTCGAAGCTCAGGAGTTTCGCGTGTTTGATCGCTCGCGGCTGCTTGGCGCCGATCGCGTCGACGGACCAGCGCTGATTATCGAGCCAACTACCACGACCGTGGTCCGCGAACACCATACGTGCACTGTCGATCGCGTTGGCAGTCTTGTAGTCACACGGCGCTAGGGAGAATCGATCGTGCCCACATCGCCGACTCTTGACCCGATCACCGTTGAGGTGATCAGAAGCTATTACCAGTCAACGGCACGACAGATGCGTAGCACGCTGGTGCGGGCCTCGTTCAATCCGGTCATCTACGAGATGATTGACTTCAGCATTGGCATTTACAACCGCGATGCCGAGTTGATTGCCGAGGGACCGGGGATTCCGTTCTTCATGGGAACTCTGACCTTCACGATTCGGAGCGTCGTTAAACACCTGGGTATCGACAACCTGCATGATGGCGATGTGATCCTGTCGACCTATTCCTATTGGACCGGCTCGCACCCGCAGGATGCCGTCATCATTCGACCAATATTCGTCAAAGACAGAATCTTTGGATACACCGCCGTCAAGGCACATTGGATGGATCTTGGTGCTAAGGACATTTACGGCACGGATACCACCGATATCTGGCAGGAAGGCTTGCAGCTGCACGCCGTTAAGGTTGTGAAGCGTGGAAAGTTGGATGACGAGATCGTCGGGATCATTCGTGCTAACAGCCGCATGCCGACCGAAGTCATTGGTGACCTCACTGCGGAGATCTCAGCATGCGGGCATGGCGTCAAGAGAATTCTCGAGCTCGTGCACAAATATGGCGTCGACACGGTAGAAGCGGCGACCGCGAGCATTCTTGACCACGGTGAACGCATCGCGCGAGAAGCGATCAAGGCGATGCCGGATGGCGAGTGGTCGGCCGAGTCGGCGTTAGACAACAATGGTCTTACGCAGGATCAAGTACCGTTCAGAGCGACGATACGGATCGCGGGAGATGAGATTACCGTAGATACCAGCGGCTCGGCGCCGCAGCAGCCCGGGCCGGTAAACTGCCCGTTTCCCTCGACGGTATCCGCGATTCGTCTGGTGCTGAAGATGATCATCGCGCCGAACTACGACGCGAATGAGGGTTTTTTTCGGCGGGTGAAGGTCGTGTCCCCCGAAGGCTCGGTTTTCAATCCCAAGGCGCCGGCTCCGATATTTCTGTCGGGCTGGAGCGCGCAGATCATGGCGGAATCGCTATTTCAGATAATGGCAGAGATCGCGCCGGACAAGTCAGTCGCCCGGTCGGGAGGCGATCTTGGCGGTGTGCTGTTTAGCGGGATCGACCCGGTCGACGGTAGTTTCTTTGCCGGCGGCGAGGACGAATGTTGTGGGCAAGGTGCGGGAAACGACCAGGATGGCGAGAACGCACTGATCCTCTTCGTGCTGGGCGAGTCCAGTAACATCCCCATCGAAATTCTTGAAGAGCGCTGGCCGATACTCACAGACAAATATGAACTGCGCCCGGATTCAGGCGGCGCTGGCAAGTGGCGGGGTGGGGTGGGCGTCCTCAAGCAATGGAAAGCGCTTACTGATCTGAAACTCATTGGCACGATTGAGCAGACCAAAACACCCGCCTGGGGTGTTCACGGTGGGCAAAGCGGCATGGGGAACCAGATGACGATCAGCGTTGGTTTGCCGCACGAGCGGCCGATGGGCAAAGTAAGCGGCTGGCTGCTGCCTGCAGGGGAACGGCTGCTATTCGAGATGGGCGGTGGCGGTGGCTGGGGTGATCCGCTGGAGCGAGCTCCGACTCGCGTGTTGAACGACGTCATAGGCGGATACGTGTCCATAGAGTCTGCGAAGCGCGAGTACGCTGTGGTGATTCGCAGGCAGGACAACTCTTATTCGGTCGATGAGAAGGCGACGCGCAGTCTCAGGGAAGGACGCCGGGCGGGGTCGGAACGAACATGAGTGCTGGACAGCTGAAGATGAGCGAGACACCGGCGCGCTCGTGGTTGGCGGATGCCATCATTTGGGATAATCACGCTTGCATGCCCTTGCGTCCGGACGACAGCTTTCTGCCGCAATTGGAGCGCTGCAGAGCGGCAGGGCAGACCGTGATCGCCCTGAACATTGGCTACGATGTAACGTCGTTCGACGATAACATTCGCGTGCTGGCGCATTTTCGCCATTTTGTCAATCGCCACCCGGACCGCTATATCCTCATTAACACGGTCGAAGACATTCTTGCGGCGAAGAGCAGCGGGAGGCTGGCTATCTGCTTCGATTTGGAGGGGACGCGCGCGCTCGGCGATCAATTGAGCATGATCGAGTTCTTTTATGAGTTGGGCGTCAGGTGGATGCTGATGGCCTACAACCTCAATAACTCGGTCGGCGGGGGCTGTCAGGATAAAGACAGTGGGCTGACAGCCTTCGGCCGGAAGGTACTCGACGAGATGGTGCGCGTTGGCATGGTCCCGTGCTGTTCCCATACGGGTTGGCGCACTGCGATGCAGGTGATGGACCACGTCGGCGGACCGGTCATTTTCTCCCACTCCAACTGCCACGCGGTTCACGCGCATCCTCGCAACATTCCCGACGAGTTGATCAAGGCTTGCGCCGCGACGGGTGGCGTCGTTGGCATCGTCGGCGATAGCGTCTTCCTGCAACCCGGTACGGACCTGGTGCCGTTGATGTTTCGGCATATCGATCACGTTGTCCAGCTGGTGGGGCCGGACCACGTGGGTCTCGGTCTGGATTACGTGTACGACATGCAGGAGCTCGGTAAGCATTTCAAGACGCACCCGGAATATTGGCCGGGTGAAAAGGGGCTTTCCTCCGCGCCCATTACATTCCTCGAGCCGGAGCGCATCCCGGCGCTGGCCGACGTAATGCGCCAACATGGCTATCCGCATGAGGCAATTCTCAAGATCGTAGGCGGTAATCACCTGAGGGTGGCTTCCGCCGTTTGGAAATAAGGCTTACGGGTGATCCGCCGACGAGGACCGAATTCTGAGGGGTCAGCAGATGATCCTTGGCAGGATCACGGACGCTTGCGAATGACGTCATCGTTCCTCTTTCATTTATCGCGCGGATCGTTTGCCGCATTCAGATAAACGGTGTTCGTCGGACCAAAGCCCGTGATGTAGACCACCACAGGCTCCGCCCTTGTCAGGGCGAAATGCGCCACACCACCAGGCTCGGTGTAGAAGCTGCCCGGCGGCAACGGCTTGGTCGCGTCAGCGTTGGCCACGGTCCCATAGCCGAAGTACCAGGTGCCCGACATAACGACGGCCGAACGATTATCTCGATGCGTGTGCGCCTGGATTGTGGTGTTGGCCGGAATGCTGAGGCGAATGGTGTAGAGCCCCAGTTTCGTCGGGTCACCCAGAAGTACGGTCGTGTGAATTCCAGCCACACCCGAAGTGCCGGCACCGGCGCCGAGGGCCTCCCTGGCGGTGATCTCGGCCGGTGTCAGGCGAATCTGATTAATTGCCGCCGCCTGCGCCACGCTTGCCAGAACCATGACCAACGCGATAGTCGCAATCTTCTTCATCGTCTTGCTCCGGTCGTCTGCCTTTTATTCCGACAGGAAATTCACGATCAACGTGGTCGTGGCTTTGGGGTTCTCGTCCATGATCCAGTGGCCGGAGCCGGGGACGATACCCATGGTCACGTTCGTCGCTACGAAACGCAGGGTATCCGCCTGTGAGGTGCCGAATGATTTTTCCCCGCCCAGGGCAAGCACCGGCATCGTCAGTTTGCCACCCTTGGCGAGCAGCGCTTTGTTATCAATGGCGTCCTGATTGAATGCGCCGAACTGCTCGAAGGCGTCGTGCATGGCGTGTGGTCGCGCGTAGAGCGCCGCGTAGTGCTGGCGCGTCGCCTCGTCAATTTTTTTAGGATCGGCGGACAGTTCGTCGTAAAAGCGATCGAGATAGATGCGCTCGCGGCCCGCAACCAGCCGTTCTTCGTCCGGCCCACGGAAGTTAAAATGCCAAAGCAGCGGGCTTTCCTTGATCTCTTCCCAATTGCCAATTCCGGGCAGGGGAGCGTCGATCACCACCCACTTGGTGATGCGGGTCGGGTATTGGGCCGCCAACGCGTAGCCCACCATATTGCCGATGTCGTGCGTAACCAGATCGGCGCTACTGATTTTCAGCGCATCCATCACGCCCGCAATATCCACGGCCTGGTTCTTCTTGGTGTACCCCTGGTCAGGGTGCGTTGACAGGCCCATACCGCGCAGGTCAGGTACCACAACCGTGTGATTCTTCACCAGCGTCGCGGCGGCCGGCGACCACATGTCGCCCGTGTCGCCAAAGCCGTGCAACATGACGACCGCCGGACCCTGACCGCCGATTCGCACGTGCAGTGTGGTGCCGTTGGTCTTGATTTCCTGGGTATGAAAACTCGACGGAAACGGCTCCACTGCGAAGGCAGGAGTAACGATCAGAAATGCAACCAGCAGGTTAGTGGAATAGCGCAGCATAAAATCTCCCTGATGAGGTGCCGGATGCTGGCCCCGCACCTGCGTTCTGTCTAGACTGCAATTAAAGGAACGAGTGTCAGGAAAAACCGAACGATGCTGAAACTGGATTCGCTGCTGGCCTTCGTCACGACCGCGGAGGCCGGTTCAATCAGCGAGGCGGCGAGGCGCCTGCAGATTTCGAAATCGGTTGCCAGCGAGCGTTTGGCAGAACTCGAGCGCAATGTCGGCGCGACCCTGGTACATCGTTCCACGCGTAAGCTGGTGCTGACTGAAGACGGTAGCGCGTTCCTGGAGCGCGCGAAACGCATCCTGCGCGAAGTATCCGAGGCGACCGCGGAGGTCTCTGAACGGCGGGGTGAGCTGGTCGGACCGCTGAGGATCTCCGCACCCGTGAGCTTCGGCATCCTGCATCTGGCCTCGGCGCTGAGTTCGTTTCTCAGGGAGAATCCGCGCATCGAACTATCAGTCGATCTGGACGATCGTTTCGTCGGCGCGGTGGATGGCTTTGACGCCATCGTTCGTCACAGTCAGCTGCCTGACAACGGATGGATCGTAAAGCGGATCGCGCCGAGCAGGCGCAGGCTGGTTGCCTCACCCGATTACCTGAAAACGCACGGGACACCCCGATCTATCGCCGATCTGGAGCAGCATCGTGGAATTATCTACTCCAATCGCGGTGCCTCGGATTGGCGCTTCCGGCAATCGGGCCGCTGGTCGGTAGTGCGTCCCGGCGCGGTCATGCGGGTCAACAACGGTATCATCATGCGCGACGCGGTCGTGGAAGGTTTGGGCATCGCGTTGCTCACTACGTTCATTTTCTACGATTCAGTGACGTCAGGAAAACTGCGGCTGCTCGATGTCGGCGCGGAAGCAGAGCCTGCAACGATCTTCATTGCCTATCCCAATGCCAGGCGCGTCTCCGCCAAGGTTCTGGCGCTGATTGCGCACTTACGCGCGGCTTTCGGGACGCCGCCCTATTGGGAGCGATAGCTCAGGGCTGGCGCGGGGATAGCCTAGAACTCTTTCCGATCATTGCTCTTCGCCTGTTACGGCGATGAAGCCGGGAGAACCATCGCGGACGACACGAAGAAGCAGGGGAAGCTTCGGCGATGGCTTTCCCACTTTCGCAAGATCCGCGACGTCCTCCAGGCGTTTGCTGCCCGCATAGGTGATCAGGTCACCGATCTTCAAGCCGGCTAGCGCTCCCGCACCATTCGGCCGCAGCTGCGTCACGATCAGGCCGCCGATCTCGCCCTGGGCCTTCAGCGCCGCGCGAATCTCGGGGGTCGCATTGGCGACGCCGAGCTCAAGACTTGGCACCCAGGTGTCCCGACCACCGGCGTGCAGCGGATCGGGTGGTGGATCGGGGAGTTGACCGACCGACAACGTGATCGGCTGCTCCACGCCCGCGCGCACCACGGAAGCGTCGACCCTCGAACCGGGTGTCAGTCGCACCACGACGTTTCCCAAGGTGGCGAGGGTAACAGGCGAGGTCCCGATGCTCAGCAGTACGTCGCCGGAGTGCAGCGTCTCTGCCGAGGGTCCTTGCGGATCCACAGCCGTGATCAGCGCACCCGCAGGGGAGTCGCGCCCCAGGAGCGCTTGCGCCAGCGCGGGCGTCATCGGCTGCGCTTGGATGCCAAGGTAGCCCCGACTCACGTGTCCGTGTGCTTCGAGTTCCGCGACAACTGACAGAACTGTTTCCGCTGGAACTGCGAACCCAAGACCCACCGAACCACCGCTGGGCGAAAGTATTACCGAAGTGACACCGACGACCATTCCGTCCGTCGAAAGCAGGGGGCCTCCCGAGTTTCCAAAATTAATGGCCGCATCGGTCTGGAGGAAATCGATGTACGGGTCCTCTTCGAGCGTGCGCGCTCGCGCCGAGAGAACGCCGGCGGTGACTGATTGACCGAGACCGAAGGGATTGCCGATGGCAACGACGGGATCGCCCACCGAGATCTTGTCCGAGGATTCCAGGCGAAGCGCGGGCAAGTGGTCCGCGCGCACTCTGAGCAGCGCGATATCGGTAGCCGCGTCGGCGCCAATCACCTGGGCAGGAATTACCCGATCGTCTGCCAGCTTTACGCGCACCGTCCGAGCGCCCTCAATGACGTGGCGATTGGTAACGATGAGCCCATCCGCACGGATGATGAACCCCGAGCCGAGCGCAGATCCGCCTTCGCCCGGCACTGGATTACTGCTGCCTGGCGCGGAGAGCATGCCGCGTATGAACGCGCGCATGTCGTTGTATTGAGTATCGCGGGTCGCCCGTTCTACGGCACGTTGCCCGGCGCTTTCCCCCCGTTCCTGGACAAGAACAGTGACGACGCTTGGCGCCGCCTGACGAACCAGATCGGCGTATCCACCGGGCACCGCGGCGGCAGCAGGATGGACCCACTGAGCGGCAGCTGAGGCTGCGGCCAATAGCAGCGCTGGTATGCGCATCGTGCCAGCAGGAGAAGACACCTGGCGCCACCCACTTGCAAGACGACCGACGCGACGATCTTCCATTGATCGACTATCGTAGGCCCCTCTCTGCGAGGCTGTCATCTGCCTCAGCTTCAACCTGCATTGAGCGCTCGCACATCCGCGCAGCGCTTCCGGTCCCAGGGTTCAGCAACGCGGGTCGTGAGATCTGATTGCCGCTCATGGCGCATCGCCGAGCGCGACCTGGCACCGCTAACCAGGTTGACAGTTTCACTAATGGAATGAAATTATACAGGTGATAGTACAGTAAACAACCCGCCATT
>Ga0070761_10000989_pt1 | contig 17931 bp, 14 predicted proteins | sample HubBroMetageREF1_FD_66724 | JGI IMG/M metagenome (GOLD analysis project Ga0070761, IMG submission 66724) | Reference soil microbial communities from the Hubbard Brook experimental Forest, New Hampshire, USA - Hubbard Brook CCASE Soil... | ecosystem: Environmental > Terrestrial > Soil >... | reverse complement strand
AACCAGATTCACGATATTGTAACCACGGCCAAGGGCTGCAACGCGAACGCCCTCGGTCTGGCGGCATATGGCAACAGCGCTCCGGCTTCCATTAACAACCTGACTATCAGCGGCAACGAGGTATTCGACAACACCACGGGCTGCAGCGAGACGGTGACGCTCAATGGCAACGTAGAGAATTGGAGCGTCACCAATAACATCATTCACGACAACAACAACATTGCCTTCGACGCGATCGGGTTCGAGAACGTGTCGCCGGACCCAACCTACGACCAAGCGCGCGACGGCGAGGTGAGCGGTAATATCGTCTACAACATTACGTCTTACGATAACCCCGCTTATGGAAAGCAGTACGCGGCCGACGGAATTTACGTGGATGGCGGCACCCAGATCGTGATCGAGCGCAATCTGGTGCATAATGCCGACCTCAACCTGGAACTTGCAAGCGAGAACCAAGGCAAAGTCACCAGCTTGATCACGGCGCGCAGCAACCTGATCTATTACGCGAACTCGGTGGGCGTGAGCATTGGCGGCTACGGGCCGCAGCGCGGCGGCACGGAGAATTGCGATATCGTCAACAACACGCTTTTCATGAACGACATGAAGAATACAGGCAGCGGGGAATTCCAGATACAGTACTACGCTACGAACAATATCTTCGAAAACAACATAGTAAACGCGACATCTCAGGGGCTGTTTCTGCACAGCATCACGGATTCGGAACCCGATCCCGCGACCCTGGACTACAACCTCTACTTCTCTTCCAGCCACGCCACTGCGGGGATTTGGCAGTGGAACAAGACGACGTACCGGGGGTTTACGAAATACCAATCGGATACGGGGCAGGATGCCAATTCCAGCTTCGCGAATCCGCTCTTCCTGAGCACGCTGACGCCGGATTTGCAGGTGCAGCCTTCTTCGCCGGCGGTCGATGCGGGGAATAATCTGGGGCCCGCGGTGGTGGGCACGCTGGACTTCGCGGGCAATCCGCGGGTGCAGGGTTCGGATATCGATATAGGGGCGTACGAGCAGCCTTGATGGAGCAGGGTTACTCAGAGCCGCTTCGGCCATTTCTGTTTGCCATGAAAGACGGCGATCAGATCTAGGCGTCCGGGAGCGGGGATAAATCCCCGCGCCAGCTAAAGCCCGCCCTCCAGCGACCTACTGCCGGAAGCCAATGGCGGAGACGACCACGCCCAACTCGCGATGATCGCCGGGCACCGAGAAGGTGCGGTCTAGGGTGAGGGTCACGCTGGCGGTTTCGCGGACGGGCGACTGAGGCGGGGACTTCAGGGTATAAGCGCCGGGTCCGCTGTAGGTCTCGGAAGCGACGACGCGGCCATCCAGCAGCAGATCGACGTGGCGCGCCGGCGCAGGATCGGGAATCGTGAACACGGCTTCGAGGGGTTGCGCCTGGGCAGGACTCTTCAGCAGAACCACGGCGCTACCCGACATCCAGCGCCATGCGCCACCTTCCACATCATACAGGCCGCTGACAATCTGGGTGGACGCTTCCGGGGCGTTCATGGGCAGGTAAGTGAGTGTGGGATGCCGGTCGAGCACGATGGCGGCGCGCACGATGTCGATGGGTGCAGCGGTAATGTCGAATGGCAGGAGCCCTTTGGTAGCGGTGGAATAACCTGAGCGGGCTTGGAGTCCGATAAGTTGCAGGGGTAACGCGGCGCGAATGGGCCGCTCGGCTATGCTGGCAGTGGGCGCGGTGAACGCGATGGGATAGGCCAGTTGGCTCGAAACGACAATATCGCCGGCACGCAGGACTTGTCCCGTCGGGCCGCGTTCAAGCGGCAGTCCGCCATCGGCCTCCAAGTAGTAGCGCAAGCCCCATTCGCCGTCGATGTACACGCGATGGCCGGCGGTGGACGGGCGGATCTGGCGGGCAAAGCGCCGGTAGCCGTCCCAATGCTGGTAGTTCACGGTGGCGAGCGCCAGGCTTAACGCCAGTTGGGCGGCGAACCCGAGGGCCAGCCAACGGGGCCGGAGGCGCGAAACGAGCAAGACCAACGGCGCGGCCATGGGCAGCAAGTAGCGGGCGGATCCAGCAAAGAAGAGAACGGCGGCGCCGCCGAAGAACAGCGCGATCCACGCGGCGAGGAATGCGGTCTCCCGACCGCGCCGCCTCCGGGCTGTCAGGATGGCGCCAGGCAGCAGCGCGGGAAATACGATAAAGCAGGCGTGCACCGCCAGGGCCGCGGCGTTGCGTAGTTTATTGGCTAGGGTTTGTAGCCCATAGCTGCTCATGTACCCGGCCGACACCGCGACCGGCAGCGTGCCCGAATACCAGCGCTCAAATAACTGCAAGACCAGAAGGGTGACCGGCGCAACCAGCGTAAGCAGCGTAGCCAAGCGAGCGGTGCGGTCGCGGCGGCGGTAAATCCACAGGTAGACCGCCAGGATAGGTGTCAGGAAAACAGCTTGATACGCGCTGAGCGCCGCCAGCATTATAGCGACGGCGGCCCAAGCCCATCGCTCCGCGATGAAGCACGCTACAGCCGCCATCCAAAACGCGAGGAAAGGCAGGTCGGATTCGAGCGAGTTGCCGTTAATCACGAATGCGGGAACCGCCAGAAACAGCAGTGTGGCCCATAGCGGATGCGGCGAGAAGCGTTTCGCCAGCGACCACATAGCCAGCGCCGCGACCACCGAGAACAGGATGTACGCGGCATGGAACGGCACTTCGCGGATATCGCCGACGATGGCCAGCAGCAACCCGAGGAACCAGGCGTTGAAGGGCGGGTGGGGAAAGCCGCGCAGGTCTACGCGTTCGCCTAGGAAGACATACTGGACGTGGTTGGGATCGAGCGGATCGATCTGCGCGTGCTCGGCTCCAGCCAGATAATAGACATCGTCGCCCTGGATCGCCTGGTTGAGAAATGGCAGACGGATGAGCAGGACCACGGCCAGCAACACGAACGCCGAGCGGGACTGAAGTCCCGCGCGGGCTAAAGCCCGCCCCCCAATGGTTGTAGCTACTTCGGGGACGTCCATTTGAGGATCGGCTTGCGCGCCGCCTTCACCTCGTCGACGCGGCTGGTGCGTGTGGAGTGCGGCGCGGTCTTCACCATCTCCGGCTCGGTTTCGATCTCTTTGGCGATTGAAATCATGGCGTCGATGAAAAGGTCCAGTTCGAGCGTACCTTCGGTTTCGGTGGGCTCGATCATCATGGCGCCGCGCACGATCAGCGGAAAGCTAACGGTGTACGGGTGGAAACCGTAATCGATCAGCCGCTTGGCGATATCGCCCGTACGCACGCCCTGGCGCGCCTGGCGGTCGTCGCTGAAGACCACTTCGTGCATGTTGGGCAGCGTATAGGGCAGGTCGAAGAATGGCTCGAGCTTCTTGCGGATATAGTTGGCGTTGAGCACGGCATCCATGGTGGCGGCGCGCAATCCGTTGCCGCCGTGGGCCAGGATGTACGCCAGTGCGCGCACCAGCACGCCGAAGTTTCCGTAGAACGCTTTCACTTTGCCGATGGAGAGGGGACGGTCGTAGTCGTAAGCCCAGAGATCGCCGTCGCGTTTGAGGCGAGGCACGGGCAGGAACGGCTCCAAGTGCTTCTTCACCGCCACGGGACCGCCGCCCGGACCGCCACCGCCATGCGGAGTGGAGAACGTCTTGTGCAAATTCAGGTGCATCACGTCCACGCCGAAATCGCCGGGGCGCGCGATGCCTACCAGCGCGTTCATGTTGGCGCCATCCATGTAAAGCAGCGCGCCCTTGCGATGCAGGACTTCGGCGGCTTCGATGATGCGCGATTCAAATACGCCGAGGGTGTTGGGATTAGTGACCATCAACCCGGCCACGTCCTCCGTGACGGATCTTTCCAAAGCGGCCAGATCCAGCAGACCGTGCTCGTCGGAGCGGATGTTCTCGACTACGTATCCGGCGATGGCGGCGGTAGCGGGATTGGTGCCATGCGCGGAATCCGGAATCAGGATCTTCTTGCGCGGGTTGCCTCGTTGCTGGAGCAGCGCGCGAATGAGCAAGATGCCGGTCAGTTCGCCATGCGCGCCGGCCGCGGGTTGCAGCGTGATGGCGTCCATGCCGGTGATTTCGAGCAGCGCGGATTCGAGATGCGCCATCACTTTCATGACGCCCTGCGAGAGGGATTCCGGCTGATAGGGATGCGCCCAGGCGAGGCCTTCGATGCGCGCGACCAACTCGTTCACGCGCGGGTTGTACTTCATGGTGCAGGACCCCAGCGGGTACATGCCGTGGTCGATGGCGTAGTTCCAGGTGGAGAGTCGCGTGAAGTGACGGATGGCTTCCACCTCGCTGACTTCGGGGAAGCCTGCGATTTCGGCGCGGACGTTTTGGGAACCGAGTGCGGCGTGGGGGTCTACCGCGGGGACATCCAGGTTGGGAAGTTGGTAAGCTTTCTTGCCCGGCGAACTGCGCTCGAAGAGAAGGGCTTCGTTCGGAGAAATGTGGGAACGGACTTTCTTGATGGCCATTAGAATATCCCTGCCAGCTTGTCCATCTCGTACCGCCGCGACATTTCGGTGGCGCAGAGCAGCATTGCATCGGAAAGTTCCGGATAGAAGCGGCCCAGCGGCAGCCCTCCTATGATCTTCTTTTCGAGCAGGGCTCGATTGATTTCATCCGGGGAGCGGCCGCCGGTCGAAACTACGAATTCGTTGAAAAATGGCCCGGAGAATCGCCGTTTCAACTTGCCCGCCAGATAGTGCGCTTTAGCCAAGTTCTGTTCCGCCAACTCGCGCAGGCCCTGTTTTCCGTAGACGCTCATGAAGACGGTAGCCATCAACGCGATCAGCGCCTGGTTTGTGCAGATGTTGGACGTGGCCTTCTCGCGGCGGATATGCTGCTCGCGGGTGGCCAGCGTCAGGCAGAACGCGCGATTGCCGTGCGTATCCGTAGTCTCGCCAACCAGCCGGCCGGGCATCTGGCGGGCGAATTTCTCGCGCGTGGCGATGATGCCGGCATACGGTCCGCCATAGCTTGGTGAGATGGCGAACGATTGCAACTCGCCGGCCACGATATCGGCTTGTGGCGGCTCCAGGATGCCGAGCGAAACCGCCTCGGTGAATCCCATCACCAGCAGCGCGCCACGCCGGTGCGCGATCCCGGCCGCGCGCTTCACATCTTCCACCACGCCGAAGAAATTGGGCGATTGCAGAATTACGGCTGCCGTCAGGTCGTTGAGCTTGTGCTCCAAATCGTCGAGATCTGCCGCGCCAGTCTCCGGATCGTAGCCGAAGTCCGTAATCGGCATACCCTGGTTCTTCGCGTAGGTGTGCAGCACCTCCTGATACTCGGGGTGCACGCTGCGCGCCACCAATAGCCCGCCTTTGCTGGTGAGGCGGGCGGCCATCAGGGCAGCCTCCGCGAGGCCAGTCGAGCCATCGTACATGGAAGCGTTGGCCACATCCATGCCGGTGAGCTGGCATATCATGGTTTGGAATTCGAAGATGGTGGTGAGGGTGCCCTGCGAAATCTCAGCCTGATACGGCGTATACGACGTAAGGAACTCGCCGCGCGCGACTACCGTATCCACCAGCACGGGGCGGTAATGCGCGTACACACCCGCACCTAGGAAACTGGCGTAGCCGTTGGCGTTTTCATCGCCACGCCGGCGGAAATAATCGACGATCTCGTATTCGGAAATACCCGGCGGAAGCTGCAGCGGCTGTTTCAGCTTCACGGCCTCAGGTAGATGGGCGAATAGATCTTCGGGGCTTTCCACGCCGCAAGCTTCCAGCATTTCGCGGCGCTCGGAATCAGACTTCGGAAGATAGCGCAATCGTTATTTTTCCGCTCCTATATAGGTTTGATACTCGGCTGCGGAAAGTAGATTCGCCAACTCGCCGGGATTGCTCAAACGGATCTTGACCAGCCAAGCCTCGCCGTGCGGGTCCGCATTGAGCTTTTCGGGAGCATCGGCCAGTGTATGGTTGAGGTCGACGACGTGGCCCGAAATCGGCGAATAGATATCCGACACGGCTTTCACCGACTCCACTGAGCCGATGGTTTTTCCCTGGTCCACTTGCTGGCCGGGCTTCAGGGTTTCCCGGCCGTACTTGAAGTCCACGTAGACGATGTCGCCCAATTCGTGCTGGGCGTGATCCGTAATGCCGATGGTGCCCGTATCGCCTTCCACGTGCACCCACTCGTGTTCCTTGCTGTAGCGGTAGTCTTCGGGATACATTATTTGGCTCGTTTGTAGAATGGCGTTTCCACGGTGACAGCGGCCACCGGCTGGCTGCGAATGACGACCTCTATGGCGCGGCCCACGTGAGCCTCCGCCACGGGCAGGTAACAAAGACCGATGTTCTTGTTTAGGGCAGGCGCGGGCGAACCGCTGGTGACCCAACCGGCCGGCGCGCCATCCAGCAGCACTTCGTAACCGTCGCGCCCGATTCCGCGGCCGCACATTTCGAATCCTACGAGCTTGCGCCGAATGCCTTGTTGCTTCTGCTTGGCCAGCGCGGCGCGGCCGACAAAATCGCCTTTATCGAGCTTCACGATCCAGCCCAAGTCGGCTTCCCACGGCGTGATGGAGGCGTGGATTTCGTGTCCATAGAGCGCCATTTTGGCTTCCAGGCGCAGCGTGTTGCGCGCGCCCAGCCCGCAGGGCTTGATGCCGAATTCCTTGCCGGCATCCAGAATTTCGTGCCACAGGCGTGGGGCTTGCGCGGGCGCGATGTAGATTTCGTAGCCATCCTCGCCGGTGTAGCCCGTGCGTGCGATGCGGGCCGGCGTGCCTGAAACGGCGCCGTCCGTGAACCAGTAATAGCGAATGGCGGCCAGATCGGCGGCGGTGAGCTTCTGCAGCGTGGCGCGCGCGTTGGGACCCTGGATGGCGATTTGCGCATAGTCGTCGCTCGACAAGCGGACGTGGGCGTCGAAACGGTTGTGCGCGCGGATGTGCTCGTAGTCCTTCTCCTGGTTGGAAGCGTTGACGCACAGGAAATAGTGGTCGCCCGAGACCTTGTGGACCAGTACGTCGTCGACGAATCCGCCGTGTTCGTAGAGCAGGCCGGAATAGTGGATTTGGCCCGTCTTGAGGCGGGCGGCGGCGTTGGTGGTCACGTAGTCGGTGAGCAGCAGGGCTTCGGGGCCAGTGATGTCGATCTCGCCCATATGGCTGACATCGAATGCGCCCACGCTGCGGCGGACGGCGAGGTGCTCCTCGACCAACGAGGTGTACTGGACGGGCATGTCCCAGCCACCGAAATCCACCATTTTGGCGCTCAGCGAGCGATGGGCGGCGTTCAGGCAGGTGGCTTTGAGGGCGGCCGTGGCGGGCATCAAACTGGTACTGTAGCACGGGTGGGGGCAGACCCACGTCGTGGGGCGGAGGCACCCCTGCGCAGCCTGAGGTTGTGTCGCGCTTTGCGTACGTTGGCAGCGGTCAATTTGAATGCGGCGGCGAGCGAGGGCGTGCCTGTTCTTGAGGTAGTCAGCTACCCAGGTGCATCAAGATCAGCGGGAGCAGCAGCGAACCGAAACCAATCCCCACTGCGAAGTACCGAACAGTCCGCAGCTTCGCCTGCCCGAAGAAGATGCTTCTTGACGAAGTCATCAAGGGCGCTCACTGGACATCAGCGCTCTTGGTCGACGGCAAGAATTCGCGGAGGCAAAAAAGCTTTCAGCGCAGCCGGGGGCGGGCATCAAATTGGTACTGTAGCAACCAGTCTGGTAGGTGTCAAACCGTACACACCGCGCGTCACGGGCATGGCGCACAATCGGCCTCGTTAGCGCTAAAGACGCGCCCGCAATCGCCGCTGCACCTCACGCCAGGGAATCAGGTTGGCCCTGCCGCGGGACCAAGGTGCTTTATACTGAGGGCATGAGCGCTCGCTACATTTATTGGCAAGATGGCGATCACTGGCTCGGGTACCTCGAAGAATTCCCCGATTACCTCACGCAAGGCGAGAACTTGGAAGACCTTCGAGATCACCTCAAGGACCTTTTTGACGACTTGACAAGCGGCGCTGTTCCGGGCGTGCGCAGAGTTGCGGAATTGGCGCTTGAAGTGCCCACCTCGGAACAGCGCTGGCCGGCTTTTGCTTATCTCCTGGCCCTACCAAATCGGGCGGCGGCTGTTTGCAACACCGGCTACCCTACGACATAGTCAAAACGCCAAAAAAAATCCTGTCGCCGATAGTCTTTGGGGGCATAACTTTGCACGCAGGCGCGGTCAACAGGCTTACCAGGATGCGGTCGAGCGGATTGCCAGCCGAAGAACCTGTTAATGTAAACCAGCGGATGTAAAGGTATTCGGCTTTCAACTGCGAGTAAGGGGCCGGACCAGTGGAGTGCTGTGATGACTTTGCCGGTTGATCAGGTTTTTTTCTCAGACGAGAAGCTCAAATGGTTTGCAGTATACGTGCAAGCGCGGCGGGAGGAGTTTGTGGCGGAGGCGATGGCCTCCCGAAGTCATGAGCACTTCTTACCGATGCGAGTCCCCGAGTCAAGCGGTTCCGGCCGCGTCCGGCGGGAGAAGGCGCCGCTTTTTCCAGGCTACCTGTTTTGCCGGCTGAACTTAGGCGACCGCCACATGCCGGTAGTTAGCATCCCGGGCGTCATCCGGCTGGTGGGCAACGGCAGAAAGCCGCTGCCGGTGCCGGACTGCGAAATCGATTCCTTGCGCATCGTAGTGGCTTCGTGTCTCCGCGCGGATCCGATATCAGTTCCCGAGATTGGCAAGAAGGTCCGCATTATTCGCGGTCCATTGTCGGGAGTTGAGGGCGTGTTGATTTCCATCAAGAACCGCCATCGCCTGGTCGTGGGCGTGCAGATGATTCAAAGGCAGGTGGCCGTCGAAATCGAGGACAACTGGGTCACCAAATTGGACGTAACTGGCGATCTGCTGCAGTCGCTGGCGCGGGACTCGGCCTTATCGGAATATCGTGCGAGGTCAACACCTGCGGCGCCTGCGGTGGTTGGCTTGGAGCAGGCGACACAACAACTGCAATGATCGACCTTCGTCCCCATCTGGTCCATACGCCCAGGCCCGGTCCGCGGCCATTGACCCGGGCCTCGTTGCCGCACGTGCAGTTAAACCAATGGCCGCCCGCGGACGTGCATTCCGCGCTGCTCGACCAATGCACGAACCTTCCGCATATCGCCGTGCAGCAAAGCCGGATGGGTCTGCCCGATACGCTGGCATTGCGGGTCGTGGACAAGTTCGCGCATGGCGCCCCGGAGGCGTTTATCGACGACCACGAATTCTGCCATCTCCACGCGCTACCCGAGGGCAGCATTCACCTGGCGCTACCCGATCCGGCCCGGCAAGAGGCAGTTAGTCTCGGTTGGGTGGAGCCGCATCCGGCGGCAGGTTTGACCATCTTACCGGCGACGCTCGTCCTGCTTTACGCGCCGCGGGATGCGCAGGAAGTGCAGGTTGCCCTCGGGTTCATCAAGATCTCTTTGGCCTTTGCGGAAGGACGCGTTGCCGATCTGCAGAACTTACTCTAACGGCGGGAGGGAGTAACCATGAATATTTCAGGCATCTACTACTTCGACAGAAGACCGTTGAGGGAGACGGACTCGGCTCAGGCGCTGCTGGCAGTGCGCGGCAAATCCGGCGGCCGCGCACAGCGCATCGCCACGGCTCCAGGGCTGTTGATGGTGCAGACGGGACCCGAAGGAGATTCCAAGGTCCGCGGCAAGCTGTCGAACGATGCCGTTGCTTGGGATGGCCGTCTCGACAATCGCCAGGAACTGCTGGAGCGTTACCGCGGCTTCCTGGAGGATTCGAGCAGCGATGGCGAAGTGGCCTTGACGGCCTATGCAGTAGACGGGCCGCACGGACTGCGGTCGCTGATCGGCGATTGGAGCCTGGCCATCTGCGATGCACAGAAGCGCGAAATCGTCCTGGCCAGCGATTATGCCGGCGTCCGGCCTTTATATTACGCGCGCGATTCGCATCGCGTAGTGTGGGCCTCCTCCCTGGAAGGCGTCCGTGAGTGGACCGGCATTACGGAACTAGACGAGGAGTTCGTGCGAGAGTTCCTCGTCCGCTCGCCCTCGGTCAGGCGAACGCCATATCGCGGCATTGAGGCGGTTCCTTGCGGACATTTCGTTAGAATCTCGGCGCGGCACGCGATGGGTGGAGAATTCTGGAGTTTGCCGATCGGTGAGTCGGTCTCTTACGCCGACGGAGCCGAGTACGCGCAACGGTACCGGGAATTATTCGAGGCGGCAGTCGCGGCGCGCTTGCGCACTTCGGGGCCGGCATGCACCGAGTTGAGCGGCGGGCTGGACTCGTCCAGCGTGACCTGCATGGCGGACCGGCTTGTCCGCGGCGGGTCGGTACAAGCCCCCGGGATCACCACTTTCAGTTATGACCACCCCGGCTCGCCAGACTCGCGTTTCATCGAAATCGTGGAGCGAGCCCGCAATCAGGAGAGTATTCACTTAGATACCCGTTCATACGGGTTTGTCGCTGCAGACTCGACGGGCGAAGCTGCTCCGCTCTTCTGGGGCCCCCGGCTTCGGGAAATCAGGCGACATATGCGGGAACTTGGCAGCGACGTACTGATGACCGGCCAAATGGGCGACGTGGTGATGGGAAACTGGTGGGACGATTCGGAACAGGTCGGCGATGACGTCCGAAGCGGTCGCTTTGCGCGGGCGGCTATGAACGCTCTGGCTTGGAGCCGCGCAGTCCACGCGCCGGTGTATTCGATTCTGCTGCGCGCGGTTCAGGCGAATCTACCATGGCGCGCGGGCGATATAGGGTTTCCGAATTTCCACCCGGACGATTCCCTGGAGCCCGCTTTCAAGAGGCGCGCCGGTGCGGTGGATTGCAACATGGAGGCCCGCTGGCTGAGAGATGTAAGTCCGGGCCAACGCAAGTCTTACTGGGCCGTGCAGGAGATGCGGGAGACGCATCTGCTGCGCTGTCCGGAACCGCTTCAAGAAATCTCATGCACACATCCTTATGCGGATCGGCCTTTGGTGGAGTATATGTTAACGATACCCGCCGCGATGGTGTGCAAGCCCGGCGTCCCGAGGGCGCTCATGCGCACGGGTCTGCGGGGGCTGCTTCCTGAAGCTGTCCGTACGAGACGGTCCAAGGCGCCTTACGACGGGGTGTTTCTCGCGTCTCTGCGTCCACTGGCCATGCGAATGCTACGCGGAGTCAGGCAAATGCGATTGGTACAGCACGGTTTCGTAGACCCACGCAGTGTGGAGAACCGGTTGCAAAAGCTGGTGCAGCACCTGGAATGCAACGAACCTCAACTGCGCCGGGTGATTCTACTCGAATACTGGCTACAAAACCGCGAGAGAACCGGTGCTCTCAGGGGTTCCGACGGCGTAACGGCCGACGAGCCCTTGTTTCACGCGAGATTGGCAATGTCCGCGGCTTTCGAGTGCCGCTGAGGCTCAGATTTTAATGATCCCGCGCCGCAACGCCATGGTGACGGCCTGCGTCCGGTCGCTAGCGTTCAGTTTCTCCAGAATGTGCTTTACGTGCGCATTTATGGTGGCCTCGGATACAACCAAGCGGGGAGCAATTTCCTTGTTTCGCATTCCCATTGCCACGAGTTGCAGCACTTCGATTTCGCGAGACGAAAGGCCGGACCGCGGGAGATTTTCGATCATGCAGGCTCCCACCGGACCGGGTATGTAGCGTTTGCCGCTGTGTATGGCGCGAATGGCCAGAATCAGGTCATTGGGCACCATGTCCTTGAACAAGTAACCGCGCGCGCCCGCTTCCAACGCCCGGTAGATGTCCTCGTCGCCGCCGGACGACGTGATCACGATGATGCTGGCGTCGCCGGACTTAGAACATATTCTCCGAATGGCTTCGGAGCCGTGCATATCCGGCAGCAATAAATCCATCAACACAACATTCGGACGCAACTCGAAAAACAGGCGTACGGCGCCGGCCCCATTTCCGGCTTCGGCGATCACCTGGATGTCCGGCTCCATTGAGATCATCGCCTTTAAGCCCTCCCGGACAACCGGATGATCATCCACCAGCAGAAGTGAAATGGCCGGCAAGGTTACCTGCCTTTGTCCGGAGGCGCAGCGACGCGCGCATGTCTCTGCGCCAGGCCGTGCGCCAGTTTCCGATGAAAACGGGGGCGTGTTCCGCGAGGAGACGCCGAACGGGGCGTATTAGAGATCAGAATCATGGTACCCTACCAAGCGTTTGAGCCCTTCTCCGATGGCATCCTGGCGGCACGAAACTAGCAATTCATTTTACACAGCGGGCCTCGACAGCGCAACATTTCAGACTGAATTCGTTGAAATTCGATGGAAATCGTGACATTCCGCACGAGTTCTTTCACGCGGGAAATGACCCGCCGCAATGCCTCGCACGAGGCGTCCAGCCGCCTGCAGTGTTCGAGTGTATTATAGATCATGTGAGTGGAAAGCCACCGGGGATGGTTGCAGCAAGGATTTACCGGGGGGTGGGGAAGCCGAGGGTTGGAAGGTTTCTGGTTGTTTTTCAACTGCTGGCTCTCGAAGGGTTGTGTCTCGACCCGACATTGCGGTTGCACCATTTAATTCATACGCAGTGGAGCCAGAGCGAGGGTTTCGCCTTAGGCGGTGTTCAAGCCATCGCGCAAAGCGCGGACGGTTATCTGTGGCTGGGAACCGCGTACGGCCTTTACAGATTCGATGGCGCCCGCGTAACCCGGCAGGCGGGCTTCGAGAGCCGCGACTTCGCGGACTCCGAAATTCGCGGCCTCAGTGCGAACCGGGCAGGCGGGCTATGGGTGGCGACGCGCGCCGGCATCGTCAGAATCGATCAGAGAAGCGATCCTCCCGACATCGTAAGGAGCGAGCTGGCGTCGCCCGTGGTCTCCATGCTCGAAGATCGTGACGGGGTTCTGTGGGTGGGAACGCTGGACTCCTCCGCACCGGCGTTGAAGGTTGTGCGGAATGGGAAGGTCGATGCGGCGCCTCCGCCGGAAGGCCCGCGGGCAGCCAGTATTCTGTCTTTGTTCGAGGATCAGCAGGGCCGTTTGTGGGCCGGCACCAATTCAGGTGTTTGCTGGATGCGCCAGGGCCAGGCGTGTCAGTGCATCGACGAACCGCGCACTGCGGTCATCGCAATCACGGAGGACAGCCAGGGTCTGTTGCTCGCCGATGCCAATACGAAGAGACTCCTGAGACTGCGAAATGGGCGGTTGTCACCGGTCGTCAACCGCACATTCGCCAATTTTGGGGCGACTGCCAGAGTGCTCTTGAAAGATCGCGACGGCAATGTCTGGTTGGGCACTTTAGGCCAGGGACTATTTCGGATGAAGGCGGACGGCATAGAACGCTTCACGCAGAAAGACGGCCTTTCGAGCGACGTCGTTGAAGCGCTATTTGAGGATCGCGACGGCAATCTGTGGGTGGGCACGGCGAACGGGCTGGACCGGTTCCGGGCGCCAAGAGTCGCGCGCCTCTCCACGCTCGACGGGCTATCCAGCGACTTGGTGCTCTCAGTATATGCAGCCGATGACGGCAGCGTCTGGGCGGGGACCGCGGGCGGCGGGTTGAACCGGATCAGGAATGGGGCGATTACCCGGTATCTAAGCGCAGCCGGACTGCCTAGCACCACCGTCCTCGCTCTACATGAGGACCGTTATCACCGGTTGTGGGCAGGAACGACGGGCGGCCTGGCTTATCTGTCGGGAGGCCGGTTTCAACCTGCGCGCTCCAAAGAAGGCGAAGTTCTCGACCGGGTGTTCTCAATAACGGGCAATGCGCGCCTGGGAACCTGGCTGGTGGATGCCCGCAAGGGGCTGTACCAGATGCCCAACGATTCCACCCAGCCGGCAAAGGTCCGGAGCACTTCAACCGGCGACGATGTTTCGCAACTGGCCTGCACGAGATCGGGACAACTTTGGATTGGCCATAATAGCGGCCGCATTACAGTGACTGCTGAGAGGAGCATCACTGAATACGGGACGCAGGAGGGACTGCCGGCGAGCCCAATAAGAGCAATTTATGAAGGAGACGACAGCAGCATCTGGGTCGCCAGCTCGCAGGGACTTAGCCGTTTTACGCAGGATCAATGGACGACGTGGCGCCCGCAGCAAGGTATACCGGAAGGCGGCGTTCACGGGATCGCCGATCTGGAAACGGGACTTCTACTGTTGGGGGCGCATGGGCTGTTCCGGATCCCAGCGGCCGAATTCGCGCAAGCGGCGGCGCGCCCGCCAGGCATGCTGCAGGTTTCGACCGTGGGACTCACCGATGGACTTGTGCTGCAGAACCGCGGCAATATGAGCAATCCCCAATTGACGCGCTCACGCGACCGGCGTATATGGCTTGGCACGGAGACTGGCGTGGCGGTAATCGATCCAGCGCATATTAGTCCGCTCAAAACAGGGCCGCCGGTGATTATCGAGAAAGCCTTCATCAACGGCAAAGCGGCCGATCTGGGTTCCTCGCGCGCTCCCTCGTTTCGTGGCCGTGAGCTACGGATTGAGTACACCGCTGTAGATCTATCGTCCCCGGATGCCGTTCGTTTCCGCTACAAGCTGGCCGGCCTGGACACGGACTGGAACGAAGGCGGAGACCGTCATGAGGTGGTGTACACCGATCTGCGGCCGGGGGACTACGAGTTTCAGGTAGATGCCTACGACGTCGATCGCACCTGGCGTTCATCCCGCGCCGCCGCGTGGAGCTTTCAAGTGACGCCTCAGTTTTACCAAACGTGGTGGTTCGAGTTTTTGTGCGCCTTGCTGGCCGGGACGTGTGTGTGGTTTGCGCACTATTTGCGGGAGGTCTCCCTGCGGCGGCGTTTCCGGGTCGTGCTTGACGAGCGCTTGCGTCTCGCACGCGATATGCATGACACGTTGCTGCAGGGATTCGCGGGCGTGGTTTTTCAGTTGCAGGCCACCCGGCGGGAGTTGGAGAAAGATGCGGAAGCGGGCGCGCGCCGGTTGGAGGGCGCTGTCAAGCAGGCTACCGAAGCGCTGCACGAAGCTCGCGAGACTATCACCTTCATGCATGCTTCGCGAAACGAGAATTTGTGCGAATTGGTTTCCTCGTTTGGCAGCCAGCTTGCCCAAAGCAGGTCCATCGCGTTTGAAATGCAAGTTACCGGAAATCCAGCCCGGCTGTCGTCCGATATCCAATGGAATCTCTACGCCCTCCTGCGCGAGGCCATTCTCAACGCCGTGAAACACGCCAACCCCAACCGCATCTTAGTGCAGTTGGATTACACGCCGGAGGCGATTCGCATCCTGATTGCGGATGATGGAATCGGATTCGAACCGGGGGCAGCCGCACACAATGACACCCACATAGGCATCGAAAGCATGCGCGAACGCGCGAAGTACATGGGTGTTGCGCTAAAGATCGAAAGCGCCCCCGGCAAAGGCGCCAGGCTCTCTCTTTCTGTTGCGATGCGGAAACGGCCGCGCACCTGATTACGGGCCGCGTGGGCCAGCGGGTCAGGCGCGCGGCCGCGCTCAACTGGAGGCCATGGCGACGACTTTTTGAACCGGCGCATTCACCGAGCCAGGCAAAGACGCAGGCGCGGTCAGGTTTGCCGGGTTACCCGGAGGCGCCAGCCGTAGCGCCACGCCAGTCACTCGACCGATAATTTCCGCCTCGGTGGGATAGTTGAAGATGCGGGTCCGGCAGGGCGACAACGGGTGGGGAATGGCGATCAGGCGGGAGCCTTCCAGCTCACACCACGAGCAGATAAACCCGTCCCGCAACTCGAGGAAGTATATAGGACGGTCATACTCGGATGCGTACCGCCCTGGTTTCGCGACCTTTTCCGTTTGATCGATTTGTACAATCGAACCCGGCCGGATGAGCGGGAACATGGTGTGGTCGCTGAGACCGATAACGCCGTAGCGGAACTTTCCTTTCGTATCCAGGTGCTCAAGCAGGGGACCGGGCAACCCGTCCCAGACCCGCGTTACACTCGCGAGCCGATCGCTCTTGTTCATTAGCGAACCGGAATTGATCGCCAGAGTGACTGGAAATCCCGCGCCACAGGTGTCCTGAATCGATAAAGTGTGGGTCCAGGGTAATCGCATCGAAGAATGCAGGCGGTGGGCGGAGGCCGTATCGATAAACAGCCGCAACAACTCGCCTACCGATACGCCGTAGACGATGCTCAACGCGAAGAGCTTGTATATGCTCGGAACGGACTCCTCGTTTTCGATTTGAACCAGGCGCGCGTGCGAAATGGAGAAGTCCTCGTTGTCCCGTTCGTCAGCGACGAGTTGGCTCCGCGCCGCTACGTCGCGTGTCGTCAGGCCGAGTTGCATGCGGAATCCGCGGAGGCGTTCTCCAGGTTTGCAGGACTTTTGGGCAATGGTCAACACGATGGCCTCCCGGTGCTATAACAGAGGCCACGCATCGGATTCGCCATCGCTCTCGAACTCGAACGGCTGGATGAAGAGAGTCGCATCCAGGTCGCCTCCGGGCGTGATGTGTCCGAGAATAACTTCGTTGAATGTTCCAACTTCGTTTAGAGTCGGGCTTTCGTATTCGTTTCTCATGACTTCTCCTTTTCAGTTAAGTTCTTCTCAAAATGGTTTATGGCCTCGAAAACAGACCGCTACAATGGCGCCGCTTCAGAAACGATCAATCACAGCCAATTGCTTGAATGCGGGAAAACCGCGGCAGCTACGTCCGTCGATCTCAACCCAGGCATGTGCGGTAAACGGTACGGGGCGGCAGCCAATAACAACCTCGCCCTCGATGCCGAATTTCCGCAGCAGCCGGGCGGTGGCGACGGAGCGCTGCAAACAGCGCACCGGCTTCCAGTACAGAGAGAGAGCGAACTCAGCCGCATCCAGGACCGCCGCCTGGTCCAGAGCGCGCGGCGGTTGTCTCGGAAGTAGCCTGGCGACTTCGTGGTGGACCGCTCGAAAGCCGCGCAGCGCCATGATTAAGTCGTAACGCAACAATTCCCACAACGCCTGAAAAATCAGTGACCAGCGTTTCATGTGTCCTCTTTTCGCTTACGCCAATGAAAGAAGGCCCTGGCGTTCGAGTTCCGCCGCGAATCGCAGCGTGTCGCGCTGAACCTCCCGCAGCGGAACACAGCATTCCCGCTTCAATTCGCGCGCGATACCGTCAAGGCTCTTGCCGTCGTTGAGGGCTTGCCAGATTTGCGTGCCCGTGGGGTTCGCGGTGAACACGATGCCCCGGCCAATGTGCAATAGCGTGAGACTATTCTGATGAAAACAAGCGCGGACATCCTGGTCCACGGCCAAGAGCCGCCGCTCAAGCTCGTTTTTTTCGTCACTACCGATCGAATTCTTCGTGCGCTCCGTCATCTGCTCCCCTCCTGCCAAACCGATCTTGGTTTACCTTAACCGGACCCATGCATTCAGACAACCCGAAAATTATGAACGACTTGATCGCCAATTTTGATAATTCATGCGGCGGCCGGATAGTACTCTTTTGAGGCGAGCGGATGCGGGCGGCCCGCTGTGTGCCGTTTCTATGTGACGCCGCGCACATTACGGCGAACGGTATCCGCAACACAAAACATTATGGGCTCTGCATGTTTTGGGGGCCCCGCGCCGCGCTGCCTGGCGCCGCCGGGGTCAGAATTCTGCTCAGGCGCGCCGCTTCAAGGTGGAACGCTTGCGCGAATCTCGCGCCGGCACGGCCGCCTGGCACTCACAGACCACGATCGCCGTCTTTGCCTCATCTTGGCCCTGTGCGCCCGGGCTCCGCCGCGGAGAAACGGTCCCATTTCCCTGGAAACGATGTTAGCCACTTTTGCGAGAACGCACCTGGAACGGCCAACGGCCACGAGAATGAAAGAAGTCCACGTGCAAAACAGACCGGCCATTAAGGGCGGCGCATTTATGGCGGCAGCCTGCCGCAAGCCGCCGCCCATCCTCCACCGGGTGTCGCGCGTGGAACCCACTACCTCAATTCAACTTCCACAGCAGGAGAAATCATGCCTTTGACATCATCGTTCATGCCCGAGCTGGGCATGGCCCTCCCGGAATGGGA
>Ga0070761_10000988_pt1 | contig 17946 bp, 14 predicted proteins | sample HubBroMetageREF1_FD_66724 | JGI IMG/M metagenome (GOLD analysis project Ga0070761, IMG submission 66724) | Reference soil microbial communities from the Hubbard Brook experimental Forest, New Hampshire, USA - Hubbard Brook CCASE Soil... | ecosystem: Environmental > Terrestrial > Soil >... | reverse complement strand
TGCGTCAGCGCGCCAATTCTAGGCTCGGATGGTGAGGCCGTCGGAGCGATTAGCGTTTCCGGCCCTGTTACTCGAGTCGGACGGGAGCAGGTGGGAGCCCTATCCGCGGCGGTGGTTGAGGCCGCCAAGGCTATTTCGACCGCGATGGGATTTCACCAGGAACAGCCCGCGCTCGACATGCCGCGTAAGATTCATTCGATGCGTTCCTGAATCGCTGCGTTCCGCCATGAGAATTTCGCCGTCTGCTAATTCGTAATCGCTCCCGGGGCGTTCTTGGTTGGAACCGTCCCTTCGGACTCCTTCAGGAGTTTGCGCAGGACCGAATCCTGCGGAAAAATTTGCACGGCTTGCTGCAGTAGCCCGGTTGCTTCCGAATTCTTGTGGAGCGAGAGATAACTCGAACCTAAGAGTCTGTAAAGCAATGCATCGTAGGGCATCTGCTTTATGCCGCGCTCGAGCACGTCTACGGCTTCCTGATAGCGCGACCGTCGGATCAAAAGACTCGCCAATTGTTCGTAGGTTTTCGGCGAGCTGGCGCCGTGTTTCACGACGCTGTCGAGATATCGGATGGCCGCTTCGTCGTTCTTTTGCTCGATAGCCAGAGCTGCTAACGCCTCCAGCACGTCAACGTTATCCGAATCCGCCGTTTCCATTTGTTTCGCGAGGCTGAAGTATCGTTCGCGATATTCGGGATTCGGAGTCATTAGCTGCCCGTACGCCTGCAACAGCACCACCGGCAAGACTGGCTCGTCGCGCTTGTTTGGAGCTGCGCTGAGGTATACCAAATCGGGCATTTGCGGCGTGGTCATGCGAAACGCAGCGTCCGGGTAGGGCTCTTCGGCTTGCGCGAGGATTCGATGGTTTGTCAGCACGGCATGGGCAATCACCTGCACGTCGCGTTTGGGCATGTGGCAGCCGGCACAGTCGTCGGGAGGTGTCTTGCGCTGGCGGATTGCGAGCGGCAATGCGCAGCTTTTCTCCGTGTGACAGGTGAGGCACTTCTGCCGGTAGTAGGCAGGAGCCTCCTGGCTCGCCGGCTCGACGTGCGGGTCGTGACAGGTAATGCAGCTCAGATGACCGCCGCTGCTGCGATAGCACTTGCTGAGCGTCATCGAGAAATAGTGTTCCAGCAGATCCGTCTGCGGCGAATCGCGCCGAGGCGGGACCATAAAAATCGCAAGCGTGTCGTCGAGCGGAGCTCCGGGCTTGAAGTCGCGATAGTCTTTTCCGGGCTTTAGCACGATTGCCTCACCTGTCTGATGGCAGGACATGCAAATGTTGTCGGCGAGCCACGGTTCAAGCTTCGCAGGATTCACGATAGAGTGCGTGGCGCTTTCGGCGCTCGAATCGCCTTCGCGCATTTCGCGCACGTGCGCTTCTCCCGGACCGTGGCAGTTTTCGCAGCCGATTGCCAATTCACGAAATGGAGGATCCATAAATCTCCCATTGCCGCCCAACACTGCTTGCGGCCAACCGCTGTGGCAGGCAATACAACCGGGGAGAATCGGGCGACTGAAACCGTAGTCGCCGAACTCATATCCGGGCGAGAGAGCCCAGCTCTGCGTTTTCGAATAAAAGGAAAGCGGCGTTTCAAAAAGATAGTCGCCGCGCTTTATGAGCGCGCCGAACCCATTGGCACCCGATCCAATGATCCAATCCACCGCGTGCGTCTCTCGGAACACTTCCTTGCCGTCCTCGCCCATTTCAAATTCGCTCTGGAAAAGTTTTCCATTCTCAACATGAATACCAAAATGGCGATGCAGCCGGTCGTCAACGACTGCGGCAGAAGTAGGAATTCTTTCCAGAAGTGACGGCGTGATCTCGGACATCGAGCGTCCCATGTCCGTTCGCGAGTACTTGCTCGCGATCGGGGCGTGGCACTGAGTGCAAACTTTCGAGCCCACGTAACCGGCAGTACTCGGCGCGATCCCCGTAATTCCGGTCGTTGCGGTCGGCCGCCTCGTTTTGACCACCTTGCGCGCGGAATTGTCGCGGTTGCCCGAGAACGAGGCCACTCCCAGCAACAGAACCGCGCCGCAAAGAGTACCGGCGAAGCGAGCGCCGCGGTTGAGACGGTTTGGAGATGTGTTCTGACGCTGCGGTTGCCGGTTACGCATGCTAGTCCGCAGCTTTCCAGCTTGAGATTTGTTGCTTTACCCAGAGCGCGTTTTTTTCGGCATGGCATAGTAGGCACGCATTGGGGCTTTCAGACTGCCCAAACCGCTCAGTCATATCTGCATTCGGAATATCGTCAATTTGGTGCGTACGCGCGCGGAACAGAAGCGCCTCCATGATGCGCGGCATGTGGCAGGAGGCGCATTGGCTTGCTTCCGAGCCGGAAGAATGATGAGTATGCGCCGCGATTTTGGATTTATCCTGGAATTGGGTGTGACATCCGGTGCACATCTGGTTGGGATCGTCGCGAAACTTCAGAGCTGTGGGGTTCGATGATTCATCGTGACTGTGGGGATTGTGGCAGGTTCCACAGCTCACCTGGCCTTTTCGAAAGCATTGTGAGCGCTCGAGCGCTTCGACGATAAACGTGGTCTGGCGGAATCGCCCGTCCTTGTAGAAGCCCTTCCGCGAAAATTCGCTGAAAGGGATCATCGGGCTGCGCATGAAGAAGCTACCGCTGGTCGAGAAGTTCAACTCCCCGTGGGGCCCCGGCGTGCGAATCGCCGACTGCATATGGCACTGCGAGCAGACGGCCACGAAATCCCGATTGCTGATTTTCCGGAACTCAACAGGCGGATCAAGCGGCTCCTTTTTACCCTCGTCGCCGCTGTCCATTGCAGCCACGTGCCGGGAGGACGGGCCGTGGCACATTTCGCAGTCAATTCCCGCCTCGCGGAATTCCAAATTCTCAGGCTCGAAGCCCCCGGCTTTCACGTTTCGCAATTGGCTGGTGTGGCACACGGCGCAGACATCTTGATAACTCGTCGTCTCATCGAGCTTTTGCCAGGACTGCAAATCCGCACGTGCGCTTCCGGGTGAGTCAATTAGTTTCCAGAAGTTCAGCCATTGTTTTTCGCGGGCGCTGTACTGAATTGGGAAGACGTGAATCTGGCCGTTGGGCAATTTTGTTGCGTAGGCTTGCTGCCACTTCGACCCGATGGTGTAGTCAACCGGATAAGTGTGCCACTGGCCATCGGATTCCATGATGTCGAAATAGTGTTTGCCGCCCTTGATTTGCATTCGGGCGAACGGAGAACGACTGGCGCCGTGAATGACCGTGAGTTTGCCGTCTTTATACTCGTCTTCGTCCCCCAAGTAGAATTCGTTGTTCTGCGTGAAATCGCCGATCACGTTCTCTGGCGCGTAGGGGCGCAACATCTTGGACATGCCCGAGTGAGACCAATTCCGGTAAATTCCGCCGTGGCAACTTCGGCAGGAATCCGAGCCAGCGTACGCGGGCATCTCCTGCGCTGCAGCGGATTTTCCGGCTGGCGACTGCTGCAATTCTGTGGTTCTCGAACTCGCGGACCGCTGAACGAAAGATTCGAAGTCGCCCTTGGAATTGGTAGCAAGCGTCTTATAAATCGTCTGCAAATGCTCGAGCGCTTTGGGCGCGAGTTCACCGCCTTGCTCGTACACCTGAGCAAAAAGATTGGCGGCCGCGGGAAAATCACCCGAAGATAACCGCGCTAAGCCGAGCGCGTACACAATCTCCCAATCTTCGGGATTCAAAGTCCGTGCTTGAGATAGAGCCTGCTCGGATTCCTTCAGCAGGGAGGCTCGTTTCTCGCCCGCGGGTGCCTGCACAGCTTCCTGCAGCAGTGCGCGTCCCAAGGCGAAATTGGCCGACGCTTGCAAACGGCGTTTCGTGGCGGGCCATTGGCTTTCCGCAATCGCACCGGGCCGGCCAATTCTGTCGAAATAATCGAGCGCGGCCCGCACAGTGGCTATGGCGTCATCGTTCAGATGCTGGCGCGCCTGGACATCCGCAACGGCTACGAGCAACTGCGGGTTCTCCGGAAAGTAGGTGAGAGATTTTTTCGCAAAGTCCAACCCCGTGGGATAGTCATGCAGGTCAAAACTGCTATCGGCAGCGACTTCGTAAGCCTGCGCAAGGAATGCGGATTGCGGGAAGTGCTGGAGGAACGACTTGGCCGCTTGTAACATCTCCGTTGGATCGTGGTGCCGGTAGAGGCGGAGAAACGCCGCTCGCTCGGCGGGATCGGCGATCTGGTCTGCCACTGTGGAGGGATCGCGGTTGGTGGTGGTGACAACGGTATCAATGTCTTGCGCTGCCGCGGGGGCGCCCACACTCAGTAGCATTCCGAAGAGAATCGCCGGCAAAAATCCGCTGCGCATTGCCTGCATCCTGGACCCAACGGCCGAGACTCGCAAGAGGATTTCCTCACCCGCCGAAATCGTTGGCGAAAAACCCTCCATTCACAAAGTTTTCGTGGTGCACTTCTCGATGAAATTCCAGTCCCAATCCACGCCGATTCCAGGAGACTCTGGCGGATGGGCGTAGCCTTCGGCATCAATGTGAATCTGCGACTTCATTCCGAAATCCATGTACGACAGCGGATAGAGCACTTCGAAGAATTCGCAATTCGAAATCGCAGCACAACAGTGCAGGTTGACCATTTCCAGCGGATGATAAATCGTGGTGTGCAATTCGCAGTGCACGCCGAACGATTCCGCCAGATGCGCTGTCTTCATTACCGGCGTCACCCCGCCCTTCCAGGAAACGTCGGTGCGCACGATGTCCACCACGCGGCTGGCGATGCATTCCGCCGTCGAATAATGCGAGCCGGCCAAAACTTCCGTCCCGCAGATCGGAATGTCGAGCTTGTCCGTCAACTTGCGCAGGCCGCTGAAATCCACATCGAATAGCGGCTCTTCAAGCCAGTAATAATTCAGCCTTTCCAGCTCGCGCCCTACTCGCAGAGCTTCTTCGTAGGAGTAGGCTGCTACCGGATCGGCCATCAGCTTGAAGTCTGGCCCCACCGCTTCGCGGCAAGCGCGGTACGCCTCCAAGTCGAAGGCCAGCTTGCCCGGCGGATGAAGTTTGTAGGCATGCCACCCGCGATTTTTCACCTCAACCGCCTGCTTGGCGTACTCCTCGGGACTGGCTAGCACGAACGAACTGGCGTAAATCGGAACCTTGTCCCGGTACGCACCCAGCATTTTGTAGAGCGGCATCCCTGCCTTCTTCGCGGCAATGTCGTAGAGGCAGATGTCAAAAGGACCGTACGAATAGATGGGGACGTGATTCCACCATCGGTCGTACGTTCGAAAATCCTGCCAATGCTTTTCGCGCAACAGAGGGTCCTTGCCCAGGAAAAACGGCTTAATTGCAGAGGCAGCGACGGCTCCGGCCATGTCCGCCCCGCGGCCCGCAAAACCAAAGGAATGGCCTGCGATCCCATCGTCTGTCTTTAAGGTTATGACGAGGAAATCGAAAGTGGATTTGCCGCCCGAGCGCATCTCTGTATCGGACATGGCCGCACGGGTGTTCTGGCAAACGCGAATCTCGATTGAAGTTATGCGCACTGGCACTCCGGGCACTCGCGCGCAGTCATTAGATTCCCTGACGGGCTTCTGCGCAACCCACGGCCAATCTAGCGAAAGGTGGCGAGATCGTCAATGAAATCAGAATTTCAGATCATGAAACGCCGCCGGGCTTGCCGGTATTTGTCTTGACGTGCACGTCCGCATGCCTCATTTTGTCGCGTCTCTGCTTTCGGGATGTCCGTCGCGCATCAGGGGGTCTGATGTCTGAACAGCTGGTGATCGGAATCGGTCTGGTGATTGTGGCCGGGCTTTTGAATGGCAGCTTCGCTGCGCCGATGAAATGGATGCCGGCCTGGCGCTGGGAGAATAGCTGGCTGATTTTTGCGATTACGGGCCTCATCATTTTCCCGTGGATCATCACGCTGTTGACGGTGCCGCACGTTGGCGGCGTCTATTCTGGATCGTCCTCTGCGACGTTGGCGAAAGTGTTGCTCTTCGGCATTGCCTGGGGGGTAGGCGCGACACTTTTTGGAATTGGAATCAGCCGAGTGGGCATGGCGCTGGGGTTCGCAATCATTCTCGGGATTACGGCGTCGTTCGGTTCGCTATTTCCACTCGCGATGCTGCATCCCGAAGAACTTCACACCAAACGCGGCCAAGCGCTCATGCTCGGAACAGCGATCATGATCGTCGGCTTGCTGTTTCTGGCGCTCGCGGGCAAGCGGCGCGAGCGCGATATGGGCGCGAACGATGCGGCTCGCTCCGGATTTTTCCTCGGTTTGGTGATCTGCATCTTTTCGGGGCTCTTCTCTTCGATGCTCAACTTCAGCTTCGTGTTTGGCGACGAAATTCGCGTGCGTGCTCTCGCTTCCGGAGCAAGCAGTTCGATGGCCGCGAATCCCATCTGGTCTTTAACGGTTACCGGCGGTTTTCTTTCGAATCTCGTTTACTGCTGCTACCTTCTCAACAAGAACAAGAGCTGGAGCGTTTACCGCGAAGGAAACCCAGCTACCTACTGGCTGCTCGGAGGGCTAATGGGCCTTCTTTGGTACGGAGGAACCGTTACATACGGGATGGGTGCCGCTTCGTTAGGCAAGCTGGGCGGAATCGTGGGATGGCCTGTATTCATGACGCTCGATATCATCGTCGGAATTTTCTGGGGCGCGGTGACCGGCGAGTGGAAGCAGGCCAGCCTCCGCGCGTTGGCATATTGCTGGGCCGGAGTGGGGGTTTTGGTGCTCGCAATCGTGGTGATTTCGATCGGAAACGCGTCCTGAAGTTTTCAATTCGATCCGCCGCTCGCGCTGTTGATTGCGACTGCGCTCACTCCGTGAGTCAGCTTCGCATCCACTCCACGTCCTTCTCTCACCACGTAGTATTGATTGGCCGGAAGATCTTTCAACGTTTCCACCAGCCCGCTGGGCCAGCGGATCACAAACTTCTCCGCCTTCGTCGCTTGGCCCAACCCGAAATGCAATCGCAAGTCGCTTTGCGAAATATAGCCGTCGCCGCTGCGAACTTCCTGTTCACGCTTGTCCGCCCCTTGCTCGAGTGTTACCGCTGTTCCCAGCGCGGCACGATTCGACTTCACTCCGATGAGTTGCAAGCTGATGAAATTGCCGGCGGGCGCGGTGTTGTAATAAAGCGAAGGCGGCTCGTTCATGTTGTTCACGACTGCTTCCTCGCGCCCGTTGTTGAAGAGATCGCCGAGCGCCATCCCTCGGCCGGAATGCGTCTCGCTGAGCACCCCTCCGGCCTGCGCCGTTATATCCGTGAATTTTCCGTTGTGCAGATTGTAATAAGCCACTTTGGGTTCGCGATAGCTGGTACCCAGCCCCTTACCTTCTACTTCGGGATAAACGTGTCCGTTCGCAATCAGAATCCCCGGCCAACCGCTATTGTCAAAGTCGAAGAACTGCACACCCCAACCCAGTAGTCGCGTGATCTTGGCGAGCCCTGCAAGTTGGGTAACGTCGTCGAACAGATTGTTGCCGCGATTCAGATAGAGCGTTGAGGTATCGTCGCTGAAATTCGTTTTGATGATGTCCTGCATACCTGAATGGGTGAAGTCGTCAGCAGATACCCCCATGCTGCCTTGGAGCGTGCCGTCCTCGTTGTAAGCCACGCCCGCGGCCTTAGCGACTTCCGTGAAAGTGCCGTCGCGGTTGTTATGGTATAGCAGGCTGGGTGTCGAATCGCAGGCCACATAGATGTCCGGCCAGCCATCGTGATCGAAGTCCGCGGTTAGCGATGTGAATCCATAACAGCCGGAGGTGCTGGTGATCCCTGATTTCTTGGAGACGTCACTGAAGGTTGCGTCGCCATTGTTGTGGTAGAGCGCGTTGAGTGGTATTTTCAAGCCCCGCGGCCCGCACATCACGTTCAAGCCTTTCCACCGGCACCACTGTCCCTGGCCAGGGCGCGGTACGGAATCGTAGCTGAAGTCCACGTACCGCGAGACAAACAGGTCAATCTTTCCGTCGCGGTCGTAATCCAGAAAACTGCAGCCGGTGTTCCACTCGTCGCGCGCGGTCTTGAGGCCGGCTTTTTCCGTAACATCAGAAAATGTGCCATCGCCGTTGTTATGATACAGAACGTTTTGTCCCCAGTAGGTAACGAATAAGTCCAGCTGGCCGTCGTTATCAAAATCGCCCACACAGCCGCCCTGACCCCAGCCCGCACGCGCGAGGCCGGCCTTCTGAGTGACGTCGGTAAACGTCCCGTCGTGGTTGTTGTGATAAAGGTGTCCGGTTGGTTCCTTGCCTTTCGGAAAGCCATCAACGGTAGATCCGTTCGGCAGAAAAATATCCGGCCAGCCGTCATTGTCGTAGTCGAAGACAACGCTGCCGTTACCAGTTGTTTCGATAATGAATTCTTTGTGCGTGTCGCTGCCGTAAAAGTTTTGCATGGTGATACCCGCGCGCTGTGCAATATCTTCGAAATGTACAACGCCAGGAGGCACGGCGGCTGGAACAGCCGATTGAGTGGATTGCGAAGGCTTTCCCGCGCCCAGGCTAGCAAGGTTAGCGACAATAATTGCGGCGAGAAGCACGAGTAGGAAAGACGCTCGATTCATGCGGACTCTTTGAACTTCGAAAACGAATGCGGCAGGTTGAGGTTCGCACGGGGGCGGAAGCGCTGCGCCGGAATATTCATTCCTGGTAGGCTACGACCTCTTGTTGTGATTCGCCAAGGCCTTGAATCCCCAGCGCGACGACATCTCCCGACTCCAGGTAAACCGGCGGCTTCATTCCCAGTCCCACACCGGGCGGCGTTCCGGTGCTGATCACATCACCGGGAAGTAGAGCCATGAATTGGCTCACGTAGCTCAGCAGATCGGCAACGCCGAAGACCATTTGCTCGGTGTTGCTCTTCTGCCGCATTGCACCGTTAACCTTTAGCCATAAATCCAGATGGCTTGGATCGGGAATTTCATCGCGTGTGGCGATAAAAGGTCCGAGTGGCGCAAACGTGTCGGCGCTCTTGCCCTTCACCCATTGGCCTCCTCGCTCGAGCTGAAAAGCTCGCTCGGAGTAGTCGTTGTGCAGCACGTAGCCGGCTAAATGATCCAGTGCATCGCGCTTCGCGACGTAGCGAGCTTCCTTCCCGATGACGAACGCCAGCTCTACTTCCCAATCGAGTTTCGTGGCGCCTTTCGGAATCACCACCTGGTCGTTCGGACCCGTCAGCGAGCTACTTGCCTTGAAGAAAATCACCGGCTCTTTCGGTACTTCCTGGCCAGTCTCCGCTGCATGATCCCTATAGTTCAAGCCGATACAGACGATCTTGCTCGGACGGCAGATAGGAGCTCCGAGGCGCACCGACGAATCCACACGGGGTAAGTTTCCCGCATTTTTTTCCACCCACCGTCGCAATTGCTCGAGCCCGTCGGCTCCGAAGAACTGTTCGTTGTAGTCCGTCACAGCGGCGGAAACATCCACGCGAGTCCCATCCTTCAGAACTAGGCCGGGCTTTTCTTTGCCGCGATCGCCGAATCGGATAAGTTTCATGGAGTTGGATAGAGTGTTACTCGTGCCGAGATGTCCTCATGGACGCGATTTTAGTGCTGAGCCACACCGGTAAATTCCATCTCCATGACCGCGGACGAGTCCAAGCGCGCTGAGATTGCCTTCGCGCTGGTCATTACGGCCTTGGCAAGGAAAGGGATCTTGTCACGGCCGATGCGCGTCACAGGCCCGGCCACGCTGATGGCCGCGGCTACTTTGCTTTGATCCACTACGATCGGAGCGCTGATACAGCGCGCGCCCAGAGTGGCTTCTTCATCGTCGAGCCCGTAGCCTCGCTGGCGAATACTCTCGAGTTCCCGTCTCAGCCGCAACGGCTGCGTAATCGTGTGCGGGGTCAGCCGTTCAAACTTCAGCGATCCAATCACGTGCTCCTTTTCTTCCGGCGGCAAAAAAGCCGCCAGCGCTTTTCCCATCGCGGTGCAGTAGATCGGCCGCCAGCTCCCCACGGGCGATGCCATGCGAAACGGGTGCGGGCTTTGCAGAACATCCAAATAGAAAACGTCCTGTCCGTCCAGCGTTCCCAGGTTGACGGTTTCGCCCGTCACTTTCCATAGGTCCTGCAGCACAGGCCGGCTGATCTTTCTCAGCGATGTTTGGTAGCTGATCCCGGTGCCCAATCGCACCAGTTTAGGACCAACCAAGTAAGACCCGGCATCATCGCGGAAGAGGTAGCCCTCGAACTCCAGATGAGCGAGGAACCGGTATGCTGTGCTTTTGTTGATGCCGGTTCGTAGCGCAACGTCCTTGAGCGGCAACCCCTCGGGCGCAGCGCCCAGAGCTTCAAACACTCTCAAGACCTTGGAAACGACTCCCACGGGAGCTGATTTCGCCTGGCGCGCTCGGATCATACGGTCCCCCCACGTAGAAACTTGAGACGTTCACCCTGGAAACGAAACTGCATTTCCAGGCCACCCTTCTTGCCAGCACTATATACCGGAGATTTTGCCATGTGAAAAGTGAATTTTTTATCTTGAATATTGCTGACGCGCTTGCTATATCGCTTGGCGCGACTCCGGCAGGGGTCGCGGCATCTGTTGCTGGTCTTGAGGTACTCTACTATCACTATGTCAGGCAGCAGCAAACAAGAAGGCGTGCTCAAACTAAGGCCCACAGACAATGTTCTGGTTGCCCTCAACGACTTACGAAAGGGCGACCACCTCACGTTCTTTGGTACTTCTTACACGCTGGCAACCGACGTCCCGGCCAAACACAAGTTCGCCACGATGCCTCTAGCGCCAGGCAGCGATGTCATCATGTATGGCGTCCTTGTCGGAAAGGCCATTCGGCCCATCCTTCCTGGTGAAGTCTTGACGCCACTCAACCTTCATCACCAGGCTGCACCTTTCCACGAAAAAACCGTGGTGTATGCCTGGACGCCCCCGGCCGTCTCGCGATGGCGCCACACAACGTTTCTCGGATATCACCGCGCGGACGGTCAAGTCGGGACGCGGAATTATTGGCTCGTCGTTCCGCTGGTCTTCTGCGAGAACCGGAATATCGCGGTCCTGAAGCAAGCGTTTGAAGAAGGGCTAGGGTTTGCCGCGCCGCAAATCTACCGTCAGCAGGTCGCGGAATTCGTCCGCCTGTATCAAGCGGGCCGCTCCAATGAAATCGCAGGCCATGGCGCTGTGGCCGCTGATGCTCGTCCGCCGGCTCCGCGAGTGTTCGAGAATGTTGACGGGATCAAGTTTCTGATGCACGAGGGTGGTTGTGGCGGGACGCGCGAGGATTCAGATAATCTTTGTTCTCTGATTGCCGGATACATCCACCACCCCAACGTAGCGGGCGCCACCGTTCTGAGTCTCGGCTGTCAGCACTCGCAGGTTGCAATACTCCTCGAACAAATCAAGAAGCGTGACGCAAAGTTCTCGAAGCCTCTTCTCGTGCTCGAGCAGCAACACAGCGGGTCGGAACTGGCGATGATGTCGGAAGCAATTCGCAAGACCTTTGTCCGGCTGATGGAGATGAACGAAAACTCTAGACGCGCGCCGGCGCCGCTCTCGCGATTGTGCGTCGGCCTGAAGTGTGGCGGCTCCGACGGGTTTTCCGGCATTTCCGCGAATCCTGCGATCGGTCACGTTTCTGATATTCTCGCAGCGCTGGGTGGTCGCACTATCTTGTCAGAGTTTCCCGAGCTTTGCGGAGTCGAACAGGAACTGATCGACCGTAGCACGCGCAAGGAAGTTGGTGATCGATTCATGCAACTGATGCGCGATTATGCCGCAAGAGCGAAGGCGGTCCGCTCAGGTTTCGACATGAATCCCTCGCCCGGAAATATCCGCGACGGGCTCGTTACCGATGCGATGAAATCGGCCGGCGCTGCAAAGAAAGGTGGAACCTCTCCCGTCACTGCCGTGCTTGATTATCCCGAATATTCAACTGAACCGGGACTCAATTTGCAATGCACTCCGGGGAATGACGTGGAGTGCGTCACCGCTCAGGTCGGCGCAGGTGCGAACGTTGTGCTTTTTACCACCGGACTGGGTACGCCCACCGGAAACCCCGTTGCGCCGGTTGTAAAGATCTCGACAAATTCGAACTTGGCACGGCGCATGTCGGATATCGTGGATTTTGACACAGGTCCTGTCATCGACGGAGAAGTGACGATCGAGCAGATGGGGGAAGCAATTCTGGAGAAGGTGATCGAGATAGCCAGCGGCCAGGTCCAGACGAAAGCAGAGATACTGGGCCAAAATGACTTCATTCCGTGGAAAAGAGGAGTCTCCCTCTGAACAATCCCGGCAAGAATCCGAATGGGTTTCGCCTCGACGGTAAAACGGTCATCGTTACGGGCGGTGCGAGCGGCATCGGTCGAGCAATAGCCTGCCTTTTTGCGACGAATGGTGCGCGCGTGTGTGTTCTGGATATCCATTCGAACGAGGCGCAGGAGACAGTTCAGGAACTCCTGGACGCTGGGGGTGAAGCTTCCGCCCATGAATGTGATGTAACGAACCAGGAGGAAGTTCTGGCCGTATTTCAAGAGCTTGCGAAGCACGGCCGAATCCATACGCTGGTGAATAATGCCGGCATTTCTCACGTTGGCAAAATCGAATCAACCACGGAGCGCGACTTCGATCGAGTCTTTCAGGTGAATGTAAAAGGCATCTATAACTGCATGCTTGCCGCCGTCGCGCACATGAAAGTAAACGGCGGGGGCGTGATTCTCAATATGGCTTCCATCGCGGGCTCTTCCGGCCTCGCGGACCGCTTTGCCTATTCGACCAGCAAGGGCGCGGTGATTGCCATGACCTACTCCGTCGCCAGGGATTACCTCGCCTGCAACATTCGCTGCAATTGCATCTCGCCAGCTCGAGTCCATACGCCGTTTGTGGACGGATACCTGCGGCAACACTATCCCGGCCGCGAAGAAGAAATGTTTGGCAAGCTGGCTCATTCGCAGCCCATCGGCAGAATGGCCGAGCCACAGGAGGTCGCGGCCCTTGCGCTCTATCTTTGTTCCGACGCGGCGTCCTTCGTGACCGGTGTGGACTTCCCGTTCGACGGGGGTTTCTTCAACCTTCGTGGGTAGCCGCGCCGGTTCCCCCGAGCTGGTCCTGGAGTAGCCGATGGATCTGCAGCTAAAAGACAAAGTCGTGATCATCACCGGTGGCGCAAAGGGCATCGGCGCAGCCATCACTCGAACCTCCGTCCGCGAAGGCGCGATTCCGGTGATCGTTGATCGGGATCAGCAAGCCTGTGACAAACTGATTGCGGAATTGCAGCTGGATCGCGGCCGCGGCCACCAAGTGGTAGTGGATCTCCAACCTGTAGAGAATTGCGCGAAAGCCGTCGATGAAACGATTCGCGCTTTCGGGCGAATTGACGCGCTTGTAAACAACGCGGGTGTGAACGACGGCGTCGGCCTGGAGCTCGGCAGTCCCGACAGATTCGTGGATTCACTGAAACTCAATCTCTTGCATTACTACAATATGACGCACTACGCCCTTCCGCATTTGAAGCGCACGCGCGGATGTGTCGTCAGCATAAGCTCCAAAACTGCGGTGACAGGGCAAGGAAATACCTCGGGATACGTTGCTTCGAAGGGCGCGATCCTGGCTTTGACGAGGGAATGGGCGGTCGAGCTTCTGCCCCACGGCATACGCGTTAACGCAGTGGTTCCGGCCGAGGTCATGACTCCCCTCTACGAGCAATGGTTGAACAAGTTTCCTGATCCGCAAGCGAAGCTCAAGACCATCACGGCCAAAATTCCACTCGAAAAGAGAATGACGACACCGGATGAAGTCGCCGCGATGGTGGTGTTTCTAATCTCCGCGCAGGCTTCGCATATCACCGGGCAGCACATGTACGTGGATGGCGGTTACGTGCACCTTGATCGAGCCTTGCCGTAACGGAGACGCATGGGAAATCCTTCTGCGCCAATTACCGAGCGGAAGTATCTGGTTCCTTTCGTGCTGGTCACGAGCCTCTTTTTTCTTTGGGCGCTCGGCGTCAACCTCAACGATATTCTGATCCCGCATCTAAAGAAGACTTTCAACCTCACCGATTTTCAGTCGTCGCTGATTCAAACTGCCTTTTTTGGCGGCTATTTCCTCGCGGCGCTGCCTGCGGGATGGCTGATGGAGCGGATCGGGTATCGAAAAGGCATTCTGGCTGGGCTGGGTACTTGTGCCGTTGGTGCGCTGCTATTCATCCCTGCCGCTTCGATTCGGACTTACGGATTTTTTCTGTTCGCATTGTTCGTGATGGCCTGCGGACAGGGGATTCTCGAAGTTGCCGCCAATCCTTACGTCACGATCCTGGGTCCGCCAGAATCGTCCGAACGCCGCCTGAACCTCGCACAATCTTTTAATGCCGTGGGCGCGTGGGTGACGCCGTTCATCGGCAGGGCCTTTATTCTTTCAGGGATCGAATACTCTGCTTCAAAACTTTCCGCGATGACTCCGGAGCAATGGCAGATTTATTCAGCTTCGGAAGCAAACCGGGTCAGGGGCACGTATCTGGTGATCGCAGGAATATTTCTCTTTGTCGCGGCGCTGATCTATTTTGCGCATCTGCCGGAAGTTCGCGAGTCCAGCGGCGAGGCGCTGCTGGCACCAGAAGCCGCGCCTAGAACCCACAAAAATATCTGGCACTACAAGCATTTGATTCGCGGCGTCATCACCGAATTCTTCTACGTGGGCGCGCAGGTTGGCGTCACCAGCTTCGTGATTCGCTTTACGCAGCACGCGCTTCCTGGCACTCCGGAAAAAACCGCGGCGGACTACCTCAAGTGGCACCTGTTCGGTTTCATGATCGGCCGCTTCGCCGGTTCGGCGATCATGAAACGCGTTGCAGCTCCCAAGCTTCTTGGAATTTTCTCCACCGCCGCCGCCGTTTGCACCATCGTGGCGATTTTCACTACCGGAACTGCGCCCGTATCGGCTGTGGTGCTGCTGGGCTTCTTTGATTCCATCATGTTCCCCACGATTTTTGCGCTGAGCATAAAGAATCTCGGCGTGTACACCAAGCTTGGCTCTTCCCTTCTGGTGATGTCTATCATCGGCGGCGCAATCGTTCCCGCCATCATGGGTTTCATTTCAGACCGTAGCTCGATCCAGGCGGCTTTTGCGGTTCCCTTGTTTTGTTACGCTGCCGTGATTTATTTTTCGTTCATCGGCTATAAACCGTCGCTCGCAGCGGCAGAGGATTAGGCAGACTCATGAGCGAACGCGCAAAATTTCTGGTAACCGGCGGATTGGGCTTCATTGGCCAATCGGTCGTACGCAATCTCCTTCAGCGCGGCATTCCCATCGTCGCCGCCGATCAATCCGCAGATGCCGGAGCCCTGGCCAGCTTGCGAACCGCGGCCACCCGCACCGGCGCCAGCTTCGATTCCGTTTTCATGGACGTCAGCGACTTCCGCGATGTGATGGATGTCTTTCACAAGCATCCAGACATCACCCACACCATTCACCTGGCCTATGTGATGGGACCGCTGGTGGACGAAAATACCTCGCTCTCGACCCGCGTCAATATCGTTGGGATGACGCACATGTTTGAGTCGGCGGTGCACCACAAGCTTTCACGCCTGGTGTTCACCAGTAGCGAAACGGTATCCGGTCCATCGCAAAAAGCGTATGGCGACCGGCCGGTGACCGAAGACGATTTCTGCGATCCAGCTTCTCACGCCTTCACGTATGCCGTGATGAAGCTTCTGAACGAACACATGGGCCGGCGCTATGTTGAGCGCTATCGAGCGAACATCGTGTGCGCGCGGCCGCCGGTTGTTTTCGGTCACGGACGGAAGCGCAGCGCCGTGATGTGGGCCGAGCATTTCGCGTCCAAACCTGCCGTTGGCCAACCGGTCACTCTGCCGTTCGGTCCGCAAACGCGCGATACATGGATATATAAAGACGACTGCGCCGAACAACTCGTGCGGCTTGCGCTGCAGCCCAAGCTCGCTCACTTCGTTTACAATAGCGGCGGTCACTGCGTCACGGCCGCGCAACTCGCGGCGATCGTCAGAAAATGGATCCCCGACGCACAGGTCAACTTTACCGATGGCGCGGGCACGCCGCTGATTGACCATCAGGACGGTACGCGCTTGATTCGCGAAATTGATTTTGCGCCTCGCCCACTGGAAGAAGGAGTGAGGGCTCACATTAACGAGGCTCGCTTGACTGCGGGCCTGCCAACTATCTAGCACACTGGCCAAAGACAAATGCCACCCTTCGTCAGCACCGTTGTGGGCAGCTACCCGCGAAATACCAACGTGGAAGACACGATGAAGAAGCCCGCGCTCACCCGGATGGAAACCGATGAGCTGATCCAATGGGCGGCGCGCGATCAGGCGGACCTGGGACTCGACGTGATCACCGACGGCGAGGGGTATCGCGAAAATATGTACTACTTCTATCAGAAGCGGCTCGATGGAATCACCTTCGACGGAATGGTGAAGCAATCCTTCGGTACTGCGGGATTCGCCATCGAGTGCGCGCGGGTGATCGGCCAGATCAAGAATTCGCGCTTCGAATTGGCACGCAACTGGAAACTGGCGCGCGATGCGGCTCCGCCACGCTGCCGAGTCAAGCAGACGGTGACCGGCCCGCATGTGCTCACGCGCTTCAGCGTGAATCAGCGTCCGGATTTGTATCCAGACGAACAGAGTCTATGCCGCGCGTACGCGCAGGTTTTGGCAGCCGAGCTGCGCGAGGTGATTGCCGCCGGATGCGATTACATCCAGTTCGATGAACCGATGTGGACCGAATCGCCCGAAGATAGCGCGTGGGCTGCGGATATATTGAATGAATTGATCGATTCCCTGCCGCGGGTCAAGTTCGGGCTGCACGTCTGCGGTGGCAACCCCAGGCGAAAGCGGATTTATTTTACAAAATATACCGACATCGTCCCGGCATTCCACACCGTCCACATTGATGAAGTCTCTCTGGAGCACTGTACTCTAAGCTACGATTTGATGGAGCTTTGGAAGCAATGGCCTTTCCAAGGCGATCTGGCGCTCGGCGTGATCGATCAGCGCAGCGATGCGATTGAAACCCCCGAAATCATCCGTGAACGCCTGGAGCCAGCGCTCGCGTATTTTTCACCCGATCGGCTGCTGCTCACGAGCGAGTGCGGCTTTGGACATGTGCCACTCGAGATCACTCGTAGCAAGCTTCAAGTCCTTACCCAAACTTGCGCCAAACTCAGGAAATTATAGAGCCGGAATTATGGACAACGGGCCGCGCTAGTTATCATGGGTTGCACGTTTCGCAGCGACGAATATCGGAATCATTCCTTCGGAAGGAGGAGAGTTGGAGCAGCGTCCAAGAAATTGGCTTGGTTGCGCAAAGCGCTTCACGAAATCGGACTGCTCGCCTGGGGCTCTGGGCCTCTTGGCGCGCCTGCAGCCGTGACCGGTCTGGACATGGTGACTGCGGCAAATGGCCACATCACGGCCTCGTACACATTTCTCGATCCACAAAAGCTAAAATCTGGTGGGCAGAATTACGCGACGGGCATCACTTCACGGGTTCATCTCCTGGGCGACACACTGGTGCAGGCACTCAGAGCGAGGTCTCTTCCGAACGCCAGAAACCGAAAACTGGACATATCCGGGACTTCGTACATAAATCGTACCTAAAGTCCCCCAAAACAGCCCGAATCGCACCGAATAACGGTAATCACACCGAACGGAAGTTGTTGATTCCAAATAACTGGTACACGGCGACGCTGATTTGCAAGCAGGGGGTCACCGGTTCGATCCCGGTCACGTCCACAATTTTCCTAGGAAAAGCAGCGATTTTCTACGAAGTACTCTCCTCAGGCGGTGCCAGTGTCACCTGAGTGTCACCGCGAGCGACCTCTACGTGTGCGATTCTTTAGCAGCTGCCGAGAAAAGTATCGAAATCGAGCCGTGACCACGATTTCAAGGGCACGATGAAATTGAGGAGTGACGCGTGAGGACGAGCAGTGATGCAAGAATTCGTATGTACGCACAATGTGCGTTAGGGCC